>Ga0075276_10000050_pt1 | contig 37077 bp, 31 predicted proteins | sample SF_Rice_5C_80N_4_FD_69770 | JGI IMG/M metagenome (GOLD analysis project Ga0075276, IMG submission 69770) | Rice paddy soil microbial communities from Twitchell Island, California, USA - SF_Rice_5C_80N_405 | ecosystem: Environmental > Terrestrial > Soil > Paddy field/soil | place: USA: Twitchell... | reverse complement strand
AAGCCCAGGTGTTGCGCGCATGCAGTTGGGTGTCGGGAAACAGGGCCGGCAGCACCACCCCCACCGCGGCCAGCGGCAATACCAGCGTCTGCAGGCTGGCGATGGGATAGAAGAAATGCGCCACCCAGTACACCAGCAGCGTCAGCCAGAGGATGAGCGAAATGGAATTCGTCAGCCCAAGATTCATTTCCCCGTCGATGAACAGGGTGTTCGACAGCAGATAGCCCTGAAGCAGCATGGGCGCCAGCACGACGAAGCGCGCCGCGCCGCGCTCCAGCTCGGCGTCCCGCCCGGCGGCCTGGGCGCGCCAGTAATAAACCGCCAGCGCGGCGTAGCCGAGGACGGCCGCCAGATAGAGTGAAAGATTCGACATCATGACCGGAAATGTTTTAGACTTTGTTAATTTTACACTATCTCCGACGGCGAAAAACACCCGCCCGGCGGAAATCCGAACCTTTAGCGGCTGCACCCTATGCTTGACAACCTGACCCAGCGCCTTTCGGGCGTGATCAAGAACATCCGCGGACAGGCGCGGCTGACTGAAAGCAATATTCAGGACGCCCTGCGCGAGGTGCGCATGGCGCTGCTCGAGGCTGACGTGGCGCTGCCGGTGGTGAAGGAGTTTATTGCCCAGGTCAAGGAGGCCGCGCTGGGCCAGGAGGTGATAGCCAGCCTCAACCCCGGCCAGGCGCTGATAGGGGTGGTGCACCGGGAACTGACCCGGTTGATGGGCGAGGCCAGCGCCGGTATCAACCTCGCCGTAGTGCCGCCTGCGGTCATCCTGATGGCCGGCCTGCAGGGAGCGGGCAAGACCACTTCCAGCGGCAAGCTGGCCAAGATGCTGCGCGACCAGCAGAAAAAGAAGGTGCTCCTGGTCAGTTGCGACGTTTACCGCCCTGCTGCCATCGAGCAGTTGCGCGCCGTGGCGCAGCAGCTGGAGATCGACTGGTTCCCCTCCGACGCCGGGCAAAAGCCGCTGGATATTGCGCTGTCGGCGCAGGACTACGCGAAAAAACACTATCATGACGTGCTGATCGTCGATACGGCCGGCCGCCTGGCCGTCGATGAGGCGATGATGCAGGAGATCCGCGAGCTGCACGCCGCGCTCAATCCGGTGGAGACGCTGTTCGTGGTGGACGCCATGACCGGCCAGGATGCGGTGAACACCGCCAAGGCCTTCGGCGACGCACTGCCGCTGACCGGCGTGATCCTGACCAAGCTGGACGGCGATGCGCGCGGCGGCGCCGCGCTGTCGGTGCGCCAGATCACCGGCAAGCCGATCAAGTTTGTCGGCGTCAGTGAAAAAATGACCGGCCTCGAGGCCTTCCACCCCGAACGCATGGCGTCCCGCGTGCTGGGCATGGGCGATGTGCTGTCGCTGATCGAGGAAGCGCAGCGCGAGGTGGACGTCGCCGAAGCCGCGAAGCTGGCGAAGAAGGTGCAGAAGGGCGAGGGTTTCGACCTCAACGACTTCAAGATGCAGATCGCGCAAATGCGCAAGATGGGCGGCATGGCCGCCATGATGGACAAGCTGCCCGCGCAGCTCTCGCAGGCTGCGGCGGGCGGCAAGATGGACGACAAGAAAGTCTACCGGCTGGAGGCCATTATCAATTCCATGACCGCCCGGGAGCGCGCGCACCCCGAGCTGATCAAGGCCTCGCGCAAGCGCCGCATCGCCGCTGGCGCGGGCGTGCAGGTGATGCACGTCAACCAGCTGCTCAACCAGTTCGAGACCGCGCAGAAGATGATGAAGATGGTCAGCAAGGGCGGCATGGCCAAGATGCTGCGCGGCATGAAGGGGATGCTGCCCGGCATGTGATCCCCCCTGCGCGGCGCGCTTCCGCGCCTCGCCCATCACCGTAGACTTTTGCCGCGTTCCCGCAGCTTGGCGGGAGCGGATGTTTAACTTTCGACCAGACAGACTGACCATGACCATCAAAGCCATTATTTTCGACGTGGACGGCACCCTGGCGGACACCGAGGAGGGACACCGCCAGTCGTTCAACAAGGCCTTCGCCGAAAACAACCTGCCCTGGAACTGGGATGTGGAGCTGTACGACAAACTGCTCGCGGTCACCGGCGGCAAAGAGCGCATCAAGTATTTCGTCGACAGCTTCCTTACTGGTTACGCCAAGCCGGCGGATTTCGACGAATTCGTCAAGCACCTGCACAAGGTGAAGACCGCACATTACACCGCCATGCTGCGCGAGGGACAAATCCCGCTGCGCCCGGGCGTCAGGCAGTTGATCGAGGACGCGCGTGACGCCGGCATCACGCTGGCCATCGCCACCACCACCTCGCCGGAGAATGTCTCCACCCTGCTGGAAGTGGGACTGGGCAAGGACTGGGAAAAATATTTCGCGGCCAACGGCTGCGGCGACATCGTGCCGCAGAAGAAGCCCGCCCCCGACATCTACCTCTGGGTGCTGGACAAGCTCAAGCTGGCGCCGGAAGACTGCATCGCGCTGGAAGACTCGGTCAACGGCCTGCGTTCCAGCCTGGCGGCGGGAATCAGGACCTACATCACGGTCAACCACTATACGCGCAACCACGATTTCAGCGGCGCCGCCGGCATCTTCAGCGACCTCGGCGACCTGCACGCCTTCTATCGCGCGACCGGCCTGCCCCTTCCCAAAAACCCGTCAAACGGATAGGATTGCACTCTCAGTGGGGACGTAGCTCAGCTGGGAGAGCGTCGCGTTCGCAATGCGAAGGTCGGGAGTTCGATCCTCCTCGTCTCCACCATCAATCGACCCATCCGCCTCCAAGTTTGTGGTGATAACGCTTCAGCCGCGCCGCCAGACGCTCGCGAACTTCGTTATCGAATGCGGCGCGGCGACAGAAGCCAGCCCTCCGATCGTGGAAGCAATTCATGCCGGTAACCACGGCGGACGTCCCTATTCGTTCATTACGAGCGCACGCCGCATAAACCCGAATAAATAGCAGTCGCGGCAGGGCAGCACACCGCCCTGCTTGTTGGCGCTCGCGCCCCCCAGTCACCGCCTCGCGACAGTTTTTGGCGTCAAGCACGAGCTCGCCCGCCCTGTCCGCTGGGGCGGCATCGTTCATCCGCGCATAGCGGACTGATTTCCCGCAATTTTCCCACTCTCCTCCGCCGTAATTTGCAGCCTCGTCCGGGCTGCTGGCGGCACGCCCGGCCAGCGCCTGTCCGCGCCCCCAAAAAACATGGTTGCAATTGAGAATGCTTCTCATTTACAATCGCAACAAATGAGAATGCTTCTCATTTAGATATAGCGATGCTTTTTTGTGATTTGCCCTATTCAGAGGAGAAAGTATGCGAGTCATTTTCTTATTCGCCGCCCTTGTGGCGGGCACGCTGGCAGCGACCGGGAGCAGCTACGCGGCGGACGAGGCGCCCGCCCTGACGCTGCGCAACAAGCAATTCGTGCCCAACGAGTTGACGGTGCCTGCAGGCGTCAAGGTCAAGCTGGTTGTCCGCAACGAGGACAGCGTGGCCGCCGAATTCGAAAGCTATGACCTTTCCCGCGAGGTCGTCGTTGCCGCCCAGGGCCAGGTGACCATATTCATCGGCCCCCTGAAGCCCGGGCGCTACGGCTTTTTCAACGATTTCGATCGCTCGATGACAGGGTGGATCGTGGCGCAACCCGCCGCGGCGGACAAGAAATAGCAGCAGGCCGGCGGCGGGCAACGCCGCATGTCGCCGCCGTCGCGCGGCTGGAAGATCAACATGAATTTCGCACAACGAATTATGAGAACGGCAGTCGGGGGACTGTTGTTGCTGGCTTTAACGGGCGTACAAACGGCACGGGCGGACAATGATTTCATTGTCTATTCGCCTTATGTCTATCAAGGACAGACCGAGGTTGAGGCCTACGGCTTCGCCTCCCAGGATGGACGTCCCAACCTGAACGGCACGGCCGGGTACAACATCTCGGTGGCGCACGCGATGACCAGTTGGTGGAAGCCGGAAGTCTATGTTGGCGAGTTCAACCGCTTTCCCGGCAGCAACACGTATTTGTCCGGCTATGAATTTGAAAACACCTTCCAGTTGACCGACGTAGGCGAATACTGGGCCGATATTGGCTTTCTGGCCTCCTATGCCTATGTCAGACAGCCGGGACAGCCCGCCCAGGCGGAATTCGGACCGCTGTTCGAAAAGCACACAGGACATATCTACCAGCGGCTCAACCTGATCTGGGAAAAGCAGATCGGCGCCGGCGCCAGCGGCCAGTATATGTTCCGCGGGGCCTACAGCATGAGCTACCGCTTCAATGTCGGGCGGTCGACCCTGGCTCCCGGGCTGGAGGCATATTACCGCCCCGCAGACAATGCGCACCAGATCGGTCCCATGCTGAGCGGCGAGTTCTATCCCGAAGGCAGAAGCGAGCTGGAATGGCGCATTGGCGTGGTGTACGGGGTGAATGCCGGCGCGCCGGTCAGGACGCTGCTAGGCCGCATCGAATATGAATTTTTCTGAGAGGACTGCCGTCGCGCAGCAGCAGCCCGCCCAAACGTAACATCTACGCAACAGCAACCTTCGCGCCCGAATCCGGGCCCTTCCCGCCCTGCTGCACCGGCGCGACAGTTCCGCGCGGGCAGGGCCGCCTCGAAGCCATCGCGCCCGGCGCCAAAACCTTGCTAGAATATGTATCGTGCATCGATGTATCCCCGTCCTCGTGACAAAATTAACTAGTTGTGCGGCCACACCAGGAGCTGGCCTCCGGCCCGCTTGCTAAGGGTAGTAAAATTAAGTCGACCATTCCAGAAATCCCGGGCTTTCGATCCTCATGGATGGCGCCCAGCCTGGCCATGGGCCTGCTGCTGCTGTTCGCGGCCGTCACCCAGCACTGGATCGTCAGCTATTTCGAAAGCCAGATCAACAACGAGATGAAGCTTCGCTCGGGAGAGCTGGCCGACGGGCTGATCAACGGCATGAACATGCTGATGGTCACCGGGCAGATCAGCGATCCCAACAACCGCCTGCTGCTGCTGAGCAAGATGGCGGCATCCCGCGGGGTGGATGAGCTCAGGATCATACGAGCCAAACAGGTGCAGAACCAATTCGGCCCCGGTCTGCCGTCGGAGCAGGCCAAGGATGCGCTGGACCACGAGGCAATTGCATCGAAGAAACCGGTTTACTCGATCATTCAGCGGCCCGACGGCCAGCGCCAGTTCCGGGCTGTGATCCCCTTCATCGCCAGCACAAATTTCCGCGGCACCAACTGCCTGAGCTGCCACCACGTCAAGGCGGGCAGCGTCAACGGCGCCGCCAGCATCCGCCTGAACATGAAGGATGCGGACGAACAACTCGCGCGCGTCAGGCGCTGGGTGTGGACAGGGGACATTACCCTGGTGTTGATGCTGGCGGTGATCGTCGTCTGGCGCAAGGTAGACCGGCGCATTCAGGCCCTCGCCAACTACGATCCGGTGACCGGCCTGCCCAACCGCAACCTGCTGCATGACCGGATTTCGCAGGCCATCCACTTCGCCCGCCGCTATGAGCGGACCATGGCCATCCTGTTCATCGACCTCGACGACTTCAAGGTGGTCAACGACAGTCTGGGACACAATGTGGGAGATCAGTTGCTGCGCGAGCTCGGAAGGCGCTTCCTTGGCTGCGTGCGCGAAGTCGACTCCGTGGCCAGGATCGGCGGTGACGAGTTCGTCATCGTGTTGACCGGTATTGCACACCGCGGCGACGTAGCCGCCATCGCCGAGAAAGTGCTGGAGGCTCTTGCCAAGCCCTTCATTCTCGAAGGCCGCGAGGTCTTCATCTCCTCCAGCATCGGCATCGCCAGCTATCCCAAGGATGGCCAGAACGAAGCCGCCCTGCTCAAGAACGCAGACTCCGCGATGTACCACGCCAAGGAGCGAGGCAAGGGCAACTACCAGTTCTACGCCGCAGAGATGAACGAAATGGCGCTGGAGCGCCTGTCGCTGATCAACGACCTGCACCGCGCGCTGGAACGGAACGAGTTCATCCTGCACTACCAGCCCCAGGTGAACATCGCCAGCGGCAAGATCAGCGGCGTCGAGGCGCTGATTCGCTGGCAGCACCCGCGCAAGGGCACTATTCCGCCGATGATATTCATTCCGGTTGCGGAAGAGACGCGTCTCATCATCCCCATCGGGCAATGGATATTGCGCAAGGCCTGTGCCCAGGCCATGGAATGGCACAGGGCCGGATTCGAAATCACACTCTCGGTCAATCTATCGGTACTGCAGGTGGAAGAACGCAAACTGGTGGAGCTGGTCGAGGACACCCTGCGCGAGACCGGCATGAACCCGAAATTCCTCGAACTCGAATTGACGGAAAATATCCTGATCCAGCGTCCGGACATCATCTACAACGTATTCCAGCAGCTCAGGGGACTCGGCGTGCGCCTGGCCATCGACGATTTCGGCACCGGCTATTCTTCGCTCAGCTACCTTAGCAAGCTGCCGATCGACAAGCTCAAGATAGACCGCTCGTTCATTCACGACCTGGCAAACAACGCCGACGACCGGTCGATCGTTGAGGCCATCATTTCCCTGGCCCACAGCCTGCGGCTCAGGTCAATCGCCGAAGGCGTGGAAACGCCGGAACAGGAAAAGATACTGCGCCGGCTGGATTGCGATGAACTGCAGGGCTACATCTACAGCCCGCCATTGCCCCAGGAAGAACTGACCGCCCTGCTGAGGGCCGCGCGCGAAGCCTAGCCGGCGCTGCTCAGTTCGCCCTGTCCGTTGTAAAATTACGCCGTTTCAGCAACCACCCGGACAGGAGAGACCATGTCAAGCAAGCAAATCATCCAGACCCCAGACGCGCCCGCCGCCATCGGGACCTATTCCCAGGGCGTGCGTATAAACGACACCGTCTACCTTTCCGGCCAGATCGGGCTTGACCCCTCCACCATGCAGATGGCCGAGAGCACCGAGGGGCAAATCCATCGCGTATTCCAGAACTTGCGCGCGGTCGCCCTGGCCGCCGGGGGCTCGCTCGACGATATCGTGAAACTGAACATCTACCTGACCGACCTCGCCCATTTCGCCAAGGTAAATGAGCTCATGGCCACCTACTTCCGCCAGCCCTACCCGGCGCGTGCCGCGGTAGGCGTCGCGGCGCTGCCGCGCGACGCGCAAGTGGAAATGGACGCCGTGCTCTACTTGCAGGACTGACCGCCATCGACGCGTCCGCTGCCGACACCGGCCTGAGCGGCATTCCCAAGGCCACGGTTGCCAAGCTGGAAAAGCTGGGCATCCGTGACCGCCTGGGGCTGGTGCTGCACCTGCCGTTGCGTTACGAGGATGAGACGCAGATCGCGCCCGTAGCGGCGCTGACGCCCGGCGTCACCGCACAGGTGGAGGGCGAGATCATCCACAGCGAGGTGGTGTTTCGTCCGCGCCGCAGCCTGGTGTGCCAGCTCCAGGACGACAGCGGCGTCCTGCACCTGCGCTTCCTTAATTTCTACCCCAGCCAGCAGAAGCAGTTGGCGGTCGGACGCCGCATCCGCGCGCTGGGCGAGCCGCGCATGGGCTATTTCGGCATCGAGATGGTGCACCCGAAGTGCCGTGCCGCAGGCGACGGCACACCGCTCAAGAAATCGTTGACGCCGGTCTATCCCACCACCGCCGGACTGCCCCAAGCCACGCTGAGCAAATACATCCACGCCGCACTGGGCGCATCCCCGCTGCCCGATACATTGCCACCCGCCCTGCTCGCCCGCCTCAAGCTGCCGGCCTTCGCCGACAGCGTGCGCCTGCTGCATGACCCGCCGCCGGATGCGGACGAGGATGCGCTCGCGCGCCGCGCACACCCGGCCTGGGTGCGCATCAAGTTCGACGAGCTGCTGGCGCAACAGCTTTCGATGCGGGTGCACTATCGCAAGCGCCACAGCCGCAACGCCGCACCACTGCCGGCGCAACACCGGCTTACCGCGCAATTGCTGGCTTCCCTGCCGTTCGCGCTGACCGCTGCGCAGCAGAAGACCCTCGCCGAAATCAGCCGCGACCTCGAGCGCACACACCCCATGCAGCGCCTGCTGCAAGGCGACGTGGGCTCGGGCAAGACCGTGGTGGCAGCACTCGCCGCGCTGCAAGCCATCGAGAACGGCTACCAGGCGGCGCTGATGTCGCCGACCGAGATTCTCGCCGAACAGCACTATCTCAAGCTGCGCGACTGGCTGGCGCCGCTGGGCATCGCGCCGGTATGGCTGACCGGCAGCCTGAAGAAGAAGGAGAAACAGGCCGCCGCAGCGCGCATCGCGGCGGGAGAAACGCAACTCGCCATCGGCACCCACGCCCTGTTTCAGGACGATGTCGCCTTCGCCAGGCTGGGATTGGTGATCGTGGACGAGCAGCATAAATTCGGCGTGCAGCAGCGCCTGGCCCTGCGCGGCAAGGGCGAAGAGCCGCACCAGTTGATGATGAGCGCGACCCCCATTCCGCGCACGCTGGCGATGAGCTACTACGCCGACCTGGACGTGTCGGTGATAGACGAACTGCCTCCCGGGCGCACACCGGTGGTGACCAAACTGGTGAGCGACGCACGGCGTGAGGAAGTGTTCGAGCGCGTGCGCGCGGCCTGCCTGGAGGGGCGGCAGGCCTACTGGGTGTGCCCGCTGATCGAGGAATCGGACGCGCTGGAAGTGGAACTGCAGACCGCGATCGACACCTGCGACGACCTGCGCACGGCATTCCCCGAGCTTGGCATCGGCCTGGTGCACGGGCGTCTGCCGCCGGCAGAGAAAGCCGCCATCATGGCCGAATTCAAGGCCGGCAAGCTGCAAATTCTGGTGGCGACCACGGTGATCGAGGTGGGCGTGGACGTGCCCAACGCCAGCCTGATGGTGATAGACCACGCCGAGCGCATGGGGCTGGCGCAGTTGCACCAGTTGCGCGGCCGGGTGGGACGGGGGGCGGCGCAAAGCATGTGCATTCTGCTCTACCAGCAGCCGCTGTCGGAACTGGCGCGGGCGCGCTTGAAAATCATCTATGAGAATACCGACGGCTTCGAGATCGCCCAGCACGACCTGCGCCTGCGCGGCCCCGGCGAGCTGCTGGGCGCGCGCCAGAGTGGCGTGCCCATGCTGCGCTTCGCCGACATCAGCGCCGACGCCGAGTTGCTCAACAGCGCGCGCGTCGTCGCCGACGAATTACTGCGCGACCACCCCGAGGCCGCGCACGCCCACCTGCAGCGCTGGCTGGCAAGCAGGCACGATTTCCTGCATGCCTAAAGCTGACGGTCGAAGGCCGCGCGCTCAACAGCTGAAGAGAGCGGCGAATTCACCCTGCAGATTCGTACCCTGCAGCGCATCGTAGTGGCGAAAGCAATAGAAGGCCAGATCCGGACTGTCATACATTTGCGCCAGCATACCCAGCTTGAGCAGTTTTTTCGCTGAGAGCTGCGGAATCTGCACGACGTCCCGGATGAAAAGCGCATCAGCCCAGATATCCTGCGTGCCGACAGTGGGATCGTTGTTCAGGACGATGGGCGCCAGCGAACGCGTGCCGCGCGTGAGGAATTTGTGGAACATGATATTGTCTCGCCGCAACTGGGTGCAGACGTCGCCAAACAAGGGCTGATTCACGTAGTGGGGAATGAATTCAACCTCGGACACGATTGCGACGACCTCGCCCAGCACTTGGCACCCCCCCTGGAAGATGTCCAGTTCCGCCCCCTGCACGTCTATCTTGATGAAATCAACCGGCCCAATAGCCTGTTCTTCGGCAAAATGATCCAAGCTAACCGTCTCGATTTCCCTGACCCCCACCAAGTCTGCAAGCTCAAACTCATTGTAGAGCGAGAGCAGCGGCTTGTTGGGTTCATATAGCGAACTGCACATGGGGGCCAGCGTTTCATAGAAGGGCCGTTTTTCTTCGGCGCGTCCCAGCGCCTTCGCGAAGAATCTGATTCCCGGCGGCGACTCGCGATTCAGTTTTTTGCAGAGCGCCTCGTCCACCTCGAACGCGAACACCCTTGATCCCGGAAAATAATCCAGCAACCTGTGAGATCGCTCCGGCGGCCCGCCAATAGGGGCCGCGCCAACCTCGAGCGCGGTGAATATCAGCGTATCGTCGTGACGCAAGATCAGTTCGGCAAGTCTTGCCAACAGGGTATCCATATCGTTCATTTCAGCAAGCCTTCGTTCCGGTACGTCAATATCGTATGGGCAGGACAATTGAGCCCAAGCCATCCTGGGCAGCTCGCGAGCAGGCACGATTTCCTCCATGCCTGAAGGCTTGCGCCGGACGGGCGGGCGCGCAAAGCAGGCGAAAGTGGCGGTACCCACCCGATCAGCTCTGGAACAGCGTCACGAATTGCTGTTTCAGGTCTGAGCCCTTCAATCTGTCGCAGTGCTGCAAACAGTAATGTGTCTTTTTCCATCTCATTCACTGCTAATCGATTCGGGATAAATTGCGTGGAAGCAGCGGCGCGGCGTTTTCAATTTGCGCCCCCGCGGGCCGCCGGACGGCCCGCACTTTCGCGGCCCGCATGTAAGTCAGCTCGGATTTGCCAGAATGGCTCCGGTGACAATCACCAGGCCGCGCGCAAGCAGCATCATCTTGCCTTGGGCGTGGTGATCGGCGCGCGCGGCGGCATCGCCTTGCAGGATCTTGCGCGCCGTGAGTATCTGCATGCCATACAGGAGGTACATGCCGACCAGCAAGGCGAAATGCATCCACACCAGGAAGGAGAACAGGTCGCCCTGTTCGATCAGGCGGTGGTACCAATTGCGATGCGTATAGAGGTAGATGGGCATGCCGACGTCGAAGCAGACCATGGCGGCCATCACGGGCACGTGGAACCAGCGGTGGCGGTGCAGGAAGTAGGCGGCCAGCATGACCAGATAGGACACGCTGGCGGCGATAATCGCGAGGTAGGACATTAAGCGATTATACTCCGGTCGCGCGCCTCAGCCGAACTGATAGCCGGAAAACATCTTGCCGAACATCTGCTCCCGGTAGGTTATGCGCCCGGCATCGTCTCCGGCGGCGCCGGCGGCCACCATCAGCGGCAGCAGGTGTTCGGCACGGGGGTGTGCGGCGCGCGCGCCAGGCGCATCGTGCCACTGCGTAAGCAAGCGCTCGCGCTCGGCTCGCGGCGCCTGCACTGCATGGCCTAGCCATTCGTCGAATTGCGCCGAGAGCGCGCCGGCGTCCGGGCTGGGTGAGAAGAACTCGCTCAGGTTGTGGTAGCTGTTGCCGCTGCCTACGATGAGCACACCCTCGTCTCGCAGCGGCGCGAGGGCACGGCCGATTGCCAGGTGCCGCGCCGCATCGAGATGGTGCAGCAGCGAGAGCTGCACTATGGGCATGTCGGCCTCGGGGTAAATCAGCTTGAACGGCACGAACACGCCATGGTCCAGCCCGCGCCCGTGTTCCTCCGCCGCAGGCATGCCCGCGGCGCGCAGCAGTTCTAGCGCGCGCGCGGCTACGCGGGCCGAACCGTGCGCCGGATAGGTCAATTGGTAGGTGTGTTCCGGAAAACCGTAGTAGTCATACAGCAGGGTATGGTTGTCCGCGCTCAGCACCGTGGGCACGCTGCACTCCCAATGGCCCGAAATCACCAGCACCGCTTGCGGCCGTTCGCCCACGGCATCGGGAATTCCGCGCAGAAAGGCCGCCATGTTGTCCCAAAGCGTGGGCGGATAACCGGGGAACGGCTCCATGAAGAAGCACGGCCCGCCGCCATGCGGGATGTACAGCGCAGGAAAGTGAAAGGCAGACATGCGGCCACTCCGTTCGGACAGTTTGACGCTATGGTACCCCGAATCGCGCATGCAGTCGCGCCGCCGCAACGGCTCGCCAATGCCCAATCATTCGCGCGCCGTCAACGATAGTATAATGCCGTGCGCTGTAACACCTACCGGGGCAAGCATGTCCGATGCACCGGGCATTCACCCAACCACAAGGAGTTGTCCATGAGCAGGACGAACCGTATGGCATTCGCACTGCTGACCCTGGCCGCATCGGCGGCCTATGCCTCCACCCCAATGATGACGCCCGGATCGATCGGTGGCGGCGCCGTGGCCCAGCCGCGGACCACGGGTTCCGGCCCGGGCGCCATGACGCAGCAGCCCCGTGCCGCAGCGCCCCAGCCCGCCCCCGCTCCAGGCGCTCTGCCCGGCCAGCGTATGGCGCCGAACGCCACAGCGCCCGCGAACACGCGCGCGGGGCGCATGGACGGTCGCCGCGACTTCGGGCGCGACCGGCGCGAAGACAGGCGTGAGTTCCGGCATGAGCGCCGCAGGGACCGGCGGGAATTCAGACGCGACCGGCGCGAGGACCGGCGGGAATTCAGACGCGAGCGCAGGGAAGGCCGCTAACGCGGCGCAGCGCCCTGCAGCATGGCTGCCGGCGCCCGGCCACGCGAAGCGGACGATTCACTGAATTCTGGAGAGGCGCAAGCAACGGCCTCTCACCTTCACCTTGCTGATAAACCCTTAAACCGGGCGCTTGCGCGCCGCCAGATCGATCAGCGCAGACATGCCATGATGCCCCGCGCCTTCGCGTATGATGGCGTCGTGCTCCGCAAAATGCAGCCATTCCATATCCCCGAATGACTCGCGCAGCAGCGCCTCGGTATACATGTTCTCCGCGACCGGCGGACCGCCGGTCTTGAACTCGAGCTGGCGCGGCGTATAGCCCTGCAGCAACAGCAGGCCGCCGGGCTTGAGACAGCGCTTGATGCTGGCGAACATCTGCGCGCGCAGCGCCGGACCGGCGAACTGGATGAAGATCGCCGCCACCACATCGAAGCGCTCCTCACCCCATTCCCAATGCTCGAGATCGGCCTGTTCGAAATCGATCCGCACATGGCGCCGCTCGGCCAGCTTTTTGGCCTTATCCAGCGCCACCTGGGAGCCTTCCACGGAAAGCACCTGCAGATCATGCTGCGCCAGCCAGACGCCGTTGCGGCCCTCGCCGTCCGCAACCGCGAGGCAGTTCAGCCCCGGCTGCAGCAGATGCCGCTGCGAGACCAGAAAAGCATTCGGTTCAGTCCCGAAAAGATATTCGTCGCCCGCATAACGCTCATCCCACGTGGTTGCCATCGTCCCGCCTCCTGATTTGGTTGTACTTGCGCCCCGCAAAAACGATCACGTCGTCCACCAGCGTGAAGACCACCGGAATGACCAGCAGGCTGAGAAAGGTGGAGGTGATCAGGCCGCCGATGACCACCACCGCCATGGGCGAACGGAAGCTGTTGTCGCCCGCGCCGAGGTCGAGCGCGACCGGCAGCATGCCCGCGCCCATCGCCAGCGTGGTCATCACGATGGGGCGCGCGCGCTTGCGGCAGGCATCGAGTATGGCGTCCAGGCGGTTCATGCCGCGCGTGCGCCGCGACACGATCGCGTATTCCACCAGCAGGATGGAGTTTTTGGTGGCAATGCCCATCAGCATCACGAGGCCGATCATGGCGGGCATCGAGATCGCGGTGCGCGTGACGAAGAGGGCAAGGAAGGCGCCCGGGACGGACAGGATGAGCGCCCACAGGATGGTGACAGGCTGCATGAAGTCCTTGAACAGCAGCACCAGCACGATGTATATGCACAGCACGCCGGTGAACATGGCGAGGCCGAAACTGGCGAACAGCTCCTTCATCATCTCGGCGTCGCCGATGGCGGCAACCTGGACGCCTGGCGGCAGGTTCTTGACGGCAGGCAGCGCATCCACCGCCTTTTTCACCGCGCCCAGCGGCTGTCCGGCGAGTTCAATCTCAAAAGCGACGTCGCGCTGGCGGTCATAGCGGTCGATCTGCGCCGGCCCGCTTTCGAGATTGAGCGCGGCGACATTGCCCAGCATCACCGGCCCGCGGGCGCCCGGCACCACCAGGCGCGACAACAGGTTCAGGTCATGGCGCGCGGCGTCGCGCAGCTTCACCACAATGGGAATCTGGCGGTCGGGCAGGTTGAGCTTGGCGAGATCCTGGTCGTAATCGCCTGCGGTCGCGACGCGCAGCGTGTCGGCGATGGCGGCGGTGGTCACGCCCAGGTCGGCAGCGCGCGAAAAGTCCGGACGCACGACGACCTCAGGCCGCAGCACGCTGGAATTGGACACGATGTTGCCGATGCCGGGTATGGTGCGCAGTTGCTGCTGCACCTTCATGGCATATGTGTCGAGCAGCGCAGGGTCGTCACCGGTGAGCACCAGCTGGTACTTGTCGGACGATGCGCCCATGCCTATCTTGACGCGCACGCTGGGCAACACGCGCAGCGCCTCGCGCAACTGGTCCTCGATCTGCTGCTTGCTGTACTTGCGATCCGAACGGTCCAGCAACTGGATTGAAAGCGTGGCGTGCGTCACATCCGGCACGCCGGATATCTCGAATGCATTGCCGCCGGAGGAGCCGCCGCCGATGGCGGTGTAGATATGAGTCACTTCCGGGTTGCGCTGTATGATCATTCGCGCCTGCTCGGCGAGCACATACGTGTCGTGCAGGCGGGTGCCGGGCGGCGTGGTGAGCGTCACCTGGGTCTGGTTCTCGTTATCCTTGGGCTGGAATGCAGTGGGCAGCGTCTTCGCCAGGCCCAGCGCGCCGAAGAAGAACAGCGCGGTCAACACCAGCGTGACCAGCCGGTGGCTGAGGCACCAGCGCGCCCAACCCAGGTAGCGCTTGAGCCAGGCGGGCAGGTCGTGCGACACGCGTGGCTTGAGGATGTAGGCCGACATCATCGGGGTGAGCAGGCGCGCCACCACCAGCGAGAACAGCACGGCCACCGCCGCAGTCCACCCGAACTGGACAAAGAACCGTCCCGGCACGCCGCTCATGAAGGCGGTGGGCAGGAACACCGCCACCAGGGTGAGGGTGGTGGCGATTACCGCCATGCCGATCTCGTCGGCTGCCTGCATCGCCGCATCGTAGGGCTTCTTGCCCATTTCCAGGTGACGCATGATGTTTTCGATCTCGACGATGGCGTCGTCCACCAGCACCCCCACCACCAGCGACAGGGCGAGCAGCGTGACCATGCTGATCGTGAAACCGAGCAGGTACATGACGGCGAAGGTGGGAATGACGGCCAGCGGCAGGGCTGTGGCCGCGACCAGCGTGGCACGTGCGTTGCGCAGGAAGAACACCACCACCAGCACCGCCAGCGCCGCGCCCTCGAAGATCATCTGCATCGAGCCCTTGTACGCATCGGACACCCGGTCGACGAGGTTGAACACACGCGCGGTAGTGGTCTCGGGATGGTTTTTCTTGAGGCGGGCCAGCGCGTCGGCAACCCCCTTGGCCACCTCGACGTCGCCCGCCCCCAGCGCGCGCGTGATCTCGAAGCCCACGACCGGGACGCCGTCCAGCAGGGCGGCGGAGCGCCGCTCGGCGATGGTATCGGACACATCGGCGACCTCGTTCAAACGGACGTGGCGGCCATCGCGCAGGCTGATCTCCATCTGCGCGAGCTGGTCCGCGGTCTTGACGGTCGCCACCGTGCGCACGGATTGCTCCTCGTCACCCAGGTCGGTGCGGCCGCCGGGCGCTTCCTGCTGGATCTGGCGCAGTTGCTGCGAAATTTCGGTGGCGGTGACATTGAGCGCCAGCATCTTGACCGGATCGAGCGCAACATGCACCTGGCGCGTGACGCCGCCCACCCGCGCCACGTTGCCCACGCCCTTGACGCCGAGCAGCAGGCGGGTGACGTCGTTGTCCACGAACCAGGAAAGCTGCTCCTCGTTCATGTTGGGCGCGGCAATGGAATAAGTGAGCATGGGCTTGCCGGAAAGCTCGACCTTGGTGATCGTCGGGTCCTTCATCTCGCGCGGCAGGTCGCTGCGGATGCGCGAGACGGCGGAACGCACGTCATCCAGCGCCTCGCGCGAATTGCGCTCGAGATGGAATTCGGCATTGATGATCGCGCTGCCATCCCGGACCTGGGTGTAAATGTGCTTCAGCCCCTGGGTGCCGGCGAGCGCATTTTCGATCTTGCGCGCGACCTCTACCTCCATCTGGTCGGGCGAGGCGCCGGGCAGCGTGCAGCTCACCGTGACCATGGGCAGGTCGACGTCCGGGAAGAGCTGGATCTTCATGGCCTTGAATGCCATGAGGCCCAGAAGGGCAAGCATGGCGAAGCCGAGCACTGCCGGAATGGGATTGCGGATGGACCAGGCCGAAACGTTCATGCGGCCGGCCTTATTGCTTTACGATTTGCACGACATCGCCTTCGGTCAGGAAGGCGCCGCCGCTTTCGACCACCTGCTCGGTCGGCTTCAATCCCTTGCGGATCTGCACCCTGTCCCCCAGATGCTGGCCGGTAAGCACGGAGCGCTCGTGCACACGGCCGCTCGCATCCACCACCAGCACAAAGGTCTCAGTGCCGCGCTGCATCACGGCAGTCTGCGGCAGGGTCTCGACCCGCCGCTTGCCGCCGCTGATGTCGAAGGTGCCGCGCGCGAACGCGCCCGCGACGATGCCGCGGCTGTCCTGCAGCGAAACCAGCGCCAGGCCATAGCGGGTTTTAGGATCTACCGAAGGGGAGACGGCGCGCACCCAGCCCTTGACCTCGTGCCCCTCGCCCAAGCGGACGATGACGGTCATGCCGCGGTGCAAATCCATCAGCTCCTCCGCGGTGAGTTCGGGATGCCATTCCAGCCTCCCCTGGCGGATCAGGCGGAAAAGCTCGACGCCGGGACGCGGCATGGTGCCCACCGTCGCTTCCGCAGCCGAGATGATGCCTGCATCCGGCGCCACGATGCGGCCCTGCACCAGGCCGCGCCTGGCCACCGGGCCAACGCCGTTATCCAGAGTGGCCAGCACCTGCCCCTGTTTTACGCGGTCGCCCAGGCTGACCTTCACTTCGGCGATGCGCAGTCCCTGCACCTGCGCGGTAATGACCGCCTCCTGCCACGGCATGATGCTGCCGGTCGCGAGCAGTGTGCGCGCCCATTTATCATCGCGCAGTTTGGTGGTGGTGACGGTGAGCGCAGGCCGCCCCGCAACCGGCGCTTCCGCCTGGTGCGCCCTGCTGTTCTTCGCGATCATGATCGCCGCGGCGATCGCCACGGCCAGCAGCAGGATGGCGACGACGGGTTTGCGTCGCCCTGCCGTATCGTTCAGTTGTGCATGCATCTATGGATTTCCTCGGCGCATCGCGCGTTCCGACAACTCAGGCACTCGACCCAATTCTCAATCGGATCATTTTACCGTAGCGTCGATTCCGTTCATAGACGTGCATTGCGCTGTTGTGTATCGCGCCGCGCTGCGACGCGCGCGCAAGCGCTTAACCCTGTCGCCGCCATAGGCTAAGTTGCTATTTTTTTTACTTTCTGCTGAAATCGGGCTCTTTGGAAATTCCTGCGATAGATACTTCAATGCCTGCGAAACTCAGCGACACTGCGCGGCAATCCCTGTTTTTGCAACTGCGCAGCCTGCTTCCGCAGGACGCGGTGCTGACCGATCCCGAGGATTTGCGCCCGTTCGAATGCGACGGCCTTTCCGTGTATCGCCGCCTGCCGATGGTGGTGGTGCTGCCGGAAACCGTGGCGCAAGTACAGGCCATTGCGCGGCTGTGCAGCGAGCGGAATATTCCGCTGGTCGCGCGTGGCGCTGGCACCGGCCTTTCGGGCGGCGCGCTGCCGCAGGATGATGGCGTGCTGCTCAGCCTGGCGAAGCTGAACCGCATTCTGCACATCGACGCGGTGAATGCCACGGCCACCGTTCAGCCGGGCGTGCGCAATCTGGCGGTTTCGCAGGCGGCCGCGCCGTACGGGCTCTACTACGCGCCCGACCCTTCGTCGCAGATCGCCTGCACCATAGGCGGCAACGTCGCGGAGAATTCCGGCGGCGTGCACTGCCTCAAGTACGGATTGACCGTGCATAACATCCTCCAGTTGAAGGTGGTCACGGTGGACGGCGAACTGCTCACCGTCGGCGCCGAAACCCTGGATGCGCCGGGCTACGATCTGCTGGCGCTGATGACGGGGTCGGAAGGCCTGCTGGGCATCATCGTCGAGGTGACGGTGCGGCTGCTGCCCAGGCCGGAACGCGCGCAAGTAGTGCTCGCCGCCTTCGACGACGTAGCACGGGCGGGCGAAGCCGTGGGCGCGATCATCGCCGCCGGCATCATCCCCGCAGGCCTGGAGATGATGGATAAACTGGCGATCAGCGCCGCCGAGGATTTTGCCCACGCGGGCTATCCGCGCGATGCGGCGGCCATCCTGCTGTGCGAACTGGATGGAACCAATGCCGAAGTGTCCGAACACATCCACGCCGTGCACGCCATTCTCGCCGCGCAGGGGGCGACCGAGGTGCGCACCGCCGCCGACGAAGCAGAGCGCCAATTATTCTGGAAAGGACGCAAGTCCGCCTTTCCGGCCGTGGGCCGCCTGTCGCCGGACTACTATTGCATGGACGGCACCATTCCGCGCCGGCAGTTGCCGCGCGTGCTGGAAGCGATCAGCCGCTGGTCCGCGGAATATGGGCTGCCTGTCGCCAACGTATTCCATGCCGGCGACGGCAATCTGCACCCGCTGATCCTGTTCGATGCCAACAAGCCGGGCGAACTGGCGCGCACCGAAGACTTCGGCCGCAGGATCCTCGAACTGTGCATCGAGGTTGGCGGCACCATCACCGGCGAGCACGGCGTAGGCATGGAAAAACTCGACACCATGTGCGTGCAGTTCCAGGCGGCGGAACTGGCGCAGTTCCATGCCGTGAAGGAAGCCTTCGACCCGCAGGGTCTGCTCAATCCCGGCAAGGCCGTCCCCACCCTGCACCGCTGCGCCGAATTCGGCGCCATGCATGTGCATCACGGACAACTCGCGCATCCCGAACTGGAGCGCTTCTGATGCACGGCACCGACCTTACCACTGAACTGCAGCAGCAGGTGTTGCAGGCTGCGCAGGCTGGCACCGCGCTCGACCTGCGCGGCGGCGGCAGCAAGACTTTCCTCGGACGCCATGTCGCGGGCGCGCCGCTCGAGATCGGCAATCATTGCGGCATCGTCGATTATGAACCGCGCGAATTGGTGATCACCGCACGCGCCGGCACGCGGATGACCGAAATCAATTCGGCGCTGGCGGAAGCAGGACAGATGCTTGCATTCGAGCCGCCGCTGTTCGGCGCGGATGCCACGCTGGGCGGTGTGCTTTCCTGCGGCCTGTCCGGACCGCGCCGCCCTTACGCTGGAGCGGCACGCGACTTCACGCTGGGCTGCCGGATGATTAACGGCCATGGCGAGGTGCTGCGCTTCGGCGGACAGGTGATGAAGAATGTCGCCGGTTACGATGTGCCGCGGCTGATGGTCGGCGCATACGGCACGCTCGGCATATTGCTCGAAGCCAGCCTCAAGGTGTTGCCGCGCCCGGCCGCCCGCATCACCCTGGCCTACGAATGCGATGCACATGCGGCCATACACAAAATGAGCAGCCTGCTGTCCCAGCCCTATCCCGTGGATGCCGCATCTTTCCATGGCGAACTGTGCCGCGTGCGCCTGAGCGGCAGTGCCGAGGCGGTCCGCCACGCGCGCGCGCAGCTCGGGGGCGAAGCCGTTCCCGACGGCGACGCATTCTGGCAGGCGCTCAACGAGCAGCAACTGTCTTTCTTCACCACCGCCCCCGCGCTCTACCGTGTCATGGTCAAGCCCGACACTCCACCGCTGCCCATCGAGGGGAAGTGGTTGCTCGACTGGGGCGGCGCGCAGCGCTGGCTCGTCACCGACCAGCCGCTCGACGTCGTGCGGCGGCAGGCGGCAGCGGCGGGCGGACATGCGACGGTGTTTCGCGGCGGCAATCGCGACGGCGAGGTGTTTTCTCCGCCTGCCGGCGCGCTGCTCACGCTCATGCGCAGGCTCAAGCACAGCTTCGACCCGCAGGGCATTTTCAATCCCGGGCGCCTCTACGCCGACTTCTGATTGCCATGGAAACCGCCATCCCCCCACACCTGCTCGCCAACCCGGACATCGCCGAGGCGGAGTCCATACTGCGCAACTGCGTGCACTGCGGTTTCTGCACCGCCACCTGCCCCACCTACCAGTTGCTGGGCAACGAGCTGGACGGGCCGCGCGGCCGCATCTACCTGATCAAGGACATGCTGGAGGGCCGTGCCGCGACCGAGCGGACCCGCCTGCATCTGGATCGCTGCCTGACGTGCCGCTCCTGCGAAACCACCTGCCCTTCCGGCGTGCAGTACGGACACCTGATCGACATCGGCCGCCAGGAAATCGAACGGCGCACCGTCCGCCCGCTGGGCCAGCGCCTGCTGCGCCGGGCGCTGCTGGCCGTGCTGCCGCACCCGCGGCGCTATGCCTTCGCCCTGCGCCTGGCCCGCCCCCTGGGCCTGCTCCTGCCATCCTCCCTGCGCCGGAAAATCCCGGCCGCCCAGCAGCCCGGCGGGCGTCCGCCGCTGCGCCACGCGCGCCGGGTGCTGCTGCTGGAGGGATGTGTGCAGCCCGCCTCGACCCCCGCCACCAATGCGGCGGCCGCGCGCGTGCTGGACCGGCTGGGCATCAGCGCCGTGTCCGCCCCGGCCGCCTGCTGCGGGGCGCTGCATCAGCACCTGTCGCAGGCGGAGGCCGCGCGCACGGTTATGCGCAGCAACATCGACAACTGGTGGCCATTGCTCGAGCAGGGTGCGGAAGCGATCGTGGTCAGCGCCAGCGGCTGCAGCCAGATGGTGAAGGAATACGGCCACCTGTTGCGCCATGATCCGGACTATGCGGAAAAGGCGCGGCGCATCAGCGGCGCGGCGCGCGACCTGAGCGAAGTCATACGCGCCGAAGACCTCGCAGCGCTGAAGCCGGTAGCCGGAGGACTACGCGTCGCCTATCACTCATCGTGCACCCTGCAGCACGGGCAGAAGCTGGGCGGAACGGTGGAGGACATTCTCAGGCGCTGCGGCCACACGCTGACCGATGTCCCGGACAGCCATCTGTGCTGCGGCGCGGCCGGCACCTACATGCTGACCCAGCCGGAGCTGTCGCAGCGCCTGCTCGACAACAAGCTTACCGCGTTGCAGCGGGAACAAGTGGATGTGATCGCCAGCGCCAACATCGGCTGCCAGTTGCATCTGGCGAGCGCCGCGGCAGTGCCGGTGCGGCACTGGATAGAACTGCTCGACAGCTGAGCGCTCAGCCCAGCTGGCGCGAGATGCTCGCGGCCGCCTCGGTCACCAGTGCAATCCACTCATCGCGGCGGCGCTCGATCGGCGCCGATACCGACAAGCCGCCCGCGACATGCCCCGCGCCGTCATAAATGAGCGCGCCTATGCAGCCCACGCCCAGCTCGGCCTCTTCGTTGTCCAGCGCGTAGCCGCGGTGCGCGGAATCCATGCAGTCCCGCGTCAGGCTAGAGGCGCGGGTCAGCGTGTTCTCGGTATAGATGGGCAACCGGGTGCGTTGCGCGTAGTCGCGGCAGGCCGCCTCACCCTGCTCGCCCAGCATCAGCTTGCCGACCGCGGTGACATGCAGCGGCGCGCGGCTGCCTATCACCTGCTCGACGCGCATCATGCGCTTGGAGAGCGCGCGTTCGACATACACCACCTCATCTCCTTCGCGCACGGTCAGGTTGACCGTCTCCCCCAGCCGGTCGCGCAGCGCCTCCATGACCGGCAGCGCAACCTGGCGGACATCGAGGCCGGAACCGGCGCGGCTGCCGAGACGGGCGAGCTTGGCCCCCAGCCGGTAGGCGCCGCGCTCGCTGCGCTCCACGAAGCCGTGTTCGCCCAGCGAGGCCAGGATGCGGAACGCCGTGGACGGATGCAGGCCGGTCTCGGCGGAGAGTATTTTCAGGCTGACTGCCTCGTCGTGCGCGGCGATCACGTCCAGCAGCCTCGCCATGCGTTCGATCACCTGGATCGAACCAGCGCCTTCGCGCGGCTCCGGGCCTGCTGAAGCGGCCTTTCTAGTATTTTTCATATTGTGAAAACGATTGTGTATTGCGCAATAATAAAATGAAACGTATGCTCTAGGCAAATCCGGTTTCGCGCATGCGCGGCCGCCCCGTCAACGATAACGCAGGAGCACGCATCATGACCGCCACCATCGCCCACCCCGAATTCTGCGAGGGCATTCAGTACTTCGGTACGCCCTGGCCCGACTTCCAGCAGCAAGCCGCCACGGCCGCCATCCAGCCCGGCAAAGCGGCAATCGCCGATCCGCGTGCGCCCGACGCGGCATACCAGACCCTGCTGATGGCGGACGCCCTGCGCTACGTCACTTTGCAGATGTGCGGCGCCAAGGGCTCGGGCCATCCCGGCGGCTTCGCCTCCAGCGCGGAAGCCTATGCCGCGCTGGTGATGCTGGGCCACACCAACATCGTAACCGAGGTCGGCCACCACGCCCCCGGCTTCTACAGCGCGATGTTCCTCGACACCTCGCTGGAGGAAATGGGCATCCGCACCATGACCGACATGATGGCGCGTTTCCGCGAGAAACATGGCCTGCTCGGCCACTTGTCCGGCGCAATTCCCGGCCTGCTCGCGCCCGCCGGCCCGTTAGGCCAGGGGCAGCATTTCGCCATGGCCGGCGCGCTGCTGCATCCCGGCAAACTGTTCCCGGTCACCATCGGCGACGGCGGCATGGGCGAGCCCTACGTGCTCAATGCGATGATGCACTTCCACACCGCCTATCCCAACGTGACCAACTTCCTGCCGACGCTGATATGGAACGGCTATAGCCAGGAGCACCACTCCATGGTGTCGCGCATGACCAACGACGAGATGATCGCCTACTGGCGCGGCCACGGCTTCGAGAAGATCGTGCTGGTGGACGCCAAGGCCTTCGACGACACCCGCCAGGAAAGCGCCTATGTCGACAGCACGCAGTTCTCGCACAGGCAGCGCGTGGCCTTTGCCGCAGCCGTGCTGGCCGGCATGGACGAGGCGGCGAAGTCCGCCTTGGGCGGCACGCTCACCGCCTTCATTATCAAGCAGATGAAGGGCAGCGGCGTGCACACCGTCGGCTCCAAATCGCACAACCTCTACCCGGCCGACACGCTGGACAAGCCCCACATGATAGACGGCCTCAAGCGCCGGGCGCTGAACCCCGAAGCGTGGGCGATCGTGCGCGAGAATTTCGCGCGCGCGGGCGGCGGCCCGGCAGTGAAGACCGCAGTGACCGAACACGTGCTGCAACTGGCGCCGCTAGGCGAAATGCCGTTCCACGACTACGCCAAGGGCGAAAAGGCGGTGCCGTCCACCGCGATGGGCGCCCTGGTGGCACATGTCGGCAGCAAGGACAAGCGTTTCGTGGTCACCAACGCCGACGGCAACGAGGCCTCGGCCATGAAGAACATCAACGATGCGCTCAAGGTCCGCCACCCGACCGTCGACCCGCTGTACAACCAGACACCGGATGGCCAGGTGTACGAGCCGCTGAACGAGGACGCCTGCGCAGGTCTTGCGGCCGGGCTGACACTGTTTGGTTCGCGCGCGCTGTGGCTGTCTTATGAAAGCTTTGCGATCAACGGCTGGCCCATCGTGCAGACCGTGGCACAGGCCATGGCCGAACTGCGGCGCAAGACACCGTCCATGGTGTGCATGTTCACCGCCGGTGCGCTGGAACAGGGGCGCAACGGCTGGACCCACCAGCGCCCCGAGATCGAAAACTACTTCGCGGCGCAGATGCGCAACGGCAACACCTATCCGCTGTTTCCGTGCGATGCCAATGCGATGCAGGTCGCATATGAGTACGCGACCAACAGCTTCAACAAGTGCATGGTCATCATCGCCTCCAAGAGCCCGCTGCCCGTGTATATGAGCATAGCCGAGGCCAGGCAGGCAATGGAACGCGGCGCCGCGACCCTCCATGAGAGCGCCTCGGGCAGCAAGGGCACCGTGGTGTTTGCGGTGACCGGGGACATGATCTTCCTCCCGGTGTTCGAGGCGAAGGCCAAGCTGGAGGCCGAAGGGTACCGGGTGCGCATCGTGGCCGTGGTCAATCCGCGCCGGCTGTACCGCCCGACGGATGTCGCCTGGGATACCGTGTCCGAGCCGGACAACGCCTTCATGGACGATGCGCAATTCAACGCGCTGTTCGACGGCGATGTGCTGCTCGCGGTCAGCGGCGGGCCGAGCGCGGTGCTGGAACCCGTGCTGCTGCGCACCCGCGCGGCGAAGCGCGACACCTTTGCCTGGAAGCGCGGAGAGACCACCGCAAGCCCGGGCGAGATCATGGACTTCAACGGCCTCACGGCAGACGCACTTGCGGCACGTGCCCGCGCGCTGCGCGGCTGACGGCGGCACGATCATGACGGCGACCAAGATCATCGTCCTGGACGACGACCCCACCGGATCGCAAACGGTGCACGGCTGTCTGCTGCTCACGCGCTGGGACGTGTCCACCCTGCGTGCCGGGCTGGCCGATGATGCCCCGCTGTTCTTCGTCCTCACCAACACCCGGGGCATGGGCGCCGCGGCAGCCGCGGACCTTACGCGCGAAGTGTGCCGCAACCTGAAACAGGCGCTGGCGGATGAGCGGCAGGCCGGGCACGACATCAATCCCATCCTGGTCAGCCGCTCCGATTCGACGCTGCGCGGTCACTATCCCGTGGAGACCGACGTGATCGCGGAGGAACTCGGCCCGTTCGATGCCCACTTTCTGGTGCCCGCCTTTTTCGAGGGCGGGCGCACCACCCGCGGCAGCGTGCACTACCTGCGGGTGGACGGCAAGGACGTGCCGGTGCACGAGACGGAGTTCGCGCGCGATTCGGTGTTCGCCTACCGTCACAGCTACCTGCCCGATTACGTAGCGGAAAAGACCGGCGGCAGAATTGCCGCGGCGCAGGTGGAGCGGTTTGTCCTGAATGATGTTCGCGGCGACGTGATGAGCCGCTTGCTCGCTCTGCAAGGAAACACCTGCTGCGTGGTGGACGCGGAAGCGCAGGACGACCTCAACCGCTTCGCGGCGCAGTTGAACCGGGCTGCCAGCCAGGGCAAGCGCTTCCTGTTCCGCAGCGCGGCCAGCCTGCTGACCGCGCTGGCCGGGCTGCCGCCGCAGCCGGTCGCGCCGCAGGACATGGCGCGCTATACGCGCGGCGGGCGTCCGGGTGCCGTCGTCGTCGGCTCGCACGTCAAGAAGACCACCCTCCAGCTTGAGGCGCTGCTGCGCCAGCCCGGCGTGGCGCCGGTCGAGGTCGACGTGGAGCATCTGCCCGCGCGGCACGCGCAGGTGCTGGAGGCGGCGGTCGCACAGTGCGTCCGGATCCATGCCGAAGGCAAAACGCCGGTGATTTTCACCAGCCGCATCGAAAAGGTCTTTGCCGACAGCGCGACGCGCCTGGCTTTCGGCGAAAGCGTGTCTGCACTGCTGATGGATGTGGTGCGCGCACTGCCGCCGGACCTGGGCTACCTGATCAGCAAGGGCGGCATTACCTCAAACGACGTCCTCAGCAAGGGGCTGGCGCTGCGCGCCTCGCGCGTGCTCGGGCAGATTCTGCCGGGCTGCTCGGTGGTGCGCTGCCCCGCAGATCACGCGCGCTTTCCCGACATGCCGGTAGTGATCTTTCCCGGCAATGTCGGAGACGAGCAGGCGCTGGCGGAAGCGTTCCGCAGAATGTCCGGCTTGCACGGGTAGACGGCGCCAAGCCGCCTCACACCCCGCGCAGCACGTACCACCAGATGGCCAGCGTCACAAAAGACAGCAGCAGGCCGACGCTGATCATCAGCGTGGCCAGCGGCGGGTCGAGGTCGTGCTCGCTGGCAATGATGGCGGCGGTAATCATGGGCGGCATTGCGCCTTCGAACAGCGTGATCTGTATCGGCTGTCCGTGCGCCCTCAGCAGCGGCACATAGAGCAGGAACAGGGCCAGCGGCGCCAGCAGCAATTTGAATGTCAGGCCCAGCGCCAGGTTGCGGGCGTTGCCGGCGAGGTGCCCCGCGTGCAGTTGCAGACCCACGGCGAGCAGGGCCAGCGGCGCCAGCGTGTCGCCGAGGCGCTTGAGCACGCCCTCCAGCCAGCCGGGATAGTGCACAGGCATCAGCACAAGCGCGATCACCAGCGCGATGAAGGGCGGGAAGCGGAGAATCCGCCGCGCCATTTCTCCGACTGAAGGACGTCCGCTCGAATAGATCCCGGCGACGCTTATGCCCAGCGTGGCCATCACCAGGAACGACCCCAACTGATCGACGATCACCCCGCTCGCCAGTCCCGAGTGGCCGTAGTACGCTTCTATCATCGGCAGGCCGACATAGGAGGTGTTGCCGAGCCCACCCATCAAAATCAGCGCCCCCACGGTGCGGCGCGGCAATTTCAGCCAGCGCCCTGCCACATGAAAGAACCCTGCCGAGAGGCCGAACAGCAGCCAGCCCATCGCCGCCATCAGCCACACGTCGCCGCTGATGTGCAGATCGTGCACATACAACAGCGTCAGCGCGGGCAGCGATACGTGAATGATGAAGCTATTGAGGGTCGCGGGGGCGTTTTCCGGCATGCGGCGGAAAAAGCGCAGCAGCATGCCGGCCGCGAAGCACAGCGCAAGGAGAATCAGGTTGTTCATGCCTGCCCGGTCAGGGCGCGTTGGCGGCGATGAAGCTCTTCAGCAGCGCCACATCCGCCCCCATCACCTCGCTGCGCTGGGGAAGCGCTTCGATGCCTTCCATGGCTGCAGGACGCTCGGGCTCGCGGTTCAGCGCTTCCTGTATGGTCTCGGCGAACTTGGCGGGCAAGGCGGTTTCCAGGCAGATCAACGGCAGGCTGGGGCGGCGCTGCTCCATGCCGACCTTGATGCCGTCCGCGGTATGCGGATCGACCATGACGCCATAGTCCTCCCAGATTTCGCGTATGGTCTTCAGCCGGTCTTGGTGCGTGCTCTTGCCGGATGAAAAATGGAAACCGGGCAGCGCGTCCCAGTAGGCGGTGCCCCTGATGTCGAAGGCGCCGCCCGCATCCACCTTGCTCCAGAAATCGCGCACCTTTGCCGGGTCGCGCCCGGCGAGGTCGAACATGAAGCGCTCGAAGTTGCTGGCCTTGGAGATGTCCATCGAGGGGCTGCTGGTCTCGTAGGTGTGCGCCGCGTCGCGCGGGCGGTAGACACCCGTACGGAAAAAGTCGTCCAGCACGTCGTTCTCGTTGGTGGCGAGGATGAGCTGGCCGATGGGCAGACCCATCATGCGCGCGATGTGGCCCGCGCAGATGTTGCCGAAATTGCCCGAAGGCACGGCGAAGGCCACCTGCTCATCATTCGATTGCGTGGCGGCAAAATAGCCCTTGAAGTAATAGATGATCTGCGCCGAGACGCGCGCCCAGTTGATGGAGTTGACTGTGCCTATCTTGTGCGCGGCCTTGAAGGCGTGATCGTTGGATACCGCCTTCACCATGTCCTGCGCGTCGTCGAACATGCCCTCGATGGCGATGTTGAAGATGTTGGGATCCTGCAGCGAATACATCTGCGCGCGCTGGAATGCGCTCATCTTGCCATGGGGCGACAGCATGAACACGCGTATGCCCTTCTTGCCGCGCATCGCATATTCGGCAGCGGAGCCGGTGTCCCCCGAGGTCGCACCGAGGATGTTCAGTTCCTCACCGCGTTTCGCCAGGGCGTATTCGAACAGATTGCCCAACAGCTGCATCGCCATGTCCTTGAACGCCAGCGTCGGTCCGTTGGAGAGTTCGAGGATGTAAACCTGGTCGTCCAGGTGGCGCAGCGGCGTGATCTGGGAGAAATCCGAATCGGCGCGGCCGTTGCCGTACACCCCGGCGGTATAGGTCTTGTTCACGATCGCGCGCAGGTCCTGCTCCGGAATGTCCGTGGCGAAACGGGACAGCACGGCAAACGCCAGTTCGGCGTAGGACAGTTTGCGCCAGGCATCCAGTTCCGCGCGGCTCACCTGCGGATAGTGCTCGGGCAGGTAGAGGCCGCCGTCAGGCGCGAGGCCGCCCAGCAGGATTTCGGTGAAGGTCTTCGGGGGCGCGATGCCGCGGGTGGAAATGTAGTTCATGCTATTGCTCGTTGTCTCTTGATGGTTGCCGGGATCAAATGTCCTCGACCAGAAAAATCAGCGCACGCGCCCCGACCGGGCGGCCCTTGTGTTTGTCGCCCGCCGCAATATGGATTCCGCTGCCCGGCGGATAGCCACCTGGGTCCCGCTCTGGAAGCTGATTTCAAGTTCTCCTTCCAGCACCAGGCCAGAGTGCGCTTTATCGCACCAGTCGGTTTCGACGAATTCCCGGGCATGTTCGAGCAGGCGCAGTTGCTTGTTCCCCTGCCGCCAGACCTTGACGCGCAGGCCGGGCGCTGGACTTTGCCACTCCAGCGCGTCGAACAGGATACGGCGCCCGTTCATGCCGGCAGCCCTGCCTACTTGCCCAGGTGTTCCAGGCGCAGGCGGATGACCTTGCCCTGCACAGCCGCCAGCCCCTCGATCTTCGCGATCGCCGCGTTGATGCGCTTTTCGCGCGTCTGGTGGGTGAGCATGATGAGATCGGTTTGTTCCTCGCCCTCGCCCGGCTCCTTCTGGATCACTGCGTCTATCGAGATCTGCTCGTCGGCAAGAATGCGCGTGACGTCCGCCAGCACGCCCGGCTTGTCCGCCACGCGCAGCCGCATGTAGTAGCTGGTCTGCACCTCCGCCATGGGCAGCATGGGCAGGTTGGCCAGCATATTGGGCTGGAAAGCCAGATGCGGCACGCGGTTTTCCGGGTCGGCAGTATGCATGCGCGTCACGTCCACCAGGTCGGCGATCACCGCGCTGGCGGTGGGTTCGGCGCCCGCGCCCTGACCGTAGTATAGCGTGGGCCCGACGGCATCGCCCTGCACCAGCACGGCATTCATCGCACCATCGACGTTGGCGATCAGGCGCCGGGCGGGAATCAGCGTCGGGTGCACGCGCAGTTCGACGCCCGCAGTTGTGCGCCGCGTGATGCCGAGCAATTTGATGCGGTAGCCGAGCTGTTCGGCATAGCGGATGTCCACTGCATCCAGGCTGGAAATGCCCTCGATGTGGGCCTTCTCGAACTGCATCGGCGTGCCGAAAGCGAGCGCCGACAGGATGGTGATCTTGTGCGCGGCGTCCACGCCCTCGATGTCGAAGGTGGGATCGGCCTCGGCATAGCCCAGGCGCTGCGCCTCCTTGAGCACGGTGTCGAAGGACAGGCCCTTGTCGCGCATCTCGGACAGGATGAAGTTGGTGGTGCCGTTGATGATGCCCGCGATCCATTCGATGCGGTTGGCAGCCAGCCCTTCGCGCACCGCCTTGATGATGGGAATGCCGCCGGCCACCGCCGCCTCGAATGCCACCATCACGCGCGTCTTTTGCGCGGCGAGGAAGATCTCGTTGCCGTGCACGGCAAGCAGCGCCTTGTTGGCGGTGACCACATGCTTGCCGTTCTTGACGGCCTTGAGCACCAGATCCTTGGCCACGCCATAGCCGCCGATCAGCTCGACGACGATGTCCACGTCCGGATCGTCCACCACGGCGAAGGCATCATCGGTGACGCGGCACTTGCCGGCAGTGATCTCCTTCGCACGGTCGACGTTCTTGTCCGCCACCACGGTGATGACGATGGGCCGCCCTGCGCGCCGCGCGATCTCCTCCGCGTTACGCTGTAAGACGGCGTACGTGCCGCCGCCGACGGTGCCTATGCCCAGGAGGCCTACGTTGATTGGTTTCATGATTATCTAATTAGTCCTCAAAAACTTCGTGGAGCGCCATTATTTGCCGTACCGCTTCCGGTAGTACTCCAGAAAGCGCGCGATGCGCCCGATGGCCTCCGTGAGGTCGTCCGTGTTGGGCAGGAACACCACCCGGAAGTGGTCCGGGTGCGGCCAGTTGAAGCCGCTGCCCTGCACGACCAGCACCTTCTCGGTTTCCAGCAATTCGAGGATGAACTTCTGGTCATCTTCAATCGGGTACATCTTCAGGTCGAGGCGCGGAAATACGTACAGGGCCGCTTCGGGCTTGACGCAGGTCACGCCCGGAATCTCGCTGAGCAGCCGGTGGGCGAGGTCGCGCTGCCGGGCCAGGCGTCCGCCCGGCGCAACGAGGTCGTCTATGCTCTGATAGCCGCCCAATGCGGTCTGGATCGCATACTGCCCGGGCACGTTGGAGCACAGCCGCATCGACGCCAGTATGGTCAGGCCGTCGAGGTAGTCGGTCGCATGCTTCTTCGCGCCGGAAACGATCATCCACCCGGCGCGGTAGCCGCAGGCGCGGTAGTTCTTGGACAGCCCGTTGAGCGTCACGAACAGCACGTCGTCCGCCAGCGAGGCAATGGAGGTGTGGGTCGCACCGTCATACAGCATCTTGTCGTAGATCTCGTCCGCGAACAGGATGAGCCGGTGCTGGCGCGCGATCTCCACCAGTTCGCGCAACACCGTCTCGGGATACAGCGCGCCCGTGGGATTATTGGGATTGATGATCACGATCGCGCGGGTGTTCGGCGTGATCTTGCTGCGGATGTCTTTCATATCCGGCAGCCAGCCGCTTTGTTCGTCGCACACGTAGTGGCGCGCGGTGCCGCCGGCGAGGGTCACCGCCGCGGTCCACAGCGGGTAGTCCGGCGCCGGCACCAGCACCTCGTCGCCGGTGTTGAGCAGGCCCTGCATGCACATCACGATCAGCTCGGAGGCACCGTTGCCGATGTAGATGTCTTCCATCTCCACGCCCCTGATGCCTTTCTTCTGCGCGTACTGCATGATCGCCTTGCGCGCGGCAAACAGGCCTTTGGAATCGGAATAGCCGGATGAATTGGGCAGGTTGTGGATGACGTCCTGCTGGATCTCCTCGGGCGCATCGAATCCGAACGGCGCGAGATTGCCGATGTTCAGCTTGATGATGCGATGGCCATCCTCCTCCATCTGCTTGGAGCGAGCCATGACCGGGCCGCGAATGTCGTAGCAGACATTGGCCAATTTGACTGACTTCATCACCGGGCGCTGGGCGCCCGGCTCGGCAGTACCCGGATTGGTAGTGATGTCGGGATTCTTCAATTCACGCTCTCAGTATGTGCGCCGTTCCCGGGGGCCGCGCAATCCGGTAAAATTCCCTCAGGAACCCAGCCGTTGCGCCGCCCGGAAGACTCGGGTGACAAAGACCGCAATTTTAGCCGAGCCGCCCCGTGGCGGCAAATGGAGCCCCTTTGAAACTACAGCCCGCACAACTGCCCGGCCAGAAGGTATTCACCGCCCATGGTGAAGGCTACGTCATGGTCAGCGGCGAACGCTTCGAGCAGTCCGTGGTCGTCATGCCGGAAAGAGTGGCAACCGACTGGCCGGCGCGCGACTTTGCCAGCCTGGAGGAAGGGCATTTTGCCTATTTCCTGGCCCTGCGGCCCGAGGTGCTGCTGCTCGGCACCGGTCTCCGGCTGCAATTTCCCCATCCGCGCCTGTATCGCATGCTGATTGAGGCACGCATCGGCCTGGAATGCATGGATACCGCGGCTGCCTGCCGCACCTACAACATCCTGGCCTCGGAGGACCGCAAGGTGGTTGCGGCCATCTTGCTCTGAGCCATGCCGCGCTCGGCACGCCCTGAAAACAGTTATATATTTCAATATATTGAAAGATCTAGCCGCGATGCCGCCCGGGGCTCACCCGCGCCGCTGTGGTTAAATAACGCCCTCCACCTCTACGTCTGGAAAGATTGCCCATGAGCACCTCGCTGCAGAACGTCATCGCCCAAACCGAGCAGGTCATCCTCGGCAAGCCCCACCAGATCCGGCTGGCGCTGGCCTGCCTGCTGGCGCGCGGACACCTGCTGATCGAAGACCTGCCCGGCGTCGGCAAGACCACGCTGGCCCATGCGCTCGCCCGCTCGCTGGGGCTGGACTTTCACCGCATCCAGTTCACCAGCGACATGCTGCCCGCGGACATCCTGGGGGTTTCCATCTACCAGCGCGACAGCGGGGAATTCAAATTCCACCCCGGCCCCGTATTCGCCCAGATGATCCTGGCCGACGAGGTGAACCGCGCCATGCCCAAGACGCAAAGCGCGCTGCTGGAGGCGATGGAGGAGCAACAGGTCACCATCGAAGGGGAGACCCGCCCCCTGCCCGCGCCGTTTTTCGTCATCGCCACGCAAAACCCGACCTACCAGATCGGCACCTTCCCGCTGCCCGAATCGCAACTCGACCGCTTCCTGATGCGCATCCATCTCGGTTATCCGGATGCGCAGGCCGAACGCGGCCTGCTGGCCGGGGTGGAGCGGCGCGAGATCGTTTCCCGGCTGACGCCGCAAATGACCGCCGCGGAGCTGCTCGCCCTGCAGCAGCAGGTGAAGCAGGTGTTCGCCTCGCCCGCGCTGCTCGACTATGTGCAGGCCATCGTGCGCCACACCCGCGAATCCAGCCGCTTCCTGCACGGCCTTTCGCCGCGCGCCGGCCTGTCGCTGCTGGGCGCCTCCCGCGCCTGGGCGCTGCTCGACGAACGCAACGCAGTCGTACCCGAGGATGTGCAGGCGGTGCTGCCGGGCGTGGTCAGCCACCGCTTGCAGAGCGTGCAGGAGGGTCCGCGCCAGGATGGGGACAAGCTGGCACGCGAACTGATCGAGGCGGTGGCCATCCCCTGACCTGGCGCTCGCCGATTTCCATGCGCGCCTCCCTCCAGCAACGCTTCTCCGCCTGGGCGCGCGCGCGCCAGACGCGGCATGAAGGTACGGTGACGCTCACCCAGCGCAGCGTCTACATCATCCCCACCCGCCGCGGCTTCGCCTTCGCCGGCGCGCTGGTCGTGATGCTGCTCGGCGACATCAACTATGTGCTCGGCCTCGGCTATGTGCTGACCTTCCTCCTTGCCTCCATGGGGCTGATGTCCATGCTGCACGCGGTGCGCAACATGCTCAGGCTGGAAATCCGGGCGGGCCGGACCGAGCCGGTGTTCACGGGCGACATGGCGGAATTCCGCTTCCACCTGCACAATCCCCGGCCGCTCGCGCGCCACGGCCTGCATCTGCGCGACGAGCACGGACATCACACGGAGTTCGACCTGCCCGCGAACCAGACCCTCGAGGTCGGCTTGCCGGTGCCCGCGACGCAGCGGGGCTGGCTTGCAACCGGCAGGCTGACACTGTATACGGAATTTCCGCTGGGCCTGTTCTACGCCTGGTCCTACATCTACTTCGACACCCGGGTGCTGGTTTACCCCAGGCCGGCGCCCGCCGCCCGCCTTCCGGCCGCGGGCGGCCCCAGCGGCAGCGGCACGGTGAACGTGGCGGGCGACGAGGATTTCACCGGCTTGCGCAGCTATGCGGCGGGCGACACCCCCCAGCGCATCGCGTGGAAGGCGCTGGCGCGGGAACAGGGGCTGCAGGTCAAGCAGTTCAACGCGGTGCAGGGCAACGAACTGTGGCTGGACTGGCTGCATGCCCCCAGCGAAGACCCCGAGCAGAAGCTGGCGATCCTGGCGCGCTGGATCCTGGACGCAGAGGCCCGGGGACTGACCTATGGCCTGCGCTTGCCCGGCCTGGAACTGCGCCCGGCCAGCGGCATGGCGCAGCACGACGACTGCCTGCGCGCAATCGCGCTGTTCGGACTGGAGGCGACATGACCGCAGCGCCCAGGCCACTCACCGCGGCGGTAATCTACGGACTGGTATTGTCGGTGCTGATGGTGTGCGCGCCGCATGCCGAACATCTGCCGCTGTGGCTGAGCGCGCTTTCCGGCATGGCGCTGCTCTGGCGCGCGCTGATCGCGCGCCGCAATCTCGCCCTGCCCCCGCGCTGGCTGCTGCTCGGCATCACCCTGGGGGGCATCGCCGGGCTGCTCATCGTCTACCACACGCTGTTCGGGCAGGAGGCGGGGGTGGCGCTGCTCATCATGCTCACCGCCCTGAAGCTGCTGGAGATGCGCACGGCGCGCGACGCCACGCTGGTGATCTACCTTTCCAGCTTCATCATCATCACCAATTTCTTCTATTCGCAGACCATACTCACCACGCTGTACATGCTGGCGACACTGCTGGTGATCGCCACCACCTGGCTGCACCTGCAAAGCGCCCGCCTGACCCTGCGGCCCCGGCTGCGCATCGCGGCGCTGCTGCTTGCGCAGTCGATCCCGCTGATGCTGGTGCTGTTCGTCCTGTTCCCGCGGGTGCAGGGCCCGCTCTGGGGCATGCCCCACGACGACCTCGCCCGCACCGGGCTGACCGACTCGATGTCGCCGGGCAGCATCAGCAGACTCTCGCTGTCCGACGACATTGCGTTCCGCGTGACCTTCAAGGACGTCCCGCCGCCGCGCGAGCGCATGTACTGGCGCGGGCCGGTGCTGTCGGCCTACGACGGCCAGACCTGGACCGTGGGCAAGGCCCAAACCGGGCGGCCGCCGCAGCTCGACCAGTTGAGCGGCGACGTGGACTATTCGGTCATGCTGGAGCCGCATTACAAGAACTGGCTGTTCGCGCTGGAGATGCCGGTGCATGTCTCCATTCCGGCCCGCATGGCCTACGACTTCGAACTGCTGCAGCGGGAGCCGGTCAGTTCGCGCGAGCAGTATGACGTGCGCTCCGCGCTCAATTACCGCGCCAATGCCGACGAGGACCCGTTCCAGTTGCGCTATGCGCTGCAATTGCCGCCGGGCCTGGACCCGCGCGCGCGCTTGCTGGCGCAGGGCTGGCGCAAGCAGTATGGCAGCGACGAAACCATCATGCAGGCCGCCCTGCGCTACTTCAACCAGCAGGGCTTCGTGTACACGCTGGAACCGCCTGCGCTGGGAGGCAACGCGGTGGACGACTTCCTGTTCAACAGCCGCCAGGGATTTTGCGAACATTATGCCGGCGCCTTCGTGTTCCTGATGCGCGCCGCCGGCATCCCCGCGCGCGTAGTCACGGGCTACCAGGGGGGCGAGTTCAATGCCTTGGGCAACTACTTCATCGTCCGCCAGTCGGATGCGCACGCGTGGGCCGAGGTCTGGCTGCAGGGCAGGGGCTGGGTGCGCGTGGACCCGACCGCCGCGGTTTCGCCGGCGCGCATCCGCAACGGCCTGGCGGCCGCCATCCCCAACAGCGCCGCACTGCCGCTGATGGAACGCACCTCTTCGGCGTGGCTGCTGCGGGTGCGCTTCAACCTGGACCTCATTGCCTACCAGTGGAACCTGTGGGTGCTGGGCTACGACAGCATGAAGCAGATGGCGCTGCTGTCGCGGCTGGGCATGGCCGACGTTACTTGGCGCAAGCTGGCGCTGTACATGGTCGGCATCCTGGGCTCGCTGGTCGGCCTGTTCGCGGCGCTGATGCTGCGGCGGCTGTATCCGCGCAATGCCGACCAGGCGCAGCGCCTGTTCCTGCAGTTCTGCCGCAAACTGGAAAAGGCCGGCGTGGTGCGCGCCGACCACGAAGGGCCGGGCGATTTCGCGGCGCGCGCGGCGGCGGCGCTGCCGCAGCACGCAGCCGCCGTGCGCGACATCACGGCGCGCTATGTCGCCCTGCGTTACGGCGAAACGCACCCTCCCGGGGCGCTGGACGCCCTGCGGCGCAGCATTGCCGCATTCAAGCTATAATTCACAATTATGCAGATTACACGCAGACTCGAATTTGATGCAGGGCACCGCATCCCCAATCACAGCAGCCAGTGCCGCCACCTGCACGGCCACCGCTACGCCATCGAAATCACGCTTTCCGGCGACATCATCACCATCGAGGGCGTATCCGAACAGGGCATGGTGATGGACTTCTCGGACGTCAAACGCATCGCCAAGGAGCAGGTGGTGGACGCCTGGGACCATGCGTTTCTGGTCTACCGCGGCGACCGCATGGTGCTCGATTTCCTGAACGGCGTGCCCGGTCACAAGACGGTCGTGCTGGACGCGATACCCACCGCCGAGAATCTGGCGCTGATCGCCTTCAACATCCTGAACAGCGCCTACCGCGACACCTACGGCAACCATTTGCGCCTGGAGCGCGTGCGCATCTACGAGACGCCGAACAACTGGGCGGATCATGCCGGGTCCGGGCGGAATGCCGCTTAATCGGAACGCGACGACAAGACATCACAGGGAGAATAAAAAGTGAACTCTGCCGAAATCATCAGCCTGCTTCAGGAATCGCCGCTGTTCAGGAAGGTCAAGAGCAGCGCGCTTGCCTCCATGCTCATGAAGACCTGGCGCGTGAAGCTGGTTCCGGAGCAGATCCTGCTCACCCCCGGCAAGATCAACGACGCGGTGTATATCGTGCTTTCGGGGCGGCTGCGCGCGCAGATCAACGTGGACGACACGCGCCCGATCGCCCTGTTCGGGCTTGCGGAATGCGTGGGCGAAATGTCCATGTTCGAGGATAACCAGGTGAGCGCGTTCGTGATCGCGGTCACCGAATGCGATTTGCTGGCGATCCGCCATGCGGACGTGTGGAGCATCCTCAACGAGTCGCTGCAGGCCTCGCACAACATGCTGAACATCCTCGCCAATCGCATGATCAGCAGCAACCGCATGCTGGCCGACAGCATGGAATCGCTGCACGGTTACGAGGCCATGGATTACATCAACACCACGACCGGCATCTACAACCGGCGCTGGCTCGCGGAAAACATGGGGCGATTGATCCACCGCCATACCATGACGCAGCAGCCGTGCGCCTTCATCCTGCTCAAGGTCGAGAATTTTGCGCAGTACGACAGCATGTTCGGCAGCCTGGGATGCGACCAGGCGCAGCGCACCATCGCCCAGACCATGCTGCGCAGCCTGCGCCCCAACGACATGGCGGCCCACCTCAGCGAGGACCAGTTCGCCATCTTCCTGCCGCATACCAGGCCGGAGAACGTGCACGTCGTGACGGGAAGGGTGACCGAGGAAATCGCACAGACCACGATCGTCACCCCCACGGGAGACGCGCTGCCGCCGGTGACACTGTCGGTGGCCGCCATCCAGGTGCAGCCGAACGACACGCTCGAATCCCTCCTGGTGCGCGCCCGCGATTCGCTGCAAACGCAGCAGCCCCAGCGCGCCTGAGCGCAGCACCCTGCCGTTCCGGCATCAATGCGTAGAAATGCTCGGCAAGACATGGCGCGCCGCGCGGCACGCCCCTCTCGAATCGCGTCGATTTCTGAGGGGCCCAGCCAGCCCATATGCCCTGCCAGAAATGGCAGCGCTTTTTCCGGTGAATGGCCGCTTTGCGCTGGTCAATTCGCTGAGTATCAGGTCGGCAGCGTGCCCAGACTGTGTCAAAACTCCCACCGTGTAAACCGAATTGGCCGTGAAACGTTGAGAGTGCATCGCATTCCGCGGCGGACACTCACATGAAGCGATTCATCCAGGGGGAAGAGCG
>Ga0075276_10000049_pt1 | contig 37188 bp, 33 predicted proteins | sample SF_Rice_5C_80N_4_FD_69770 | JGI IMG/M metagenome (GOLD analysis project Ga0075276, IMG submission 69770) | Rice paddy soil microbial communities from Twitchell Island, California, USA - SF_Rice_5C_80N_405 | ecosystem: Environmental > Terrestrial > Soil > Paddy field/soil | place: USA: Twitchell... | reverse complement strand
GATGGCTAATGGTGAAAGTGAGCTCATCATGGTGCCAAACGCCGGGCGCTCCTGCGCGAAGGCCTGCGCGGTTTCCTGGGGGGAGCCGGGCAAGTCCAACGGACCAGGGGCACACCGCCCCCGGGACCCAATCATACCGTTGCGGGGGAGGGCCAGCCTCTATAATGAACCACGATGAGCATCAGCGAAAAAGTACAAAAGGACATGACCGAGGCTATGCGCGCCCGGGATGAGCGCCGCCTTTCCGCCCTCCGCATGGTCAAAGCCGCGCTCAAGAATCGCGAAATCGAAAAGCGGGGCAAGCTGGAGGACAGCGAGGAGATGCAGGTCCTCAATACCCTGATAAAGCAGCGCAGAGACTCGGTGGAGCAGTTCACCAAGGGTGGGCGCCAGGAGCTGGCGGACAAGGAAACCGCCGAAATCAAGCTCATTGAATCCTACCTGCCGCAGGCCGCGCCAGAGTCGGAAATCGAGGCAGTGGTGCGTGCCAAGCTGGTGGAGCTGCACACCCCCACACTAAAGGACTTGGGCACCATTATGAAGGCGGTTATGGCCCACTTTCAGACCACCGGCGCGCGCGTGGATGGCAAGCTGGTGAGCGAGATCGTACGGCGGCAACTCACGGCGAAGTAGGCGGCAGCTGACGGCGAAGCGCGAAGCCGATGAATCGACACATTAACAAGGAGACTGACGGCAATATGGCGGGCGTAGGCACAGAGGTTCTGTTCATTGCAGGATTTGGGCCGATCGATCGCGACATTGCTGAAAGTCGCAAGCTGTATGTCGACAGCCTCGGCATCTCCTTCAAAGAGGACGCTGGCGGCTATCTGTATACCGGCGCTCTTCAAGGCGCAAAGCATTTTGCGCTATGGCCTCTCTCGCAGGCTGCGCAGTCCTGTTTTGGCACTGATTCCTGGCCCAATGACATTCCCGTCCCGCGAGCATGGATGGAATTTGAAGTGGAAAATGTGGAGAAAGCGACGGCCGGTCTCGAATCGCGCGGATATCGAATGCTCATCAAGAACAAGAAGGAACCGTGGGGCCAAACCGTAAGTCGGTTCATCTCACCCGAGGACTTGCTGATCGGGGTCACATTCACCCCCTCGATGCGAAGGCAGAAGATGCGAAGGCAGAAATAGTCCCCGCTGGGGACGGGCAACTCCTAAATTGGCCGACTCGTTCGTGAATCCGCGGACTAAGAAATTCCAAGCGCCTGCTGAATAGCGGAGACTATCGCGTTAGCCAGGCGGTGCATTTTAAGTTCGTCTTCCGCTTCCACCATCACCCGGGCCAGGGCTTCCGTTCCCGAGTAGCGCACCACCACCCGGCCGTTGCCGTCCAGTTCCTTCTCCGCGGCGGTAATGGCGGCGGCCACGGCGGGAATCTCCATCAGCGGCTTCTTTTCGCGCACGCGCACGTTCTTGATGGTCTGGGGGAAGACTTTAAGGTCGGCCACCAGTTCCGCCAGCGGCTTGCCGCTGCGTGCCATTACCTGCAGCACGCGGAGCGCGGTAAGCAGGCCGTCGCCGGTGGTGGCATCGCCATCGCGGAAGATGATGTGGCCGGATTGCTCCCCGCCCAGCGTGCTGCCGTGCTTGAGCATCTCTTCCAGCACGTATTTGTCCCCTACAGGAGCGCGCAGCATGCGGATTCCGGAGCGGCGCAAGGCAATCTCGAGGCCCATGTTGGACATGGTGGTGGCCACCACCAGTGAGCCCACCAGCGCGCCCCGCGCCTGTAGGTTGCGGGCAGCCAGCAGCAGGATGGCATCGCCGTTGACCACGCGGCCGGCGGCATCGCTGAACAGGGCGCGGTCGGCGTCGCCGTCAAAGGTGATGCCCAGGTCGTAACGCCCTGCCTCGGCAGCCAGCGCCTGGGCTACGGTGTGAGGATGCAGGGCGCCGCAGTCGTGGTTGATGTTGCGGCCGTCGGGCGACTGGTGAAGGAATTTGGCCTGCACGCCGCAGGCGCTGAATACGTCCGGCGCTACCGCCGAGGCTGCACCGTTGGCGCAGTCCACCAGCACCCGCATGTGACCCAGGTCCGTGCCCGCCACCTGCTGCGCCAGCCAGCGCACGTAGTGCTGGTGCAGTTCCGTTGAACCGGGCAGAGAACGGAACAGGGCGGCGGTCTCGGCGTTGTCCTGCTGCTTGCTTCCCAGCAGCTGAAAGATTTCCGCTTCAATCTGGTGTTCGAGTTCGTCGGGCAGCTTGAAGCCGTCGGCGGAGAACACCTTGATTCCGTTATCTATCCAGGGATTGTGGGAGGCGGAAATCACAATTCCGGCGCCGAAGGCATCGGTGCGGGCGAGAAAAGCCACCCCGGGCGTGGTGATCACTCCTGCGCTTTTGACTTCAATGCCGGCATTGAGCAGGCCGGCGGCAAGGGTATTGGCGATCCACTGGCTGGATTCGCGGGTGTCCTGGCCAATGACCACGCGCTGGTGTTGCGCCGCCGAGCGCAGGCGGTGACCCAGCGCCCGGCCGATAGCGAACACGGTGGGTTCGTCCAGAGGATACTGCCCTGCCACGCCGCGAATTCCGTCGGTGCCGAACAGTTGTCGTGCCACGTTCTATTAATTACCTCGGTTCGTGTTGTATGGGGAGTCTCTTACGCGCGACGGGGGAAGCCGCGCAGGCGCTTAATCGCGGCGCCGAGATGATTTTCCCACGAATACGGTCACCCGCACAGGTTCCGGATGGACCACCTGCACCAGGGAATCGGAAACGTAGACGTTGGTGGTAAAAGTGCGCTGACTGAGCAGTCCGGTGGCATCCACGGGATCGGTGACCGCGGCGTCTACCAGGTCCACCCGCTTGGCCGGGCCCGCCACCCTGACTTGTGGAGGGTCGGCCACCACATTGGTAATTGTGAACCCGGAGGCCAGACGACCGACCACCCGGGGTCGAATTTCGATCTGCTTGGTCTCGCGCATATCGAGGCCAATCTTTATCTGCGCCGGCTCAATTTGCTTTACGTGTACCCCTTCGGGCACATGCACGTTTCCGCTGCTCAAGGAATACGTGTGCTCGCCCGGTTGCGCGGCGGAGAGATCGAGCGCGATGTGCACCTCATTCAAACCCAGATGATCAAGCACCCGCGAGGGACCGCTCAGCCAGAGCTTCGCTTCCGCTGGAGCCACAGAGCTGATCACCAGGCTTTGTGGCAAGCTGTGAAGCTCTATGCTCGATTTCCACGAAACAACCTCAGTGTGGACCTGGGTCACCACCGCCCACAAGCAGGCCGCCATCACCAGCGAAAACAGTTTTAAACCGAGGTCGTGAAACACGTAGCGGCGCAGGAAGCTCATGGCCTAATGTTCCACCTCGGGGTTGAATCCGGACTCGGGAGACTTGGAGGAAAGAGCATTCCGCGAGATGGGAGCGGCTGCGGGGTTAGCCTCCAGTTCGGCCCCATTGGTCATGGGCGTGGGCAGGGCCGTGGCCGGCACATAGCGGTGCAGGAGCTGGCTTAAACGCTGGCGCAATTCTTCCGCGGTGAGATCGCGCTCAATCTTGCCTCCCACGGTCAGGCTGATCGCGCCTGTCTCTTCTGAGACCACCACGGCGATGGCGTCCGTTTCCTCGGTAATGCCGATGGCGGCGCGGTGGCGGGTGCCCAGTTGATTGGAAATCACGGGATTCATGGACAAGGGCAAAAAGCAGGCCGCGGCTGCCACCCGGTCCTTCTGCACAATCACGGCGCCGTCATGCAGGGGAGCGCTGGGACGGAAAATAGTGGCCAGCAGGTCGTAGGAGAGGCGCGCATCCAGAGGCACACCGCTCTCAATATGGGTGCGCAGCCCGATCTCCCGCTCGATCACAATCAGGGCGCCGGTCTGGTTCTGGGAAAACAGGTTAGCCGCCAGCACGATGTCGTCGTAGGCTTCGGCGGCGGCAGATTGCGAGCTCCGGGCAAAAACGAAGCCGCGGCCCAGCTTGGCCAGTAAGTGACGGATTTCCGCCTGAAAAACCACGATCAGGGCAAAGATGGCATAGGGCAATAGGGTGATGCGAATCCAGTTGATGGTCCTCAGCTCGCCCAGTTGGCCCAGCCAGAAGATGAGCGCCAGCACGCCTACGCCCACCAGCATGGGCGCGGCCCGCGTGCCGCGAATCAGAACCAGAAACTGATAAATCAGCACCGCCACCAGCAGAATGTCAATTACCGACATCAGGGACAGGGGTGGCAAGCGCCCTAGAATCTCAGTCAAAACAAGCCTCTTTGCTGGGAACGGTGGCGGAGCCCGATATTCTATTTTAGCCCAGGATGGGCGTAGTTAGCGGGTCACTGGGGTAACAAAGAGGGAAAGGAGAGGTTTGAACGATTCAAAATGCAAACTTTCACAAATTAGAAATTACGAATCTTCAGTACTCTTTTCTGAGTCCTCTGCGCGCTGAAAAAGAGGTCTAGGCTTTGACCACCTTGCCGCTGCGCAGGCAGGAAGTGCAGACCCGCAGCTTGCGGCTGGCGCCATTCACGATGGCCCGCACCGGGCGCAGGTTCACGTTCCAGCGCCGGCGGCTGGTGTTGTGGGCGTGGCTGATGGTGTTGCCGAATTGCGGCCCCTTGCCGCAGATGTCACATACGCGTGCCATGAGTGCTCCAGAGTAGTAAGAACCTAGTGGGACAAACTTAGATTTTACCGGATGAGAGCGGGTTTGGACAAACTAAGGCGCGAAGGCTGGGCTGCTTCGCTTCCGAGCGCTGCACTTCATAGCGCCGCATTGGCCCTTTTATAACGCTGTCATCTTTAGTCCTGTCATCAGTCCTGTCATCCCGAGCGTAGCGGGGCCCGTCGCTTGCGACCGGACCCGCGGAGTCGAGGGACCCCCGGGGTCGTTCACTTCATCACATTGTCCCAGGGAGTTCTTCCATGTTTCCACTGATTGTCGGGTTAAGACTCTCTCCACCAGTTCGGTATGGCGGTCTGTGCAGGGGTATTTTCGGCTCGGGCATGCGCCCTCGCTCGATATGGCAGTTGCAGAGAATCGCCGTTCTACGGGACTCCTCAGCACGCCCGGTCCAGCCAGTTTTCAATGCAATCCCCTGTGCGATACTGAGAATATGCCCCCCAATCAGCAGGCTGATCCGAAATCGGTCAAGGTAAACCTGACCGCGGGGACGGGCATGGACATTGAGTGGAAGGATGGACACCGCTCCAGTTACAGCTTCAAGTGGCTGCGCGACGCCTGTCCCTGCGCCCTATGCGATGACGAGCGGGGCAAGAGCGGCCGCGCGCCCGGGGAGCCGCCCAAAACAGCCCCCGGGGCGCTGCCCATGTTCAAAGCTCCGGCCAAGCCGCTGCAGGCCGAGCCGGTGGGCAAGTACGCCATACGCTTTCGGTGGAATGATGGCCACGAACTGGGCATCTACTCCTGGGATTTTTTGCGTGAGTATTGCCCCTGCGAGGCCTGCGTGGTAGAGCGGGCGGAGAAAGCGAAAGCGGAGTAATTTGTCGTTTCTGAACCAACTCAACCCGCAGCAGCGCGAGGCCGTGGAGAACACGGAAGGGCCGCTGCTCATCCTGGCGGGCGCGGGCAGCGGCAAAACGAGAGTCATCACCTACCGCATCTCACACCTGATTGATAACTGCGGCGTTGCCCCCGATTCCATTCTGGCCGTCACTTTCACCAACAAGGCGGCGGCGGAGATGGCGGAGCGGGTGGAGAAACTTGTCGGTGGCCACACCCTGGCCAAGCCGCTCATCGCCACTTTCCACTCCTTCTGCGTGCGCCTGTTGCGCCGCGACATTGAGGCGCTGCGCATCCCTTCCGCCAGCGGCGGCGAGCCCATCGGCTTTCGCAAGGATTTTGTTATCTACGACGAAACCGACCAGCAGATGGTGGTAAAAGCGGCCATGCGCCGCCTGGGCGTGGATGACAAGCAGACCAAGCCCAGTGCCGTGCTCAGCCACATCTCCTGGGCCAAGAACCACATGCTTGACCCGCAGGAGGTCTATCTCAACTCCCGCGATCCCAAAACCGAGCGCGTAGCCCATATCTACGAGATTTACCGCCAGGAGTTGCGCAAGGCCAACGCGCTCGACTTCGACGACCTGCTGCTGGAGGCGGTGCGCCTGCTCAAGGCGGTGCCCGAGGTGCGCGAAAAGTACAACCGGCGCTTCCAGTACATACTGGTGGACGAATACCAGGACACCAACCGGCCGCAATACGAACTGATGCGCCTGCTGGCGGGCACGCGGCACAACGTCTGCGCGGTGGGCGACGAAGACCAGTCCATCTATTCCTGGCGCGGCGCCGACATCCGCAACATCTTGGAGTTTGAGAAGGACTTTCCTGACGCCAAAATTATCCGCCTGGAGCAGAACTACCGCTCCACGCAAAACATCCTGCAGGCGGCCTCGACGGTGGTGGGCAACAACGTGCGCCGCAAGGGCAAGAACCTGTGGACCTCGCGCCAGGGCGGCGCCAAGGTGGGCTACTACGAAGCGCCCGACGGCGAAAACGAAGCCTTGTTTGTGGCCGACTATATCTCGCGCTATCTGCAGGAGTCCGCCGGCCAGGGCGATGAGGCGCGAGCGGCGGTGCTCTACCGCACCAACTCGCAGTCCCGTCTGTTCGAAGAAGCCATGCGGCGCTATGGCCTCAAGTATCACGTGGTAGGCGGTTTTTCCTTCTACGAGCGGGCTGAAATCAAGGACCTGATTTCCTATCTCAAGGTCATTCACAACCCCGACGATTCCATCTCCCTGCTGCGCGCGCTGAATACGCCGCCCCGCGGGATCGGCAAAACCACGGTGGAGACGCTGGAGCACCTGGCGCTGAACACCGGGCTTTCGCTCTGGGGCGCTATCGGGCAGGCGATCGAGCAGCGACTGGTGCCGGCGCGCGCTGCCGCCGCCCTGGGCGGGTTTAAGCAGATCATTGATGATGGCCGGGCCATGCTGGCGGGGAAGTTCGTGGAGAAGGTGGAGCACGATGCGGAAGAGGAGGCTATCGGCCAAACTATTGACGGTCAATGCTCGACGGTCAACGGCCAAGACGACGCAGAGCCATCGCAAGCCGACATCTCCTTCGATTTTGGGATGGAGGAAGGTACGGAAGAACTGGCGGCGGGACGCCCCCAGAGCAGCCGGCAAGATGCCGGCGCTCCGGCCGAGAGCCGGGAACCGAAGGCCGACGACTATCTTGCCGCCGACCGTGAGCCGTCGGCTGTCGACGGTTTTCGCTCCCCCGGCGGTCCAGCCAGCACCGCTGAAATTCTTAAGTTCCTGATTGACCGCACCGGTTACATCCGCAAGCTGGAAGAAGAGGACACGCCCGAGGCCCTCTCCCGGATTGAGAACCTTCGCGAACTGGTGAACGCGGCCATGGATTCGGGCGACCGCGGCGAAACCCTGGACCAGTTCCTCGACCACGCCGCCCTGATCAGCGATACCGACCAGTATGTTGCCGGGGCGCAGATCACGCTCATGACCCTGCATTCTGCCAAGGGCCTGGAATTTCCGCTGGTGTTTCTCTGCGGCCTGGAAGAGGGCCTGTTCCCGCACTCCCGCACGCTGATCAATCCGGATGATGTCGAGGAAGAGCGCCGGTTGTGTTACGTAGGCATGACCCGCGCCATGAACACGCTGCTGCTGACCCGGGCGCTCTACCGGCGCCGCTACGGCACCGATCTGCCCGAGGCTGCCATACCTTCGCGCTTCCTGGAGGAAGTGCCGCCGCAGTTGCTGGAAGACCTGGGTTCGCCGCGCCGGCCGCGTGTGCAGGCCGGGCTACAGACTTCCCGGAACACGGCACAAGCCACTTTTCACACGGAAGATCGCCACTACGCGTACGAGGACGAGGACCAAAGCCTGACCTGGAACGCGAGCGCGGGTGGGACCAGTCCGGGCCGCGGGCCACGAAAAGCCGGCTACGGCGGGCCTACCTACAATTCCATTGATAACATTGCCGAATTTTTCGCTTCCCGGGGCAAGAAGTTTTCCCGCCCCAAGGTGGAGGTGCCCCCGCTCAGCGGTGCCCGTGGTTTTCGGCCGGGGCAGAGGGTGCGCCACCCGAAATATGGCGAGGGCACCGTCTATCAGCGCGAAGGAGAAGGTGAAGAAGCCAAGATTACTGTACAATTCCCTCGATTTGGCCTGAAAAAGCTGGTGGAGAAGTATGCCCAGCTGGAGAAGGCGTAAAAGGCGGTAGTTAGTAGCTGGCAGTTAATTATGTGGTCATACTCAAGGGAGAGAAAGACGCATTCATGGCAAATACGAAAAGTCTGAGCAAGGAAGAACGCAAGAAGAGCAAGCGCGCCAAGCGCAAGGAACGGGAGCAGAAGAATCCCAAGAAGAAGCGGGATTACGCTCGCGGCTCCAAGAAGCGCAAAATGAAGAAGATGGTTCGCGGCCAGGCCAAGCGTTAGGCGCGTAGGCGGGGCCAAGCCCCGCCTGGCCCGGGGCGCAGCCCAGTGGCCCACACATACCACCACGGCCCCACAGGAGCACAGTGGCAGAGACGACCACGAAGGAAGCCAAACAACCTCCGGCCGCCCCGAAGGGCAGCCAGTTGCTTGCCAAGAAATCCATTGACAAGCTGATCGCGGAAGCCGAAGAGCCGGAACACCGGCTTAAGAAGACGCTGGGCCCGTGGAGCCTGACCGCCCTCGGCATCGGCGCCATCATTGGCTCGGGCATTTTCGTGCTCACGGGCACGGCGGCCGCGGGTGAGAACTTCACGGTGCCTTCCATCCTGCACGCGCAGGTGATGGACCTGCTGATCGGCCTGATCCGCCACGGCAATACGGCCGGCGTGCTGATGCATGGCCGCCCCGCGGCCGGGCCGGCTATCGCGCTTTCCTTCCTGCTGGTGGCCTTTGCCTGCAGCTTCGCCGGCCTGTGCTACGCCGAACTGGCCTCGATGATTCCCATCGCCGGCAGCGCGTACACCTACTCCTACGCCACCCTGGGCGAGATTTTTGCCTGGATCATCGGCTGGGACCTGATTTTGGAATATGTGGTCAGCAACGTGGTGGTGGCCATTGGCTTTGGCGCCTATACCAAGGCGCAGCTGGCGGCGTTCGGGCTCAGCCTGCCCGACAGGTGGTCAACGCCGGTGTGGGACGCCGGCCATTGGACGGGCGCTTACTTCAACATTCCCGCGTTCCTCATCGTCTTTATCCTGACGGTGCTGCTGGTGCGCGGTGTGCGCGAGTCGGCCGAAGCCAATAACGTCATGGTGGCGATCAAGATCGGCGCCATCCTCACCTTCCTGGTCATCGGGGGCATGCTGGTTCATCCCGGTAATTGGAAGCCGTTCGCTCCCTCTGGATTTGCCGGCGTGGTCAGCGGCGGTGCCATTGTTTTTTTTACCTACATAGGATTCGATTCTGTATCCACCGCGGCGGAGGAAGCGAAGAATCCGCAACGCGATTTGCCCATCGGCATCATCGGCTCGCTGATTGTCTGCACCATCCTTTACGTCGGCGTCTCCATTGTCCTGCTGGGGATGATGAAGTACCCGGCCTTCACCTCCGGCGAAGCGGCGCAGGCCCCGGTGGCCTACGCGCTGCAGCACCTGGCGGCCAACAAGTGGTCGCAGGCGGTGATCATCATCGGCGCGCTCATGGGCATGATCTCCTCGCTGCTGGTCTTCCAGTACGGGCAGGCGCGCATCTGGTACGCCATGTCGCGCGACGGCCTCTTCCCCAAGCTGTTCTCCAAGGTGCACAAGAAGTTCAAAACGCCCCACCTCTCCACCTGGATTGCCGGCTTTGCGGTGGGCATTCCGGCCGGCATTTTTGCCGTCAGTGAAGCCGCCGACCTCTCCAATATCGGCACCTTGTTTGCCTTCCTGCTGGTTTCCCTGGGCGTGATTGTGTTGCGCCGCACGCAACCCCACCGCCAACGCGGCTTCAAGGTGCCGTTTGTGCCCTGGTTCCCGCTGATTTCGGTGGTGCTGTGCGTGGGCCTTATGAGCGGCCTGCTGGTCATCACCTGGCTGCGCTTCTTTGTTTGGCTGGCCATCGGCCTGACCATCTATTTCCTCTATAGCCGGCATCACAGCGAGTTCGCCAAATCGAATCGGCCATGAGCTCCGGGCAGCAGATCACTTTCGATTACAAGCTGGCGCCTCCCAGCCCTTTTATCCTGTCGCTGCCCAAGGCGGACCTGCACCTGCACCTGGAAGGCTCGGTGGAACCGGCTACGCTGGTGGAATTGCGGCAGCGCTACGGCATGGCTGGCGCCAGCCTGGCCGAAGTTGAGCCTGTCTACGAGTATCATGACTTCAACGGCTTTCTGATGGTTTTCAAGGCCATCACCGAGCACCTGCAAAAGCCGGAAGACTGGGAACTGATTACCTACCGGCTGATGCAGCGGTTGCGGTCGGAAAACGTGCTGCACACCGAAGTTTATGTTTCGGTGGGCGTGTGCCACTGGCAGGGCAAAGACTTCGACGCCATTTTTGAGGCGCTGGAACGCGGCCGGGCGCGAGGCGAGCGCGATTTTGCCGTTTCGCTACTGTGGATTTTCGATGCTACCCGCCACTTCGGCCCGGAGCGCGCGCAGCGAGTGGCCGAGGCGGCGGCGCAGTACCACGACCGCAACGTGGTGGGCTTCGGAATTGGCGGCGACGAGCGCCGGGCCGGCCCGGAGCTGTTCCGCGAAACGTTCGCCTACGCACGCGACCACGGCCTGCGCCTGGTGGCCCATGCCGGCGAAACCACCGGCCCGGAATCCATCTGGGGCGCCTTGAACCTGAAGGCGGAGCGCATCGGCCACGGCCTGAGCGCCTGGTACGACCGTGAACTTATGGCCGAATTGGCGCAGCGGCAGATTCCGGTGGAGATGTCTATCACCAGTAACCTGCGAACCGGCTGTTGCCGCACCCTGCAGGAGCACCCGCTGAAGATGTACTTCGATACTGGAGTGATGGTAACTCTCAACTCCGACGATCCTGGCATATTCGGCACTTCGCTGGGCAGGGAATATCAGCTGGCGCAGGACGCGTTCGGCTTTACCAACGAACAGCTGCGCGAGCTGGCGCGCAATTCATTTGAGGCGTCGTTCTTGCCGGCGGAAAAGAAACTGGCGTTTTTGAATCAGGTGGACGCGACCAACTTGTAAGAGGTAGTTGGTAGCTGGTAGTCAGTAGTTAGCGGCTTGCGCCGCCAAGGCCAACTATTAACTACCAGCGACCAACTACCAGCTACTAACTACCATGTCCCACCATATCGGAATCGTGGCTTGCAGCGCGGAGGGCGCGGCGCTCTGCTACCGCACTGTCTGTCTGGAGGGTGCGGCCGTGATGGGCCGCCACGCTCATCCTGAAGTCTCCCTGCACACCCATTCCCTGGCCGACTACATGCGCTGCATCTACGCCGATGACTGGCAGGGCGTGGCCGAGCTAATGCTGTCCTCGGCGGAGAAGCTGGCTTGCATCGGGGCTGACTTTCTCATCTGCCCCGATAACACTATCCACCGCGCGTTCGCCCTGGTGGCGCCGCGCTCGCCCCGGCCCTGGCTGCACATCGTGGAGGAAGTTGCCGCCGAAGCGCGCCGCCAGAATTACCGCCGCCTGGCCGTACTGGGCACGCGCTACACCATGGAAGGCCCCGTTTATCCCGCCCAACTCGGGGCTGCCGGCATTGACTATGCCGTGCCCACCGCCGAGGAACGCGAGCGCATTGACCAGATCATCATGGACGAACTGGTGTACGCGAAGTTCACCCCGCAATCGCTCTCCTACTTCCTCCAGGTGATTGGCCGGCTCAAAGCCGTGGGCTGTGACGCGGTGGTTCTGGGCTGCACGGAAATTCCTCTGCTGGTCACGCCGGAGACCTCGCCGTTGCCGACCCTAGATTCCACACGCATTCTGGCGCAGGCGGCGGTGAGAAAAGCAGTGGGCGGTGGCCAGAGGTCAGTGGCCAGTTAGGGAAAAGCAGCGGCCAGTTCTCAGTTGTCAGCGCACTCAATTCAGTCCCTGAACTTGCTTGGAGAGTGGGAAGCTCTCGCAGGATTTGAAAGCCCAGGACTTCATTCCCGAGCTTTCACGTTCCCGGGAGTTGATTTTTTCGTGTGCGATCTTAAGGTGAAGATATGCCGGGAAGCGCAGGGCTTCAGCCCTGCGACAGCCCAAGCGCCTGGGCTTTAGTCCTGGTGGGTGCTTGGGTGCTTGGGTGCTTGGGTGCTGGGGCTGAAGCCCAAAATCTTCTCGCAACTTACCCCCCTGGACTGAAGTCCGGGGGCTTCCACATTCACGAGGAGGCGTACCCTCTCCCCCAGGTTCCGGGTGCGGAAGCTGGGTTTAACTGGCCACCCCACTGCCCACTGCTCCTCGGGTACAATGCTTGGCCCGGAAGGTTCTCGAGGAGAGTCACTTGCGAACTGCCTTTCTGCTCTCAGTGTGCAGTCTGATTCTTGCGGCTTTGCCGAGTACGGCGCAGCAGGCGTCTTCCCTCTCATCCGAGGTGCGCCAGTTCGTCAAGGTGGACGCGCCGGTCATCGCGCTGACCCACGTCAAGGTGATTGACGGCACGGGGGTGCGGGCGCGGGCAGACCAGACCGTGGTCATTGCCGGGGACAAAATCCAAACCGTGGGCGACGCCGCCAGCATTACCGTTCCGCCCAATGCCAAAGTGCTCGACCTGCCTGGCTACAGCGTAATTCCCGGCCTGGTCATGATGCACGAGCACCTGTTCTACGCCGCCGGGCTGCCCCGCAACCCCGACGGCTCGCCAGCGCAGCCCATCATGCTCAAGGAGGTGGGCTTCAGTTTCCCCCGCCTTTATCTTGCCGGCGGCGTGACCTCGATGCGCACCGCGGGCAGTCTCGAGCCCTATGCCGACCTGAACATCAAGCAGTTGATTGATGCCGGGAAGATGCCAGGTCCCAAAATTGATGTTACCGGGCCCTACCTGGAAGGACCGCATTCCTTTTTCACGCAGATGCACTTTCTTACCGGCCCGGACGACGCGCGCAGGCTGGTGGACTACTGGGCCGACCAGGGTGTCACCTCGTTCAAAGCGTATATGAACATCACTCGCTCCGAACTGGGCGTCGCCATCGAGGAGGCCCACAAGCGCCACATCAAGGTGACCGGCCACCTCTGCTCAGTGACGCAAACCGAGGCGGCGCAGCTGGGCATTGATGACCTGGAGCACGGCCCCATGTTCGTGGACACTGAATTTGTGCCTGGCAAGAAGCCCGACCAATGCCCCGATGGCAAGGCAGCACTCGGTTCGCTGCTCAAAGAGGACGTAGACGGCCCTGCGGTGCAGAAGATGATGCACACGCTTATTGATCGTCATGTGGCGGTCACTTCCACGTTGCCGGTGTTCGAACTGGATGTGCCCGGGCGGCCGCCGCTGCGCAAGCAAGTTCTGGATTCGATGCTGCCGCAAGCGGAGATTAGCTATCTGCAGGCGCGCTCCAGCCGCCCCTTGCCCGAAATGGCCACGCTCTTCAAGAAGGAACTGCAGTTCGAGCACGAATTCGTCAAAGCCGGCGGCCTGCTGCTGGCGGGCTGCGATCCCACCGGCATGGGCGGAGACCTGGCCGGTTTTGGCGACCAGCGCGAAGTCGAACTCCTGGTGGAGGCGGGCTTTACGCCCGAGGAAGCCATCCACATCGCCACCGCCAATGGCGCCGAGTACGAAGCCCAATTGCAGCACATTGGCACCATCGCGCCCGGCAAGCAGGCCGACCTGGTGCTCATTCACGGCGATCCCTCCGCCAACATCAACGACATTGAGAAGGTGGATACCGTGTTCAAGGACGGCGTGGGCTACGATTCGCAAAAGCTGATGGAATCGGTGCGCGGCACGGTAGGGCTGTTCTAAGCGCCGCCGGCAATACGTCTAGTCTCCGCTGTGGGGTGTAAGCGTCGCTGACCGCACCGCAGGCGGGTACTTCGCCTGCCGGTGCACCCGGTCAAACGCCACGAACAGCAGGGCGATAAGGCCGAATATGAGCACGCTGCCCTCCGGTCCCACCGACCCTCCAGTCAGCCAGCGTGGCCCATGGAAATGCGAGCTGAGCAGGTGCCCGGGCATCAGGGTGCCGCTGTCGGGCACGGAGTAGAGGAAGGTTTCGCCCCAGTCGAAGGCCAAGTGAAATCCGATGGCCAGCCACAGGGTTCCAGTGCGGCGCACGGTCAAGGCCAGCCACAATCCAATTAGAGCTGCAGCCAGCCCACCCACCCAGGCCTCTCCCGGGTTTCCCATGTGGATGGCGCCGAACAGAAATGACAGGAAGAGCGCCGCCGGCCAGAAGCCTACTCCTTCGGTCAGGGTCGCCAGGGTATAGCCGCGAAAAGTGAATTCCTCGAACAATCCCACGAACAGAAAAAAGACGCCCCAGAACACGCCCCACTTCACCAGGTAATATCCGTGCAGCACGACCTTGCCATAATCGAAGGCGCTGGCCCCGTGCAGCACGGCCATGAGCACGCTGACAGAAACAATGCCCCAAATCATGCCTTCCCAAAAATGGAGGCCGAAAATGCCGCGTACGGGCAAGCCGTATTCCGCCAGCGGGCGCTCTTCAAACTTGCCCAGGATAAGCGCCGGCAGCAGCGCCGCCAGGAACATAGCAACTTCCTGCGCCAGCGCTGTCCAAGCGTCAAATCCGGGGCGGCGAGGCGGGACCAGCCATTGCACAACAAAGCTGAAAGCCAAGAAACACAGTATTCCCAGAGCCAGAAAGGATAGAAATCGCCAGCCCGGCCGCAACCCTTTCGGTCCGATAAAAATCCTCTGCCCGCGAGAGGGCAGGTGGGGCTGCGGAGTTTCCTGGTTGCCTTCTGTGGGCAGCGGGGAAGAAGGCGGGTTGTTAGGCTCGTCCATGCTGATTTTCGGGAACCTGCTCCCACATGGTAAAACAACACTACCTGCCCCGGATGCCAGGATTCTTCAGCCGCGACCGCTTTGGAGCCCCCCAACTCGCGGCGCTGCTCATGCTTTTTCTGTTCGCCGCCCAGTGCGTCTGGCTGATTGCCGCCAATCCCATGTCGCCGAGTGAAAGCGCCCGGCTGGAGCGCGGGCTGACGCAGTGGCAGCAGGGCCGCATCAACCTGCAGGACCCATATCGCTCGCCCCTGTACTATCTGATAGCTTCGCTCCCCATTGCCAACTATCGGGGCGCCGGTGATGCCGCCAGCATGAGCCGCTGGCGCTGGCAGGTGCGCCTGCCCTGGCTCATCTTTGGCCTCCTGCTGGGCGCTTCTATCTGGTACGTGGCGCGGCGTCTTTACGGCAATGCAGGTGGCTACATCGCCCTGGCCCTTTATTGCTTTTCGCCGCTGATGATCGCCCAGGCGGCCAGCTTCTATGTGCAACCGGAAGTGACGGCGGCCTGGGGCGCCTTCGGAGCCGTTTTCACCGCCATCGCGGTTGCCCACACTCTCTATGCGCCGCGCCGTGTGTTGTGGAATTGGCGCCGCATTCTGCTGCTGGGTCTTTCCCTGGCGCTGGCCATCGGCTCCCAGTTCTCGCTCTGGGTGGTGCTGCCCATGGCTCTGGGGCTGCTGCTGTACCTGGCGCCCGGCCGCCGAGGAGCGGCGCTGGCTATTTTTGGCGCCAGTTGCACGGTCGCCTTGGTGGTGTTGTGGTCGGCATATTCCTTCAGCTTTGCGGCATTCAGCGCCGGCCTGCAGCGCGCCGCCTTCTGGGATGTGACTTGGGAGGCGCTGCGCGTCCCCTTTGGCTACAAGGACCTGCTGGTCCGGTTGGTGCGCACCAGCCCCGCCCTGGTCGTCTTTGTTCCCTGGGCCCTGGCCACGTTCGGCGTTTGGCGGCGCGCCCGCTACTTCGGCAACACCGCGCCTCTGGTTGTGGCCGTCATTTTCCTCTTCCTGGGCCTGATCAATCCCCACCAGCCCGGCTTGGGATTTGAGCTGGTCGCCATGCCCATGCTTTTCGTATTCATCGCCGGGGTGCTGGCCGATCTTCTGGAAACCCGCCAGCGCCAAATTGTCATGGGTGTCGTGGTCGGCCTGCTCACTGCCTACATCGTCTGGAGTGTGACCTCTTTGGGTCGCATCGGCCGCCTGTAAATTCGAGCCAAGGGCTACTTTCCCTAACAAAAGACACGACTTCCATCTCGTCCCCGGGTTGGCAATAAAGCCGAGTCGCGGCGGGCCTCCATGCATCCCAATAAGGGGTATGATTTAGCCATGCGGCGGCTGATGATATCCGCGGTAGGAATGCTTGCGGTGGCGCTTCTGGCCCCGCTTTCGCCCGCCCAGGTGCGCGGCGTGCCTGCTCCCGATAACAACCATGGACACGGCCGGTCAACAGCGGTTCAGGGCCCACCTCGAAGCCATGCGGGCGTGATGCCCACGCCAATTGGCGTTTCGCCCGCGCCGGCGCCGGCTTTTCCCAGGCCCACTCCGATCGGGGTGCCGCCCACATTGCCTGTTCCGGGGACCAACAACGTCGGCTTGGGCAGCGGCTTCCACCACCACCATCGCCATCCCGATAATTTTTTCGGAGGCGCCTACCCGGTTTACGTTCCGGTGCCGGTGGTAGTGGATCCCTATTCCATGTATCAGGCGGCGCCTGATCAGGGGGACGAGGACGCCGAGGACCAGGCCGTGGTTCCCGGGCCAACGGTTTTTGAGCGGCGCTCGCCCGCTGAGGCAACAGCCGAACAACCGGACGAAGGCCTGGTGTCTGCAGCCGCCGAGCCGGCAACGCCCGCAGCCGAGACTTCGCCGTCCTTGGCGGCCTCTGCTGCCGGTAGCCAACCTGCCCAACCGGAGGACCCGAGCGTGCTGGTTTTCCGTGACGGCCGCCGTCTTGAGGTTAAGAATTACGCCATCGTGGGCAATACGCTTTACGACTTCACTCCCGGGCATATGCGCAAGGTTCCCCTTTCGCAACTCGATTTGAATGCCACTGTGAAGGCCAATGATGAGCGCGGCGTGGATTTCATTCTCCCCACCTCGCCCAAGGGCAACTGAGGCAACACTGTTCGAAAATTTTGCTGGCTGAGGCACGACCATGAAACACGCCATGCGGTGCACACTGGTCCTCGTTCTTCTGGGCGCCGCGCCCGCGCTATTTGCGCAACGTATGGGCGGTGGTGCGGGCGGTGGCGCGCATTCGGGAGCAGCGGTGGCGGGTGGGGCCCATTTCGGCGGCGGCTTGGGCCACGGCGGATTAGGCCATAGCCCTGGCTTTGGCGTTGGCCGTGTCCGGCCCGGCATTGTCGGCGGCTTTCACCACCGCGGTTTTCACAATAATCGCTTCTTCTCTCCCTTGTGGAGCACCGCCTACTGGTGGGACGACAGCTACTATCCCGAAGATGGGGAGCAGGTGGTGCAGCAACCCGCAGCTCCCGTTATTGTGCAGCAGGCGGCGTCTCAGCCCGTTCAGGAAGTGAAACCCGCCAATCCTCTGCTTATTGAGTTGCAGGGCAACCGCTTTGTTCGCCTTACCGGCAATGGGGTCAATCCCCCGCTGGCGGACGACACTATCCAATCGGCTGCCCGGGAAGGCGACCAGCTTCCTCCAGTGGTACTTATTTTTCGTGACGGACACCGTGAGGATGTTTCCAGTTACTCCATTATCGGCCCGGCGCTCTACGCTTCTGGTTCCTATTGGACGAACGGCTACTGGACGCAGAAGATCCTGCTTGCCGACCTCAACCTTCCGGCTACTATGAGCGCCAACCAGGAGCGTGGTGTGAATTTCGTGTTGCCCTCCGCGCCCAACCAGGTAATCACGCGGCCCTGAAGAGTCCGCCATTTCTTACCACAGAGGACAAGAAGAGCACAGATGGAAACATCGTCATTAGGTTTCTGATGTTCTCGATTTTGGCTCGTCCCATAAGTCGTCCAGGTACCTCCCACAAATCGTCAATCCGAAAATCCTCGATAGTCAATTGGCTTTCTTTCTGTCCCCTGTGGTTAGAATGCGCTGATGGCTTCCGAATCAGGCGCCCCCTGGGGCTCTGCCTTCCGGGTGGCGGCTTCAAAGAAATGGCGCCGCCAGTCTGCCGCGATGGGCGGCGGCGTTACGCAAGCGATCGTGCAGCTGGCCGCCGCCCGGCCAGGCATGCGCGTGCTCGACCTGGCCTGTGGAACCGGTGAGCCCGCCATCAGCCTGGCTGCAGAGGTTGGAGCCGCAGGCCGGGTGTTGGCGCTCGACATCAATAGCGATTTGCTTGGGGTTGCGCGCGGGAGGGCCCGGCAGCGCGCCCTGGACAATCTTGCCTTCCAGCAGGCGAACGCGCACGCCCTGCCTTTCGCCGACGCCAGCTTCGATCTGGTGACCAGCCGCTTCGGCGTGATGTTCTTCGACGACATTGCTCGCGCGCTGGAAGAAGCCCGCCGCGTCCTTCGTTCGGGTGGCCGCATTGCGCTGCTCGCCTGGGGCCCTTTCGAGCAGCCCTACTTCCTCAGCACCATCGCCGTCGTTCTGCGCCATGTGCCCGGTCCCATGCTCCGGCCAGGCGCGCCCAACATGTTCCGCTTTTCCCATCCCGGTTCGCTGGCTGCCGCCCTCCATCAGGCAGGGTTCGCTCGGATTGAGGAGCGCACTGTCACCGCCCCTTGGAGCTGGCCGGGCACACCGGAAGAGGTGTGGGAGTATTTCCGCGAGGTCACGGCGCCCTTTCGTCCGCTCTTCGCTCGAATCCCGCCGGAAAGGGCGGAGCATATAGACGCCGAGGTTGTCGCCGCCATTCGCCGTTACTATGACGGCCAGCAGGTGAAGTTTACCGCCGATGTCGTTCTCGCCTCCGCCCAGACATGATTTTCACCAACTGGGGAGGCCCTGCAGGTAAACTTGCCCGGCGGGGTGAGTGAATGGTTGGCAAAAATATCGTGCTGACACTGGTGGTGGCGGCAGCCGCGGTTTGCCTGGGCTGGGAAAAGGCGCCCCCGGCGTGGACTCCGTTGCGCATTTTCGGATTGTGCCTGGCAACGGCGGCCTTCGTGTTGTGGTCGGCGGCGCGCTTTCACCTGGGAAATTCGCTCACCGTATCAGCTCAGGCCAGGCAACTGGTCACGCGCGGCCTGTATGCCAAGGTCCGCAATCCCATCTATGTGTTCGGCTCCCTCTTTATCGCCGGCTACATCCTGCTGCTGGACCGGCCGCGCTGGCTGCTGATATTCCTGGTCATCATCCCGCTGCAGCTCTGGCGGGCCGGCAAAGAAGCCCGCGTGCTGGAAGCCAAGTTCGGAGAAGAGTATCGGACCTACCGGGCGCGGACCTGGATGTAGGTACAATCTGGGGTGCGATTTCTTCTGATACTTTTGGTCTGTAATTTTCCAGCCTATGCCCAATGGTGGTCGGTTCAGACCAGCGGGCTGGGCACCAACCTTCGCGGCGTCAGCGTGCATACCGTTATCAGCGACAACAACAAAAACGTGGACCTGGTGTGGGCTTCCGGCTCGAACGGAGTGATTCTGCGTTCGACGAATGACGGAAAAACCTGGAAACAGCTCACCGTGCCCGGAGGCGACGGCCTGGATTTTCGCGACATCGAGGGCTTCGATGATGACACCGCCTACGTGATGTCGAGTGGCGGCGGAGATCAATCGCGGATCTACAAAACCACCGACGGGGGCACAACATGGAAGCTGCAATATACGGACAAGCGGCCGGGCTTTTTTCTTGACGCGCTGGCCTGTGACTCCCCGACCCAATGCTATGCCCTGAGTGATCCGGTGGAGGGCAAGTTCCTGGTGCTGGCCACGGAGGATGGCGAGCACTGGCGGGAACTGCCGCGCGACAAGATGCCGCCGGCCCTGCCGGGGGAGGGCGCGTTTGCCGCCGGCGGCAGCGCCATGACGGTGTGCGAGGACGGAAGCATCTACTTTGGAACCGGGGTGGGGGCAGCGCGTATTTTCCGCTCCAACGATCATGGCCGGTCATGGAAAGTGGTGGCCACGCCGATTGCCGCAGGCCCCTCCAGCGGCATTTTCAGCATCGCCTGCGAAGGCCGGGCCTATTACCTGGTTGCGGTTGGCGGCGACTACAAAGAACCCGCACGCGCCAAACAGGCGGCTATCTACTCCGAGGATTCCGGGGACACCTGGAGCCTTGCCGAGCAGCAGCCCGGAGGATATCGCTCAGCCGCGGGCTCATTTTCTTATGGTGACTTTGCCACCGTGGGTCCGAATGGCACCGACATCAGCCATGACCACGGGAAACACTGGCAGCATGCGGATTATTTGGACCTAAACGCCGTCAGCTTCGATGGCACCCGCGGCTGGGCGGTTGGCGCCAAGGGCACAATCGCTCGCTTCAAGGATCACTACCAATATCTGATCAAGAACGCCCATTCGATAGAAGCTTTGTTGCGGGAGAGCAGGTGCGGGCTGGAACTTGGTGAGGCACCTTAATCAGCACCCGGTGGCCACGTCCACTCGTGAGGTGGCACAATAACCAAATAGATGTGAGGAGCCGTCCCCGGGGATCTATTGTTTTCCAACCGCCACCTGGTTTATCTGCTGTTGTTTCGTATATCGCGCAGCATCGCTGCGGGAATGATCACACTCGCCTTTCCCTACCTGGTGCTCAACAAATACCACTATGGTTCGCTGACGCTGGGCCTGCTGTATACAGCGGCGGCGGTGGCCACGGCGGTGGCTGGCCTGCTGGTAGGATTTCTCGCCGACTTATGGGGGCGTAAGCGCAGCCTGTGGCTGGTGGGGCTAATGCTGCCCGTGAGTTCGGTCATTGTGCTGGGCACACACCACCTGGTATGGCTGTTCCTGGCTGTGGCTTTGGGCGGTTATTCCGCCACCGGCTCGCTGATCGGAGGCGGGGTGGGCGGAGCTGCCCAGCCGGTGCAGACGGCCATCCTGGCCAGCCTGGCGGCATCCCATGAGCGCACCAGCTATTTCTCCGTGTTCAGTTTTCTGGGCGGAGTGTGCGCCGCCGGAGGCAGCCTGGCGGCGCGGCTGTTCACCACCCGGGACGTATTCGCGGCGGCGACCGTGGTGGCTGTCTCTGGACTGGTGTTCCTGATCCCCCTGCGCCTGCCGGAGCCGGCAGGCGAACTGCGCCGCATGAAGAGCGCGCGGGTGATCGGCCAGTTCTCCGTCACCGGCATCCTCAATGGCTTCTCCCAGGGCCTGATCATGCCCTTTCTGATTCCTTTCTTCGTGCTGGTGTATCACCTGCCCAAGGACCGCATGGCGATATACAGCTTCGCCTCCGGCGTGCTGGGCGCAGTGGCGCTTCTGACCGCTCCCAAGCTCGACCAGTGGTTGGGCTTTGTGCGTGCCATCGCTTGGACGCGCGGCCTGGGCGCGGTGATGATCGCCCTGCTGCCGCTGTGGCACGACCTGCCGCTGGCGCTGGCCATTTACCTGCTGATTCCGGCGTTGCGCGTGGCCGCCCTGCCCACGCAGCAGCGTGCCCTCACCGATATGGTGCAGGCGGAAGAGACGGGTCGCGCCCTGGGCTTCAACCAGGTGATGCGCCTGGGAGCCTCCTCAGGCGCGGTGGCGCTGACCGGTTATCTTTTCGAAGAAACCGAGTTTGCCATGCCCTTCGAACTGTATGCCGCCATCATGGTCGCCAATATCTTCTTGTACTTCCGCTTCTTCGGCCATCGCCAGCAGCGACCTACCGAGAGCCCGGTTGGGCTGGGACAGGAGTCGGGAAAATAACGGAGCCGGGTGCGGGAAACTCGCGCTATTTGACGCGGAAGACCTCGTATTGCACGTGGCTGTCGTCCCCCCGCTTGAAGGAAACCATCTTGCCCACCGCCTGCACTCCGTTCAGCCAGGAATATTTCTCGGAGCGGGTTTCAAAGGTTGGGGCGATGGCAAAGTAGGCGTCTTGTGCCGTGATGGCTTCGCCACGCATCAGCCGCTGCAGGGCGTCACCTTTCAATTGCACGATGCCGTTATAAGACATGGATATGATCTGGGCGTCCTCGGTTTCGAGGGTGAGGCGGACGTCCACACGAATCTGGCCGCCGGGCATGACCCGCGCCCAGTCGCCGGAAGGGTTTACGATTTTGGCCTTAATGCCCGGCCCACTGAGCCAGCTTCCCTGGGAGCGGATGTTCCAGATCTTAAGATTATCGCCGGCACTGAGCGGGCGCTCCAGAGGCACGTAGAGGGTCATCAGGTATTCGGTTTCCAGCGTGGTCGAAGGAGTTGCGGGAGCGTCCACCAAACCCATTGCGGCCAGATCGGACGCTGCAAGCGAGGTTAATTCCTGCTGAACTGGGAATTGAAAGGGCTGCACGGTACCCTCCTCGCCAGAGTGGAGAGCACGGGCCCTTCCAGCCGAGGGGCACGACCGCACGCTGCAGGGAAAGAGATTTACCGGCGAGCATGGCACGAAGATCGCACGCAGCAGAGGCAAAGGTTTGCACTCCGAATGGTGCAGATTTCCATTGCAGCCCTGGGGCCGCACCAACACGCGTGCGATAACATGGCGGCGGGCGGCACGGATTCGAGAGTCAAAACACGGATCGAGAGTAAAAAGAGGAATTTATGGGGGTAGCGAGCCATCTCGGCATCAAGTTGGCGGAATATGACGTGTGCATCCGCACCTTCATCCCCAATTACGAGGAGATGCTGGACGTGGCTGCAAGCGCCATTCCCGGCCGGGCGCGCAGCATTGTTGATCTGGGCACCGGGACAGGGGCCCTGGCGAAGCGCTGCCTGCGGCGGCTTTCGCGGGCGCGCCTGCTGGGCATTGATGCCGACGGGGAAATTCTGAAGCTGGCGGAACGCCGACTGGGCAACCGCGCTCGCCTGCTGCGCGGCAGCTTTACCCGAGCTTCGCTGCCCGCGTGCGATGCCGTAGTGGCCTCCTTTGCCCTGCACCATATTCGCACCCGTAGCAGCAAGGCGAGTCTGTACTGCCGCATTCGCGCGGCCTTGCAGCCGCAAGGGGTCTTTATTACCGTGGATTGCCAGCCGGCGGCAAATCGCGGATTAGCCCGGGAACAGCACCAGCAATGGAAATCGCACCTGCTCCGTTCCTACTCCGGTAAGCAGGCGGCGGCGCTGCTCGCTTCCTGGGCCCATGAAGATACCTACGTGCCCCTCGAGGCCGAATTGGACCTGCTCCGCCGAAGTGGCCTGAAGCCTGAGGTGCTCTGGCGCAAAGGAGCCTTTGCTGTGCTGCTGGCGCTGAGGTGATTACCGGTGGAGGGGTGGGAAAATGTGACGCCCAGGCTGCCGCCTTGCGTTCTGCTTCACGGGCGGGCATTCTAGGATGGTGAAGACCTTTCTCGCGGCATCACTGCTCGCATTTTCAGGCCTGCTGGTTGCGCAACCGTCCCCCAAGTACGCCATCAAGAGCTGGAAAGCGGGCAACGCGCAAGCCGAGCCGCAGACGCTCAACATCTCCCTGAACACCCGCGACCGGGTTTACCAAAAGACCATCAATGATCTTTCCGGTCGCCCTCTCTATCGCCTGCTGGTCCGGTCCGTCGCCTTCATCGGCCCAGGGGACGGCATTGTCGCGTGGCACGTTTATCTCACCCCTCTGGATTCCAACCAGAACCTGCTGACTCCTTCCGACAGCCTGGAGCAGGAGGAGTACGCAACTCCCGACTACCTGTGGTGGTTCTACCCCGGGAAAAATCGCCTGGTCCCGATTGACGCGCCGCGGGCCGTCCAGTTGCAGGGTTCTTACCTGCTGCTCAAGGCTACTGACGTAAAGGTTAACGATGCGGGGCAACTGGAAGGCATGCAGTTGAACATCACATTCACCAACACGCCGCCCAGCCCGGCCGATGCCACCGCACAATAGGCTGCCTTAAGCTGCCTGGCCGTGATCACGGGAGTGCGCGCAGTGCGGACAATGGCAAACCAGTTCCAGCCTCCCGTCCAGGAAGCTGACACCCGAAGGCGGGTAGTGGTGTAGCAGACAGCTCTTACCCAGGTAGACCAGAGCGCCAATGCAGAACCATGGCAGGTCGCACAAAGGGCAGAGGCGATGAGCGCGGACGTCATCCTTAAGCTCGGCCCAACCGCTGCGCACAGCCGGAATCACGATGGTGAAAGGGACCCGCATGAGGCATCGGGGCGGCGCCCTCTATGATGGTCCCAGACGTACATAGCGCGCAATTGTCCTTTCGGACAATGGGGATTCGCGGCGGCAGGACCAATGCTGGCGCGTCTTGTCGCAGCTCTTGGCAGCCCGCTAACCCACCCGCGCGGCCAGCGTCATATTATCTACGGCTGGACCACAACGCGTGGCCGAATCTGCCGCGTCTCGGGTTCGCTCAACATGGCCAGTACCCACATTGACGTGCTCACCGCTCCTCGGCAAATGCTGCGCGTATGCCTCATGGTCCTGCTGTTGGTTCCCATGCGCGAACCGGTGCTGGGAAAGTTTGACCTGCTGCTGGCGAATCGTATCGTCGAGGTTTTCGCCCTCGAGTTGCCGCCTGCTTCCCATGTGCGGTTGCGGCAGAACATGTATGACGTGGTGGTGATTGCGCTGGAAGATTCCACGCTTACCGTTGTGCCCGCCCGAGGCGCGGGGGAGGACGTCGAGTTGAACAGCGGCGAGGTGCGGGTGTTGCGCAGCTTCAGCGTGCAGGAGCTGGCTAACAACAGCGGCGTGAACTCGCGCTTCATCCTGGTAGCGCTGAAGTCGCACGGGGTGGAATCCGGGGAATGCGGCTGCTCCGGCGAGGTGGAGAGGAGTATTTGCGGGTGCTCCTCCCGCCACTTGCCGCAACTGTGGGCGCTTTCTATCGGCGGCTCGACGCTGGCGGGGGTGTCGCTGGCGCCGGGCGAGAAATTTGCCGGGGCCAGCTATCGCGACGACAGCCTGCTGGTCGCGGTGACCAATCTGCAATTGCAGGACGAGCAAGCTTCCGGCTCCGAGTCGCAGCTGTTGCTTCCACCCGGTGCGGTGAAATGGCTGAGCCAGGGAAGTCGCCAGTTCAAGAATACCGCCTCCCACGCCGCTCGATTCATCACCATCGAGTTCTAACCTGGTTGCAACCTGACGCTCGTGGGAACGCGGAACGCGGCCCGTGCTCACAAACAACGAGTGTCAGCTGGCGGTCACACTCGCAAACGCTCCTCCACAATGAACCAACAGAGTAAAGCAACGCACGACCGTTGCCGGCGATTCCAAAAAAAAAGAGTTCATCGCCATGAAAAGGTTGCCAAGAAAGTCTCACCCCTTTGGTCCGGTTGCGCTTTGTCCTGATGGCCACTGCCCGTTGCACCTCGGTAAGTGGGCCGAAATCTTCAACTGAACTAGGATTCCGTCAGGTGCTCCATGCGTGTGGACATCCCCATCCAACGCACTCTCCGCGTCCCGCCGCAACGGCCGGCGGCGGCGCGCATTGCCCTTGCCGTCGCTATTACCGGTTTGGCGCTGGCTTTAACCCTCCTGCTTTCCAATTTCGTCGAAACCCGGCTGGTGGTGTTCACGCTGGCGGTAATGGTGAGCGCCTGGTATGGCGGCTGGAAACTCGGTTTGTTTGCCACCGCCTTATCGCTGCTCGCGGGCGTACTTTTCTTTTATCCCAGCAACGAACCGCCGGCCGCTCATCGAGCCCAGTTCATCGAGCTGATTCTGTTCCTGCTGCTGGCTTTGCTGGTGTGCTGGTTCAATGCGGCGCTGCGTTCGCTGCAGGAGGCATTAATGCATTCGGAGTCCAATTTCCGGTCCCTGGTACACAACGCGCCCATCGGAATCTGCCGTTGCGCGCGTGACGGCACCATCCTGCAGGTGAACCCGGCACTGCTGCTGATGCTGGGCTATGTTTCACCTTCGGATCTGCTGGGCCGCAACCTGCTGGCCGACCTTTATACCGACCGTCGCCGTTCTGACGATCTGGAACAGAATTTCGAATCTGACCAGCATTTTCATGACATGGAAGCGGAATGGAAGCATCGCCAGGGAAACCCCATCGTGGTGCGCTTATCGGGCCGGCCGTTAACCGACGACGCGATCAGCTCCTACGAACTGGTGGCGGAAGATATTACCGAGCGGCGCATTCTGGAGCAGCAGTTCCGCCAGGCACAGAAGATGGAGGCCATCGGGCGGCTGGCCGGCGGCATTGCCCATGATTTCAACAATCTGCTGATGGTGATTTCCGGCTACACCCAGATGCTGCTCGACGAACTCAAAGGAGAGTCGCCCCTGCGCAAAGCGGCTACGGAAATCGAAAAGGCGGCAGACCGCGCCGCATCGTTAACGCGGCAACTGCTGGCCTTCAGCCGCAAGCAGGTGCTCTCCCCCAAGGTGCTCGATCTCAACGCGCTGCTGCTCGACAATTTGAAGATGCTGCCCCGCCTCATCGGCGAAGACATTGAGGTGGTGAATGTGCCCGGCGCCGAACTGGGCCGCATCAAGGCCGACCCGGGACAAGTGGCGCAGGTCATCCTCAACCTCGCGGTGAACGCGCGCGACGCCATGCCCCAGGGCGGAAAGATCATTCTGGAGACCGCCAACGTCACCCTGGAAGAGAGCTACACCCAGAAGCGCACCTCTATGCCGGCGGGCGACTACGTGATGCTCGCCATCAGCGACACCGGCAGCGGCATGGATGCGGACACGCAATCGCACATCTTCGAGCCCTTCTTTACCACCAAGGGGCCACAAGGCACCGGCCTGGGACTTTCCACCGTCTACGGCATCATCAAGCAGAGCGGAGGCTTCATCTGGGTCTATAGCGAGCCTGGACAGGGCAGCACCTTTAAAATTTATTTTCCGCGTGTCACCGAGCCGGAGCTGCCACTTGACGTTCCCGTTCCGGGCAAGAAAGCGGCCGGCGGCAAGGAAACCATTCTTCTGGTGGAAGACGAGCCCACCTTGCGCGAACTGGTGCGGCGGTTCCTGGAGCGCCACCAGTACACCGTGCTGGAGGCGGAAGGCGGGCGCACCGCGCTCGATATAGTCGCCCAGTACACGGGCAGGATTCACCTCCTGCTCACCGACATCGTCATGCCCGACATGAATGGACGCGAACTGGCGCGGCGGTTGCTCCGTCTCCGCCCCGGTACGCCCGTAATCTACATGTCCGGCTACACCGAGCGCGCTGTCCACCAGAATGGTGAACTGGAGAAGGGTTTGGCGTTTCTGCAAAAGCCCTTCACCGAACAGGTGCTGACCGAAAAAGTGCGCGCCGTGCTGGAGAGCCGGGAACGGCAACCCCGCGAGTTTGAACTGGGAAAGGGCCAGTTACAGCTGTGGGCGGAGGACCGAGCGCCGCGTTTGCCGGTACGCCTGCCCCTGCGCTATCGCCTGCCCGGAGAAGCGCGCTGGCGCCAGGGCACCACCGAAAACGTGAGTCGCTCCGGGGTGCTGTTTCAGGCCGAACAGGCCCTGCAGCCGCGGTCGGAGCTGGAAATCAACCTGGTGTTGCCCATGGAGATCGAGGGCATAGGCGGAGCCGAAGTGCTGTGCCGGGGAGAAGTGGTGCGCATCGCGGAACCCCAGGCGGCCGACGTTAGCCCGGCACTGGCGGCCAGGTTTCTGGAGTACCGACTGCTCAGCCGGACGCCTCCGGCGCGGGCCTGAAGCGCGTAAACCCATTGCAGCAGCCGGGCCGGAGCGGGAACCCGGAGGGGCGGACATGCTAAATTGAAGGGTCATGTCTGCGCCCAACTCCGCCTTTGTGCGGGCCTGCAAAGCCCAAGCCGCCCCCTTTACCCCGCTGTGGTTCATGCGTCAGGCCGGGCGTTACATGGCGGAGTACCGCGCGGTGCGCAAGCATCATTCCCTGCTGGAAATCTGCAAAAAGCCGGAACTGGCGGCGGAGGTAACCATCACCGCAGCCGAAGCTTTGGGCGTGGACGCCGCCATTATCTTCGCCGACTTGCTGCTGCCCTTTGAGGTCATGGGGATGAGATTTCACTTCGCCTCCGGCGAGGGCCCGGTGATCGAGGCGCCGCTGCGATATGCGGACGATATCGGCCGCTTACGCACTGACGGCGCCGGCGAACTGGCCTATGTTTCCGAAGCGGTGCAGCGCGTGGCTCGGCACTTCGGAGAAAAGCTGCCGGTGATTGGTTTCTGCGGCGCTCCTTTCACCCTGGCCAGCTACATGATCGAGGGCGGCGGCTCCCGCAACTACGTGGAAACCAAAAAGCTGATGTACTGCCAGCCAGGAGCCTGGGACCAACTGATGGCCAAGCTGGTGGCGGTGCTCAGCGAATATTCCGCACAGCAAACGCGGGCCGGGGCGGACGTTATCCAGGTCTTCGATAGCTGGGTGGGCTGCCTCGCGCCCCACGACTACCGCCGCTATGTGCTTCCACGCACCACCGAACTGGTGCGCAACCTGCAGCGCGCCGGCGTGCCCGTGATTTATTTCGGCACGGATACGGCCACGCTGCTGCCGGCCATGAAGGAGACGGGCGCGGAGGTGATTGGCGTGGACTGGCGCATCGCGCTGGACGATGCCTGGGCCAGCCTGGACTTCCAGGGCGCAGTGCAGGGAAATCTCGATCCGGTGGCGCTGTTCGCTAACTGGAAAGACCTGCGCGCCCGCGCTGAGGACGTGCTGCGGCGCGCCGGCGGACGTCCGGGGCACATCTTCAATCTCGGACACGGCATTCTGCCGGAAACTCCGGTGGAGAATGTTCGCGACCTGGCCCAGTTTGTGCATGAGTATTCGTCCAAAGCAGCGGCGGTATCACGATAAGGAGGGGGTTTGAGCGCTGGCTCGGAAAAAATAGCGGTGCTGTTGCTGGCGCACGGCACGCCCGAGCGGGTGGAGCAAGTCCCGGAGTTTCTGCTCAAAGTGACCGGAGGCCGGCCATTGCCACCGAATGTGGTGGAGGAGATCAAGCACCGCTACAGCCTGATCGGGCGATCGCCGCTCACGCAATACACCATGAAGCAGGCGGAGGCATTGGCGCTCGAAGTGAAGCTGCCCGTGTACGTGGGCATGCGCAACTGGAAACCGCTTATCTCCGACACGGTGCGCGAAATGAGTGCGGATGGCGTGCAGCGCGCCATCGCCATCTGTCTGGCGCCGCATGATTCGCGCACTAGCGTGGGCCTGTACCGCAAAACGGTGCTGGACGAAGCGCCGCCTTTCCCGGTGGAGTTCATTGATAACTGGCACGACCACCCGCTGCTGGCGCGCGCCTTCGCGGAGAAGCTGCGCGCCGGCTGGGAGCGCGCCTGTCGTGAAATGGGTGCGCGCGTGCCGGTGATTTTTACCGCGCACAGCGTTCCGCAGCGCACCATCGCGGAGGGCGACCCCTACGAGGAACAAGCGCGGGAAACCGCGGCGCTGGTTGCCATGCAGGTGCCCAGGCTCACCGTGGATGACTGGACATTCGCCTTCCAGAGTCAGGGCATGTCGGGCGGCGCCTGGCTGGGGCCAACGGTGGAAGAGACAATTTTGCAGCTTAAGGCTAAGGGGCACGGCGGAGTCTTCATTCAGCCTATCGGCTTTCTTTGCGATCATGTGGAAGTGCTCTACGACGTGGATATCATGTTCCGCGAGTTCGCGGAGAAGAACGGCATGCGGCTGTGGCGGGCGGAGTCGCTCAACGAATCGCCTGCCTTGGTGGCGGCGCTGGCGGATGTGGCGCGGTCGCGGCTGGGGGCAGTAGAACCGGCGAAGGCCGTGGCGCGGATCAAGGTGCAGTAGCAAGCTTAACTGCAGAGGTCCTTCGTTCGCACTCCCTCGCGTTGCGCTCGGTCGCGCTCGCTCAGGATGACATTGAAATGCGACGCATTGCCATCATCGGCGGGGGCATTTCCGGGCTGAGCGCCGCCTTCTACCTGGAACAGCAACGCCGGGCCGGCGCACCGTTGGAATACGTTCTTTTCGAGAGCACGCCGCGTCTGGGTGGCTCGCTGCTTACGGAACACGCCGACGGCTGCCTGATCGAGGCCGGTCCCGATTCCTTCCTGACGGAGAAGCCCTGGGCGGCAGACCTGTGCCGCGAACTGGGGATTGACGGCCAGTTGATCGGCTCCAACGATGCCGACCGCAAGACGTACATTTTGGTCAAAGGCCGCCTGGTGCCCATCCCCGATGGGCTGATGTTCATGGTGCCCACCAAGATTCTGCCCGTAGTCTACTCACCCCTATTTTCTCTGGGCGCCAAGTTCCGCATGGCGCGGGAGTGGTTCCATCCGCCGCGCCCAGCAGGCGCCGATGAAACTGTGGCTGCGCTGGTGGAGCGCCATTACGGCCCGGAGATGGTGGACCGGCTGGCCGACCCGCTGCTTTCTGGGGTGTATGGCGGCGAAGCCTCGGGATTGAGCGTTCGGGCGGTGCTGCCGCGTTTCGCCGAGATGGAAGCCAGGCATGGCAGCCTGGGCCGAGGGATGTTGGCCGCACGCAAGCGCATGGCCAGCAGCAATGCTCCGCCGCGCCCGCTGTTCAGTTCTTTGAAAGACGGCATGCAGCAACTGGTGGACGCAATTCTTGCGCGCTTGCCGCATTCGGCTCTGCGCACGGAAAGCGCGGTTCGTGAACTGAGGCGCGAGAACAGTTGGTGGTCCGTCCGGGCGGAGAGCAGCGGCCGTGAGCGCTTCGATGCTGTAATCCTGGCCACGCCGGCTCCAATGGCGGGCGCGCTTCTCGCCCCGGTTCAGCCGGAACTGGGGACGGAACTGAGCGCCATCGCCTACACTTCTTCGGTAACGGTCACGCTGGGGTATGGCGCTGAGCTTCGCTTGCCGCCCGGGTTCGGCTTCCTGGTCCCGCGCAGCGAGGGGAAGCGTATGCTGGCTTGCACCTTTGTCCATAACAAGTTTCCCCATCGCGCGCCCAAGCACCGGCCCCTCGTCCGCTGCTTTTTAGGCGGAGCGCGCGACGAAGAGATCCTCGGCTGGTCGGACCAGCAGATCGAAGCCGCCGTGCGCAAAGAGTTGCGGGAAATTCTGTGGCTCACCGCGCCGCCCCTTTTCTGCCGGATCTACAAATGGAAAGGCGCCATGGCGCAGTACGGCGTTGGGCATCTGGAACGACTGGGGCGCATCGAGCGGCTACGACAGCAATTGCCGGGCCTGGGGCTGGCCGGGAACGGCTACCGCGGCATCGGTGTGCCCGACTGCATCCGCTCCGGCAAGGAGGCCGCCGCGCAGGCTGCCGGTCTACCCCCGGTGGTGACTGCCGTAACTGCCGCCAAAGATCCGCTCGCCCAGCAACCTGCGCGCTGATTTAGGGTTAAATCTTGTAGCGCCGCCGCCTTGGGCAGGGACCTGTTCCTGTCACCGCAAGGGTGAACGCCGAGAATCCAATGCAAATTCGCGGACTCCAGCTAAGCCTGTATGTGTTGTTCTTGTGCGCCACCTTGACCGCGCAAAACCAAGATGTGCCCAACATGCCGGGGATGGCGAACGCGCCCGGCGCCGATCACGCCATGGAAGCGATGGAATCGCACCACATGGATGTGGGCCCGCACATGAAGATGACGGCGCTGCGGTCGCTGCGTCACGGGGACCAGGAGCGCGCTGACAAGGTCGTGGAGGAAGCGCGCCAGGCTATCGCCAAATATCAGGACTACCGCGTCGCCTTGGGCGATGGCTATCAGATCTTTCTGCCGAACCGACCGCAGAAGATGTACCATTTCACCAACCGGCGTTACGCGTTTGAAGCCGCGTTCCACTTCAATCCCGAACACCCGACCTCCCTGCTTTACGAAAAGCACGGCGACGACTACAGGCTGATTGGGCTGATGTACACCGCCCCACGGCGTATGAGCGAAGACAAACTGGACAAGCGCATACCTTTAAGTATTGCGCAGTGGCATCAGCACGTGAATCTCTGCCTTCCGCCCAAGGACCGCCGCCAGGAGATGCTGGAGCCACACCCGCAGTTCGGATTGCGCGGGTCCATCTCCACCAAAGATGCTTGCGAGGCTGCCGGGGGGCGATTCCTTCCCCACGTCTTCGGCTGGATGGTGCACATGTATCCCTACGAGCACAGCCAGGAGGCCATCTGGTCCGTGGAGCGGCAAATGCATAACCACCAGGGGAATTAAGTCTCGCCTCTGTGGCGAATGGAATTTGATACTTCCTCCACCGCCGCACGCAACTGCTCCGTCGCCCAGGTGATTTGTTCAGGGGAGATGACCGCGGGCGGGGCGATCAGCAGATGATCGCCGGCGTAGCCATCCACGCAGCCCTGCATGGGATAAACCAGCAGCCCCCGCGACGCAGCAGCCTGGCCCACACGGCCGGCGAAGTTCAGTTCCATGGGGAAAGGCTGCTTGGTTTTCTTGTCGGTCACAAATTCGATTCCCCAGAGCAGGCCGATGCCGCGGACATCGCCCACAGCCCCAAGATCGCGCAACTCTTCGAGCGCGGATTTCAGAACCGAGCCTGCCGCTCCTTGGGCCGAAGCCGCTTGCACCAGTTTCTGCTCGCGAACATGGCGCAGCACGGCCCGGCCCACGGCTACCGAAATCGGATGGGCGTTGTAAGTGAACCCATGGGTAAAGTTGCCGGAGCCGTTGGTGATGGCGTCCACCACGCGAGCGCTGGATATCACGGCGCCCAGGGGAGCGTAGCCGCTGGACATGCCTTTGGCCGTAACCATGATGTCGGGTGCCACGCCCCAGTGCTCGACCGCAAAGTTGCGCCCGGTGCGGCCCATGCCGGTCATCACCTCATCAGCAATGAGCAGCACGCCATTTCGCCGGCAGATGGCGGCAATCTCCTGCAAGTAGCCTGGAGGCGGCACGGCCGCACCCAGCGTGGCCCCGCTTACCGGCTCCAAGATGAAGGCGGCGGCCTCTCCTTTGTGGGAGCTGAGCGCGCGCTCCAATTCGGCGGCGTACTGCTGCCCGCAGTTGTTGCAGTCGTATTGGCAACGGTAGCAGTAAGGCAGCGAGATCTGTTCGAACTCGCGCACCATGGGCAGGTAAATCTGCCGCCGTCGCGCATTCCCGGAAACCGCCAACGCGCCCAGGGTGGCGCCGTGGTAGCTCTGGCGGCGGCTGAAGACTTGGAAGCGCTGCTTCTGCCCGATCTCCACCTGGTACTGGCGGGCCAGTTTGAGGGCGCTCTCCACCGCCTCCGAACCGCCGCAGCTAAAGAAAACGGCGCCGCGGCGGAAATTCTCCCCAGCAAACTCCAGCAGTTCGCGGGCGTACTCTTCCGCTACCGGGGTGGTGAACTGGCTGGTGTGAACGAACTCCAGGGCACGCGCCTGCTCGGTCATAGCCTCGGCAATCTCACGCACACCGTGGCCAATCAGGTTCACCGCTGCCGACCCGGCAAAATCCAGGTACTGTTTTCCTTCGGAATCCCACAGCAGGGCGCCTTTGCCGCGCACGGCGGCGGGAAAGCTCTTGCTGAAGGAGCGACGGAATACGGAAGAGCGGGGCTGGGACGGCGCGGGTTCGGACATGCAGGAATTATCTTGTGCGCGCTGGGAGCAAGTCAAAAGCATGCCACCGATTTGCGCGGATGAACTGACCGCGAGAGAGACGTAACAAGTTATGCTCTACCGCTATGCGAGGTGGCACGCGGTGAATGTGAACACCGGTAGAGACGTTGCTTGCAACGTCTTCACCATGGCCGGCGAAAAGCAGGTCCTTCGCCGTGCTCCTTCGCAAAGCTCAATCGCGCAGCTCAGGATGACAAAACATTCGTAATAGAGCATCGCCGCGGTTGAAGCCGCACCCTTCCAAAGCACAAGTAGCAGCGTATTGGCGCGACTGAAGGCGTGCCCTTTCAAAGCAGAGCAGCATGACTATCCGTGTACCTCTTTCCCTAATCCACACGTTACTGGGTTAATCTGCGATAGCATGAGCGTTTTTCAGCGGATTTTAAGGCTGTTGCGGCCGTCGCACGAGCACAGCGAGCTCTCGGCCACGGTGCTGCTGATGTTCGCGGTGATGCTCTCCCGCGTCATCGGCTTTTTCCGCGAGGCCTACATCGCCTACGCCTTTGGCGCCGGCCATGCCACCGACGCCTACAATGCCGCCTTCACCCTGCCCGACTGGCTCAACTACCTGGTCGCCGGCGGCACCGCTTCCATCACTTTTATCGCTATTTACACCAAATTCCTGGCGGAAAAACGCGAAGACGAGGCGCAGAAAACTTTCTCCGTAATCATCACGGTCATGACGGTGGTGCTGGGCATCGGCATCGTTCTGGCGGAGATTTTTGCCCCCAATATCGAGCGCCACCTCTTCCCCCATTTCGGACCCGACGAGCTGAGTCTTTGCGTTCACCTCACCCGCATTCTGCTGCCGGCGCAGGTGTTCTTCTATGTGGGTGGAGTGGTTTCTGCGGTGCTGCTCTCGCGGCGCCTGTTCCTGCTGCCCGCCTTCGGGCCGCTGCTGTACAACGTCTTCATCATTCTTGGCGGCGTGACCCTGGGGCGCCGTTTTGGGATTTCTTCGCTGGCCTTTGGCGCGCTGTTTGGCAGCTTCGTGGGACCGTTTCTGGTGAACGCCATCGGTGCGCGGCGGGTAGGCACCGGCTACCGGCCTTCCTTTGATCTGGGCAACGTCGCCTTCCGCAACTGGGTGAAGCTTTCCATACCGCTGATGTTGGGAGTGTCGCTGGTCACCGCCGATGACTGGATTTTGCGCTACTTCGCCTCCGGCGGGGTGGGCGATATCACGCGTCTGAACTACGCCAAGCGGCTCTTCCTGGTGCCTATCGCCGTGCTGGGGCAGGCCACCGGGCAGGCATCGCTGCCCTTCTTCGCCCGGCTCTTCAACGAAAAGCGGCTGCAGGAGTTTCGCGACACGGTAAACAACTCCGTGTACCGCATTACGGCGGTGTCGTTCCTGGCTACAGCCTGGATGATGGCGGCGGCTCTGCCGCTCATTGACATTCTCTACCGCCGCGGGCGCTTCCATTTTTCCGATTCTCGCGAGACCGCGCTTTACTTCTTCTGGTTCGCAATATCCCTGGCTTTCTGGTCGGCCCAGGCGCTATACGCGCGCGCCTTCTATGCCGCCGGCGACACGCTCACCCCCATGATCGCCAGCAGCATTATCACTCTGGTTTCGCTGCCTCTGTATGCGGTGCTGTTCGGCACATTTTCTGTGGTGGGACTCACTATCGCCAGCGATGTCGGAATTTTTGCCAATACCGTAGCCATGGCTTTGCTGCTGCACCGGCGCAAGCTGGTGATGACCTCCGCCCTACCCTGGAAGGAACTGGGCAAAGTCGCGTTCATCTCGCTGTTTGCCCTGGCGCTGAGCTATGGCGTGGCCCACTCCGTCACCCTGAACGGCAGCCGGGCAGCTGATTTCCTCCGCCTCTTCCTGGTCTCCATTACCTGGGCAGCGGCGGTTGCAATGGGACTGTGGGCTACACGCTCGCAATTGCCCCGGGCCCTCAGAGAGCGCGGGCAGCGGACCACCTATCCGCATGTTGCCGAGAAGCATGCCGAGGAGTTAAGCGCAGGGATGGAACCTTAAAACCAGCAATTGGCACTTAGCAATTAGCCAAGAAACCTCTAACTGTGGCCGCCTCAGCGGTGGCCCGCATCCGCTGACGGTTTACGGGCCAAATGCCAACTGCTAACAGCTAATTGCTGATTCCAAAAAGTTTCGGGCACCCTGGTGGGCGCCCGATGAGAAAGCGCTAGTATTGGCGTGCTGATACACGAGCGCAGCGGTCTTACCGGCTCCCCCGCCGCAAGCTAGTTGGTGGCGCCGGCGCGGGCGGCGCTGACCACTGGCGCGTCGTCCTTGGCGTCGCCGTTGGCCTTCTGCCCGGGCTTGCGGATGTCAATGCCGCCCTTAAAGAAGGCGCCATCTTCAATGCTGATGCGGGCGGCGATAACGTCGCCAGTCAGCGAACCATCGTTGCGGATGTCCACGCGGTCGCTGGCGGTGAGGTTGCCGCGAACTTTGCCCAGCACCACGATTTCCCGCGCATTGATGTTGGCGGCCACCACGCCGTTGCGTCCAATGGTGACACGGTTGCCGGCCAGGTTGATGGAACCTTCCACCCGTCCGTCAATGTAGAGAGACTCCGATCCCGTCACCTCGCCCTTGATGACCAGCGATTTGCCGATGGTCGCCTGCTCGGCGGTGGTGCCCACCGTGCTCGGACGGCTGACCGGCGCCGGGCTGCTCTCGGGAGCAGAGGAAGAAACCGATGGCATTACCGGACGCTCCGTTTCGGGGCTGAACGGCTTCGGGCTAGGAGTTGGCTGATTAGTGGGCTTCCACATGTTCAAGGTAAATCCTTTCTCTTTGGTTGAAGTAAGGTGGCGCTTCCAGCCATGTTTGGGAGTCTTTAACTCCGCATTCTACCCTGCAGGTCCAAGCCGCGAGTTGTGGAAATCGCGGCCCCCTGAGGAAAACTGCCCGGCTGTTAACGGCACGCCGCGCTCACCACATCTGAACCAGCCCGCCGTGCCGCTTGATAATGCTCCCTAAGCAGCAGGTTCGTGCATCCGGCAAAGGCCCTATCCCCATGTTGGTTTCGCGCTTACGATAGAGTAAGTGAGAATCGCTCCCGCGGAACTATTACGTTGGGACTAGTCCCAATGCCTGCGGGCTGCGAACCGCCACTGTGGCGTCTCATCTAAAGCACCATACCCATGCTTTCCGATTCCGCAATTCTGAGCAAAATTGAGCGCCAGCCGCGGCACACCGCCGGTTACAAGCAGCTGCTGCACGAACTGGGCCTGCGCGGCAATGAGCGCCGCGAGCTGGCGGAACGCCTGCGCCAACTGGTGGCGCGCGGCGACCTGGTGCAAGTTGACGGCGAGCGCTACGCGATTCCGCAGGCCACAAAAAGCAAGAACGCCGTAACCGGACGCCTCACCATGCACCGCGACGGTTACGGCTTTGTGATCCCGGAGAGCGATGAAGTGCGGCAGCGCATCAGCGGCGACATTTACATTCCTCCCAGCTCCATTGGTTCGGCCATGCACGGCGACCGCGTGCTGGTGGACATCGCGACCATCCGCTCCGACGGCCGCGCCGAAGGCCGCATCCTGCGCGTGCTGGGACGCGCTCATCCCACCGTGGTCGGCACCTTCCACTACGCCCCCCGCTACAACTACGTCCGGCCCATGGATGAGAAGATCACCCTCGATGTCATCATTCCGCGGGGCATGGAAAACCCGGAAAACATCACCACAGAGGACACGAAGGACACAAAGGAAGGACAGGGGAAAGAAAAGCGGAAGGGTAAGCAGGTCCACCGGGTCATTGGCGAGGAGGTAAAGCACCGGGCGGTAGCCTGGGAAGACCTGGAAGGTGTGGTGGTGGATGTTGAGATCACCGAATGGCCCACACCCACGCAGAACCCGAAGGGCCGCATCATCGAAATTCTGGGCTATGAAGACGATTTCGGCGTGGACGTGGAAATCATCATCCGTAAGCATCACCT
>Ga0075276_10000048_pt1 | contig 37767 bp, 40 predicted proteins | sample SF_Rice_5C_80N_4_FD_69770 | JGI IMG/M metagenome (GOLD analysis project Ga0075276, IMG submission 69770) | Rice paddy soil microbial communities from Twitchell Island, California, USA - SF_Rice_5C_80N_405 | ecosystem: Environmental > Terrestrial > Soil > Paddy field/soil | place: USA: Twitchell... | reverse complement strand
GAACTGGATTCCGGCCTGCGCCGGAATGACGGTGTGGATAGGATGTGCTTCGTTCCTCAGCGCATCCTGCGGCGCTCTGCCCTTGCGCTCGCGCTCGGCGCCTGTGTCAAAAAAAGCGTCGATGTATGCGTCGGGCTCGAGGTCGCTTTCACGCAGCAGGGAGAACGCCTCAACGCCGCTGGCGAGGATCTCATCGTATAAGGCATAGGCTTGCAGGAAATGCAGAAACGCGTCGCCGTCAGTCGCGTACGCTTCCGCTTCTTCTTCGGCAAGTTCTATTGCGTGGTCGATGCTCTCGGCCCGCCACAAGGTAATGCGCTCTTCGTAAAGGTACTTGGCCTTCTGGTCTGCGCGCGGCGCCCATAGGAAGATACATCTTACGGAGTATGAGTCAATTGAGTTCATGGTGACACCTCATTAAATCCAGGCTGCGCCGCCGCTTCAGCGCGTCCCGCCTTCCTTCACCTGCGGTTCCACCAGCGTGCCGTCGAGCAGCACCACCGCGACGTAGCGCAGACGATAGAGCCGGTTGCCGTCTATCACCGGTACCAGATCGATCCGGTAATACCAGCGGTCGGCAGGCTTGTCGCTCGTGCCGGAAGCGGCGGCGAGGCTGATGCTCAAGACATCGTAGCGCTTGAACTGTGGGTTGTCCGCCTTGAGTTGCCGCGTCGCCATCGCCACCGCCTTTGAAATCGAAAGAGGAGGCGCACCGGCGAACGGCGTCCAGGCCGGCGTGTGCTGCAGCCGGGCCAGGGGCACCGCCCAGGTGTAGGTCGCCTTGGCGCCGCTTTCGCTGAACAGGGTGACGCTATCCGCCGCGTGCACGCCGAACGGCAGCATGAGCAGGGCGAGGAAGGGCAGGTGCTTGAGGATATTCATTCGGCGTGTCGCTTTGGCGCGGTCTCTATCATCATGCGCACGATGCGGCGCTGGTCGCGGCGGTCCTCGTCCTGGTGCCGCGCGTAACGCACGATCAGCATGGTGCACACCACCCGGTTTGCCTTGATGAAGTAGGTCTCAATCACCGTTTTTGGCAGGCTGGGCGGTTGACCCACCAGACCTTGTGCCCGGTACTTGATGAATGCGACCCGGGTGCCGGCTATCGTTTCAATCCACGTGGCAATGCCGTGGTCGGGCTTCCGGCCATCCTGCTCCATATACTCTGCGAGCACGGCCTCCTTGCGAATGCGCCGTATCTGGTCCGTGACGATGTCATTCAGCGTATCCTTGCCCGGCGTGATTCCTTCGCCGCCCACGGTCAGCATCGCCTCCGGTTGTCCCGTCATGGAAAACGGCACCGGGGCGGGATAGGTGCTGAGCAGGGTGATGCCGCCGTCCTTGTCGCGAACCTCCTTCCAGTGATAGAGCAGGCCGTTATCCTGCCTGTGGTGATGGGCGGGCGGCGCGGCATGGGCGGCCGCGCCCAGCATGAGCCACCCGAGCATGACCATCGCGACCTGCCTCATCTGAAGCCCCCTTTCGCGCACTATTGCTTGCCGCCGTGGCGGATGAGGTCCTTCTCCAGCGCGTCGGGGGCATGGTTGTCATTGCGGTTCTCGAAGCGCATGCCGCCGATTCCGCCGATGGCGGCGCCGCGGACAAAAGGCGGCATGGGCGGCATGCCCCAGGGCGAGCGCGCCATGGCCAGCGGGGTTTGGCCGGCGTAGTTCTTGATGTTCACCTTGGCGCCGCCCGCGAGCAGCGCATCCACCGCCGCCTGGTTATGGGTGCGCGCGGCGAAATGCAGGGGCGTGTTGCCTTCCTGGTTCTGGGCGTTGGGCAGGGCGCCCGCGTTGAGCAGCATGGGAATGGCCGCGGTGGTGCGCATGCTCTGCGCGGCGAAGTGCAGGGCGGTGTTGCCGTGCGAGTCGGTGGGCAGCGGGTTCGCCCCCTTGGAAAGCAGGTAGCCCACGGCATCCATGGACTGCATGCGCAGCGCGGCGATGAGCGCGGTGCCGTCGTGGCCGGGGCGGTTCACGTCCGCGCCCTTGTCCACCAGCAGGGTCACCAGGCTCATGTTGCGCACGGCGCCGATCAGCGGCGGGTCGCCCGCGCCGTCGGGCGCGTTCGGGTCCGCTCCCAGCGAAAGCAGCTTCTGCAGCAGCCTGGGGTCGTTGCGCTGCACGGCGCGGGTGAGCATGGTGGCGCCGTCCGGGCCCGCCGCGTTGAGGTTGGCGCCTTTCGCCAGCAGCCGGTCGAAGGGAATTTCCGCGCTGTTATAGGTGCTGGTCGCGCACACCACCAGCGGCGGCAGGCCGTGCGCATCGGGAATGGCGGGGTTCGCGCCGTGGTCCAGCAGGAAATTCACCAGCTTCATGTTGCCCGCGCGGCAGGCCGCGTGCAGCACCGTGCCGTTGTCCGACTTCGCGTTGATCTGCGCGCCGTGGGCCAGCAGCTCGGCCACCGCATCGAAGCCGGAAGGGCGCGGGCGGAAGAATGAATACACAGGGGCGGCGGCTGCGAACAGGGCCGTCTCGTTCGCCTGGTTGGCCGCGTTCACCGCCGCGCCGCGCGCGATCAGCAGGTCGATGAGCTTCACATCGCCATTGCTCGCCGCGCAATACAGCGCCGTGGTCTGCGTGTTCAGGCGCCGCGGGTCGGCCGCGGTGGCGTTCACGTTCATCCCGGCATCCAGCATCAGTGCGATGGTGCCCACGTCATCGCGGCAGGCGGCGTCGATGAAGTCCTTGCTGGAAAGCTCGATGCCCGCCGTCTCGAGCAGGCGGTGGGCATACATGCGCGGCAGCACCTTGTGCGCATAGGCAGCGGCGCCCGCCGCGACCACCAGCGCCGCAATGACCGGAATCGGCTTGATCTTCATCTTCATTTCCCCTTTATTGTCGTGCTTCTCCGCGCGGCGCCTGGCCGGCATCTTCATCAGGCCGGCGTCTTCATCCGCCGTGTCCGCGAGACGATACCCCCAATCCGCATATTTTCGCGTTCGCAGGCGGGCCGCGCCGATTGTACTGCAATTTGGATTGCGTCATCCCGCGCACTGCGGCGGCACGCGCGGCGCCGCGGCCTGATGGCAAAACACGGCAGCGCCCGATTTGACGCGCCGCGCCGGGCACAATATCCTTTGTGTCATCCGAACATTACAGAGAGAAAGGCGGCGACATGATGCGCATGGCAAGCCGGACCGCAACAGCGCGGGAACAGGAGGGCGGGTTGAGGGCGGCGGGGTTGGCGGCGCTGGCGCTGGCGATGCTGCTGGGAACGGCGGGTTGCGCCGGTCCGGCGGCGAAGCCCTCCGCCGCGTCCGGGACACCCGCCACCAAGGCGCCGCCCGCGACGAAGAAGATGCCGGTCATTGCGCCGCCGGAGGTGGCCGCGAATCACGCGGGCGAGGCCTGCCCGCCCGAGGCGCCCGCGCTCACCCGCGAGATGGCGCAGGCGGCCGAGGCGCATGCGCGGGATCACGGCTTTCTGTGGCGCATCACCAAGGATGGCCACAGTTCCTGGCTCTATGGCACCATGCATGTGAGCAAGCCGGTGTGGATGTTCCCCGGCCCCAGAGTGAGTGCGGCGCTTGGCCATGCGGATACGGTCGCGCTGGAGCTGGACATACTGAACCCGGTAATCGCGCAGGAGATCCAGCGCCAGGCGGCCTTGCTGCGGCCCGAGCCGCTCCCCGCCGACTTGCAGGCGCGGCTGCGCCAGCAGGCCGAGGCGCTGTGCCTGCCCTATGCGGTGCTGGCGCGCGAGCCCGCCGAGATGCAGCTGGTCGAGCTGGACATGATGTTCGCGGCCAAGGACGGGCTCTATGCGCCGTTCGCGATGGACGGCGTGCTGGCCGCGCTGGGCCATGCGGAGAAGAAGCGCGTGGTGTCGCTGGAGACGCCGGACTTCCAGATGCACATGCTGATGATGCCGAACCGCGCCGACATGCTGGCCTACGTCAGCGACGGTCTGGACGAGCTGGAAAGCAAGCGCGGCCGCGCGCTGTTCCAGCGCATGGCGCAGTCCTGGGCGCAATCCGATTACGCCACCATGGCGCGCTTTCCCGAGTGGTGCGAATGCCTGCGCACGCCCATCGAGCGCAAGGTGATGCGCCGCCTGCTGAACCAGCGCAACCCCGGCATGGCCGCGGAGATAGACGCGCTGCACCGCAAGGGCGCGCGGGTGTTCGCCGCCGTGGGCAGCCTGCATATGTTCGGCAAGATCGGCCTGCCCGCGCTGATGCGGGAGAAGGGCTACACCGTGGAGCGCATCGAGCTGGCAGCGGCAGCCGCGCCGGGCGGGGCATCGGCAGCCGCGCCGGACCGGACGCCGGGCGAGGCAGTGCAGTGACGAGCGGGAGCCAATCGCCATGCACCGCCGCCTGAAAGTCGCCACCTACAACATCCACAAGGGCCTCTCGCAGTTCAACCGCCGCGTGGTGCTGCACGAGCTGCGCGAGCGTCTGCGCGAGCTGGATGCCGATGTCGTCTTCCTGCAGGAGGTGCAGGGCGAGCGCGTGTTCTCGCGCCATGCCGCCGACCCGCGCCAGCCGCAGCATGACTTCCTCGCCCACGACACCTGGCCGCACCGCGCCTACGGCATGAACGCCGTCTACGACAACGGCCACCACGGCAACGCCATTGTTAGCCGCTTCCCCATCCTGCGCTGGGAAAACCAGGACGTCTCCACCAATCCGCTGGAAAGCCGCGGCGTGCTGCATGCCGAAGTGGACGTGCCGGGGCATGCCGGGCCGCTGCATGCCGTGTGCGTGCACTTCGACCTCACCAAACGCGGGCGCGGCATGCAGTTCAACGCCCTGGTCGACCGCATCCGGCGCATGGTCCCGGCAGGCGCGCCGCTGGTGGTCGCCGGCGACTTCAACGACTGGAGCAACCACGCCTCGCGCCTGCTGGCGCAGGAACTGCAACTGGCCGAGGTGTTCGAGTCCAGGGGCGGCAAGCTGGCGCGCTCCTGGCCCGTCGCCATGCCGCTGCTGCGGCTGGACCGCATCTACGTGCGCGGCCTGCACATCGAGCACGGGGAAATGCACCCCTGGCGCAAGGCGTCCGACCACGCCGCGCTTTCCGCCACCCTGGTCCTGCCATGAACACGGCGGCGTGAAGCCTGGGCCATGAGCGAAGGGGGCGCCATGAGCAATGCGGTAGAAGTCGCCGGACACCGCCTGCGCCTGCTGCGTTGCGGCGAGGAATATTTCCCGCGCCTGATCGCAGCCGTGGACGGCGCCGAAAAAGCCGTCTACCTCGAAACCTACATCTACGCCAGCGACCAGAGCGCCCGCACCGTCACCGATGCGCTGATCCGCGCCGCGCGCCGCGGCGTCGCCGTGCGCCTGCTGGTCGATGGCTTCGGCAGCCTCTCCCTGCCCCGCGACTGGGTGAAGGAAATGCGCGAGTCCGGCGTGCAGGTGCTGCGTTTCCGCCCGCAGCTCACCTGGTTCACCCTGCGCCGCCACCGCCTGCGCCGCCTGCACCGCAAGCTCGTCGTCGTCGACAGCCGCATCGCCTTCGTCGGCGGCATCAACATCATCGACGACACCTCCGACGATCCCTCCATGCCGCCGCGCCTGGACTACGCCGTGGAGATCGAAGGCGAAGTCGTCAGCCGCATCGAGGTCGCCATGCGCCGCCTGTGGCGCCTGGTGCGCTGGAGCCACCTGCGCATACGCGGCAACCGCAACGGCTTCAGCCTGCGCAGGCCGCGCATGACCCAGCGCAAGGTGGAATTCGTCTACCGCGGCAGCCTGCACCACCGCCATGACATCGAGCGCGCCTACCTGCGCGCCATCGCCGCCGCCCGCCACGAGATCCTCATCGCCAACGCCTACTTCCTGCCCGGCCACCGCTTCCGCCGCGCGCTCAGGCGCGCCGCCCGCCGCGGCGTGCGCGTCGTCCTCATGCTGCAAGGCCCCACCGACCACATCACCGCCCGCTGGGCCACCCTCGCGCTCTACGACGAACTGCTGGGCGCAGGCATCGAGATCTACGAATACGAAGCCAGCTTCATGCACGCCAAGGTCGCCGTCATCGACGGCCGCTGGACCACCGTCGGCTCCTCCAACATCGACCCCTTCAGCCTCTGGCTGGCGCGTGAAGGCAACCTCGTCGTCCGCGACGAAGCCTTCGCCGCCGTCGTCCACGCAAGCCTCATGCGCGAGATCGAACACGGCTCCCGCCTCATCCGCCACTCCGCCTGGATCCACCGCCTCTTCATCGCCCGCATCATGCCCCGCATCAGCTACGCCATCGTCCGCGTCATCATCGCCCTGGTGGGGTATCACGACGAACGCGACACCCTCTAGCCGCGCGTGAAAAGCCGCTGCGGCAGCGATCTGCCGCATCGTGATTTTCTCCCCACCTTCCGGCGGCGGCTTTCAGCACGCTTCCCCCGGCCCTGCGCCGCCCCCGCTACAGCGACCGGCCGAAGGGTAGGCCAGCGCGCCCGGGGTCAAGGGCACTCGTGCCCACCAGGCAGCGCGGCGCATGCGGACGCCAGCCCGCCACCCATGCGTGCCTCATCGTCCGCCTCCGCCCTGCGCCTTCGTCTTCGAATACGTCTTCGAATACGTCTCCGTCTTCGCCTCCGCCTAAGTGCGCAGATGCCGGGCGTCTGCCGAACATCTGCCATGCATCCGCCTGGCAATCATCCCTTCGCCGGACAGCGGACGTGCGGAAACCTGCCGTGCGGGGAGCGAACCCGCGCAGCATCCGGATCGGCGGAGGGGAAGCGGATGGTATGGATTTTTGGCGGATATAAGGGCATCGGGCATGTTCCCCATTACCAAAGGGCGGTGAAGGGGGTGGGCTTGATGTATTTCCTGCCCGGCCCGGCTGAACGCCGAGCTTGTCGCTCGCCCTGCCCAGGACCGGGGTACAATTCGGCTGCTTTGCTACAGCGCGGCAATATGCGGGATTGCGGAAGTGTCCAACAACGGACATGGCGAAGCGGCGCTCAATTTCGAAAGAAATCGAGCCTGAGCTAATACTGGGCTGGCGAGGCACGGCCCGGCATTTTGGCAGGTATTCGGGGAGTCAATTTAAAAGGGACACTGCAATGGCAAACGCTTCCACGTATGAGTTCAGGCTGCCCGGTACGGGGTTTTTTCGGCTGTCTACCACGGCTACGCTCGGGGTGGGGGCAGTTGTGTTATTCAGCATGATCTTCAAATTGACGTCTGATCAGTATCTGTCGGTCATTCCGATTGGGCTGATCGTGCTGCTGATGGTGTTGGGAATAGTCCTGGTAAGGCGTGAACTCGGTAAGCCTAGAGTATGCATGGATGCGACCGCCATCTGGGGCTACACTCTGGCGGGGAAGGAATTGCTGATTGCATGGGGCGAGCCCGTTACCGTGCAGCGGCCAGGCGAGGCCAATATCTATTTGCAGGCGGTGGGCGGCGGCCCATCCGAGTCTCTGGTAATTCCCGTGAAGATCGCGCTGACCCCGGAGTTTCTCGCGGCGGCGGAGAAATTGGCGCCAGGAGAGCACCCGCTGCGTAAATGGACGGTTGATGAAACTACAGGCAGGAACCCAGCGCCCTACAAACCTTCAAAGATACCCACCATCATCGGATTCGGAGGAGGGCTGGCGGCGCTATTCGGCCTCGCGAGGCTGACCGGCAAGTCGTTATACATTCCGCCCAGGGTGTTGCTGCTGCCATTCATCGTGGTTTTCGGCGTGGTCATGCTGGCCACACTGCTGAACAAGCAGATACAGGGGCCTCGCTGGAGCAATCAGCACTGGTTCGAAAAGATCACTGCCGCGGTAATGAAATTTACCTATGGCAGCTTTATGTCAGTAATTGCTTTTGATATGTTCATGGTGATTACCCATATTAAACAGCACGCGTAGATACCGATTACGCTACGCTAATCGGTATCTACGCGGGCTAAAAAAATGTGCATGTGGGGGGGATGACGGATGTGGCTCATCAAGAGACTCATCGTAAGGGTAGGGCTGTACCTACTTCAGGTAGCACTGTTCTGTCTCTTTGTGCCATTACTCCTCAGTTTGATTCAACTATGGGGGCCGTACGAAGATGCTCAAAGCATGGACACAAATCGGAATGGGAAACCTATCAAGGTCATCAAGTTGGGTGAGGGCAGCAGGCTATTCGTTGGTTGGTGTTGCCAAAAATCCGCTAATGGTGTCGTTAATCAGGATCGCTATGTCCGCGCGCTCGAAATGGGCCGTGGGATTGTTGAAGCCGGTAGCTCGCATTCAACATACTCATTCGACCTGAATAGTATTACTGGTGTTAGAGTCACGTTGAAAAGCGGCGGGGACGTCTTTGTATACGATATTCAAGGTGCGCAGATCCACCCAATCAAGCGGAAGGTGCTAAATGGATGGAAGATCATTTCTTCGCTGGTAGGGGCGCTATTAATTACGGTGTTGGCCACTCGATTGGCACGGCAAGCAAGTGTAGCCTGGAGGAGGCGCAACGCGAATTCTGTGGTAAATGGACCATCGCCTGAAAAGCCCGCGTAGGGCGGGTTAGCCCGCAAGGGCCCAATAACCAACGGGCATTGCGCTGAACGTTTCCAAGCCTTCCCGCATTGCTCGTGCCATGTTTCTTGAACGAGGACGCTGGGTGATCGAGAAAGATGAACAGCCTGGACCCTGAATTGATTGAACTGGGATGGAGCGAGTGGTTTGCTCAGCGGGCAAGCTGCGCGCCATCGCAGACGGTTGCCCGGGTTGCGGCGGTAGATCGCGATCAACTGCTGCTGGCGGGACACGGCGGCGCCTTTCGGGCAAAGCTGGCGGGCCGCTATCTGCATCAGCATCACTTGAAGCAGGAACTGCCGTGCGTGGGCGACTGGGTTTGCGTCGAGAAGCATCCCGGGGACGACTTCGGCGTGATCCATGGACTGTTGGGGCGCAGGACCTCGTTGCGGCGGAAATCGGCCGGCATTGCCGCGGAGCAGCAGATGATCGCGGCGAACGTGGACTACGTGCTGATCGTTCAATCGTGCCACTTCGATTTCAATCCCAAGCGGCTGGAGCGCTACCTCGTCATGGTCATGGAAGGCGGCGCAGAGCCCTATATCCTCCTGACCAAGACGGATCTCGTCGATGCCGCTGTGCTGGCCGCGCAGATGGCGGAGATCCGCTCCCTCGGCATCACGGCGCGGATCGTCCCCCTGAGCAACCTGACAGGGGAGGGGCTGGAAGAGGTCAAGCGTCTGCTGCAGCCCGGAAAGACCTACTGCTTCGTCGGCTCATCGGGCGTGGGCAAGAGCACGCTCATCAATCAATTGATCGGCCGGGAGAGCCTGGAAACCGGAATCGTCAGCGGCACCGGAGAAGGACGCCACACCACCGTTCGGCGCGAACTGATACGCCTCGACGGCGGCGCGCTGGTCATCGACAACCCCGGCATGCGCGAATTCGGCATCCTCGGCGCGGAAAGCGGCATCGCCCAGAGCTACGCCGACATCAACGCCCTGGCCGGACGATGCCGCTATCCGGACTGCACCCACACCACGGAACCCGGCTGTGCCGTCCTTGCCGCCGTGCGCGCGGGCGAAATCAGCCAGGAAGCCCTCGACAGCTTCCTCAAGCTCAAGGCGGAATCCGCGTTCAACGACATGTCCTATGCCGAAAAGCGAAAGAAAGATAAAGACTTTGGCCGGTTCATCAAATCGGCGAAGAAGGACCTGCGGAAGAAGTGACGTCTTCACCGTCCGCGCAGAATGGCATCTCTGCTTTTCTGCGACGCTAACGTCTGCGATTGGCGCCTGCGATTGGCACAACGCCGTCGCTCCGCGATTGAAGTACAATCGGTCTGCTGTTCGCAGCAATGCGGAAATGTGCGGGACGGGTACTTGGTCCCATTTGCAGACCTAGTTCGGGGAGTTCATGAAGATCAATCGAGTTCATCTTGACGAAGCGGCTCAGCGCGGCATCATTACGGCTGGTCAGGCTGGTGCTCTTTGGGCGTTCCTGTCTGAGCGCACTGCAGATTCACCGTCTTTCCGCTTCACACACATCCTCTACTATCTTGGCGGCCTGATCGCCATCGGCGCAATGACGCTCTTCATGAATTTAGGCTGGGAGCGATTTGGCGGGTGGGGGTTGTTCTTCATAGCGCTCGTTTACGCCGTGGCAGGGCTCTGGCTTACGGAGTATTTTCTCAACCGTTTGCGATTGGCCATCCCTGCCGGTATCGCTGCCTCATTCGTCGTCGCACTCACGCCACTCGCCATCTACGGCTTCCAGGCAGCCCTGGGTTGGTGGGCAGAAGGAATGGTATATCGTGACTACCACACCTACATTGATTGGCGCTGGATACTCATGGAGTTGGGCACTCTTGCGACAGGTGCAGTTCTGCTGTGGCGTTACCGCCTGCCGTTTTCGGTTATGCCGGTCGCCGTCACGCTATGGTACTTAAGCATGGATCTGACGCCCTTCCTGTTTGGAGAGGACGACATCAATTGGGATCTGCGAAAGTTTGTTTCGTTGTGGTTTGGCCTGTTGATCGTGTTGCTGGCGTTTTGGATAGATGTTCGTACACGGCAGGATAAGGATTATCCCTTTTGGCTCTACCTGTTCGGAGTTCTGGCGTTTTGGGGCGGCCTGTCGGCGATGAATTCGGACAGCGAGTTGAACAAATTCATCTATCTCTGCATCAACCTCCTGATGATCATTGTCGGCGCGATCCTTTCGCGCCGGGTATTTGCTGTCTTCGGCGGTCTTGGCTCGGCCGGCTATGTCGGACACCTGGCACACGAAGTCTTCAAAGATAGCATGTTGTTTCCGTTTATTCTTACCGCAATCGGCCTTTGCATCATTTATCTTGGAATAGTTTGGCAGCGGCACGAGCAGGGTATCTCCTCTCACCTCAGAGCTTACCTGCCCACGCCGCTCCGAGAGCTGGTGGAGTGCAGGCATTGATCTCCTCAGCACGGTTGGGTTGAATGAAATGAAGCCCAACATGTCCCGCCAAATGTTGGGCTTCGCTGCGCTCAACCCAACCTTGTATCTTTCCCTCCGTAGTGGTTAGCTATCACTACACGAAGCGGAGGCAGCTTGAGCCCATCCTTAAGGCCTAGACCTTGTCGCGTAGATCAAGCCCTCCGCTTCACCTCTCGCCAGCACGGACACTGAACGGTAGCCAAGGGGCAAACCCTGTATGCACAAGGCAAGTGGGCGAAGTTGGCCAACATTGTAGCAGGAGGTCATCATGTTCTATCTCGGTATGGATGTCGCAAAGGCGAAGCTGGATTGCTGTCTTCTGCTCGATGAGACAGGAGCCAAGCGCAAGACCAAGGTGGTGCAGAACAGCAAGTCCGGTGTCGCCGATCTGCTGGCCTGGGTCGGTAAGCAGCATGTTTCCGCTGGCGACTTGCACGTCATCATGGAGGGCACCGGCGTTTACCATGAGCAGGCGGCGCTCGCCCTGGCGGATGCCGGCGTGACGGTCTCCATTGTTAATCCCGCCCAGATCAAGGATTTCGGCAAGGGGCTGGCCGTGCGCACCAAGACGGACGGCGTGGACAGCTTTGTGCTGGCGCGCTACGGTGCATTGCTCAAGCCTGCGGCATGGAAGCCGCCTGCTCCCGAAGTGCGCATGCTGCAGGCGCTGCTGGCGCGGCGCGATGCCATTGCCCAGGATCTGCGGCGCGAGCAAAACCGGCAGGAGAAGGCAGACGCCACCGACACTCCGGAGCTGATACGGCAATCGCTGGCGGACAGCGAGCGTAGGATGGGTGGAGCGTAGCGATACCCATCATTCGCCTCGGTTTGCCGTTGGGTATCGCTACGCTCCACCCAACCTACACAAGGTCCGCTTTTCGACATGCCTACCGGCAGCTCAGGGCACGACACTGCCGATCGCGGACTGGAGTACAATCGGTCCGCTTAAGTTGCAACAACGGAAATATGCGGGATGAGTGCTTCGTCCCAATTGCAGCCACGTGCGGACGGCAGCTTTGAAGCGGCGAATATTCGAGGGTAGACTTCCGCTTCGTGTCGACAACGGTCACTCTGCAATACTAGTTGATAGCAAGAAATGGGGGGAAGTTGCGAAATGAAATTAAAGCTAAGTTAGAGGGAGCGGGGTACGTCTTCTTGGATGCCTATGAGCCAATGAGCACTACCCAAGCAATCGCTGCCAACCTCGGGGGCGTCGTGCCAATCCGGAATATACCAACAGTGCAAACTCTAAAGCCGGCCATTGAGAAAGAATCTTCTCTAAACGTATACAGTGGTAACTATGGGCTCAGGCAGTTTCCTCCACATACGGATTTGGCACACTGGTACGTTCCTCCTAAGTATTTAATGCTTAGGTGTGTTATCCCCGCGAGAGACGTATACACGACCCTTTTGCATACAGAAACAGCGATCAAAGGTTTAGCTGAGTCAACAATTCGTAATGCAATGTTCGTTCCAAGAAGAAAATTATGCGGGCAGCTTCCGCTGCTTTGGTTTTGTCAACGAAACAAAAGCCACTCACTGTTTCGCTGGGATCAGCTGTTCTTGAATCCCTCAAATGATGAAGCTAAGGAAATATCGTCAACCATACAAAGATTGGACATGGCGTCGGAATTTGAAAAACTGTACCTTAGAAATGCAGCTGACACGTTAATTATAGACAACTGGCGTATGTTACATGGAAGAAGTGAGGTTGCTGTATCTGAAACACATAGAGTAATCGAAAGAGTTTACTTGGCGAGGCTGAATTAATGAACGCAGAACAATTACCGCATATTTGGTCGAAGGATGCTTTTTTATCCAAGGCGAAACGCTATTCATCTATTATGATGGCTCAAAAAAGAGATGATTGGCAGTTCGGGTTTTGGTCAGCCCTCTCTCTTGAAATGCTGGCAAAGGCCGCGCTTGCCAATGTGTCGCCAGTGCTAGTCGCTGATGGAAAAGACTGGAACAATATATACTTCGCGCTTGGTGAACAACCTAGTACGAGCAAGTATTCGCCAAAATCTGTCGACATTTCAGAGGTCCTAGGAAGGCTTGAAACGATTCTTCCAGAATTTACCCGCGAAATGCTCAGCTTTAGCATTTCTCATCTAAACCGGCGGAATAGTGAACTCCATTCCGGTGAATTGCCTTTTGATTGTCTCGGCACTTCAGCGTGGCTATCCATGTACTATCTGACGTGTAAAACACTTCTGGCTGCGCTAGAGGAGGACATTGAGCTGTTATTCGGTGTTAATGAGAAAGGGATTGCAGAAGGGTTGATTGCCTCGCTAAAAGATGAGGCGGCAAAAGCTGTTAATGGCACGATAGCCGCACACAAAACCGTGTGGGAAAGCAAAAGTGAAACGGAACGAAAGGATCTTAGTTTTCAGGCTAAAACATTGGCTGCCCGTCAAATTGGTCATCGTGTCAAATGCCCATCTTGTCAGAGTCAGGCTCTGCTTCATGGTGACGCGGTTGGTGCTCCTACGACATCAATTCAGGACGCCATTATTGTAGAGCGCCAGTCGATGCTCCCATCCATGTTTGAGTGTACCGCTTGTGGCTTGAAGATAGTTGGTTATTCGAAACTGAATGCATGTGGGTTAGGCGATAGTTTCACCGCTACGAATGAATACGATGCCGCAGAGTACTTTGGCGTAGAGCCTGATGAAGCTCAAAATGAAGGTTTAGAGCCGGACTTCAATGATTATTAACAGTTCGGAGTAATAAACGTATATTCACACCCATTCCGACGGCTACGGGTCATTAGCCGAAGCTCACTACCGTCCGGTATAGGGAAGCGAAAATTCAAACGCGACCGACAGGTGTGGGCACGACCCGGAAGTCAGCCCCACCACCCGAAGCGCCCGATAAGGTACGCGTAGCGGACATCCACGTCGCGCACTGAATCCGTCTGCCATAGCTGAAGGGGTCAAGCTCGCCGGTTCCCGCGAAAGCAGGAATGCCGGTCGGCCCGTGTAATTGCAGAACCATGCCCCCGCCCACAAGTGCTATGCTCCACGTTCAACATAACAGGAGCGAACCATGCTGGACAAAGCTTTCGCCGATCATTTCGCGCAGGAGTGGATAGACGCCTGGAACGCGCGCGATGTCGAGCGCGTGCTTGCGCATTACACCGACGATTTCGAGATGTCTTCGCCTGTCGTCATCCGCGTCACGGGCGAGCCATCGGGCACGCTGCGCGGCAAGGAGCAGGTGGGGGCTTATTGGCGGCGCGCGCTGGAGCTTACGCCGGAGCTGCGCTTCGAGCTGGTGCATACGCTGATCGGGGTGGACAGCATCGCCCTCTATTACCACAGCATACGCGGCCCGGTGGTGGAGGTGCTCCATTTGAACGCGGCGGGCAAGGTGGACCGCGCGAGCGCCCACTACCTGCCCTGGGAATAGCCGGAGCAGGGCGGCATATCCCGTCCCGGGAGCGGGAAAGCGCCCGTCGCCGAAAAAGCCACGCTCGTCCGTTTTCCGTTGCGCCGCGCCCATCAGGTGTTTATGATGGGCCTGTCTGGGGCAAAATCATGAGTACGACTGTTTTCGGAGACGCCTGAGATGGACAATTATTTCGGGCCCAGGCGGGTTTCCATCCGCGACGTGCCGGGCTGGCTGCGGGAGGCATGGCTGCTGTTCCTGCGCAAGCCCGTGTCCTTTGTTGTGCTCGCGCTGGTGTTCTACTTCCTGTCCTACGCCTCGCGCTCGCTGGGACCCTTCTTCCTGCTGTTCGCCCTGCTGCTGGCGCAGATCTTCCTTTATATCGGCATTGTCATCGCCGAGGCGGCGGACGAATCGCGCCGCGTGCCGCACAAGCCCACCTACGCCATGATCCGCAACGTGCTGTGGATACAGATCATCCTCGCCTTCGTCTTCATGGTGCTGTTCTTCATGTCGGTGCTGGTGGGCATGGCCATCGCGGCTAAGCTGCCGCCGGTGGCCAACGTGACCGAATCCGAACTGTTCCATGTCCTGCACTGGATGTGGCCGGGCAAGATCGCCTTCCTCTCCCTGTATTTCGGCCTCATCATCCTCTCGCTGTGGTTCCTCTCGCCGCTGCTCGCCCTGCACGAAATGGGCCTGCGCGACGCGCTCAAGCTGGCCAAGCGCGCCGAGCGCATGAACGAGGAAGTGATGCTGGTGGGCTCGCACCTGCCGTTCATCGTGTTCTCGCTGTCCATGTCCTTCTTGCCGGGGTTCAGCCTCCTCCTCGTATTCGCCCTGTTCATCCTGTTCGCTCCCTACCAGTACGTGGTGTACCGCCACGTCTTCCTCGGCCGCAAGCAGAACCAGCCCGCGCCGGTGCGCATGGCCCATCGCCTGGCCACCGCCCCCGCCCACGTGCACGGGCACCGCTGAGCCGCACCATCCCCTGTGGCGCGCCTGCCGCGCCCGCTATCCTGCGTGTCCGGTGTCTGGTAGCATGGAACCATACGGTTTAACGGGATATGGCATGAAATTCATACGCTATGCGCTGCTGGCGCTCGCGCTTTTTTCCGCCGCGGCGCAGGCGGGCCAGTGGCAGCCGACGGCGGCGGAGTCGGATGCCTTCGTGAAGGCTTATGCCTATACGGTGATGCGCGCGCTGATGGAGGAGGGGCTGGATCTCAAGGTGGAGTCGGGCAAGGTGTCGCCCGCGCTGGCGGCGTGCGTGAAGCGGAACTTGCAGTTGGACGCTTTGCTTGCGCCGCTGCGGCCCTTCGTGGCCAGTTCCTTCGGCAGCCGCAGGAGCCTGCGCGACGCGACGGCGTTTTTCCGCTCGCCGGCGGGAATGAAGATGAAGGCGTTCGGCGCGCAGCATTTGCGCGAGATGCTGCGCCAGAATGCCGGGGCCGCGCCGCGCCCGGCCAGCGAGACGCCGCAGTTGGAAGCGACGGCGGCGGATGCCGCGGTGATCGACCGTTTCGCGCGCTCGCAGGCGGGGCGGGATTTCGAGAAGTTCGTGGCGGACGGCATGCCGCAACTGGGCGAGGTGGATGTGCTCGGCCCCGCGACGGAGGCGTGCGCGAAGCAGGCCGGGCATTGATGCCGATGCGCTGATTCCGGGAGGCTTTTGCGGTGAAGGGGGCGCCGCGCAAACGATGGAAGGAGGACGGCCATGTTTCGACTTTGCCTGATCGCTCTGAGCTGTTTGCTGTTCGCGCCCGGTGCATACGCCGGGGAGCAGTTGCGCCACGTCATCACTCCCGGCGAGTGGTCCGATCACCCGACCGTGCCCGATTCGATAAACCGGCGCCTGGAGCAGGCCGCGAACCGGTACGAACTGGAAGCGCCGGTGCCGCGCGTGGTGCTCTACGACATCGCCTATCCCGGCGACGATGCCGAGCTGGCCGCAATGGACGGCTATGCGGTGATGCTGGTCACCGCCGTGGCGCAGGATGCGGCGGAGCTGCCGCCCGCGCGCATCTACGTCGTCATCCACGGCAAGGAGGTGGCGCTCAGGCGCATCACGGGCAGCGCCGCTACCCTTCCCGCTGACGACCACGCCGCGGAGGTATTCGGCAGGCATCGCTGGGATGGGCTCTACCTCCTGCCGGTCTATGCAGTGCAGGACGGCAACTCCGCCGCCATCGACTTCGCCGTGAACCGCAAGGGCTTCGTATTCGCGGAGTTCACCACCCCCGCCCGGCAGGCGCTGGGCTACACCCATCCCGTCACCCGCGCGCCCAGGGCCAAGGCGCCGCCCGAGGCGGCCCTGGACAAGCTGATCGGGCGCGAGTTTCCCGGCTTCATGCCCGCCGCGCGCTGAGCCCCGGCTCTTGGGGCTTCCCCTATATCTCTTTGCCTATATATTCTGCGCGCTTTACATAAGGGCAGAAGCCCGCGACACTGCGCGGCCGCGGCACACTCGAATTCGATAACAGTCTAGCAAGGGATAGAATTTGTATATCGATAATAACAGCCGCACTGTTGCTGGCGCTCCGCCGCCAGCACAGCGCTCGCCAGGTGCAACGCCGATCCGGCGCGCGGCAAGCAAGTGCAGAACGTCAGGGCGCCGCAAGGCGCCCTGACGTCTTCCTGCGCGGCCTGCTCCGCGCCGCGGTCAGCTCTTGGCCTTGGAGTTGTCCAGCTTGTGGAACAACTGCTTGATATGGTCGAACAGGCCCGGCTTGCTCTGGCCGCCGCTCACCTTGTCCTTGATCGACGCGATCTCCTTGTGGATGGGCTTGTAGCTCCCGTAGCCCAGCGCCTCGGCGTCCGCGAGCTGGCTATCCGCGCCGCTCAGGAGGGCAATCACCTGCTGCTTGTTCTTGTGATGGTCCTTCTTCAGCAGCTTCTCCGCCTCTATCAGGTCGCCCTCGGCCACCAGCGGCGGCAGCGGCACGATGTCTTCCGAGGTCACGATGGAGCTCAGCGCATCTTCCAGCGTGGCCTCCGCCGCACTCAGCTTCTTCGCCTGGATCTGCGCGCTGGCCTGCTTGATCGCGGCCGGGTAGGTGTCCAGCGGCAGGAAATCGGTGTCGATGTGCATTTCGCTCGCCAGCGGCGCGAGCAGCTCGCGCGCGGCCTGGATGTTGTTCTTGTCCAGGGCCGCCTTCGCATCCTTCACCGCCTTGCTGACCTTGTCCGGCGCAAGCTCGAGGTCGATCACGTTCACCCGCACGTCCACCGGCGCCATCTTGAGGTGGGGATCGCGCGCGAGCAGCACGTTGAGCTGCCCATCCGCCTTCGTCAGCATGGCGAAGGCATCTTTGGTGTTGTGCTGCTTCAAATCGATGATGGCGTGGATGATCTCGTCGTTCGCGATCACCGCCTCCTGCGCCAGGTGCTTGCGCCGCCTGGACACCTCATGCGTCGCCGCGTCCTTCACATGCTGCCGCGTGGAAGCCATAGCTGGAACGGGCGTGGCCGGCGCAGGCGCTTCCTGCGCCGCCGATGCGCCGCAGGCCGAGCCTGCCAGCGCGACTGATGCCATGACAATTTGAATTCTTCTTGCTCTTGCTTTCATCATCCCTCCGGTGTGATTGTTTCTGGTTGTCATCACGCACGAGAGCGGCATCGCTCTCCTGCGATGTGACCGGAGGGTTGCCGCTTTGTTCCGGCGCGCTTTCCGCACATGGCCCGCAGTCCGCGGCAATACGGGGAGTGCAGGGGAGGCACGGGAGAAAAATGAGGGATCGCCCGGTCACGCGCGGGCGCGCGCCCCCAGTACCGCGTGCGATGAGTGCCGCGTGCCCCGGGTCCCGCGCGCCCCGGGTCGCGCGCGCAAAGAATGACGGCGGTCGGGCGCGCCGCGCCATTGCAGTGCCTTACCCCTTCTTGCGTAGCAATTCTTCCAGATCGTCCACCTTGTCGTAGAGCTGGCCCAGGCGGCGGGCGAGTCCCTGGATCTCGCCGTGCGCACTGCGGTTCACGTCGTAATCCAGCTCGCTGCGCAGGCGGTCCTTCTTGTCCTGGCGGTTCTGGCTCATCATGATGATGGGCGCCTGGATCGCGGCCAGCATGGAGAGAAAGAGATTCAGCAGAATGAAGGGATAGGGGTCCCAGGCGCGGCCGCCCAGTTCCACATTGATCGCCGCATACACCGCCATGCCCACAGCGAACAGCGTGATGAAAGTCCACGAGCCGCCGAAGGAGGCGACCGTGTCCGCCACCTTTTCACCCAGCGTCTGTGCGCCCTCGATCACGTCGTTGGGATTGCGCGCCGCGCGCAGCCGCACCAGCCGCTCCGCCGCGTGGAACTGCTTGCCCATCACCTTCATCAGGTCCAGGCCCGCATCGGGCTTGCGCCGCAGCAGCACGGTGATGTCGTGCAGGTCCATCACGATGCACTGCGTCTGCTCGATGGCCGTGGCGTCGGTCTGGTGCGGCATCTGGTCCAGCATGGAGGCAAAGCCGAACACGTCGCCGTGTATCGGCTCGTCCAGCACCACCACCTGCCCGCCCTCGTCTATGATGCTCACCTCCACCGCGCCGGAAACCAGGATGTAGGCGCGGTCGCTGGGCTCGCCGATGCGGTAGATGCGCTGGCGCGCGGCATATTCGTGCAGCTCCACCTCGCGCGCCAGCACCGCCAGCTCTTCCTCGTCGAACAGCGAAAACAGCGGCACATCTCGGATCACATCAGGGCTGCAGGGCATAATCTCTCCAAGGCACGGGCACAGGCGGGAATATCGTCAGCGGCATTATAAATGACTGCGCGCGCCGCTGAAATTCGCGCAGCACGGGCCTGCGCCATCCGCTAGAATGAACCACAACCCATGCCCGTCCGCCATGACCATCATACGCAAACGCTCATACGGCATCATCCCCATCGCCTTTCCGTCTGCAGGCGGGCCGCAGTTCCTCATCCTGCGCGCCTACTCCAAGTGGGATTTTCCCAAGGGCGGGGGCGAGGCGGGCGAAACCCCGCTGCAGGCCGCGCGCCGCGAACTGGAAGAGGAGACCGGCATCCGCGAATTCGAACTGGCGTGGGGCGAGATCTACATGGACACCGGCATCTACTCCGGCGGCAAAGTGGCGCGCTATTACCCCGCGCGCGTCGAAAAGCGCCCGCTCATCCTGCCCGTCAGCCCCGAACTGGGCCGCCCCGAACACAACGAATACCGCTGGCTGGCCTACGACCGCGCGCGCGCCTTGCTGCCGCCGCGCCTCACCCCCGTCATCGACTGGGCATGGCAACTGATAGCCGGCAAGACCTAGCTCCGCCAACCGCCCGGAATGAAAAGGGACGCCGCATTATCCCCGGATGCCCCAGGATTGCCGCCGATTGCCCCCTCAAGTAGACTGCTTGAAAGCGGACGATCCGGAAGGACGGAGTTGTCCCACATGCGGACATAACGCGGTGGCGTCCAATTTGAATATCTATGAGCCGAGTCCGGCCCCAACTGTCCTAACGTAGCGAAGCCAAGTCCACTCAGAAGGATAAGTTATAGAGCGAATACCAATGAATCTTGAGAGCGCATCAGAACTCGTAGTTAACCTAGCAAAGGAGTTTGTTACTCTAGTGGAGCGACTTGACCCAACCTGGATCCGGGCATTTTGGCGATTTGAGAGCGAGGAGGCACGGTATGGGTCAAACGCCTCCTACGATTCTCCAGGTGGAATCTTCTTGATTGGTGCAATCAAAGAGGGTGCCGCATACGAAAGAATGAATGAGCTTGGTAGACAGCTATGGGGCGCCGAGCGTGACCCAAGCAAGAGGTTTTGCGTGTGCCTATTAGTCATAGATTGCTCATTGGATTACGAGCTCAAGTTTGAACAACAGGATATTAGGAAATGGAAAATTACAAAGACGAATGGCGCTACCGGGATTCCCGCTGATCTGTAGTATGGCCCAACAAGCTCGTTGAGCCCGCAGGGGAATAACCGAGGAGAGCTTCGTCGTGACATCCAGCAACAAAATGAAATGCCTGACGTTCGTTAATGTGCGCGCCGATTCGCGCGGACGTGTTAATAAAGGTGATGACATGCACTATTTCAAGACTCGCATACTCGCTGCCCATTTGCTCGTCGCCCTCTCCTTCGCTGCTTCGGCTGAGGATCTGAGCTGCGAATACAAGAAGGCAGGAGGCGTATCAGGCGCCGAGGCCCACCTGACGATTGTGAACGGCGAGGTACGGAATCTCGACATATCTAGCTTCGTGTCAGGTGGGAATCGCGGCTTGGCATCAGTCTGTGGGATTGATGCGTCCGACGAGAACCTGCGCGTTCAATGGGCGCAGCAAGGCGCGAAGACGATACTCAAAGTCGAGCCGCGCGATGCCGACTCCGGCAACTCGAAGTCCACCATCGAAATCGTGCCGGCCGGCAACACCTACGAGGTCAATCTTGAGGGCGCCTCTCAGGAGTATTACTGTAATTTCGGCGCCGACTGGCCGAAGTACATTGTCATTACAAGGGGCAGCAAGACATGCCGGGTGGGCGGGCTCGAATAACAGTATCTACGCGGGCCGCCGAATAGCCAGCGAGCGTAGCCCGGATGGAATGAAATGGAATCCGGGAGGGGTTGGGTTGCCGCCCGGATTTCGTTCTGCCGCGTCCGGGCTACAAAATCGTTCTGTCCGCTTTCAGGCGGCGCTAATGGCCGCTTCGGGCACGCTGCCGACCTGACATTCAGCGAATGGACCCGCGCAAAGCGGCCATTCGTGAGAAAAAAGCCCTGCTATTTCTGATAGGGCATATGGGCTGGCATGGCCCCTCAGAAATCAATGCGATTTGAGAGGGGCTGCGCGGGCGTCCTTTCCCGGCCTGCGCGCCGGGTCAGTTCCCGGAAGGCTCGGTGGACGGGGTAGTGGAGGGGTCGGCGGACGGGGCGGGTTTGCTGGCTGCCGGTTTGCTGGCGGCGGGTTTGCGGACTGCCAGTTTCCGCGCTGCCGGTTTTTTCACCGCGGCTTTTTTCGCTGCAGGTTTTTTGGCCGCTGGTTTCTTCGCGGCGGCGGTTTTCGCGGCCGCCTTCTGCTTGGCCTTGGCGGCTTTCTCTTTTTCCTTGGCGGCTTTCGCGGCGGCCTTCTGCTTGGCCTTCGCGGCTTTTTCGGCTTCCTTCTGTTTGGCCTTTGCGGCTTTTTCCGCCGCTTTTTGCTTGGCCCTGGCGGCCTTGTCTTTTTCGCGGGCGGCTTTTTCGGCGGCGCGCTGTTTCGCCTTGGCCGCTTTCTCGGCGGCCTTTTCTTTCGCCTTTGCGCTCTTGCCGGCGGTGCGCTCCGCCTTGGTCTGGTCCTTCTCACGCACCGCGCGCATGTTCTCGCGCCACTCCTGCAGCATCTCGTCCTCGATTTCGAGCTGGATGGCGAGGGCCTCGACCTTGCTGAGCTTGTCCTTCTCCAGGCGGCGCGGCAGCTTGCCGGTCATCCGGGAAAACAGGCGTTCCGCTTCGTCCTTGCTCAACTTCTTGGCACGCGCCAGATAGTTCGGCTTGCTGATCTCCGTCATTTCCCTTACCCCCTGCTTGTTTACTGTCCGGGTACATTCTTATCCAGAAACCAGTAATAAGCAACGGTAATATCCTATATATCACCGAAAAATCAATGCGCGCGCGCCGCCACAGGCGCGGGGACTGTCATGACTCTGCAATAATCCCGGTATAGCCTGCCGTGATCCCCACGATAAGGAAAATGCGCATGACCCAGGAAGACACACCGCTCTACGGGGAACTGGTCGCCGGTTTTACCGGGACGCAGGAGGCGTCCACCGGCGAGGAAGAGCTGCACGAAATGGAGGCGCAGATGCGCCACATGATAGAAGAGGCCGCCTATTACATCGCCGAAAAGCGCGGCTTTCACCCCGGCTACGCGCAGGAAGACTGGCTGGCCCCGGAGAAGCCGGTGAGAAAGCAGCTCGGCCTGGATCGGTGAGCGGCGCGTCAGCCTGCCGCCATCACCTGGCGGTCCAGCTCGACCAGCGCGTAGACCATTTCATGTGAGATCTTGAGCAGGCGCGAATTCAGGAGCTCCCGCGCGCCCGCCTGATCGTTCGCCAGCAGCTTTTCCATGAGTTCGCCCGCCAGCATGTGGCATTGCGCATGCTTGGCGCGCACCGTGAAGAAAGCGCCATAGCCGCCAATATCCCCGTCCGCGTGCAGGCGTATCCATTGCCCCGCGACCGAAAGCTCCTCGCGGCGCGCCTGCACCGGGTCGAGCACCAGCGGCGCCTGCCCGTCCAGGTATTCCTGCAGCGAGATTTTCCACTTCATGTGTGCGTCGATGACGTCCGCGATGGTCATCTTTTCCAGCATTTTTTTCGGGTCGTCGTCTGGAACCAGGCCGACTAGACCGCCCAACCGCTTCAGCATTAACGTATCCCTTGTCCGTTATTGCATATCTTTCCCCTGCGCATCGCGGCACGCGGGCTTTTTATGTGCGCGCCGCCGAGGCAGGCCCGGCATTGCGCGGATTATTGCGCAGGCGCGGGTGCCAGGCAAGTCCCGCCAGCCAGGCCCCGCCAGGCAAGTCCGCCAGCCAACTCCCGCCAGGGAAGTCCCCCCAGGCAAGTCCCGCCAGCCAGGCCCCGGCGCGCGCGCGGGGGTGGCGGCTCAGTAGCGCAGGCGGCGCGGCAGCACCACCGACGCCATCACCTTGTGAAACACCGGGAAGTATGAGGCGAAGCTATCCTGCGTCGCCCAGGCCGAAACCTGCACAAAGCCCGTCTTCGTCGCGATGATCGCCGTCAGTCCCTCCACCTGCCCTCCGTCGCGCACATTCATCTGCGCCGTCACCCATATCGTGTGCAGCGCCGGTTCATAGAGCGGGCGGCCCAGCATCGCCTTGGAAATGAAGGCCGGCAGCTTGTGCTTCTCCTTCTCCAGCGCCTGGTTGAGGTCCACAGTCTGCAGCTTGCGCAGCGCATCCTCCGCAATCCGGCCGCCCGCGGTCACCCGCGCCACGATATACGGATACCTGCCGGGGTTTCCGGATACGCCGGGGTGGAAGCCATAGCGGAACTGCGCGGCCTTCTTGCCCGCGGGATGCTTGCGCACGTTCGCATTGAACTGCGCAAGCTCCGTCTTCGACATTTCCACCCAGCCGTCCGGCAGCGTGATGGTGAATTCCGGCTTCTTGAACGTCTCGCCCGCGCGCGCAGCGGGCGCCGCGGCGAGCAAACATGCGGCAAGCAGCGCCATTGCGGCGCCGAACAACCGGGTTGGCAACATACCCATGTGATTTCCCCTGCAATGTTATAGTTAGTTGCGCGGCCCGCGTTCCCCCTCATCGCCGGTGCGCCCCCGCATTATAGCGCCTGCCCGCCGCCAGCCGAACAACCCGGATAGTGGAACAACCCGGATAGTGGAACAACCCGGATTGCCGAATTCAGATTACAGGGCCCGCCACGCCCCGCCCGCGCCGTGGTAGGTCTCCGCGCTCAGCTCGAAGCGCTGGCCGCAGGCCGTGCAGACAAAAACGAAATGGACCACATCGTCCCACCGGCCGGCGGGCGAGAGCCGGGCGAAAGGCTGCGACCCGGGAAGGGTCTCCGCATCGGCCACCGCCAGCGTCCCGTTCTCCACGTTCTCCTTCGCCAGGTGTATCGCGTGCCTGAGATCGTCCGGCCATTCGATCTTCAGCGGCTTCTTCAGATGCTTGCAGCGATCACATTCCGCCATCGCGCTCAGTTCCCCATCGCTCGTGAGCCAGGCTAGTAGCCCGCGTTGAACAGCCCCATCAGATACGGCACCGCCAGCAACAGCGCCGGCGCAGCCAGCCCGATCGCGCACACCAGGAACTCACGCTCCCCGAAGCGCTGCGTCGCCAGCAGCACCACCTGGATCACCGGCGGGATCAGGAAGAAAGCCACCGCCGCATACACCGCGAACACGAAGCGCGACGAACCCGTCTGGCTCTCCAGCGCCACGACCCCGGAAGCGATGGCGATGAGCGGCCCGAGCAGGATGAGAAGACGTTTGCTTTCGCTGGACATGAGCGCTCCGATTGAATGGTTGATATGCGTGCTCCGCGTATTCTACACACCTCGCGGCGGATGCGCCTCGGCCCGACGGCCGGGGACGCAAGCCGGCGCGGGGCGGGCCGCATTCATGCCAGGGCGCCGATCGGCGCGATGTCCGCAATGCGCAGCCTGGCGGACGTTTCGGGTGGGGTGGCGGACTTCGGGGTTGGTGCCCTTTCCGGTCGTCGCCATTGCCCGGAAGCTGCCATTTTTGTAGGGTGGGTGGAGCGCAGCGATACCCACCGGGTATGGCAGCATTGATGGGTATCGCTACGCTCCACCCATCCTACGCTTGCTAATGAACGGGGCGAGTATATCTTTCGAGATGGCCAGAACGGAACACAAAGAGCTCTGGAGTAAGTCTATATGCCCCGTTGGCGTAAGCCTCTTTTGACAGCTTCATTACTTTTTCAATTCCGGCTTGATCATTGCTGCCTGTAATCAGAAGCAGGTCACGAGTCGGGATGGCTATGATGAAATCTCCTTTTACGGGCAGATTTTCTTTGGTCCATACGAAATCCAGCAACAGTAAGCTGGCCTCATAGTCGCCGCCAGCCGTGAGCATAAAAACCCCATCTCCTCCATGCTTCTCTATCGCTGGAAGTATTCGCTCCAAATTGGCTTGCGCTTCTTTACGAAGTTGTCTTCGCTCGATTCCTGTCTCATTAAGTTCGTCCGGAGTTAGGTATTTTATGTTCGTCTCCGTGTCTTCGGCATAGACAACGATCAGGTCCTGGTTGAGGCTCTCATGGATGTACTTGGGCGGTTCTTTTGCTCCCGTTTCCAGAGCACTTTGGGCTATCTCATTCAACCAACCCCGATCCTTAATAACAGGAATCACTCTTGTTGGATCAATTCCAGGCTGCTCATTAAGAATTTCCACATATGATGCAACACATTTCTTGATGACCTCATCCTTGTCATTGGGGGCTTGCTGGTAACTCGCAAATGCGTTATCAAGAAAACATGTGGTCTCGCGGCTATCTTGCGCGACAACTTTCAGTTGCAGAGGGCGAATGATCTCAACTCGCACATGAGGAACGGTTTTAGAAATTGCGTGGGAAACTGCCTTGGTAAACTGGTCTGCCGAAAGTGGCTCCTGAGCTGCGGCGGCAGCAACCAACCCAAGCGAGCCAATAATACTTTGAATTATTTGTTTCATTTTTGCGCTTTCGAAAAATAAGCTACTCAGTGATACGAAGGACTAACGGGACCACGCCATCAGTCCGAACGCACCACCGCGTGTCCGCATCTCGCCGAGTAATGCCGCCTACGTCGTCATATTCAGTTCAGGAGAGCAGCCATTCCATACAGTCCGCACCTGTTACAACTGAGCCATCCCGCATAATTCCGCCTTGTAGCAGAAGCCGGACCGATTGTACTTCAACCCTGGGTGCCTGACGTGCATGCCACAAGCGCGCGGCGCCGACTCCTCCACGAATGGGGTCAAAGCCGTCAAGGAGGAATGATTCACTTTCCCTCCCTGCCGGACCAGTCAACGAAGCAGTAGACGAGCCCCCCGATAAAGCCGGCAGCGACGCACCACGCGCCAACGCTTGCGCGGTCAATGTTCCCAGGCAACAAAAGCCATGCACCAGTCGCCGCAAGAAAGCCGAGGGCTATGCCAGCCCACACCGGGCTCGGCGTGAAAAACACATCAAGGATAAAGTCGATCAAGCTCTCTGCTCTCCATGGCTGGCGCGCAAACCTTGAGAGATACAAGGCGCGAGGTTACGTCCGCTAAAGGCACCAGGCTTGCATTTCTCCGCAGCGCTCATCATCCAAACTCGCTTTGACCACAGGCGGGAATACAAGCCCAACCTGATTCCGTCAATTCTCCCTGAATTCCCCGCGCTGCGCACCGGGTTAGCTAGAACGTGCTTCAGGGGAACAGCCACCTGCAAACCAGAGTAGATGGTAATTCTAGATAGGACTACGCCTCCCGTAGTAAGCATGATGAAAATTCAGCCCGCATAGCTACGGCAGCCGGAGCAATCACGCCCTGATTTCGGAAACGTTACTACGCCTGCCGTAGCTATCCTGAGCCCCCCTGCTACGCCAGCCGGAGTAAGGATCGCGTTTTTATCCACAGGCTGCACGATAGTCGGCAATGATAGGGGTGGGGGACGAATGCCAGCGAAAGTCGCTTCGCCTGCCGGGCATTCTTTCAGCCGGCCCGCATCCTCACGAGGCTAGATGCCCAGCTCCTTGCACAGTTTTCCCACCATCTCGCGCAGCTCGCTAACGTCCGCTTCGAGCCTGGCCACGTTGGCCTTGAGCGCCGCGATTTCGCCTACAGTCACATCGGCGGCAGGGGCGGCAAAGGTGCGTGCTTCAATGATGGGTGTGCCGGAGAACAGGTGCATCCAGCGGTTTTCGCGCGCGCCGGGCTGTCGCGGCAATTCGACCACGAGGGCGCCGGCCGCGCGTTCGGCAAGCTCGACGAGGAAGCTCTCGACGGAGGAAATGTCGGCAAACTTGTGCAGTCGTTCGGAGTTGATGCGCAGTTCGCCGGCGGTCTGCGGGCCGCGCAGCATCAGCGTGGCCAGCAAGGCAATGGACTGCGAGGGGAGATGCAGCACCTTCCCGATGTTGTGGGCATAGCGGAATGCCCGTCCGCCGCTCGATTCAACCACCAGCGACAAGCCCCGCAGGTTGTCCAGCGCGGCCTGCACTTCGGCTTCGGAAGCCTCCATCGCCGGATCGCGGGCGGTCTTCTGGTTGCAGCCGGCGACGAGCGAGTTGAGCGTCAGGGGGTAGGAGTCGGGTACCGTGTGCTCCTTCTCGACGAGCACGCCGAGGATGCGCGTCTCGATGAGGGAGAGCACGGGAAGCGTCGCAGGCATCATGTAATCCTCAAGGGGTAATGACTCGAATGTTCTTGTTCCTGGCAGATGACCAGAAGCGGGTGCGGCCCGCACGCAGGGGCGTGGAACCTGGGCGCGGGTGTAGATTAACCCATCCCGCGCGCCATTGCATTGCATACTGGCTACGCTTGCCCGGGTTGGTGATGCCGCCGTATCCACGCCGGCCAGGTTTCGGCCAGCGAGGGGCAGGCGCCCACCGCCGAGCGCGCGGTCAATGTGAGCGGTGCGGCGAGGATGGGCGCATTCTGCATGGTCAGCGCGAGGCAGCCTGCCTCTTCTGCAATGAGCGCGCCCGCGGCAAAGTCCCACAGTTTCTGTTTGCCGTGCAGATAGGTCTGGATTCTGCCCGCGGCGAGCCAGCACCAGTCCAGCGCGACGGAGCCGAAGCTGCGCTGCGAGTGGTAGGGGTTTTCCGTGGCAATGGCGATTGCGAGATCAGTGGGCAGGCGCTTGGTGTCTATGATGGCCATGGCGTGCGCCAGCTGCGTCGGCGCGTCATTGCGGCGGTCGAGCGCCTGTTGGTCGAGGTAAGCGCCCAGGCCCTTCAGCGCATGGAAGCATTCGTCGCGATTGGGATCGTACACCAGGCCGGCCACCACCTCTCCGTCAAGGAGCAGGGCAAGGCTTACCGAATACACCGGAATGCCGTGGCTGAAATTGCTGGTGCCGTCCAGCGGGTCCAGCAGCCAGCAATTTCCCGTCGCGAGTATGGCGGTTTGCTCGGCCTCCGTCATCTCCTCGCCCAGCACGGGAATGTCCGGAAAGCGGGCCGACAGAATCCGGCTGATGCCTTCCTGCAGCATGAGGTCGGTTGCGGTGAGCAAGCTGCCGTCGCGCTTGCGCTCGGCGGCCTGGCGGCCGGATTGCGCGCGGCTGAAAATATCGCGCGCCGCCTCGCGCACGCTGGCTATCAGCAGCGGCCATTGTTGCCGGAAATCTGAATTCATGCTGAAACCACGTCAAAAGCGGATTGAGCCGGGTCGGCTCAGTGTCACCGTATTTCTCGCCACCCGGCGCGCTATAGCACCACCTCAAAGCATTCGAGCTGCGGCGGGCCGAGGTAAATGTCCCTCCTGCCGCCGGCGCTGGCATGCGCCTTCCTGAAGGCCTCGGATTTCGTCCATGCCTCGAAAGCCTCGCGCGAGTCCCATGTGGCATGGGATGAGAACAGCGTGTATTCCTCGCTGCTCGGCCCCTGCAGCAGGTGAAATTCCTTGAAGCCCGGAACCGAATCGAGATATGAGTTGCGGCCCTTCCAGACATCGATGAAGTCCTGTTCGTGGCCGGGCTTGATTCTGAAGCGGTTCATTGCGATATACATCGTCACCTCGATTTCTTGTGAGCGTTGGAGGAAGGCCGCTTATTGACCTTTCCGTTATTCATGACGCGCTGCCGCGCCACACTCGTCATTCCGGCGCAGGCCGGAATCCAGCCAATCAAAAATTACCCACGCAGTGGGCATCGCCAATGCCCGCAAGCGGCACATGGCGCAAGTGTACGTGCATTCCGTGTAGCCGTCACCCGCCCGCAGCCGCCTCAGCCTGTGCCACCTTCATCCAGCTAACCCGCTTGAGATATAGGGCCATCGAGATCGCCACCGCAAACAGCGCGATGGTCTCGGCGATCCAGAAGCCCGCCGCGCCCAGCGGGCGGCCCAAGGTGTGGGTGAGCCCCAGCAGCACGCCGCCGCCCAGGCCCGGCCCCCACAGCAGCACGCCATACACCAGCATGGGCACGGTCGATTTCTTGTAGCCGCGCAGGGCGTTCACCGTCACCGCCTGCAGCGCATCGGCAAGGTGATAGATGCCCGCGAGGCGGATCAGGGGAATGGCCACCGCCTGCACCGCGTGGTCGGCGGTATAGGCCGCCGCGATCCACGGCGCGCCCAGCAGGTAAGTCGCGCTGATCACCACCGCCGCCGTCAACGCCAGCCGCACCCCGCGCCACGAAATGCGCCGCGCATGCAGCGGGTCGCCCGCGCCCAGCGCGCGCCCGGCCAGCGCCACCGTCGCCGTGCCCAGCGACAGCGGCAGCATGAAGGCCGTGGCCGAAAGATTGGCCGCGATCTGGTGCGCGCCCGCCACCACCGGCCCCAGGCGCGCGATGAAGAGCGCCATCAGCGTGAACGCCGTCACATCCGCCACGAATGACAAACCGATGGGAATGCCCAGCTTGAGAAAATCGCGGATGGGCGGCCAGCTCGGCCTCGCGAAAGGCCGGCCCAGGTTGAACTCCTGATACCCCGAATGGTTGAGGACCCAGCCCCAGGCGAGCAGCGCGATCGTCCACTGGTCTATCGCCGTCGCCACCGCTGCACCCGGCCCGCCCATCTTCGGCGCGCCCAGCAGGCCGAACATGAACACCGCATTCAGCGGCACCTTCATCCCCAGCGCGATCAGGTTGAAGGTCATCACCGGGCGCGGCCGCCCGAGGCCGGTGGAAAGTCCCACGAACAGGCGGAAAGCCACCGTGGCCGGCACGCTGATGGCCGAAGCGGCGAGATAGGCGCGCAGCTTCGTGGCCACCGCCGGCGTCACGTGCAGATGGGCGATGATGAAATCCGGGTGCAGCAGCACCGCCATCGCCACCGCCGAGATCACCAGCGAAATCCACACCGCCTGGTGCAGCTCCCGCCCCACCTCGCCATGCCGCTCCGCGCCATGGAGATGAGCCACCATGGGCGGCAGCGCCAGCAGCACCGCGATCAGCGACACCACCACCGTCACCTGGACCGATGCGCCTATGCCCACCGCCGCGAGATCCACCGCCGTAATGCGGCCCGCCATCACCGTGTCTATCACCGCATTCGCCATCAAGGCGAGCTGCGCGATCAGCATGGGCACGGCGAAACGGATCAACTCGCGGGAAAGGGGAGAGAAGAGCTTTTGCATGGGGCGGAACTATACACGCAGACGGGGCGTTATGCGGGGCGCGGCCGAGGCCGCCAATTGAAACCAGCCCGCTCTTCATTATCAGGCAGCCCCCGGTACACGGGGCTAGGGCAGGGCGCCACAGGTGGGATAAAATGGCGCGGTTGCCCGGGACCCGCGCAGGCGGGCGGTGAGTCGAATCGTTGGAGTATGCATGGTGACTGAAGAGAACAAAGTGAATGAAGAGAATGCCGTGAACACCGGTGTGGCCGGTGATGCGGGCAAGACCATGGACGACTACCTGTCCATGCACAAGGAGCGCTGGCAGAAGCGGGTGCAGATCATCGTCGCGCTCGTTGCCGTGTTCATCCTGTACATGATCTACTTCATGATGCACGAATAGCCGCCGCGTGATCCCCGAATAAGCGGCCTGTTCCGGGGTTTTCCCCACCCCGGGCGCGGGCGGGGCCGCTACCCTTGGTTGGGGATTGCGGTCCCTGAAAACGGTATATAATTTACCCAAATTCAGTTTTTGCAGGACCCGTCAGAGGTCATCGTTCCGGCGCGTGCCAGGCTAGAGTGCTTAAGAATACAAGCCGCTGCTGATGGCGTGCGGCGCGCCGGCAGGTTGCGTACAGCGGCTCCGTTGTGTGTGGCGCCGCCCTTGCGGTGAGGGGGAGAAGTGGGGACTTTTCTGGCTGGCACAGATAAAATTGCGCGGCAAACCGCGGGTGCTGCGGCGCCTGCGGGCTGGCGCGCGCGTGCGCCCGGCGCTTCCTGCGCCGCAGACATTCCCTGCCGCGGCCCGGCGCCCGCCGAAAGCGCCAATCCTATCCCCTGTTTCATTGCACCACCCGCGGCGTCCCTGCGCCGCTTTCCGGCCGGGGACGAACGGCAATGAGCGCCGCCGCAGGCAACCGCGGCAGCGATGCCATGCTGGAGCTGGCGCTGGACGCAGCCGGCCTCAACCTGTGGGAGATGGATGTAGATTCGCGCAAGGTGATCCGCACCTCCGCCCAGGCCATGCGCGGTCTGGGCTATACACGGGACGAGTGGCGCATCGGGTCCGTCGAGGATCTCTACCTGTGCATGCATCCTGACGACGTGCCCCTCATGGCGGGCGCGATCACGCGCCATGTCAACGGGGAGACCTCGCAGTACCGCTGCGAATTCCGCCTCCGCGCCAAGAACGGCGACTGGGTGTGGCACTCGGCCTACGGCCGGATCATCGACCGCGCCGGGCCGGATGCCGGGCGGCGCCTGGTCGGCGTCACCTTCAATATCGACGAGCGCAAGCGCATGGAAGTGCGCCTGGCCGAACTCCTCACGCTGAACCAGAAGACCGTCGCCCTGTCGCCGGTGGGCGTGCTCGCCTACAAGGTGGAGGGCGGCGAGTGCGTCATGGCCAACGAGGCGGTGGCGGCAATCGTCGGCGGCACCGTGGAACAGCTACGCCAGCAGAAATTCCGCCACATCTCGAGCTGGCAGGAAAACGGCATGCTGGGCATGGCGCAGGAAGTGCTGCGCGGCGAGGGCCGGCAGTCCATGAGCGTGCACCTGCTTTCCACCTTCGGCAAGGAGGCCTGGGTGGACGTCACCATGGCCTCCTTCGTCAGCTACGGCGAGCAATGCCTGCTGGTGATGATGGACGATGTGACCGACCACAAGCGCGCGCTGGCCGAGCTTTCGCGCGCGCGCAATCGCGCGGAGGAGGCCAGCCGCGCCAAGAGCACCTTCCTCGCGAACATGAGCCACGAGATCCGCACCCCGATGAACACCATCATCGGCATGACGCAGCTCGCGCTGCGCAATGCGCGCGATCCCGCCCAGCACGACTACCTCACCAAGATCCAGCAGTCCGGCGAGCACCTGCTCGGCATCATCGACGACCTGCTCGACTTCTCGCGCATCGACGCCGGCAAGATGGCGCTGGACGACAACGCCTTCGAGATCGCCGACGTGCGCCGGAACCTGCTCGACCAGTTCGAATGGAAGGCCGCGGAAAGAAAGCTCCGGCTCAGCTTCGACCTCGCGCCGGACGTGCCGCCCATGCTCAGCGGCGACATCCTGCGCCTGAGCCAGGTGCTCATCAACCTGGTGAGCAATGCGCTCAAGTTCACGATGCAGGGCGAAGTGGCCGTGAGCGCGCGCCGCATCGAGGAGACCGACAGCAGCGTAATGCTGCGCTTCGAAGTGCGCGACAGCGGCATCGGCATCGACCCGGCGCAGCGCGACCAGTTGTTCAGCCCGTTCTACCAGAAGGATTCCTCCTTCACCCGGCACTACGGCGGCTCCGGCCTCGGCCTCACCATCAGCCGCAAGCTGGTCGAACTCTTCGGCGGCGAGATCGGAGTGGACAGCACGGCGGGGCAGGGCAGCGTCTTCTGGTTCACCGCCCGCTTCGGCAAGGTGCGGCCCGCGCCCGCCCCGCGCACCGCCCGCAGCGCGCAGGAGATGCAGGAACTGGGCGCTGCCGTGGCCGCCATCAAGGGCGCGCGCGTCCTGCTCGCCGAAGACCACGCCTTCAACCAGCAAGTGGCGATGGAGTTCCTCAACGATGCCGGGGCCGCCGTGTGCGTGGCCAACAACGGCGAGGAAGCGCTGGACCTGCTGCGCCACCAGGTCTTCGAATGCGTGCTGATGGACGTGCAGATGCCGGTGATGGACGGCCTGGAAGCTGCGCGCCAGATCCGCATCGACCCCGCCCTGGCGCAGATTCCCATCATCGCGCTCACCGCCAACGTGTTGGGCGAGGACCGCGACCGCTGCCTGGAAGCGGGCATGAACGACTTCATCGGCAAGCCCTTCCGCATCGCCGAGTTTTATACGACACTCGCCGCATGGCTGGGCGGACGGAAAAAGACGGCTGCCGCAGCGGGCGAAGAGCGGGTGCAGCCATGAAGGTCTATCTCGATGACGAACGGACAGCGCCCCCGGGCTGGGTGCAGGTGCGCTGGCCGGACGAGGCCATCGCATTGCTGACGCAGGGCGAGGTGGCGGAGCTTTCGCTCGATCACGACCTGGGCGATGACGCGCGCGGGACCGGCTACGACGTCCTGCTGTGGATAGAGGAGCGGGTGGCCTGCGCGGGCTTTTCCCCGCCTGTCATGCGTGTGCACTCCGCCAACCCGGCGGGCAGGGCGCGCATGGAGGCGGCGATTGCGTCCATCGCGCAAACGGCCGCAATTTTGAAACGGAAAGGCGGCGCGGCATGACGAAACATACGGACGTTGTCACCCTCTATCGCCCCACCAACCAGACGGAGCTGGACCTCGTGCGCGACAGCGGCTACCGGCGCTGGCCGCCGCGCCTGCCGGAGCAGCCCATCTTCTATCCCGTCACCAACGAGCGCTACGCAAAGGAAATCGCCATCCAGTGGAACAGCCGCGACAGCGGCGTGGGCTATGTCACGCGTTTCCAGGTGCAGAAGGATTTCATGGCGCGCTATCGCGTCGAGCAGGTGGGCGGCGCGCACCACACCGAGTGGTGGATACCGGCCGAGCACCTGGAAGAGCTTAACGACAACATCGTCGGGTTGATCGAGGTGATCGGCGAATATCGCAGGTAAACGGGGCCCGCTCCGTCCGGCGCCGGGGGGCGCCGGACGGGGAGGGCATGTGAGGAATTCGGGCGGCCGCGCTGCGGCAGCCCGATGCAGAGGAGAGACGGCATAGTGGTCTCATTATTATTAATCCACGATCAGGGAAAATAAAAAATGAAATTACGAGGAGCAATACTGGCCGGCCTTGTGCTGGCGGGGATGCCGCTGCTGGCGCATGCGGCCCCGGAGGTGAAGAACGGCGCGTGGGAGATCACCTTCCACGAGGACAGCGCGGGCAAGCAATACTCGCGCACCTTCAGGAGCTGCAACCGCCGCGCCGTGACGGCGGCGGTGATGCTGAAGGTGATGAGCGAAAAGGGCGTCTGCACGCGCAAGGCCGTTTCCAGCAGCAACACCGCCGTGGAAGTGGCCGTCACCTGCACCGCGCCGACGGCGAGCAAGGCGACCTTCAAATATGATGCGCCGGATCCCAAGACCGTGAACGCCAGCGAGGTCGAGCAGCGGGCAGACGGGGTCACCAAGCATATCGAGGTCAGCGCACACTGGGTGGGCAGCTGCGCGCACGCAGGCTGAGCGCGCCGCAGCAGCGCAAAAGCCGCGCCGGAATTTGGCGCGGCTTTTTTTGTCCCGGCTATTGCGCGGCGGGACCGGCCGCACGCGGCGCGCGGCTATCTTTCCTTGAACACGATGTCTATCGCAAGCCCCGCCGCCAGCAGCAGCCTGGCATTGTCCGGCGCATGCTGTCCGTTCAGTGCGATCATGTAATTGTCGGCAGAGGTAAAGAGCTCCTTGCCCAGTCCCGCCCATTTCTTGGTTATCGTGCCGATCTCGCGCTCGTTCGCGTCCAGGAAATGGAAATTCCAGCCCAGGAAATCGCCCTTCACCCGCGCCACCTGCTCACCCTGCGCGTTGAACACATCGAACGACTCGCCCAGGGTCAGCAGCTTGCGCCGCAGCCAGCCGATCTCGCGGCCATCGCCGTCGCGCACTGAAATCCTTGCGCGCAGCAGCGTGAACCCGCGATGGATGGAGAACACGCACTCCGCCTCGTCCTGGCCGGGCTTGATCTCGTACACGAAGACCTTGGTCGGCAGCGCCCGCTTGTCCGCGCCCAGGCGCAGCAACTGCACCAGCCAGCCCGGCTCCTCCTCCGCCAGCCCGATGGTCTGGTTGCTCACCGGGTCGATGATGTCATAGGTGTCGTGCAGCTTGAGCAGCCCCACGTGTTCGCGGATGAAGTACTGCGTCTTGTTCAGCATCTGTTTCCCCCTGCTTGTCGGCTGCTGAGGTGTGGGCCTTATTGGCTGCAGACCGGCGGAACCCCGTCGACCTTTCCGCAATTCACCACGCGTTCCCACATAGCCTCGTCATTCCGGCGTGCAAGCGCGCGAGCCCGCCGGGAAATTCCAGCGGATCATCTTAATTCCGCCGCCACGGCCCGGCAACCGGCACGCCCCGCCGCGCGCAAACCGTCTCATTTCCGCACCTGCGCGCACCGGCCTTGCCAGATTATCGCCACGCGTGCTAAGGTAAACCCGACGCTGTGCCGCATCCGCGCCCCAGCCGTCAAACTGAAAAAGGCAAACCTGTCGAAAGGCAGGGACGCAAAGTTTCCGGTCTAAGGATATTGAACGATGAATATCTATGATAGCGGGGCCGCCGGTACGGAAAGGATGGCCGCCGCGCGCTCGCGCCGGCGCGCATCGGCAGCTTCGAGCAGTTTCCTCCTGCGGCCCTATCGCTGCTCGCACCACCCCACCAGCCGTTATGCCGCGGCCGGCCCGCGCGCCGGGTTTCGCCCCTTCGGCGCATGCAGCGCCTGGCTCGCCACGCATGCGCGCCGCATCCGCGCACCCCGGTCACAGGAGAAATCATGAAATTGCAATTCCCGCATAAAGACATCGTCGCGCTTGCCGTCGTCTCCGCGCTCGCGCTGCTCGCCAATATGCCGCAGGGCTGGGGCAACTGGCTGGTCAGCCGCAACACCCTGCTGGCCGCGCTCGCCGCCGTGGTGGTCATCGCGCTGTTCCATTACCTGGAAGCCTTCCTGCTGATGGCCATCACCACCCTGGCCGTGGGCGCAAACCTGCCGGCGCACCTGGCCGAAAGCCTGGGCATCTCGCAGAACGCGATGCTGATCGCTCTCGCCGTGCTCATCGGCATCACCCTGCTCAATCGCAAGTTCGGCTTCCTGCCCGTCTACGCCTCGCCTGAGGACGAATTCGATCCCGAGGACACCGTCATCATCGACCTCGCGGGCCCGCACGAGCGCATGATGGAAGCCATCGCCCACGGCCGCATCGCCCTCATCCGGCAGATGATCGCCGAGGACTCCGGCGCCATCAGTTTCGCGGTGAACGGCGTCACGCCGCTGCATGTCGCCGCCGAGCGCGGCTATTCCGCCATCGTGCAACTGCTCATCGACGCCGGCGCCGACCTGCTGGCGCAGAACCGGGATGGCGACACGCCGCTCGACATTGCCCTCTCGCAGCGCAAGCACGCCAAGACCACCGACATCCTCTACAAGGCCACCGTCCCGCTGCTCGCACCGGGCCGCGGCTGAACCGAGTTCCGCCTGCAAGGGTGCAGCACCCCGCAATGAGGCCATGCCGTAATCACCCGGCATGGCCTCAGGTGCGGGCTTTCTGCGCCGGGGCGGGTAGTCGCGCCGGGTCCGGGTTTTTTTTCGGCAGGCGCGGGGATCAGTGCCGGCGGGGTTGAGTCCCGGCGGCGGGCGCCGCCTCGCGGCGGATGCTGCGCACCAGAATGTCCAGCGTATGCATGCGCGCCTCGGAATGCGCATTCGGCGAGATCCACACGCTCTGGCGTATGCGCAGCAGCGCCGGCACATCGCCGGGCCCGGTGCTGGCGAGCAGGCTGCCGCGCACCGCCTCCAGCCCGAAGCCCTTGGAATCGGCCAGCAGCGCGAGCAGCTTGTTCTTGTCCGCCGGCTTCAGCGGCGGGTTGTGCGCCAAGCGGCGGGTAAAGGCGCGGTGCGCGTGCAGCCACGCGATCACCGGATTCTTCACATCGCCGAAGCGCTCCAGGAATCCCGTATCGTTCTTCAGCTCCGTGCCGAAAGGCGACTTTGCCGTCGTCTGGTGGCGCAGGAAATCCAGCCCATCCGCCAGTTCCCTTTTCGACTCCGGCCCCACCGGCTGCACCATGGCGAGCACAGTCAGCCCCGCGCGCCCGCGCAGCTCGGTATAGGCGAAGATCGCGCCCGCGCGCGTCGCGTCATCCGGCGCGGCAAGCAGCGGCGTCACCAGGCTCAGCGCCGCCGGGTCGGCCAGGTGCGCGAGCGCATGCAGCTCGCCGTCGCGCACCACCGGGTCGCGCTCCTGCTTGAGCGCATCCAGAATGGGCTGCTCGCTGGAATCATAAATGGCGATCCCCGACAGCAGCCGCGCCCATTGCGCGCGCGCGGTGGCATCCGGGTCGGTCAGCCGGTCCGTCGCCACCTGCTCGCCGTCCGCGCCCGCCGCGAATATCCCCACCGGCAGATAATCGCCCGCCGCGTTGTTATAGCGCTCCTGCGCCAGCTGGTGCAGGCAATCCGTGCCCTCCGGCGTGCCGTACACGATCAGCTCATGGCACAGGTCCAGCACCTGCTGGCTTGGCGGGTTGAGCAGATTCAGCCGCAGCGCATCCACATAGAGCGCCCGCAGAACGCGCAGCGAAGCCGCATCGCGCCGCGTCGCGCTGAAGGTCTCGCCGTAGGTCGCCAGCCCCGCATAGCGCGCCAGCTCCGGCGGCGCCAGGCGAAACTGTTCCGCCAGCGCAGCCTCGAATTGCGCGGGCGTGGTCACCGCAGGCGCCGCCGTGCTCGCGGGCGCAACAGGCTCCGGCGCGGCGGGCGCGGCCAGCAGCGGCCCCGATGCTGCCAGCACAAGCGTCATCAGCCACGGGGCAAGCCCCCGCGGGCGCGGCAATGGAAAACGAAAATGCGGCATGCGGCCTCCTGTATATTGGCCGACATTCTGCCCCCACTCCCGGCGAATGACAATCGCCGCCCGCCGTGCCTGTCAGCCAGCCGCTGTCCCGCCGAATCTGCTAAAGTGCCAAGGGTGCGCCAGGCATGAACGCCGCGCCGACACAACAGAAGAGGAACCCCATGGCCAGCCGCCCCCACCGCACCTTATCCGCAATCCTGTTTTCCGCCGCCGCGGCGGCCTTAACCCTGGGCCTCTGCGCCCCGGGC
>Ga0075276_10000047_pt1 | contig 37940 bp, 35 predicted proteins | sample SF_Rice_5C_80N_4_FD_69770 | JGI IMG/M metagenome (GOLD analysis project Ga0075276, IMG submission 69770) | Rice paddy soil microbial communities from Twitchell Island, California, USA - SF_Rice_5C_80N_405 | ecosystem: Environmental > Terrestrial > Soil > Paddy field/soil | place: USA: Twitchell... | reverse complement strand
ACCCCAGCACCGCCATCTATGTGGGTTACAACAGCGACCTGCAGAACCTGGTCTCGCCTCTGGGCTATGACGTGAATGGGGATTTGCTGCGCACCCGCGGCCGGTACCTCAACGATGGCCGGCAGTTCTTTGTTAAGCTTTCCTATCTGTTCAGATTCTAAAAATCTACCACAGAGGCACAGAGACACAGAGGAAAGCATTTGATGATTTACGATTGAAGATTGATGATTGAAACCAGCTCGCGACGGCAATCGTCATGTTCCGTCGGCAACGTTGCATTGTTCTTCTCTGTGCCACCGTGGTGAATAAGACTTAAGCGAGCTGCCAGACGGTGTCGAGCACTGACCCGTCCACCCACTTGACTATGGCCACGGGACGTTCGGTGAAGCGCGGCCGGACGGGCTTGCCGCCGCAGATTTTCTCCACCTCCGCCTTAATATCCTGAATGGGGCGAATGGGCAGCTTGGAACCCTTTACCGCCTCGAGCAGGTCCTGTCGGCGCGGGTTGATGGCGATGCCGCGTTCGGTGGCGATCACATCAATCATTTCGCCGGTGCCGGTGATGGTGGTAACTTCATCCACAATCACCGGAATGCGGTCGCGGAAAGAGGGAACAGCGAGAATGCTGCAACCGGCAAACAGACAGTTCTGCCACCCGCCAATGCCATGCAGCAGGCGCCCATCGGAATGGGTAACGACATTCGCATTGAAGTTAACGTCCACTTCCGTGGCCCCCAGCACCACCGCATTCACCAGCGAGGCAAAGTTGCCCTTGCCGTGAAAGTTGTAGGACGTGAAGGGCGAGGTGGCCACGTGGCGGGGATCGGCGGCGATGGAGCGCACGCCATCCAGGTCGAAAGTCTGCCCGTCGAGAATGTAATCGGTCAGGCCTTCCTGCAGCATCTCCACCAGGTAGCGGGTGGAACCGCCGCGCACAAAGCGCGCCTTGACCCCGTCCTCCCGCATCATGCGGCGCAAGTAATCCACAAAGGCCAGGGCAATGCCGCCGGCGCCCGCCTGGAAGGAGAAGCCATTGCGCATGATGCCGGCATCGCGCAGGAAGCGGGCCACGAACTCGGCGATGCGTAACCGGTCGGGGCTGCGCGTGATCTGGGTGGTGCCGGAGACGATCTTGGCGGGGTCGCCGATAGAATCCACTTCCACCACGTAGTCCACGCTGTTGCCCTGAATCTGCCAGGGCACGCAGGGAAAGGGCGCCAGGTTATCGGTGACCACGATGACGCGGTCGGCGTACATGGAATCAGCCAGCGCAAAGCCAAGGGAACCACAAGCGGACTTGCCATGGGAACCATCGGCGTTGCCGAAGGGATCGGCGGTGGGCGCGGCGATAACCGCAATATCAATATGAACTTCTCCGTCCTGAATGGCCTGCCAGCGCCCGCCGTGAGAGCGCAGCACGCCCACGCCCCGCATTTTGCCCTGGCTGGTGTAGTCGCCCAGCGGCCCGTTCATGCTGCCTTCAATGTGGTGGACCACACCCTTCTCCATCAAATCCACCACTGCTGATTGCGAGGGAAAAGATGCGCTGGGAAACCACATCAGGTCCCGGGCGCCAAGGCGGCCGGCGGCCTCAAGAGCCATGACCGCCACCCGGTCGCCATCGCGCAGGTGGTGATGGCTGGAGATGACCATGCCGTTGCGCAGGCCGCACTGGCGCAGCGCCGTTTCCAGATCGGGAACGCGTTTATCGCCGTTTTCCGGATATTGCGTGCAGGAGCGGATGGGCGGAGCTGCCTTGTACCCTTGCGGATCATCCTGGTTGGCGCCCTGGTAAGGCCGCTGGTCCTTGCCGTTGACGGAGATGGGCACGAGGCGCCCGGCGGCATTGCGGGTAAGTTCGACGCGCGTGGCAGTGGTGGTCATGTGTCGGTCAGCTACTGAATCACTCCCATATCTTTCGCCCGCTTCACCAGTTTCAGAGCGCGCTGTACGACCGGCGGATCAATCATCTTCGAGCCCAGGCTCACCACACCCAAACCGCGCCGCTGCGCTTCTTCAAAAGCGGCAACAATCTTCTGCGCCTTCTCGATTTCCGCCAGAGTCGGCGCGAAGGCCTGGTGCACCGCCGCAATCTGCAGCGGGTGCACACAGCCCATGCCCTCGAAGCCCAGGGCACGCGACTTCTGGCCCCAGAGCCGCAGGCCATCCATGTCGGCCACGTCGCCATAAACCGAATCAATGGCCTGCACCCCGGCGGCGCGGGCGGCATTCACCAGGCGGGTGCGGGCGTAGAGCGACTCCGCGCCTTCCGGCGTTTTTACCACGCCCAGGTCGGCGGTGTAGTCCTCCAGACCAATGGTGATGGCAGCAACATTGGGGCTTGCGGCGGCGACGGCAAAGGCGTTCTCAATTCCCAGCGCCGACTCCAAAATCGGCATCAGCCAGATGGGTCGCGAAATATGGTGCTGTTGTTTGAGTTCGGCAATCGTGCGGTCCACCTCGATGACCTGTTGGGCGCGTTCGGTCTTGGGAATCAGCACCGTGTCCGGCTGTTCGGGAATAACTTCCTCCAGGTCGGCCAGGCCCAGCGGCAATTGGTTAATGCGCACCGTGCGTTCGGCTCCGGCAAAATCCACCGACCTCAGGGCATTGCGTGCCAGAATGCGGGCGGCGTCTTTTTCCGCGGGGTGAACCGAATCTTCCAGATCGAGGATTATGGCGTCGGGAGTGTGCAGGCCGGCGTTGATGAAATATTTAGGCTCGCCGCCCGGCAGGTAAAGACGCGAACGACGCAGACGGTCGCGGGCCACAGGCGGCGGCAGCGGAACCGGCTCCGGAAGCGCGCGGCGGCCCTGGCCCAGCCCGCCGCGGCGCACAGCCGCCTCAATGCGGGCGGCGATGACGAAGGGCAGCGCGCCTTCATCGTGAATAGCCACGTGGCCGTCGCGCACCGCCAGGCCGGCGAGCACCTGCCGCGCCTGGGCGAGGATGTTTTCGCCGTAATAGGCGGCCACCCGCGACTCGAGGCCAATCTCCACGCCGCCTTCGGCGCGCAATTCGAAGGCGACATGGGCGTCGGAGCGCACTTCGTTGCCCCAGTGCCCGGCTTCTCCGCGATGCGCGATTTCGGCTTTGGCCAGGCCGCTCATATCTGCTCCCGCATGGGCATAGTGTCCAGAACAGCCAGCGCTTCCTGCGGGTATTCCTCCAGATCGGGGCCGAGCCACTCCTCATCCACACGCACACTGTGGAAGCGCACATCACAGTGGTCGCCATCGAAATTGACGATGACGTGGAAATGCTTTTCCGGCTTCTCCCTGGTCAGGCGGTCGCGCAGCGCCTGGGCCACCGCCATGCCATAGCCCAGCATGGGAAGCGGCAGGAAGCCGCCGTTCTCCGAGTAATCCTCCACGTGAATGTGGTTGACGTAGCACTCAAACGCAGTGCGGTTCTTAAAGTCAGCCAGCTTCACGGTGGGGACGCGCGCCTTCAATTGCGCCAGGAAAAGGCAACCTTCCTCCTCCACGAAAGGAGATTCCAGCAGAGCCTGCAGCTTCTGGCTGAGCGCCTTGGGATCGTCAAGATTGTCCTGGCGAACCTGCTGGTACAGAGCTTCCATGCGCTGGTTGGTTTTCATTTAAACCCAATTTCAAGGTTTCAAAGTTTCAAGTTTCAAAACCCACGGTTGTCTGTCATCCCGAGCGAGCGCGACCGGGCGGATGCGAGGAAGCGCGAGTCGAGAGACCTTGTGTTTCCTAATCGGCTGCGCCAGCGGTTTCCGACACGCGCTCCAGCCTGGCCAGAATCGCGTCCGTCATCTTGGTGGTCGAAGCCGCGCCCTGCGAGATCGCCTTGGGACCGCCCGAAATGCGCATCATATCGTAAGTGCGCACCTTGCCCTCGCGCACTACCTCCGCGATAGCCGCCCGCACCCGCGAAGCCTTATCACGCTCGCCGATGTGGTCGAGCATCATGGCGGCGGACAGAATCATGGCAACCGGATTGACGATGGGCGGGTTCAACTCTGCGTATTTCGGCGCCGAGCCGTGCGTGGGCTCGAACACCGCCACATCTTTGCCGATATTGCCGGAGGCGGCGAAGCCCAGCCCGCCAATCAGTCCGGCAAACGCGTCGGAGATGACGTCGCCGAACAGATTGCTGGCGATGATGCAGCCGTAGTCCTCGGGATTCTTGGTCAGCCACATGGTTTGCGCGTCAATGTTAGTGGACCAGAGCGGAATGCCGGGATAATCCTTCGCCACCTGCCTGGCGACTTCCTCCATCAGGCCGCTGGTTTCGCGCAGCACATTGGGCTTTTCGCAGATGGTCACGTTCTTATAGCCGAAGTTTTTTGCATACTCGAAGGCCGCGCGGCAGATGCGTTCGGCGGCGGGGCGGGTGATGATGCGCAGCGAAACCGCCAGGTCACCGCCTTTCACATCCTGAAACGGCTTGAACTTGGGGTGGGTGGCAAAGGCGGCGCGAACCTGCTCCGGCGGGTTGGTCCACTCCACTCCGGCGTACAGCCCCTCGGTGTTCTGTCGGAACACCACCACGTTGACTTGCGGCTCCTCATAGCCTCCGCTCGGCTTCTTGCGGATGAAGTTAAGGGGATTGCCGGGAAAGCCGATACAGGGGCGCAGGCACACGTCCAGCCCGAAGCGCTGGCGCATGGTGACGATGGGGCTGTAATAGGTGTAGCCCTTGCCGCGCAGTTCGGGCTTGAGTTCGGCGTCGGCTTCCTTCTTGGGCTTGGAGGTGATGGCGCCAAACAGGCCGAGCTTGTGCTTGGCCAGCAGTTCCACCGTGCGCTCGGGCAGGGCGTTGCCTTGGTTAATCCAGCACTCCCAGCCGATATCGGCGCGAATGTATTCCGCTTCGAAGCCAACCGCGCTGAGCACGCGAATAGCCTCGGGCAGCACCTGGTTGCCGATGCCGTCGCCGGGCATGGTGATGATGGTTGGTTTAGACATGCGTGCGCTCTCCGATGCTGCAGGTTTCAAAGTTTCATAACTCAAAGTTTCGAGTTTCGAGTTTCAAAGGCCACCCTATCTGCCTTTGAAACTTGAAACTGGAAACTTGCAACCATCTACAATCGTCAATTTTTAAGTCCCAGCTTCCTCGCCACCAGGTTCTCCACTCCCTGAGCCACCACCAAAGATTGTGGCACGCTGCCCAGGGGCGGGAAATGGAACTGCTCACCACGGTATGTGATAAGGCCGGAGGTAAAGTCCACCTCCACCTCGTCGCCCGGCATCACCGTTTTGGCGCCGCCCTTGAGCTGAGCCGCAAACTGCTCGCGCAGGCGAGTGATGAATCCGGGCGCCTCGATGCACAGAAATCCGTTGTTGAAGGCGTTGCGCAGGTAGGTTTGCGAAAAGCTGGCCGCGATAATCATGGGAATGCCCCTGGCCTGCAGCGAAGTAACTGCCTGCTCGCGGCTGGAGCCGGTGCCGAAGTTGAACCCGCCCACAAACACATCGCCGGCGCGCGTGCTCGCCGCCAGTTGCGGGTCGTAGTTCTCCATGATGACCTTGGCCATCATCTCCGGCGTCATGTCGTCACGATAGGTGTAATCCTTGCCATAGATGGCGTCGGTGTTGATGTTGTCGGCAGCGAGAAAAATCAGCCGACCGTGCACGCGTTCGGGAAAGCCGGGAAGGATCTCGACTTTTTCGGAAGTGCTGGCTGCCGCAAACTCATCGTAGCGACGATTGATTCTCTGGGAACGGCTCGAAAAATCGTTTCCTTCAGCGCCCGCACTGCTGATGTAGCCCGCCACTGCTGAGGCCGCCACCACCTCCGGACTGGCCAGGTAGCAGCGGGCATCGCGCGAGCCCATGCGCCCTTTGAAATTGCGGTTGGTGGCGGAAATGCCGACCTCGCCCGGTTCGAGCAGACCTACTCCCAGCCCGATGCACGGCCCACAGCCCGCAGGCAGCGGAATAGCGCCCGCCTGCAGCAGCGCCTGCCACGCTCCACGCCGCTCCGCTTCCTCCTGCACCCAGCGGCTGGCCGCACCCAGATAGAACTTCACCCCGGGGGCAATCTTCCTTCCCTTGACCACGCGCGCCGCGGCTTCCAAGTCTTCCAGGCGCGAGTTCACGCAGGAAAGCAGGTACGCCTTCTGGATGGCAACCTTCTTCTGTTCCATTTCCGCCAGAGAAGCCATTACCTGCACCGTGTCTGGCCCGGAAATGTGAGGGGTTATCTCGTCGAGGTTCAGCGTAATGCGTGCGGCATAAGCGGCGCCGGCATCAGCTTGCGGTGGATTCCTTCGCCAGCCCTCCAGATCATCCGCCGTGAAGCGCTCAATGCCCTGCCGGGCGAGGTCGCCGTGAACCCGCTGCAGGTAGGCCAGCGTCGCCCGGTCGCAGGGAAACCAGCCCACCAGCGGCCCCCACTCCGTGCTCATGTTGGAAATGGTGAAGCGCGCGTCCATGGAGAGGCTGGCCACCCCCGGGCCGGTGAACTCCACCGCCGCATTCAGCACCTCGTCGTGGTTGTAGAGCCCGCAGAGCGCGATGATCACGTCCTTGCCGGTGGCCCCGGCGGGCAGGCGGCCTTCCAGCACCACCTGCACGCTGCGCGGAATCTGCCACCAGAACTCGCGCGTGGCCCATACCGCGGCCGCATCGGTGCGCACCACCGGCGTGCCCGCCGCCGCCAGCGCGCCGTACATATTGGAGTGCGAGTCGGAGGCGACCACGAACGAGCCTGGCACGACGTATCCCTTTTCGACCATGATCTGATGGCCGATGCCGGACCCGGCCGGATAGAAATCCACTCCGTGATGTTTGGCAAACGCCTCAATCGCGCGATACTTCTTCTGGTTGTCCTCGCTCTGGTTCTGGATGTCGTGATCCAAGGCGAACACAGGCTGGCGCGGGTCGCGAATTTTCCTCGCTCCGATGCCCTGGAACTTCTTCATGACCGCGGAAGTATTGTCGTGGGTCATGATGTGGTGCGGGCGAATGGAAACGAAATCGCCCGCGCGCAGTGGACGCCTTGGTCCCTCGGCCAGATGAGCTTGCGCGATTTTTTCAACTACGGTCTGCGGCATAACTGACTCTGGGGTTCGCAATAAAATTTTTCATCTGTCATCCTGAGCGAAGCTGATCGATCCCGCTTTGCCGGATCGGTCAGCGGAGTCGAACAACCTTGCGCTTCCCTGCTACCGCGCAAATGAAGGCACAAGGTCCTTCGACTCGGACGCGCACCAGTATGGCGCGTCCTCGTTCAGGATGACATGCGGTGGAGAGTTCTGCTGTGACAAGCGACACATCAGCCGCGACGTCCTCTCCGCTTGCTCCGCTTCGCCGCCCTTGGCCGTACATCCGTTTTCAGCAGTCGCATCAACTCGCTGACCGACCGCAGTTTCTCCAGCTTCCACACCGCGTCTTTGACTTTCTGCTGCGCCGGCCTGGACAGCACGCCTTCGGCCAGAGCGGCGAACTTCTCTTCGATCTCCCGATCGGAGAGCGGGTTGCGCGGGTCGCCTTTGGGAAAATCCAGTTGGCGGCTGAATTCCTTCCCCCCGCTGGTGCGAATGGTCACAATCACCCGCTGCAGCGCGGGAAAAACTTTCTCAATTTCGGGGTCGCCCACTACTTCTACCTTGCGCAACTGCGCGCGGATAGCCGAGTTCATTATCTTCTCCGGCATGAACTGCAGAGGCGTAACCTGGCGGTCCACCAGCGCGGCGGCAATCACGTAGGGCAGTGAGTGATCGGCAGTTTCCTTGCTGCGCGGGTCGTATTTGCTGGGGTCGGAAAGAATATCGGCCGCGCGGGCCAGCGAGCGGATACGGACCTTCTCCACCTGCTCCGGCTGGAGGTCGTTCTCGCGCACCAGGTCAAGCACCGCGGAAATCGGCGTGTGGGTGAGCGCTTCGGTGGGAAACGCCTTCATCCCGCACTGGGTGATGCGCCAGGAATCACCCAGGCCCGCGGTGAGCACGCTCAGTTTCCACTCCGGGCCAAAGCAGTGCGTCAGGCCTTCCTTGCCATCCACCACGTGTTCGGGACCGGTGTAGCCCTTCTCGGCCAGCAGCGCCGCCAGCACGCCGCTCTGCGTGGCCAGGGGGTCCACCGTGTTCTTCATCATGGTGAGCTTGCCGGCGGTGACCGCGCCCAGGGTGGCATGGCGGCTGGCGGAAATGCCGATGGCGTGCTGGATCTGCTCCCAGCCGAGGCCCAGGGCGCGCCCAGCCACGATGGGCGAAACGAACGCGGTCAACGTGGCGTGGTGCCAGCCGCGCTCGCGAATACCGGGAACCCCAGCCTCGCAGAAGCGGCATTCAAATTCGTGGCCCAGAACCAGGCCGACAATCAATTCCCGGCCGTCGCCCTTGGCGCGCTCGCAACCGGCCATTGCCGCAGGAAAAATGTCGGAAGGATGCGACGGGTCCTGCTTCCAGTAGATATCGTTGTAATCCATGCAGCGGATCATGAGCGCATTGGCCAGGGAGGCGGAGACCACATCCACCCTCTTGCCCGTGCCGATCACGGTGGCGGGGCCGGAGCCGGCGGTCTCGTCCAGCACCTGCAGCGCGAGCTTGACGTCGTGCTGCTGGTAGCCGCCCAGGGCGCAGCCGAGGGAATCCAGCAGAAAGCGCTTGGCCTGGTAGACGGCGTCTTTCGAGAGCTGGGCGAATTTCAGGCCAGCGGCCCAGCGGGAGATCTCAGCGGTGATGGTCGGTTTCGCGCTAGGTTGAGCAGTAGCCATGGGCAGTTGTCAGTTGCCAGATTTTCAAAGCAGTCCAGGGGCTAAGTGCTAGGTGCTAAATGCTACCAGCTATTTCTTCAAATTCTTAAACGGCAAATAAGCCATGAAGTCGGCATGGTGCACGATGTAGGCCTCGGTGCTGCGTTTGACCAGGTCGCCTTCGGCGGCGTGAGCGGCAATGATGTGGCAAACCCGATCGGGCACGCCGCACTCCATGGCCAACGCCACGCCGGTAAAAGGATGGCGCAGAAATTCGCCGCGCTCGCTCTGCCGCGTCACCGGTTTGCCGGCGGGCCCTTCCACATTTTCGTACTCCAGCAACTTGCCCACGTCAGCCAGGATTGCCCCGGCAACCACCGTATCCATATCAATGGGCAGGGCGCGTCCCATGAAATCCTTCATGGATTCGGCGGCGCGCCGCGCAATGTGCACCACGCAGCGCTTGTGTTCCATGAAGCTGACCGGGCAATTCGGTATCAGCAGGGTGAAAGGAATGCGCTCCAGGTCGTTGGGAGCAAGCGGGCTCAATTCGAACGCCCGCACCCAGGTTTGGGTGACCTGGTCGCGCAGCTTGGCGTCCTGAATCCAGTCAATTTCCGGCCACAAGCGCCGGACCGCATCCCGCATGCCTCTCCCCCCCGGCTAACGAAAACACCTAGCTTACCTTGCCGCCGCAAGCGGAGTCGAGTCAGCTACCCTGCCCGGCAGCGCTGAACAGACATCATGGCCGGAGGATTAAGCAACTAACATAACGGAGGCCCTCATGCTGCGCTATGAATGCGACTACTGCCACCGGCTGAAAGAAAAAGATGAAGCCTGGATTCTGGGATTCGCGGCCGAGAACATCGGGGTCACTGCGGCGCGCCGCGAAGTCACCATTCTGCCGGTATGGAATGAGGCGCAGTCTGTCAACTACCTCGCCGTCCACTTCTGCTGCGAGCAATGCCGGCAGAACTATCTGGCCAATCTTTTCGGCGAGGAACCCGGCCAACCTGAGATTGTGGAAGATGTCGCGGTGGTCCCGCGCAACCGTATTGTGCGTGCATACCCCGGCGCCGCCGTAGAGACGCGGGTGGTGCGGCGCAAGGCGAGCGCGCCCAAATCTCGATCAAAATCAAAGAGCAGGCGCCACAAGGCCGCCTGAGAATGGACGGTTACGCGCCCGCCACTTCGCGCAGGCGCGAGGCCGCGGATTCGGCGGTGATATCGCGCTGCGGCGACGCCAGCAGTTCGTATCCCACCATGAATTTGCGCACCGTGGCGGAGCGCAACAGGGGCGGATAGAAGTGGGCATGCAGGTGCCACTCCTCATGCGCCGCACCATCCGTGGGCCGCTGGTGCAATCCCATCGAATACGGAAACGGTGTGCTGAACAGCCGGTCGTAGGCCTGGGTAAGGCGCTGCAGGATATCGGCCAAGGCATTGCGTTCCGCGGGCGTTAACTGGTCCATGCCGGTCAGGTGCCGCCGCGTAAGCAACATGGTTTCGAACGGCCACACCGCCCAGAAGGGCACCAGCGCAACCGCCTCCTCGTTCTGCAGCACCATCCGGGCAGCCTCGCCACTCTCCAACCGCAGATAATCGCAGAGCAGACAGGAACCATTTGTTCCCTGGTAAGCCCGCTGCGTAAGTTGCTCCCTTTCCGGAAGATTGGGCATGGTGGCGTTGGCCCACACCTGGCAGTGGGGATGAGGATTACTGGCGCCCATCATGGCGCCGCGGTTTTCAAAAATCTGCACGTAGTTGATGGCGGGCAGCGCGCCCAATTCCGCGTACTGCTCCGCCCAGAGTTTCACTACGTCCCGCACCGCCGCCTGGTCGAGAGTGGCCAGCCTGAGGTCGTGCCGCGGAGAATAGCAGATAACGCGGCACACGCCGGGCTCGCCCCGGGCCAGCATCAGGCCGCGCGCGTCGCGGTCGAGCACCGCGTCCGAGGTCTGCGGCAGCAGCGCCGGAAAATCGTTATCAAAGACCAGCGTGGAAATGTACGCCGGATTGCGCACCCCATTCGCGCGGCTGTTGCCCGGGCACATGTAACAACTTGGATCGTATTCGACCACCTGCGCCGGCGCAGCCGCCTCCACCTGGCCTTGCCAGGGACGCTGGGTGCGGTGCGGCGATACCAGCACCCACTCGCCCGTGAGCGGGTTGAAGCGCCGATGCGGATCGCGAGTTAAATCGAGCGCCATATTTAGTTCTCTGCGTCGCGGCGCACCGCCCGCGAGACGTTGCAAGCAACGCCTCTACCAATCCACATCTTCACTCCGTGCACCGCGAATATCGGTAGAGATGTAACTTGTTACGTCTTAGTTCACCTGTGGCACGGCGCCCTAGAATCCGATGCCGCTTTCATTCGTCAATCTTCAATCATCAATCGTCAATTCTGGTCATTGGCCATATCCATTCGGGTGTTGCCGCCGCCACTCCCAGGCGCTGGCCACAATCTGCTCCAGATCAGGAAACCTGGGCTGCCATCCCAGTTCGCGGCGAATCCTCTCCGAGCTGGCCACCAGCACCGCAGGATCGCCTGGACGTCGCGGCGCATCTTCCGCCGGAATCACGTGTCCGGTCACTTGGCGCGCCACTTCCACCACCTGGCGCACGCTGAAACCTCGGCCATTGCCCAGGTTGTAAATCAGTTGCTCGCGGCCGGCCAGGGCGTCTAGGGCCAGCAGGTGCGCCGCGGCCAGATCGGCGACATGAATGTAGTCGCGAACGCAGGTACCGTCCGGCGTGTCGTAGTCGGCGCCGTAAATCGCGATGCTGGGGCGCTTGCCCTGGGCCACCTGCAGAACCAGCGGAACCAGGTGCGACTCAGGACGATGGTCCTCGCCCAATTCCCCAGCCGCTCCGGCGGCATTGAAATAGCGCAGGCTGGCGTAGCGCAGCCCGTGGATTTGGTGGAACCAGCCCAGCATTCGCTCCACCAGCAGCTTGGATTCGCCGTAAGCGTTGCTGGGACGCAAGGGAGCGTTTTCTTCGATGGGCGTGCGCTCGGGATTTCCGTAGAGGGCGGCAGTAGAGGAAAACACCAGGCGGCGCGTGCCATGCTGCAGCATGCATTCCAGCAGGGTGAGCGTGCTGGCGGCGTTGTTGCGGAAGTAGCGCTCGGGCGCCTGCATGGACTCGGCCGCCTCGATCAGCGCGGCCAGGTGCATCACCGCTTCCGGAGGATGCTGCTGAAAGGCGCGGTCCAGGGCTTCGCGGTCGCCGATCTCGGCGGTGATGACTTCCGCCCCCCGCGGCACCGCCCGGCGATGGCCGTGGCTGAGGTTGTCATAGACCACAACCTGGTGGCCCGCGCGCAGCAGTTCGGCGGAAACCACGCTGCCGATATAGCCCGCGCCGCCCGTAACCAGAACTTTCATGCGCGTGACAGTGTAATGGTTAACAGTGGCCAGCACCTAGTACCCAGTAGCCAGTCGCGCCAGCCAAGAGCCAAACGCTAAAAGCCAAGAGTGAACCCTGGACCCTGGCTGTAGTTGTCCCTGCACCCACGACGGTTTAGCATGGCGGCCATGAAAAGAACTGTCTCCCTGATCGCCACCGCATTTCTCATTATGTGGCCCGCGGCGTTGACCGCTCAGAGCGGGAACGGGACTTCCGCCCGCGCCGCCAATGTGTATCCCATGCAGGAGGGCTTCGTGGATGCCAGCGGCGTGCTCATTTACTACTTGGAAATGGGCCGGGGCGCCCCGCTGATGATTGTGCACGGCGGGCCAGGAGCATCGCACGACTACTTCCTTCCTTACCTGCTGCCTCTGGCGCGGCACAACCGCCTGGTGTTCATTGACGAGCGCGGTTCCGGGCGCTCCCAGAAACTCGAGGATCCCAAGGGCTACACCGTGGAAAACATGGTGGAGGATGTGGAGGCGGTGCGGCAGGCGCTGGGACTAGGCAAAATGAGTTTGCTGGGCCACTCCTATGGCGGCGTTCTGGCCCAGGCCTACGCGCTCAAGTATCAGCGCAACCTCAGTCACCTGATTCTGGCCTCGACTTTCTCCAGCACCTCGGCCATGAACCAGCTCTTCCAACGCATGAAAGCCAATATGACCCCGGAACTGCGACAGCGTGTTGACAGCCTGGAAAAGCAAGGCCTGTTTGGCCATGGCCGCCCGTACGAGCAAAACCGCTATCCCGCCGATTACATGATTGCCGCCTGGGGCGAGGGCTATTTTCCCTACATCTATCACAACCATCCCGACCCCAACTACGATCCCATCGCCCAGGGCAATACCGCCTGGGACCTGTACCGCGAAATGTGGGGCTCGGACGGCGAGTTCGTAATTGATGGCAACCTCAAGTCTGTGGAGTACACGGACCGCTTGGCCACCATCCACGTGCCCACGCTGGTCATCGCCGGCGAGCACGACGAATGTGACCCCTCGCTGTCGCGCACCATGCATGCCAAGATCGCCGGCTCCCGGCTTGTCATTCTGCCCAACAGCGGGCACATGACCTTCGTGGACCAGCCGGGAATGTTTCTCGGCGACGTGGAGCAATTTCTGGGCGGGAGGTGAATTCAGTTACTAACTATCTAAGGGTAATCCTCGATTGCATCACAGATTGGGCGGGCTAATCTGGAGTGTGCTCACCCAAAATTCTGGCCGCATTTTTCTGGGGACAGCCGCCTTCGTCCTTCTTCTGGCAGTGTCAACCGTGACCGCTGCCGCTCCCGCCGTGGACGCCGGCAAGACCGCAATCGCGCCGGCCCTCGCCCCCCGCTCCCCGGAGCCAACTTACAAGATTAAAATCGGACTGGACGGCGAGGTCTATCCGGTTTTCGCCAACTATGCCTCGCTGCAAAGACCGGATGACCGCAACTGGGGCACGGTGGAAATCACCATCGCCAATTCCACTTCCGCTCCCCTGGAGAACCACATTGCGGTGAAAATCCTGGGGTGGAGCGACGAGGAAATCCAGACCGTGGACGTGGATGCGGGCGCGGTGCGCACTTTTCTGTTTGCGCCCACTTTCTACCCGCGCCTGTACAACAACCGCGAAATCGCCGCCGCCACCGCCCTGATCGGGGTGCGCGATGCCAGCGGCAAGCTGTTATTCACCCGCACCGTGCCCATTCGCCTGCGCTCCGCCGACGATATCTACTGGGGGCCGAAGTTCGAGTACGCGCCCTTTATCGCCTCCTGGGTAACCCCCCACGATGCCATGGTGGAGAAGGTGCTGAGCCAGGCCAAGGAATTCGCTCCCGGCCGCCGCCTGCCCGGATACGAGGACGGTAAAAATCAGCCCCAGCAGGAGCTCTCGACTTATGTCCAGGCGCGCGCCATCTACCGCGCCCTGCAGGTGATGGGAGTTTCCTACGTGAAGAGCTCCATGACTTTCGGGCGCAACACCGATATCAGCGAGCGGGTGCGCATGCCGCGCGAGTCGCTGCGCCAGATTTCCGCCAATTGCATTGACGGCGCCGTGATGTACGCCTCCCTCTTCGAAAATCTGGGCATGGAACCTGAGATCGTGCTGGTTCCGCACCACGCTTATATTGGGGTGCGGGTGGCGCCCGGCTCGAAGAAGTACATGTTCCTTGAAACCGCTCTCACCGGCCGCGCCAGTTTCGAGCGTGCGGTGGCGGCAGCGGAGGTGGGTATCAAGCGCTATCCCGCGGCTCAGGTGGTGCGCATACTTATTGATGAAGCGCGCGAAGTCGGAATCTACCCCATGCCGCTGGTTTTCCAAACCGCGCAAGGCAATGCCCAACCGGACCTCTCTCCCGGTCACTGACTGCACAGGAAAAGGTTCACTTCGGGACCCCGCAATTTCCACTACGCCTTTCTACGACTTTAGGCTATTGACTTCCCCGATAGTCGGGCTAAAATACCGCCAATTTCCGGCGAAGGTCCCCTGGTCCCAAGCAGGGATGTCCGGAAGTTATGAGCACGGTTCAACGACGTCCACCAGCCCCCGATCCGAGAATCAGCATGAGTCACCAGTGTCGGCATCCACGGGTGCAGATTGTCGCCCGCGAAGAGGACTCGGAATTTGTCGAGTGCCTCGAGTGCGGCGATATCTTTGAGGCCAGTGAATTCAAGGACATGGCCATCGAAGAGCGTACCCCTGCCAACGAAGCCTGAGCGCCCCCCACTGGCGGTGATTCTGCTGTGGCCACGACGCGGGATAGGTCCGTTCGGCCATCCCACGTACCCCACCTAAGTAACCGACGTAACCTGCCAACTCCCGTTTTGAATTGTTGTCTCGGGACCGGTTTGCTAAGGTTCAGCCATGGGTGTGAGCCTGCCAAATGGCCGGGTGGCCCTGGTAGTAGACGATTCCATGCTGATCCGGCATACCGTCTGCCGCTTCCTGGAAGAGCGCGGTTTTGCCGTCGAATCCGCTACTAACCCTGTGGAAGCGCTGGAGATACTTACCCGGGTGGAGCCCCACGTCATCATCACCGACATGCAGATGCCGCGCATGTCGGGCAGCGAATTCATCACCGCACTCAAGGCCGATCCTCGTACCGCCATGATTCCTATCGTGATTCTGGCCGGACGGCAGAGCGGCTTCAAAGAAAGCGAGAAACGCGCCAACTACGCCATTTTCAAGGATATAGATATCGAAGCCCAGCTTCAGATCGCGCTCAGCGCGGCCCTGGGCGCGCCCGTAGCTGGCTAGCTGGCTGGCTAACGCATTAGCTTCAGCTTGCAACCACAGTGGTGTTCGAAACCTTTGAAACCTGCGAAACCTTGAAACCTTGTCTTTGAAACCTGTGAAACGTTGAAATCTCACTCCAGCCTCATTCCCGCTTCTGCTGAGAAGTCCGGCGGGGCGAAATCCTGAACCAGGAATTTGGGATAAGCAGCCGCGGCAATCATGGCCGCATTATCGGTGGAAAGGGGGCGGCTGGGAAAATAGACCGGCAGGCCGGCACGGGCGGCCTGCTGCTCGAAGGTTTGCCGCAGTTCGTTGTTGGCGGCCACCCCGCCGGTGACGAACACCGTGGCCACCTCGTACTCGCGGGCGGCAGCCAGGGTCTTCTTCACCAGATCGCGGACCATGGTGCGCTGAAATGAAGCCACCAGGTCCAGCGTGTGCTGGTCGCAGGCGGCGCGGTAGTCATCTACACTGGGCTTCGCAAGGCCGGCTAGTTGGCGGCGCCGCTCCTCAATCGCGGGCTGCAGTCGGTTCTTCTCCACGTAACGCAGCACGCTGGTCTTAATGCCGCTATAAGAGAAGTCGAAGCGCGGGCGCTCCTCCTCCGGCCTCCCCTGGTCGCGGCGGTCGCGATGCTTGATCTGTGGCACGGGGAACTTGACCGCCTTGGGGTCGCCGAATTTGGAAAGCTTGTCAATCACCGGCCCGCCGGGATAACCCAGGCCCAGCAGCTTGGCGACTTTATCGAAGGCCTCGCCGGCGGCGTCGTCGCGGGTGTGGCCGATATTTTCGTAGGTCCAGCCGCGCTCGCGCTCCTCCGCCAGGTAAAGGTGTGTGTGGCCGCCGGAGACCACCAACGCCAGCACGGGAAAGCGCAGCTCGCGGTTTCCTTTCTGCCTTTCTTCCAGCAGCACGGCGTGGATGTGGCCCTCCAGATGGTTCACAGCAATCAGCGGCTTGTCGAGGGCGAAGGCCAGCGCCTTGGCGTAACTGATGCCCACCAGGAGCGCTCCCGGCAACCCGGGCCCTTGGGTGACGGCCAGTGCATCCACGCTTTCATAGCTCTGTTTGGCGTCATCCAGAGCCTTGCGGACCACGGGCACAATCGCCCGCAGGTGCTCGCGCGAAGCCAGTTCCGGCACCACGCCGCCGTATTGCGCGTGGGTGGCGATTTGTGAGAAGACTACGTTCGAGATCACCTGCTCCCCGGAGCGCACCACGGCGGCTGCAGTTTCGTCGCAGGAACTCTCGATGCCGAGGATGTAGGCGTCGGGCATGTGACTATATTATTAGCTGCTAGCCTCTAGCTACTAGCTAGCAGCTCCATGTCCCGCGCTGCCGCCACCGATATCGTGCGCACCTTGCGCCAGGCCGGCCACCAGGCTTACCTGGTCGGGGGATGTGTGCGCGATTTGGTGCTGGGCCGCGAGCCTGCCGACTACGACGTCGCTACTGACGCCACCCCCGACCAGGTCATGCGCACTTTCCCCCGCAGTTATGCGGTGGGCGCCCAGTTTGGCGTGGTTCTGGTGCCGGCTGATGACAAGGCCTCCACTATCGAGGTGGCCACCTTCCGCAGCGACATTGGCTACAGCGACGGGCGCCATCCCGACCAGGTGCGCTACACCAGCAGCCCGCAGGAAGACGTGCAGCGCCGCGACTTCACCATTAACGGCCTGCTCTACGACCCCATTGCCGATAAGGTTCTGGATTATGTGGGCGGCCTAGGCGATGTCCGCCGCGGCATTATCCAGACCATCGGCGAGCCCGAACAGCGCTTCCGCGAAGACAAGCTGCGCATGCTGCGGGCCGTCCGCTTTGCCGCGCGCTTCGGCTACAGCATCGAGCCGCCAACGTTCGCCGCCATCAGGCGCCTGGCGCCGCTCATCCACCAGGTAAGCTGCGAGCGCATTCGCGAAGAGCTCACCAAGATGCTCACCGAAGGCCGCGCCCGCCGCGCTTTTGAACTGCTGGACGAGAGCGGGCTGCTATACCAGGTGCTGCCCGAAATTTCCGCCATGAAGGGAGTGGAGCAGCCCCCGCAGTTCCATCCCGAAGGCGACGTCTGGGTGCACACCCTGCTGCTGCTGGAGCAGTTGCCCCAACCCTGCCCCAAAACTCTGGCCTGGGGCGCGTTGCTGCACGATGTTGGCAAACCGCCCACCTTTCGCGTGGCGCCCGACCGCATCCGCTTTGACGAGCACGTTTCCGTGGGCGTGCGCATGGCGGAGGAGATTTGCCGGCGGCTGCGCTTTTCCAACGACGACACCGAACAGGTCGCCGCCCTGGTGGCCAACCACATGCGCTTTGCCGACGCGCTCAAGATGAAGGAATCCACCCTCAAGCGTTTTATGCGCCTGCCGCGCTTTCCCGAGCACCTGGAACTGCACCGCATTGACTGCCTCTCCAGCCACGGCGACCTCACCCTCTACAATTTCGTACGCCAGCGGTTCGAATCCACGCCCGCCGACCAGGTGCGTCCACGCCCGCTGCTCACCGGGCACGACCTGATCCGCGCCGGCTATAAGCCCGGACCTGAGTTCAAGGACATTCTGGCCGCCGTAGAAGACGGGCAGTTGGAAGGGCGGCTGGAGAGCCGGGAGCAGGCCATGGAATTTGTCCGGCGGGAGTTTCCGGGAAGAGCAGACGGCTAAAGGTCGCTCCTGGGCACGTGCAGGATTTGTAAAGTACGTGAAGCCCTGTTCTCGACAATTATCGATGTTCTTTGACGTGGCTAACTTCTGAGTGGCCCGTGATCCGGGAACTGTCCCGCCCAAAACACTCTCTCCTTGACGGACTAGGGAAGCTTTGTTAGCGTCTCTCCTAGACGCACGAGGAGTGATCGTGGGCAAACAGATTGATTTGCTGCAAGGCACGCTGGACATGCTGATCCTCAAAGCTGTATCGCTTGGTCCACTGCACGGCTACGGGGTTCTGCTGCGCATTCAGCAGATCTCTGGCGAACAGCTGGAAATCCAGCAGGGCTCGCTATACCCAGCGCTCTATCGGCTGGAACACCAGGGTTGGATCGCCAGCGAGTGGGGGGAATCGGACAACAAACGCAAGGCGAAGTTCTACAGCCTGACTGCAGCCGGGCGGCGCCAACTCCATTCGGAAACCGAAAAATGGAACCGCATGGCGTCGTTGATCGCCAGTATCCTGCGCACCACCTCGGAGGAAATATGAATCTTCTGACTCGATTCCTTTCTTGGGTGAAGTGGATGGTCAAGAGACAACGTCTTGAAAGTGAAATGGAAACAGAGGTGCGTTTCCACCTTGAGAGTCGGGCTGCGGACTTGGTTCGCAAAGGCCTTTCCCAGCAGGAAGCGATGCGACAGGCGAGAATTGAGTTCGGCGGAATCGAGTCTCACAAAGATGCCATGCGGGCATCGGTAGGCGTGCGCTGGTGGGGTGAACTAGGATCGGACCTGCGTTATGGATTCAGACTGTTGTGCAAGAATCCAGGTTTTGCGGCGGTTGCGATCTTGACACTGGCCCTGGGAGTCGGAGCCAACACGGCCATTTTCAGCATCGTGAATGCCGTGTTGCTGCACTCTCTGCCCTACCGCGATCCCGACCGCTTGGTACGAGCCTACTTTAACGAGCCGGGCCTAGGATTGCGCGACGTCAGGTTTTCCAAGCCCGAAATGGATGACCTGCTGACGCGATCGGGTGTGTTTGAAGATGTGACCCCGATCTTCGAAGGTAGCGAGAATTTGACCGGCGCCAAACAGCCCGAGCGTGTAGAGGGCGTCAATACCAGTTTTAGCTACTTTTCCATGCTGGGTGTGACCCCGCAAATCGGACGGTTGTATGGTCCGCAGGACTTCGTGCCTGGTGTCGCTCCAGTGGTCGTGATCAGCGATGGCCTGTGGCACCGGGCCTATGGCGCCGACCCGAATGTGATCGGCCGTACCATCCGGATCGACGGTGATCCCGTTACAATTATTGGGGTTCTGCCACGCGGATTTCGCCATCCTGGACCGACGACTTCCGGCGACGCGGAAGTGTTTGCCGCCTTCGGATTCATCGGAGCTCCCTTTCCTCCGCCATTGCGGGGTACCCGGATTTTCCCAAACGGAATCGGACGGCTCAAGCCAGGCGTCACGCTGAAGCAAGCTCAGGCGCGGCTCACTGCCATGGCTGCCCAATTACGCCGCGACTTTCCCGCCGATTACGCGCCGCAGGCGCAATGGACCATTGAGATTCAACCATTGCAGGAAACTCTGGTGGGCAACGTCCGGCCCATGCTGCTGGTATTACTGGGTGCGGTCATCCTGATCGTTTTCATCGTTTCGCTGAACATTGCCAATCTCCTCTTGGCGCGCGCTTCGGGGCGGCAACAGGAGATGGCCATGCGGTTAGCGCTGGGGGCGAGCCGCGGCCGCATGGTGCGCCAACTGCTGACCGAGTCCATGCTGCTGTCGCTCATCGGCGGTGCCGCGGGAATCGCAACCGCAGTAGGTACTTTAGGCTTCCTCCTGCGCTTTGTGCCGTCGAACGTTCCCCGGCTCAACGAAGTACGAATCGACTGGGTGGTGCTGGCCTTCGCTCTGCTGATTTCCATTCTTACGGGCCTGGTGTTTGGACTTGCTCCAGCGCTTCATTCGGCAAAAGTCGCTCTCACCTCGGCCATTCGGGAAGGTGGTCGCGGGTCCGGCTACAGCACTAAGACGGGCCGATTGCGGGATGTTCTAATCATCTCTGAACTGGCATTTGCCGTCATGCTGATGGTGGGAGCCGGCTTGCTGCTGCGGACGCTGCGGGATCTGTTGCAGGAAAATCCAGGCTTTAATCCAACTCAAGTGGTCACGGCAAACACGTGGCTGGGAGTTCCCAACGACCCGAAGACGGATCCGTATCTCGGTATTCCCGGCAAGGTCGCCTTTGATCGTGAGTTGCTGCGGCGCATGAGGGCAATTCCGGGAGTGGAATTCGCCGCAATCACCTCAGCGCTACCGACCACCAATAGCAACCCCAACGCGGTCGGTGGCTTAGCCATTGAAGGCTTCGCGATTGAAGATAGACCGGTCGAGTCCTCACAGGATCTGCGCGCCGAGAGAATTCGGATAAGCCCCGATTACTTTAAGGTATTGCAGGCGACGCTCCTGCGCGGTCGCTCATTCACCGAGGGCGATGAAGACGGTAAGCAACAGGTAGCGATCATTGATGAAGCCACCGCTCGCAAATATTGGCCGGATCGCGATCCACTCGGCCGCCAAGTGCGGTTCGGAAAAGACCCCACCAAGCCATGGCTAACCGTCGTGGGTATTATTAGGGATATCAAAAATGACGGTCTCGACGTCGATGGCGTTCCCCACATCTTCGTTTCGGTCTATCAAGACCCCAACAAGCAGGTGAGCCTGGTGTTGCGGACGTCTCTGCCCGCGGCCCTGCTGGAACCACAGATTCGGCATGAAATCCAGAGCATTGATCCCGGCTTGCCGGTCTTTAATGTTTCTTCTATGAACCGCATCCTTGATCGGTCACTGGCTTCACGCCGTTTTTCTGCCGATCTGGTGGGCGGATTTGCTGGAGTGGCGCTGCTTCTCGCCTCCATCGGAATTTACGGCTTGTTGGCATACATGGTCGGGCAAAGGTCGCGCGAGATCAGCCTGCGCATGGCATTGGGAGCCCGGCGATGGGACGTTTTGAAACTGATCTTAGGCAGGGGTGTAGTCCTGGCGGGTGTTGGAATTGTCGCCGGCATGATCTTCTCCGCAGCGACCGCCTCCCTGATGGCAAGTCTGCTCTACGGCGTTCGCCCGCATGATCTGGTTGTCTTTCTCATCGTGCCTCTGCTTTTGTTTGCAGTCGCCGCTCTGGCAAGCTACATCCCAGCCCGCCGCGCCACCAGGGTAGATCCGATGCGTGGCCTTCGCGAGGCATGAATTTGTCGGGTTTAGATCCGAATTCGAGTCTACTGCTGTTTGCTGGACCTGCAAACTAACCGCTACCAAAGCCGAATTGTGCTAATCGAGCAAGTATGGTCGGCTAACCCGAAGGCATCCGGCTTCCACGGTGCGGATTGGTACTGACAAGTCGGCTTCTGTGGATCGATCGCAGAAACTCCTGGATAACGGGCAAACCGGAAGTTGCGCAACTGGAAAACATCTTCGCGACACGGGCCAGAAGTCGGCCTGGAGGAAGTTTCATCACATAGGTAATGATAAACGGACTTCGCCATCAACTTCAGAATCGTCGGCAAACCGAACAGTGTAGTTTCGGGATGATTATTCAGGAGCCAAATGCCAACCGCTAGTTGCCAAATGCTGCTTCACGGCGTGAAGGTTCTGTAATATGCCACCCCGCTCAGGGTGGCGCGCAGCGTCTTTCCGTGCACCGGCGTATCGAAGCTGATGCGTTCGCGCGCCGGCCGCCCCGGGTAGGCCAGGGCGAAGTAGCCGCCCGGCATCGGCGTCAGGGTCATCTCGTCATCTTCAGGCGCGATCAGCCACAGCTTGCCTTTGCGCAGCACGATGCGGAAGTTGCCCGGAGCCGCCCGGTAATGGCCGGCATAGCCGGCCCACTGCGGCGCGGAGGAAAACTGGCGCAGGCCAACATAGCGCTCGTTGGTGAACCACTCCCCGCCGTAAAACGCCTCCATCACTTTGCCCTTGTCGCGCCCGAAGTGCAGGTCAAAAAGCGCGAACTGGGGATGACTTACGAAGAAGGAATCCGTGCCCCGCGGCTGCAGGACGATCTTTTGGCCTTTGTAAGTGAGCGCCAGCTGTCCGCCATCATCGCTCACCACAAAGCTGCGGCCGTCCGCGGCAGTGTAGGTTCCGGCATAGTCGCCCGCGTCTTTAATCATGGGCACTTCTTCGGGCAGAGACGGGAGGGGACGCCTTTCCTCGGCCGCCCGCACCGCCTGCAGCGCGAAAGAAGCGATGTCCTCCGGCCCCAGCGGCGCGTTCTCCAGCGCCACCACCCCCAATCCGCTGTCCAGGTCGCCCTCCATACGCGTGCTGTAGCCGGTCATGCCTCCGGAGTGTTCGATGTAGCGGTGGCCCTCTACCTCGCGGCTGAAAATGCCATAGCCGTACCAGGTGTTCTCCTCGCCCGGCACCTTCGCCGCTTTCTGCGTGAGCAGCTTCCAGCTTTCTTCGGAGATGATGCGGCCATTCGGACCGGCCCCGTGGTTCAGCAGCATGCGCAGGTACGCTGCCAGGTCGGGCGCGGTGGATACCACGCTGCCGTCGCCGGCGGCATATTCCTGCCAGGTCGCCGGGATAAGCGGCTCTGCCGGGTTGTAAGGCCGGTCGTCATAGAGCGGCATATACCCCATGGCCAGGCGCTTATAGGTGTCGTTGGTGAACACCGCGTCGCTGTGGGTCATGCCCAGCGGCTCCAGGATGTGGGCGCGCACCGTCTCGGCATAAGGCTTTGCGGTGATCTCCTCCAGCACATAGCCCATGATCTGGTAGCCGATGTTGGAGTAGGCGAAATACTTTCCCGGCTCGTAGCCGGTCCAGCGGTCGCGCACTCCCGCCGCCTGGTAGAGCGAAGATGGCACGTCATCGCGGTCGCGCGGTAGCCCCGCAGTGTGGGTCATTACGTCGTGGCTGGTGATGGGCCGATACTTGGAATGAATAGAGAACCACGGCAGGTAGCGGGTAATGGGCTGCTGCGGGTCAAACTTGCCCTGCTCGCGCAATTGCAGCAGCGAGATGGCGGTAAAGGATTTGGAGATGGAACCAATCTCAAACCGGGTTTCTGAAGTGACCGGGGTTTTGGTTTCTATGTCGGAATAGCCGTAAGTCGTGACCCGAAGCAGCCCATTGCGGTCGGTAAGGGCCAAAGCGAGCCCGGGAATCTGCTCCGCCTTCATACGCCGGGCGGCGCAGGTGTCAATCAGTTTGTAAGCGGCGTCCAGGTTGGGCTTCGTGGACTGCTGCCCTCCGGCCAAAACTGACAACAGGCAGGCAGTAACTCCCAGGCAAATAGCTCTCATGCTTCTCTCCGGAAAGGAAACCGGAGATTATCGAATCGCAGTCGCCCGGGCAAGCGGCAAGCGCGGCCGGCTATGCGTCGGCTGGCTGGTGAAGGCTGTGAACCGGGCGCGTCAGGCGGAGGCAGCGCGGCTGGCGATGATCTGGGAAACGATGATCAGCAACTGGGCAGGGTCTGGTTCGATTTGAAAGTCCGCAGCCGGGGGAGATTCCTCGCCCATTTTCTTCAAAGCTACCACCGGAGCCGAGGAGTGGGCGCGGAAAGCAGCGATAAGAGCATTCTTTTCGGCCACAGGAATGGAGTGGCCTACCACGAACAGATCGAACTTTGAGCCCTGGCCACAGTGCTGCAGGGCTTCGGCGAAGTCGGCTACCGAAGTTACTTCGTAGCCGAGGCTCTCCAAGAGCAGCTCGCGGCTGCTGCGTAGCGCGTCATCGTAGGATACGGAGAGAACCCGGGTCATGGCTTCTGACCAATCGCTGGCTCAGCCTACACTCGAGCTAAAGTCGGGGCAAGCCTTTATTGTTGTGCAACTTGCTGCCAAACGTGATCAGATGATAATTACATGATATCCATGGCTTCCCGCCACCTGCCGCCTCAAAGTTCCTGGGCCACAGCGCCGGCCTGAAAGCCGAGCCTCAGTTTGCGGAGCCGGTGTTACAATCGGGAGATTAAAGGTCAGCAGTAAGACGAACTGTGGCGCTACCACGCCCCAGTCGCCAGAGTGGCGAGTTCCCCGGTTCTCGCCAGCCATTCGAGTTGCGTGAGCCTGCCCTGAGCGCAAGTGAAGGGCAAACCTTTTCCTAACCCAGCGAGGTCAACATGGAACACGCTCGATCCGGCCTGCAGAAGATAGTTGCTGATACTTTACGCCGGGCCCCGGCGGAGGAAGCGGCGGTGCTGGCGTGGCCGCTGGTTTGCGGTACCGCGGTCGCCGACAAAACCCAGGCCATAGACATCAACGACGGGGTGTTGCGGGTACAAGTCCCCGACGCCGCCTGGCGCAGCCAGTTGCTGGGGTTGGCCCCGCAATACCTGGCGGCGGTAAACCAGTTCACCAGCCATAACGTCCGCCGCATCAATTTCGTGCTCCCGGAAGAGATGCGGCCCAGGGCGCAATCGTAAAAGCGTCTCTGCCTAGCCCATTACGCCAAAGCAGGTTTCGAGTTTCCAGTGTCGAGTTTCCTTGCGGTACTCTTGAAACTTGAAACTCGAAACCTGAAACTTTTTATATGAAAGTCACCGAATCCGACGTGTTGCACGTCGCCGAACTGGCAAACCTGGAGCTTGTCCCTGAGGAACGCGCCCGCATGCTCAAGGACCTGAACTCTATCTTGGAGTACGTGGACCGGCTCAACCGGCTGGACACGGCGGAGGTGCCGCCCATGGCCCAGGTTTCCGAGCGCTACGGCATGGATCTGAGCCAGACCGGCACGGCACGGTTCCTCTACAACTACCGCGACGACGTGTTGCATGGGCTGCGCCCATCCCTGCCGCGGCAGGAGGCCCTGAAGAACGCGGCGGATGCTGATGGCGAGTTCTTTCGGGTGCCGAAAGTGATTGAAAAATAGCAAATCGCTAGCTGCCAGCCACGAGCTTCTAGCGAGCAGCTGACCAGTTTCAAGGTTTCGCAGGCTTCAAGGTTTCAAAGCAAGCGGGTTTGCACGAAAATTTGAAACCTTGAAACTTTGAAACCTGGATTTGGAGACTCGAAACCTGAAACTCTCAAGACTCCGTTGAACAACCTCGACCTCAACCTTCTCACCGTCGAATCCGCCCGCACTGCGGTGCAGGAGCGGCAGGTGACTGCCACCGCGCTGGCAGAAAGCTTCTTCCGGAAAATTGAGAAGGAAGATGGAGCGATCCACGCCTACCTGAACGTTTCGAAAGAACGAGCCTTAGCCCAGGCGGCACGCATGGATTCGCTGGTTGACAAGGGCGAGCCTCTGCCCCCGTTGGGAGGAGTTCCGCTCGCCATCAAGGACGTGATGGTCACCCAGGGGGTACGCACCACCGCGGGCTCGAAAATACTGGGCAACTTCGTGCCCGCCTATGACTGTACCGCGGTGGCCAGGCTGGAGGCCGCGGGAGCGGTGCTGCTGGGCAAAACCAACTGCGACGAATTCGCCATGGGCTCCTCCAACGAGAATTCCGCCTATGGCCCGGTACGGAATCCGCGCCACCACAGCCGGGTGCCGGGAGGCTCCTCCGGGGGCTCGGCGGCGGCCGTGGCCGCAGGGATGGCGGTGGCGGCGCTGGGCTCCGATACCGGCGGCTCCATTCGCCAGCCGGCCTCCTTTTGCGGCGTGGTCGGTCTGATGCCCACCTACGGTCGGGTTTCCCGCTATGGACTGATCGCTTTTGCCTCCTCGCTCGATCACATTGGCCCGCTGACCAGGACTGTCAAGGACGCCGCCTTGCTGCTGCGCACCATCGCCGGGCGCGACCCCATGGACTCCACTTCCGCGGAGGTTCCGGTTCCCGACTACACACAGGAAATCGGCCGGCCGGTAAAAGGGCTGCGTTTGGGCGTGCCGCGCGAGTATTTCGGCGAAGGCCTTGATGCCGAAGTGCGGTCTGCGGTGGAAGCCGCGATTCAGACCTTGGCGCAAAAGTGTGGTTGCGAAGTTGTGCCCATCTCGCTGCCCCACACCGAGTACGCCATTCCCGCGTATTACCTGATCGCCACCGCGGAGGCTTCCTCCAACCTGGCGCGCTACGATGGCGTTCGCTATGGATATCGCGCTCCACAGGCGGGCACGCTGGCCGAGATGTACCGCCGCACCCGCGACCAGGGTTTTGGCGCCGAGGTGAAGCGTCGCATTATGCTGGGCACCTACGCTCTAAGTGCCGGCTACTACGACGCCTACTACTTGAAGGCGCAGAAGGTGCGCACCCTCCTGGCCCGCGATTTTGAGCAGGCCTTCGAAAAAGTGGACGCCATCCTGACCCCGACCAGTCCCACTGCCGCTTTCAAACTCGGCGAAAAGGTGAACGACCCCCTGGCCATGTACCTGGCCGATATCTTCACCGTGGTGGCCGACCTGGTGGGCGTTCCCGGCATTTCCGTGCCCTGCGGCGAAACTTGCGAGGGGCTGCCCATCGGCCTGCAGGTACTGGGCAAACACTTCGACGAAGGCGCTATTCTTCGCGTGGCCCACGCCTACGAGCACGCGCGCGCCACGGCGTAGCTTCGTGGGCAATGTTTCGCAATCTTTGCACTAGCGCCCCGAGGCTTCCTTGATGCTAATTTCCAGGCGTCACCGCCCCATGCCCCGGGATGGTGAAGTTCAGAGGCTTGCCGCTGCGGGGCTGGAAGGTGACGCGAGGAGGATTACGCTGCCAGGCTGGAGCCGGACATTCCGAATCCGGAGTGTTGGAGTTGGCAGCCGGGCCTAAGTCCTGGCGGATGAGCGGCTTCTTGCGACCCAGTTGGGTCACCACGGCAAAGACCTTCTCGCCGTCATCGGAGATCCCGCAATAAGCCACATAGTCCCGGTACCAGCTGGCTACCGAATAAAAGGGGTCGAAGTCTGGCAGCTTGAGCTCGGAAACCCGGCCGCTGCCCCGGTCCACCAGCAACCACCCGCCACGCTGCCACTTCCAGTGCGGAACCTTATTGGCGTCCTCGGGAAGCTGGTCGTTCAGGCGGTAGGCACGGCGAACCACAAACAGCCGGTCAGTCAAATCGTATGCCTGGCCCAGGGTGAAATTTTTGACCTCGCCGTCTACGTACAGGGCGCGCACATTCATGGGCTGCACCTTGTCGTCGGTGGGCCCAACGAACCACTTGACGGGCAGCCACTTACCCCAGGTGATCTGGTGGCGCCGGGCGAAGACCGGAGAAGCCGCCAACAACAGGACGAGAACACAACGCGCTACTCGGCCCATGTGGTCAGCCTAATCCCGGAGATGTACCCAGGCAAGCACCGCCTGCGTTACTTGGCGTTTGGCAAGCTTGCCAGCTAAGCCTTACAATGCGAGGGTCAGTAGGGTCCTTAGTTATGAGGTTCTCCCCGCCTCTGGATGCAACCAATCTGCTGCTCTCCTCCTCCCAGGGGGAGATGCCTGAACTCCTGCCGCGGCGCATTGCCACCATCCTGGTGGTGGACGACAATGCGGACAATGCTTTATTAATGAGAGAGTTACTGACCGGCAGAGGCTACGAAGTGGTGGTTGCTCTGCAGGTGGAGCAAGCCGAACAGAAAATCCGCCAGCATCATCCCGACCTGATCCTGCTGGACGTTGTAATGCCGGGCAAGTCCGGCTATGAGCTGTGCCGCGAGCTCAAAGACGACGCTGCTACCCGGCTGATTCCGGTGGTCATGATTACCGGGCTCACCGACCGCGAAGACAAGGTGCGGGGCATTGAGGCGGGGGCCGACGACTTCCTGAACAAGCCCATTTTCCCGGAGGAGCTTTTTGCCCGGGTGAAGTCGCTGCTCAAGCTGAAGGAATTCACCGACGAACTGGAAAACGCCGAGGCGGTGCTTTGCACCCTGGGATTGAGCGTGGAAGCTCGCGATCCCTATACCGAGGGCCATTGCGAACGCCTGGCCCGCTATGCCGGCGACCTGGGACGCCGCATGGGCCTGGACGAGGCTTCCGTGGTCGCCCTGCGCCGCGGAGGTTACCTGCATGACCTGGGCAAAATCATCGTCCCCGACGAAATTTTGAAGAAGGGTGCCAATCTTTCTCCGGAAGAATGGGAGATCATGAAGAGACACCCCATTACCGGGGAGAACATCTGCAAACCGCTGAAATCTCTACGCTTAGTGCTTCCCATCATCCGCCACCACCACGAGCACTGGAACGGCACAGGATATCCCGATGGCCTGGCGGGACGACAAATCCCCATCCTCTCTCGCATTCTGCAGGTGGTGGATGTTTACGATGCGCTGCGCACTGAACGGCCTTACAAGCCCGCTTTAACCCATGAACTGGCCGCCAAAACCATGCGGGAAGAAGCCCGGGCGGGGTTGTGGGACGGCGATATGGTGGACGAATTCTTCAAAATGCTGGCCGCGCAGGCACAAGTGGCGTAATTGCGGCAGCACCTCTCGATTTCCTGACATCTATGCATTCATGCTTGGGCGTGGGTTTCGCAATCGCCATCGCAGCAGTACCATCGAACGAGGCGCAGGAATTTTTCTGGCGGCCAGCATGGCGACCACTCTGAACCAACCACCGAAGTACAGCATTGTCATTCCAGCCTACAACGAGGGCCAGCGCATCACCGCGACTCTGGATAAGGTGCTGGCTTATATCGGGCAGCAGGGCTGGAACGCGGAAGTAATCGTGGTGGATGACGGATCACGCGATGAGACCCCGGCCATCGTTCGCGGTTACGCCCAGCGCCACCCTGTGGTTCGGCTGTTGCAGAACCCCGGCAACCGCGGCAAGGGCTACAGCGTGCGCCACGGCATTCTGGAAGCACGCGGCGACCTGCTGCTGTTCAGCGACGCCGATTTGTCTTCACCCATCGAAGAAGCCAGCAAGCTTTTCGCGGCGCTGGCGCAAGGCGCCGAGGTGGCCATTGGCTCACGCTGGCTGCGCAGCGAACTCCAAACCGAACGCCAGCCCTTCTATCGCCAGCTTTTCGGGAGAGTGTTCAATTTGCATTTACGGGCGATGCTGGGTCTGAAGTTCAAGGATACCCAGTGCGGGTTTAAGGCTTTCACGGCGCGCGCGGCTCAGACTTTGTTCCCACGGCAAAAAATCGAGCGCTGGGGCTTCGACCCCGAACTGCTGTTCCTGGCCCGCAAGTTCGGACTGCCGGTGCGCGAGGTGGCGGTGAAGTGGGCGCACGATGACCGCACCAAAATAAGTTATCTCAAAGATGGCTTGCATATGGGAATGGAAACTCTGCGCGTCCGCTGGTACTCGCTGACCGGACAGTACTCACGCGAAGCACCGGAATGCGTAGTGGATCAGACTTAAGAAGCTGCCGCGCTCTGGCGGGCGACGGGCACCACTACAACTCCCTGACCGCGGGTGAAAGCCAGAGTCATTCGTTGGGCGCAGCGGCCACACAGCCAGAAGAACTCCAGGCGGCGAGCGGTCTTGCGATCTGTCGCCAGCTCGGGTGGATCGTCGGGCTCGGGCACGCTCCGCGGCACTTCCGCCCCAACCTGCATCTGGTACAACTTGCCTTCCCGCAGATAGAGAAAGGGAGCGTGGCAAGACGGATTGGCGCATTTAGCTAACATACAATTCCCTGGGCACACATTCGCACAGCGGACCTGAGTGTCGGCCAGCTTGTAGGATGCAGGGATGAAAGAGCAGGTTTGTGGAAACTTGCTAAAAATTTCCTGGGCTGCGGCTCCGGAGAGGCTGTGGGCTGGGAGTTGGCTGCTGATAGCCTATAGCTAACAGTTGATAGCTGAGAGCCGACGGCTACTGAACTGCAGTCGCTTCCTGTGAAACACAAAGACGCTCATGTCGCCGCACGCGGGCAAAACCGTTCTGCTGCTCTGCACCACCACCGGATACCAGGCGCGGGCCTTTGCCGCGGCCGCCAAACAACTGGGTACCAGCGTTGTGTTTGGCACGGACCGCTGCCACGTGCTGGAGGATCCCTGGCGCGACGGCGCTTTGGCTTTGCGCTTCGAAGAACCCGATGTTTCCGCTGCCAAGGTTGTGGAGTACGCGGGCAGGCATCGCCTTCATGCCGTGGTCGCCATCGGCGACCTGCCCGCTCCCACAGCCGCGCGCGCAGCACAGGCACTGCGACTGCCCGGGCCCTCACCCCGGGCCGCCGACATCTGCCGCGACAAGTACCGCTCCCGTGAGTGCCTGCGACGCGCCGGACTCAACGTTCCTGCCTTCCAGGGCTTTGCCCGCAACTCTGAGCCGCAACAACTTCTGCCAGCCGTCTCCTTTCCCTGTGTGCTCAAGCCGCTGACGCTCTCCGGCAGCCGGGGCGTCATTCGCGCCAATGATGGCGGTGAATTTGTGGCCGCGTTTGGGCGCATTCGTAAGCTGCTGGCCAGCCCGGACGTGGGTGTGCTGCGCGATCCGGCCGCCGGCTTTATTCAGGTGGAACAGTACATAGAAGGAGCCGAGTTCGCGCTCGAAGGACTGGTGGAGGGCGGCCGCCTGCGGGTGCTGGCGCTTTTCGACAAGCCTGATCCGCTGGTGGGACCGTTTTTTGAGGAAACCATCTACGTTACGCCTTCGCGGCTGGCGGCGGCGCGAGAGCAGGAAATCGCAAATGCCGTGCAAGGCGCGGTGACGGCCCTGGACCTGCGGCACGGGCCGGTGCACGCCGAGGTGCGGGTCAACTTCGAGGGCGTGTGGATTCTGGAGGTGGCCGCCCGGCCCATTGGCGGACTGTGCGCCCGCAGCTTGCGTTTCCAGAATGGCATGTCCCTGGAGGAGCTGATCCTGCGCCATGCGCTGGGAGAGAAGGTGGAACCAGCACGCGAATCCCAAGCCAGCGGGGTGATGATGATCCCCATAGTGCAGGCCGGCTTCCTGGAAGCGGTGGAGAGTATTGAGGAAGCGGAGCGTACGCCCGGAGTGGAAGCCATCGAGATCACCGCCAAGGTTCGCCAACAGCTCCTGCCCCTGCCCGAGGGCGCCAGCTACCTGGGATTTATTTTTGCCCGCGGGGAAACGCCTGAGTTTGTAGAACAGGCGTTGCGCCAGGCACATGGCAAGCTGCGGTTTGTGGTTTCGCCGGTGCTGAAGGTGGTGTGACGTCTAAGAGGAATGTGGCATGTCATTCTGAGCGAGGACGGGCCATATGGATGCCCGTCCGAGTCGAAGGACCCTGCGCTTGATTTTGTGGGTGGTCAGTTCGACGGAAACGCAAGGTGCTTCGACTCGCGCTCACCCCGCCAGCTTGGCTCGCGCTTGCTCAGCATGACAGGTGGAAAGGGATTCGCTCACGGTGTCTTAACGATTGGCAGCTCAATGAAGCTCGCCTCCCCCGGCTCGTGGTAAACGCGCTGCGTGGCCTTGCGATAATCGCCGGGCTTGGCCCAGAAAATGTTGGCCACAAATGTTTGGGGGTTGCGGTCGTAGAGCGGGAACCAGCTCGACTGCACCTGCACCATGATGCGGTGGCCGGGCAGGAAAACATGGTTGGCGGTGGGCAGCGCGAAGCGGTAAAGCAAGGGCTTTCCCGGCGTGATGGGCTTGGGATTGGCGAAGGCTTCGCGATAGCGTCCGCGGAAGATATCGGCGGAAATCATCAACTGGTAGCCGCCCATCTCCGGTTGGGCGGCGACCTGGTCCGGATAAACATCAATCACCTTGACCACCCAGTCGGAATCGGTGCCGCTGGTGGAAGCAATGAGGTTGGCGATGGGCTGGCCGCTGATCTTTACCGGGGCGGTGAGCACGTCGGAAGTGTAGGTCAGAACGTCGGGGCGGCCTGATTGTTCCCGCTGGTCATCCACCAGCCACTCGGACCAGGTAAAACCGTCGCTATAGCCGACCGGCTGAATGGGGCGGGCTCGGAAGGGCACGGGCTTGGCGGGGTCGGAAACGTACTCGTCATAAGGCGCCCCCGACTGCGACGCGGCGAAGCCGAGCTTCAAGCCGGCTTTCAGGTAGAGCGGTGAGGGCTGGATGGTGCAGCCGCTGACGCAGCCCGCCGGCCAGGATTGCAGGTGTTCCCACCGGTTGGTTCCGGTTTCAAAGGCGGTGACCGGCGCGATGTCGGGCGTAGCCACGTTGCCCTTGAGGTAGCGGTCGAGGAACGGGCCCAGGATGTGCTGGCGGAAATACAGCCCCGTGTCGCTATTGAATTTCAGAGCGCCGAGCGAGCTGCCATCGCCGATCTCCTGGCCGTGATGCCAGGGACCCATCACCAGGTACACCATGTCATTGTTCTTGTCCTTGGGCTTGATGGCCTTGTAAACCGCCAGGGCGCCATAAATGTCTTCCTGGTCCCAAAGGCTGTCCACCAGCATGGTTGGCACTTTCAACGGCTGGGCCGCGAGGATGCGGTCCATGGCCTGCTCGCGCCACCAGGAATCGTAGCTGGGGTGCTCGAGGATTTTGCGCCAGAAGCCTACCTGCTCCAGGCCGTGCTCGCGGCCCAGTTCTCCGGCCGACCCTGCGGCCATGAATTCCTCGTAGTCATCGTGATGGCTGAACCACCACTTGGAGCTGTTGTCGCGCGTGGCCTCCTGCTCCCAAATGTAGGGCAGGTTCTGCTCGCGGAAGGCGCCGTAGTGAAACCAGTCGTCGCCCATCCAACCGTCCACCATCGGGTTCATGGGCACCGCAACTTTGAGCGCCGGGTGCGGGTTCACCAGTGCCATCAGGGGCAGGAATCCGTCGTAGGAGATGCCGAGGATGCCGACCTTGCCGTTGCTCTCGGGAACGTTCTTCACCAGCCAGTCAATGGTGTCGTAGGTGTCGGTGGATTCGTCCACGGGGGTGGGGTTCAGCGGGCCGTGCAGGGGGCGGGTCATCACATAATCGCCTTCGGAGCCGTACTTGCCGCGGATGTCCTGAACCACGCGGATGTAGCCGCCCTCAACGATCACGTCGGTGGGGTTGTCATAGCCCTCAAGAACGGGGCCGAGATGGGAACTGGCAGCCTGGCTGGTCTGGGCGGTGGCGCTGTAGGGCGTGCGCGTGAGCAACATGGGCGCGTTGTGGGCGCCTTTGGGGATGACGATGACTGTGTGCAGGCGCACGCCGTCGCGCATGGGGATCATGACGTCGCGCTTGACGTAGTCGAAGGCGGAGGTGGCGGGCTGGAGGTGCGACGGGGTTTCGCTGGGGAAGTTGGGATATTTAGGGGCTTCCTGGGCGGAGCAGAGAGCGGCGAGCAAGAAGCAGGTAGCGATGGCGAGTGTGTTGCGCAAGATCAGCCCCCTTCGGTGGTGAACGAAGGAGTGTACGCGGGGAGAGGGACCAGGGCAAGACAGCTGGCTTTAGATGTCCTCTCCAGCGCTATTGCTTCTTCTTCGGCGGAACGTACTCAGCGGGCAGGGCGGCGCCTTCGCCAAAGAAGAATTGCTCCAGTTGGTTGACCAGGAATTCCTGGTCCTTAGGGTTAGCGGGATTCAGGCGGTATTCGTTGAGCAGGATTTTGCAGTGCTCCATCCACATGGCCCAGGCCTCGCGGGAAACGTGCTCGAAGATGCGCTGGCCAAGCTCGTTGTCGAAGGGCGGTTCGTCCAGTCCCGGCAGTTCGCGCTGAAACTTGACGCAGAAGACGGTGCGGCCGACGGGGCCTTCGGGCATGGAGGGAGAAGAGCAGCTGCTCATGAGCGATTCCTCGATTTAAATTATCGCACAGGAAAGAGAACGTCCATGGCTCACCGCCGGATGGTCCACCGCTCCGGGAAGGTGCCAACAGCCAGCAGCCCTCTCAATTCCTGCACACGATCAGCGCGCCGGAATAACAGCTCGGGGCGCGATACTTGAGGCCATTTCCCATCGCAGCCGGAAATCCGCTATGCTTTCAGTAAGCCGCCATGCCTGAAAGCGAGCAACCCAGTCCGGCGCCTCCCACTTACTCGTCCAAGACTCTGTTCGAAGCACCCCCGTACGACCCCGTCAAGGACCGGCGGCGAAAAATCAAGATTGCCATCATCGTGGCGGTCGTGGTGGTGCTTGCGATTCTCATCTGGGTGAACCGCTACTGGCCGGAAGAACACCTGGTCAAACAATTCTTCTCGGACCTGCAGAAGCAGGACTATAAAGCGGCCTACGGCCTGTGGATGCACGACCCCAACTGGCAGCAGCATCCGGAAAAATATTCCCGCTATCCCTTTAACGAGTTCTACACCGATTGGGGCCCGGGCGGACAGTGGGGCCTGATTCACAGCTTTAAGATCCTGGGGGCGATCCATCCCAGCGGAGGCAGCGGGGTGATTGTGGGCGTGGAGGTCAACGGCCGCGTGGACCAGGCGCATGTGTGGGTAGAAAAGTCGGACAAGACGCTGAGCTTCTCGCCGTACTAGCAGTCAGCACTCAGCATTCAGCCCACGAACATTTGACGATTGATGTAACTGACGATTCGAGTTTCACGATGGAAGGTTGGTTTTGAAACTTGAAACCTGAAACTCGAAACCTTCAGGGGCTGAGTGCTGAGCGCTAAAGTTTTTATCAATCTTCGAGCGTCAGTCCGCCTTCGCCTGCGCGAAATGGTTCGCCACTTTCTGCAGTGAGGCTTCGTCCTCCACGTTCAGGCAGGTCTTGCCGCGGTCAATCTGGCGCATCAGGCTGCAGAGCACCTTGCCCGGGCCCCCTTCCAGGAAGGTCTCCGCCCCGCGGGCGATGAGCAGGCGCATAGATTCCTCCCAGCGCACTGCGCCGGTCACCTGGCGAATCAACGCGTCGCAGCTCTTCTCGGCGGTTTCCATCAATAACGCGTCCACGTTGCAGGCCACCGGAACTTCGGGCGGCCTGAAGGTCAACTTTTTCAGATCGGCGGCCAGGCGCTCCTGCGCCGGTTTCATCAGAGCGCAATGGAAGGGAGCGCTCACCGGCAGCATGATGGCTTTCTTGGCGCCGCGCTCCTTGGCCAATTCGGCGGCACGTTCCACCGCCGGCGCGCTGCCGGAGATGACCACCTGGTCGGGCGAATTGATGTTAGCCGGCTGGCACACCTGATGCTGGGCGGCCTGGGCACAAATCTGCGCCACCTGCGCCAGAGGCATACCCAGAATTGCGGCCATCGCGCCCTGGCCCACCGGGACAGCTTCCTGCATGTATTTGCCACGGTGACGCACGGTGCGCACCGCGTCTTCAAAGCGCAGCGTGCCCGCGGCCACGTGCGCCGAGTATTCGCCCAGGCTGTGTCCGGCAGCGTAGCGGGGCACAATGCCCATCTCGCGCAGCACCCGGAACACCGCCACCGACATAGTGAGAATGGCGGGCTGGGTAATTTCGGTAAGCTTGAGTTTTTCTTCCGGCCCTTCCCAACACACCTGCGAAAGCTTGTAGCCCAGGGCGGCGTCGGCTTCCTGAAAGGTCTCCATGGCCACCGGATAAAGCTCGGCCAGTTCTTTGCCCATACCTACTTTTTGCGAGCCCTGTCCCGGGAAGAGAAAGGCGACATTGCCGGCGGGCACGCGCTCGCCTGGCTTGGGCGGATGGCCATGCGGGTGGTAGGGCAGGTGGGAATCAGGCATTCACGAGTCCTGTCAGGAGGTGATCTCGGCGGGCAGCCGGCTCAGCACCTGCTCAATTTTGGCATTGATCTGGTGCTGGGCGAATTCAGAGGCCACGCGCACCGCGTTCTTGATGGCATTGGCGTTGGAGGAACCATGGCTCACAATGCACACGCCCTTCAAGCCCAGCAGCGGGGCTCCGCCGTATTCGGTGTAGTCCACGCGCTTTTTGAATTCCACAAACGCCTTGCGCGAGAGCAGGAAGCCGACCTGGCGGGTAATAGTGGCGCGCAGCGAATCCTTTAAGGCTTCGCGCACCAGTTCCACAACGCCCTCGGAAATTTTGAGCGCCACGTTGCCCACAAAACCATCGCAGACGATGACGTCCACCTGGCCGTTATAAAGATCGCGGCCTTCCACGTTGCCGATAAAGTTGATGGGCACCTGCTTCAGCAGCTTGTAGGCTTCGCGGGTCAGGTCGTTGCCTTTGGTCTCTTCCTCGCCGTTGGAGAGCAGGCCCACGCGCGGGCGGCGGGTGCCAAAAATGCTCCGGAAATAAACTTCGCCCATAATGGCGAACTGCTCCAGGTTTTGCGGCTTGCAATCCACGTTGGCGCCCACATCCACCAGGATGGCGGCGGTGCCGGCGGCGGTGGGAAACACGGCGGCCAGCGCAGGACGGTCCACTCCGGGCAGAGTTCCCAGGATGATTTTGGCGGTGGCCATGGCGGCGCCGGTGTTGCCGGCGGTGACGAAACCGTCCGCCCGGCCTTCATGCACCAGGCGTATACCCACACGCATGGAGGAGTCGCGTTTGGCGCGCAGCGCCTGCGCCGCCTTGTCCTCCATGGTAATGGCTTCGCTAGCATGGACGATTTCGATGGGCAACCGCGCCGCCTGCGGGTGGTGGGCCAGTTCCTGCCGCAGCACCTCTTCCCTGCCCACCAGCAACACCTGGACGTGGTGATGCCGGGCGGCCAGAATCGCGCCTTCAATTTCAGGCTTGGGGGCACGGTCCGAGCCCATCGCGTCCACTGCTATGGTAGCCATTGGTAGCCAGAACGGAACCGTTTACTTGGACTCTTCCATCTCCAGCACTTCGCGGCCCTTATAGTAGCCGCATTTGGGGCAGGCGCGATGAGGCATTTTGCGCTCGTGGCAGTTGGGGCATTCAGAAAGTGAATGCGCGGTCAGATGGTCGTGCGCGCGCCGGGTGGAGGTGCGCGCCTTGGAATGACGTCGTTTCGGGTTTGCCATGGACTCCTCTTTTGCCGGCGTCCGCCGGGGGCACTCGGCCCCAGAACAGTTTAACCCGGCCAATTCTAGCTTTGCAGCTTGTCTTTGATCTCCTTCAACGCCAACCAGCGCGGATCTTGCAGCGGTTCGGCGCAATTGCACTGCTCCACATTCAGGTTGCGGCCGCAATGCGGGCATAGGCCGCGACAATCTTCCCGGCATACTGTTTTGAGCGGCATGGCCAGCAGCACCTGTTCCCGCAACACATCTTCCAGCAGCACGCCTTCGCCGGTGTAATAGCTGACTTCGGCTTCGCCCGGGGGGATAGTACGCTCGTTCACCCCGGCGTCGGCGCCACGCGGCCGGTAGAGCAGGTCGAAGGCGCCAGCGATGTCGCGCTCCACCGGTTCCAGGCAGCGCGCGCAATTCATTTCCAGGCGGGTGGAAAAATCGCCCACCACACGAATGTCTTCAATGCGCTCCCGATGTCCGCGGCGTTCTTCCAGCAGTTCCGCGTGCCCGCTCGAGCGCAGCGGCTGCAGCTGGTGAATATCCTGCCCGTAATCAATCACATCGGCACCGATTTCCTCCTGGAAATCAACCCGATGCTGTTCTAACTCCTGGAGACTGATCAACATCTGGAACCTCCCGCACGTCCCCACCCCGACCGCGAAGGCCCGCGGGAAGCGCAATTGCCGGCTGCCGTCCGCCTGCGAGCCGTTTCAGCAAGCGGCGCAAGTTCTTGCGGAAGCAACATTTAGCATATCGGCGGGCGCGCCGGAGTGTCAAGAAAGGGGCGAGAGGCAGTTTCGAGTTGCGGGTTTCAACTTTCGAGAAAAACCGGTCTTTCGCTCAACCATAATTTTTTGGCCGGTCATGTTGCGAGCGAGGGCGCATGCCCGAGTCCAAAGAACCCTACGGAGGGAGTTTCCGCCGGCCTGGATAAGAGAAATGGTGTGAGAGAACTCCCTGGAATGATTGCTTTGATCAGGCCGGTGTAGAGGTTCTTGGACTGCGTTCAGCATGAGATTCCTAAAGTGCTTGCCTGCGGGCAGCTATCGCTTTGGCGCAGGCGCTTTCCTACCAGCACGGCTCGCTCCCTGCTCGCGCCGTATCTGCGCTGCCAGTTCCTTGATCTGGGTCAGGTCCTGCTGCATTTCGTTCCAGCCGTACCACAGGGCGTAGTCGGGGCTGGCATGGAAGGTGCCCTGGAAGGTGCGCATGCGATGCTCCAGGAACATGACGAACAGCTTCTGCTCGATTTCATGAGGCGCGTCGTAGAACGTGAGCAGGTCGGGAAAAGCATAGGCGTAGTTCCCGGGCTTGGGCAGGGTGCCATCCTGGTAGAGGGCAGCCACGGTGCGGATACCC
>Ga0075276_10000046_pt1 | contig 38029 bp, 28 predicted proteins | sample SF_Rice_5C_80N_4_FD_69770 | JGI IMG/M metagenome (GOLD analysis project Ga0075276, IMG submission 69770) | Rice paddy soil microbial communities from Twitchell Island, California, USA - SF_Rice_5C_80N_405 | ecosystem: Environmental > Terrestrial > Soil > Paddy field/soil | place: USA: Twitchell... | reverse complement strand
GTGAACTGCGACTCGGTGGCTTTGTACCGCGAGTTCGAGATCGGTACGGCCAAGCCCAGCGCGGAAGAGCGCGCGCGCGTGCCGCACCATCTTTTCGATGTTGCCGATCCCACCGCGCAAGTCACTGCGGGAGAGTACGCGCAGCAGGCGCGGCAGATACTGCGGGAGATCAGCGGGCGCCACAAACTGCCCATCGTGGTGGGCGGCACCGGCCTGTACCTGCGGGCGCTGCTGGAAGGGCTCTTTCCTGGGCCACGCCGGTCGGAAGAATTGCGCCACCGGCTGCGCAGCCGCGCGCAGAGCAAAGCTCCCGGCTACCTGCATCGGCTGCTGGCCCGGCTGGACCAGGAAGCATCGCAGACGATACATCCTCACGACACGCCCAAGCTCATTCGCGCCATTGAGGTGTGCATTGCCGGACGGCAGCGAATGACGGCCATGTGGCGGCAGGGACGCGAGCCGTTGCGGGATTTTTCCATTCTGCGGCTGGGCCTGGATCCGGACCGCACCCAGCTTTACGCGCGCATCAACCGGCGTGCTCAGCAAATGTTCGCCGCCGGCCTGGTGGAGGAAACCTCCCGTCTGCGGGAAAAATACGCTGACCGGGCATGGGCGCTGAACTCGCTGGGCTACCAGCAGGCAGCTCAGATACTGCGCGGCGAAGTCAGCGTGGAATTAGGAATCGCCAAGGCGCAGCAGGGACACCGCAACTACGCCAAGCGGCAGATGACCTGGTTCCGCCGCGAACCGGCGGTCCTCTGGCTGCGCGGTTTGGGTGATGAGCCCGCTATCCAGCAGCAGGCAGCGGGCCTAATCGAAAGCCGCTTGCGCGGTGCCCCGGCGGGGGTATAATCGCGCAGCGCCGGCCATAGGCCAGCAGCTAGCCCATTGAAATCCCGTGGTTTGGCGGTTTTGCTGATATCGCCGGCAGCGTCTTCCCCCACCAGCGCGCCGGATTGCAGCGACTTTTCCTTGGACAATCGAAAGAGAACGTACTAAAAAGAAAGGGAAGGCAAAACCGGCTATCCCCGCCGGCGAACGTCCCCGCGAGTTTATTGTGCTCAACGAAGAACGCCGCCGCGCCATCCTCGATATCACCAATCGCGAGGGACGCGTGCTGGTCAAGGAACTGGCGCGCCGCTTCAGTACCTCCCAGGTCACCATCCGCAAAGACCTGGAGGTGCTGCACGCGCAGGGGTTCGTGCACCGCACCCATGGAGGGGCGCTGCCCTTCCGCGAGGGCGCGCTCTCCGATCCCACGCTGCGGGAAAAAGAAAAGCTGTACCGCAAGGAGAAACTGCACATTGCGAGCGCGGCCGCGCGCATGGTGCAGGAAGGGCAGGTAGTGATTCTCGATTCCGGAACCACCACCACCGCCATCGCGCGGGGTTTGCGCCACATGCAGAACCTGACCATCGTGACCAATGCCGTGAACATCGCGGCGGAACTGGCGGGAACACCCATCGAGGTGATCCTCACCGGGGGCACCCTGCGCAAGAACTCGTTTTCCCTGGTCGGACCCATAGCGGAAGACACCCTGCGGCGGTTGAACGCCGATATCCTCTTCCTGGGGGTAGACGGCTTCGATGTGCACTACGGTTTGAGCACTCCCAACCTGCTGGAGGCGAAAGTTAACCGGGTGATGGTGGAACTGGCCAAGCAGACGGTGGCGGTGTGCGATTCCAGTAAATTCGGGCGGCGCAGTTTGTCGCTGATCGTGCCCACCTCCGGGGTCCAGAAAGTAATTACTGATAAGAAGGCGCCCAAGTCGGATTTGCGCGCGCTGCACAAGGCGGGAGTAGAAGTTGTATTGGTTTAGGAGCGGAACGGGTAGCTGGTGGTTAACAGCTGGCAGTTGACGGTCGGAGCGCATGGCCAACCGCCAACTTTTACCCAGCAGCTATCGTCCTTACCGACTCAAGAGAACAGGGAGATTTGATGAGCCACAATAGCGGACAGGGCGGGCAGACGCTGGCAGAAACCTTATCGCAGCCGCAGTGCTGGGCCAAATGCCTGAGCGAATTGCAGGCCAGCGGCGACCTGGAGAGCATTGGCAGACGTTTTGCCGCGGGTGGCGAGTGGCTATTTGTGGGCTGCGGCTCCAGCTACTATCTGGCGCAATCGGCGGCGGCCGCCTTGTCCGCCATCACCGGGCTGCGCGCCAAGGCTGTCCCAGCTTCGGAACTGCTGCTCTTCCCTGAGGCGGTGCTCGCGGGTTCGGCCGGGCTGGTCCCGGTCCTGATTTCACGTTCCGGGAAGACAACGGAAGTGCTGCGCGCGGCCGAATACCTGGAGGGGACGCGCAACCTGCGCACCCTGGCGGTCACCTGCGCTCCCGGCCAGCCGCTGGAAAAGGCGGCCAGCGCTGCCATTCGCCTGTCCGCCGCAGACGAGCAAAGCACGGTGATGACACGCTCCTTCAGCTCCATGCTGCTGGCTCTGGAAGCACTGGCCGCGACCGTGGCCGGCGACCAGTCCTTGCTGGAAAATCTGCGGCGCATGCCGGCTCTGGCTGAGCCCCTGCCCGCAACCCTGCACGCCCGCATTCTGGAATTCGTGGCTGCCAACCATTTCGCCGATTACGTTTACCTCGGTCAAGGTCCCTTCTACGGGCTGGCCTGCGAAGCCGCGCTCAAGATCACCGAGATGTCCTGCTCCTACGCCCAGCCCTTCCACGCCCTGGAATTCCGTCATGGGCCCAAAGCGATTCTGGGACCGGAAGTGCTGGTTACCTTTCTGCTTTCTGAGCAGGGCCGCCAGGCTGAACTGGATGTACTGGAAGAGGTAAAGCGGTTGGGCGCCACTACTCTGGTTGTGACCAATACGGCCGGCGAACGGGTGCGGGCCAATGCCGATCTGCTGGTCGAACTCGGGTTCGATCTGCCGGAGTACGCGCGCCTGACGGTGTACGGCCTGGCGGGGCAGTTGCTGGGCATCGCCACCGCCCTGAAGAAGGGCTTCAATCCAGATCAGCCCCGCAACCTTTCGCGAGTAGTAGTGCTGGAACCCGCCGAGAAGCCGGAACATGCCGCGTTTTGATGTGGCAGTGGGGGGGGAACTGAACCTTGACCTCATCCTCTACGGCCTGCCCGAACAACTACCCACGGAGCGCGAATTCCTTGCCGATGGGCTCAGGCTCACGCTGGGCAGTTCCTCCGCCATCCTGGCGCACAACCTGGCCGCGCTGGGGGCGCGGGTTGCGTTTGCTTCGCTGATTGGCGACGATCCGCTGGGCGAAATTGCCCTGCAGCGGCTGGCCGCGGCAGGAGTGGATGTTTCGCAAGTGAAGAAGGCCAGCGGGCGCACCACCGGGCTTACCGTAATTCTGCAGCATGACGGACGGCGGCGCATCCTGACCTACCCCGGCACAATGGCGGATATGAGCCGGGCTGATCTCGATATGGAATTCCTGAAGTCCGCCCGGCACTTCCACCTGTCATCCTTCTTTTTGCAGCCGAAGTTGCGGCCCCACGTGCCCCAGTTGTTTCGCGAAATGAAAGCCGCGGGACTCAGCACTTCCTTCGATACCAATGACGATCCCGAGGACCGCTGGGAAGGTGTGTTCAACGTGCTACCCCACGTGGATGTGTTCCTGCCCAACGAGCGCGAGGCGCTGCGGCTGACGGGCGCGGCAGATCTGAACTCCGCGCTGGAGCAACTGGCGAAGCGCGTGCCCGTGCTGGCAGTAAAACTGGGAGCGCAAGGAGCGCTGGCGCGCCGCGGCCAAGAAGAGTTTCGCTGTCCGGCGGCGAAGGTCACGCCCGTGGACCCGGTAGGTGCGGGCGACAGCTTCGATGCCGGCTTTCTCTATCAGTACCTGCGGGGCGCCGACCTCAATACCTGCCTGCATTACGGCAACCTGGCAGGGGCGCTCTCCACCACTATGCCGGGCGGCACGGAAGCCTTTCGCGACCCCTCCCGCGTGGAGCAGTTCTTTCGCCAGCACGAAACATAGCCGGCGTCATGCTCAAGGGCTTTCAGCCCTGAAGTTGAGGCGCTTCCGGGCGTCTGAGCCCGCTGCCGAAATCCTGAGCGATAGCGAAAGGACCTCGGCATTCCTGTGCAGCAGCCCTCCCGCTAATTCCCTGCGCTCCACGCGAGATTTCGGGACTAAAGTCTCTCAGGATGACGCCCAGATCGGGGGGATTCCTACTGCCTGCTCACCTCCAGCAGCAGGTGCTCGGGGAAGCTGGTGTTCAGCGTCGCGGTGCTCCCCTTGGCGGTAACTGTTCCCAGGTCCTGGCCGTTGGCGTAATCCACCACGTGGTAGGTTCCGGGCTGCAGTCCGCGCAGTTGCACCTCTCCCTGGTAACCTTTCGAGCCGTCCGCAGCAAAGAAGGCGTAGTACATCTTGCCATCCTTCTGGATGGCGTAGCCTTCCGGCGTGTCATAGCCGATGGTGTACAGGTTGCGGAACGCGCCCTTGGACAGCATTTTCTGGTTGTAAATGCCGATCCACTTCTTCCACCACTCTTCCTTGCTGTGGGTGAGGGCTACGTCCTTGAAATGCGGGCCGGGGTCGGGCCACACGAACTTGGTGCCCACCACGCCGCCGGTGCCGATGGTGGAAGCGAAGTCGCGGCCGATGTCGCTCTCCTGGTTGCTGTTGGCGAAGTTGATCCTGGTCAGCTCCACGTGGTCGCCGTAAACCGCGGCCTCCGGACCGAGCAGCGCTTTGTACATCTTGATGCGCCGCCGCACCTGCACTGAACCCACGGGGTCGGCGGTGACCGCCTGGTCCATGTAGGGCAGCCAAGCCAGGCTCGGCGGGGTGCCGCAGGGGCAACTCTGGGTCACGCTCTCCGGCTTCAGCGAGCGCGAGGTCTCATAGATGATCTTGTAGACCTCGGCCATGGCATTCACCGACTCCTCCGGTGACTTGTGGTGGTGCTTGGGGTTGTAGCAGGCGGGCACGGTATAGATGTTGTCGAGCTTGGAGCCGTCAAAGCCCCAGTCGCGGATAAAGCGCTGAGTCAGTTGCCGGTAGTAAGCCTGCACTTCCGGCAAAGAGGGATCGAGCACCGCCAGGTCGCGCACCATGCGCGCGTGCTTGCCATTCTTGTCCAGGATGAGCCAGTCCGGGTGCTCCTTCACCACCTGCGAGATGCCGTAGCGGTGCGATTCGTAGCGGCCCTGGCCATCCTCCACGGCCAAAGGCAGCCACCAGAGCTGCGCGTACATGCCCTGCTTGTGGAAGTCGGCCACCATCTTTTTGATGGAGTCGCCGGGAAAAGTGTCCTTGCGCGGCTCCCAGTCGCCGTAGTTGTTGAACCAACGATCGTCGAGGGTCGCCCACTTGATGCCCATTTCTTTCAGCTTGGGGACGGTGCCCAGCATCTCCCTGGGGGTGACGTTGAACTCGTAACCCCAGCCGCACCAGGCGACGTTGTAGGCCTCGCTGGAAGGCTTAGGCAGGTTCCAGCCCTCCCGTTCCAGAGCGTTGGAGTAGAGCCGCAAGGGCTCGTAGTAGTCGCCGCTATAGACGGACACAAAGCTGCGCGGGGTGGAGTAAGTGTCGCCCGACTGCAGGGTCACGCCAGGTTCCACTTGCAGGTCGCTGTTGATGCGGCCATCATCCGCTACCTTCACCGGCAGCGACAGCACCAGGGGAAGGGTTTCCAGGTGCCCAATGGCTTCGCCCACTGAACCTGTCCAGAACGCCGCCACCGGAATACCGCCGCCCAGTCCGTTCTTGAGCTGCGCGCCCATCAGGTTAGGCTGGGTGAATTTTTTCGAAATGTGAATAACGTCATCTTTGCCCCAGTTGTAACTGGACCCCTGAAACGACCACAGGTCATAAGGAGCGGCATCGGAACTGGCCAGCGAGGCGTCAAGGCGATGGCGTTGAGCAACCGCCCGGTCGAGCGCCACCGGCTGCGAGCCCGCATTTTTATATTGCACCGTGGTCACGGCCAGGTTGGGAAAGTCGTCATAGACCTCAATAGCAAAGGTGCTCTGCAATCCTGGTACGGAAGCCGCCTGCCCGGGAATCTCCACCCGCCGCCCGCGGCCCAGCTTGCCACGCGCGCCGGTAATTTTCGCTTGGCTGAAATCCAAGGCGAAATCAACCTGCTTTCCGCCGCTCACCAGGAAGTCGCTGCCGCCCTGCGGCGAGTCCAGCGTAAGTTTCTTGCCCTCCTTGAGCAGGGCGGCCTGCACATAACCGGAAGGCAGGACATCGAATTCCGCTGTGGTGGTGCGGATGACCACCGGCCCTCCGGGATGAACGGTAATGGAAACCGGAGAAGGCCCGCCTTCTTCCGGCGCCGCCTGGATCACCGGCTGTGATTGCCGCGAACAGGCGGGCATGATGAGGAGAAGACCAACAACCATGAGAAGCAAATGCGGCGTTCGCCGCTCTAACAAGGCCGGTTTCATTTCGCACCTCCAGATGAAGACGCTGGCAATCCTTTGAACTGGGCAAAAATTCGTTCTGCATTGCGATGATAGACCTTCTGCAACACCGGGTCCGGCAGCTTCATGCCATAAATTTTCCAGCGCCCCTGCCCGGGATAGCCGTAGTAATCAAAATATTCGTCGTCGGTTTCCAGCCAGCGGAAGTAATTGCGGTACATCTCCAGGCTGGGCGGAGAGTCGGTGCCGAACAGGATGCGGTCCTGGTACTTGAGGAAGAATTCGCGGGCGCGGCGCGGCTGCCGTCCCAGTTCGGCCTCGCGCGCCCCAAACTCGGTCATCACGTTAGGCAAACGATCGAGGAGATGGGAGACGTAATCCAGGTTCTCCGGCCAGTTGGCTACGTGCAGCGCAATGAAGGTGGTGTGCGGATGCTTGGCGAACATGTGATCGCGCTGGGCCATGACTTCTTCTTTGCCGGGGAAGCCGTGGTCGTAAAAGCTCCAGTCGGGGTGCTCGATCAATTCCTCATAGCGTTCGTTTTCACCGTTGCTGGGATGGAAGAAAGCTTCGGGATCGGTAACGTGAATGGCCACGGGAATGCCCAGCCGCCCGCATTCCTCCCACACCGGGTCCAGGCGCGGGTCGTCCACCGCAATGAGTTTTCCGGATTTGTCGCGGTCCTGCAGTCCCAGGTCCTTCAGCACCTTCAGGCCGCGGGCGCCGCGGCGCACGGCGTCGTCCAGGTCAGCCACCATGGCCTTGGGGTCGTCAATCTTCGAATAATCAATCTGGGTGAACACCATAAAGCGCCCGGGATAGGGCTTCACCATCTCGTCCACCACATGCTGGAGCTTCTCTCTCCACTGCCCGGTGAGGATGACGACGGTTCGAACGTTGGTCGCGTTCATCACCTGGATGACCTTGGCCGGCGGCTCGTGCTCGTCAATTCCCATGGCGTCATTGATGTGGTTGTGCACATCAATCACCGGGAACTTGGCGCGCTCGATGGGGGTGACGCGCGCGTGCAGCATGGACTTGGGGTGGAAATCGCGCAGCAGCAGGGTCTCGCGTTCCTTGGCGTTGGGGGCGGCTTTGTAGCTGATGGGGTTCTTGGTTTGGTCCTGAGCCGCCAGCAGGCAGAAGGAAGAGAAAAGAACGGCTACCACAAGAATGCGGCGCATGATAGGAACCTCGATTCGCGTAGGCTCGTGTGGGCCCGGGTTCTCGCCCCGGGGAGGGAGGGACCGAGCCCCGCCCCCACACAAACTTACTCCTGCTTCGGCGCCGGGGCCGGCGGCTTCTGTGCCGGCGGCGTCCAGCGCTTGTTCTCCGTGGGCGTGAACATTTTGTTGACCGCCGAACCGCTCACATTCACCGTGAATGTTTTCTCCCCCGGCACTCCGTCCACGCCATCCACGGTCAAGCGCACTGTGCGCTCGCCTTCGATGGTGTAAGTGTGGTGCGCATTGGCGCCGTACATTTTTACTCCATCGCCGAAATCCCAGTGATATGCGACTGCCGGCGTGCCCTTCTCATCCGTCTTTGCGACGAAGGCGAGAGTCTCGCCCATCTTGGCTTGCGGTGGAACCTCCGCGGTTATGACCGGGGCAGCGGCGGAGACGGAAGCATCCACAAGCTTGATCACGCGGACCGAATGCGGCGGCTGATTGTCCAATGCCAGCGAGCCATTGTTAATGGCCACCGGCTTCTGTCCATCCAGGACATCAAGCGCCTGGTATTGCCCGTCCGCGGGCAGTTTCAGGTCGGCCATGGTGAAGGTGTGCGACGTTGGCTGCTCGGTCCAGTTGAACACCGTCAGGATGGACTGGTGTGCATCCTCGCGCAGGAAGAAGATGCTGGGCATCTGGTCTTCAGGGCGATAAGTCATGAGGTCCAGGGGCAACGATGCGCGGCCCAGGCGTGCCATGTTGAGCAAGTCCTGGTTCTCCACCAGCGCCATGCGGTCGGCATCCTGGCCCAGCGTGGGCAGGTCATCGCCGATTTCGTACATCCCCCCGGAAACGGCGGAGAGCACAATTGACACCTTGGCTTCATCCAGCGTAAGTGGCGTCTGCCCGCCATGCCACGCGTGCTCGGGTATGGTTTGCCGTGAAACCGAGAAGGCATCGGGATCGCTGACGAAGAAATTGCGGTTCATGTAGTAGCGGGCAGCGATGCCCGGGGCCGCTTCCCGGCTGGCAACAAACGCGTGCCCGGTGTCCAGAGAGATGCGCCCGGTGTCCACGATCCCCACCGGGTTGAGCATGGGGCTGCCGTCCTTGTCGAGGAGCACATGCTCGCCAACTGCCTGACGGATCACATCCAGCCCGATGCGCTGCGCCTCCAGGGCGGTGGTGTTAGGCCGGAAATGGTGGCCTTCCACCGAACTGTCGTCCATAAAGTCCATTTTGATGTAACGAATGCCCCAGTCCTTCGTCAGAGTCGTATAGGTCTGACGCAAATACTCCTGGGCGCCGGGATTGGTGGTGTCCAGGGCGTAGAGTTGGTCCTTGCTGTCCGTGACGTGGCCCAGGTGAATAGGCTGACCGGCGCGGTTCGCTACCAGCCAGTCTTTGTGATTCTGGAAAATCCAGGAGCGCTCCGAGACCTCGAATGGCGCGGTCCAGATGCCGAAGGTCAGGCCCAGATGCCGGACGTGATCGCCAATGAACTTCATGCCCAGGGGGAAATTGGTGGCGTTGGGGGTGGCGTACTCGCCGCGGGCGTACTGATAGCCTTCGTCAATATGGAAAAACGTGTATCCCAGGTTCTTGAGGTTCTGCGCCAGCCACCGGGCGTTGGTCAGGGCTGTGCCCTGGGTGAGGCCGAAATAGTACGCCGTCCAACTCCACCAGCCGATGGGAGTGGGCGCGCTGATCCGGGCATGGTGCAGGGTGCGGATAGCCGCTCCATAATTCTCCAACTGGATGTGGTAGTCAGGGCCGGCGGCGACCATGAGGGGCTCGGCGGGCAGAGATTGTCCCGGTCCCAGTGCCAGGCTCAGATCAATCTGGTCGTCCGGCGGCGCATTCTTCAGCGACTCGCCTTTCAGAATTTCCGTGGTGCCGGTAGATTCCACGTCATAGGAAGCAATGCCCGGTTCGGGCGCGGTCTGCGCCTTAAGATGAAAGATGGTAAGAAAACGATCGGAGCTCAGGGCGCCCAGGAACAGGCTTTGGCCGCTCTGCCGGTTGAAGATCAACTGGCTGCCCACGGCGCGATGCATGCCATTAGCGGGCTCGGTAAGGTCCATGATCTTCATTGCGGGGCGGTCTTCGCTGTAGCTGTCGGAAAGCACCCGGTCGGAAGATGCTGGCCCATTCAGGTTTATAATCGCTGCTCCCGCCGCCTGAATGCCGCGGATTTCCTGCACCGTGATTGGCTTCTCGGTGGTGTTGTGGAGTTCCACCCCGATGCTGCCATAGGGCTGGCGGTCATAAAGGCGAAGCAAGCAGACCAGGTCAGGCTGGCCACTCAGCCCGGTATGCGTTACGGTGAGCAGGTGTCCGGGGCCGAGGTCATCAACGAAGGTAGTCTGCGCCACCTCGTGCTTGGGATAGGCTCCGGCGGGCAGCAAACGAAAATTCGTGACCGCCGCGGATTGCCCATGCAGGACGGGGTTGGCGGCGCCGTGCCGGGTGATGGAATAGGAACCATCGGAGGCCACGCTGATCTCCAGGCTGGTATTGCGCAGGGTAGCCAGGGGCCGGGTTAGCGCCGCTCGCCTTTTCTTACGCGCGCCCCAAGCGGGGAGGAGCAGAACGGGCACAAAAAGAAGAGCGGCGATCCACTTTCGAATGCTTTCCATTTTCACCTCGGTCCCCGGGAGGGCGGAAGCCCGGCTGGCGTCTGGCGACGGCGCCTGGGTCTGGGCAGGCCTTTGTCCCGTGATTGCGGGAAACCCTATCTTTTATCTGAAAATGGGGCCGCCGTCCAGAAACTTGTGCCGCCGCCGCGAGACAAAGTTTTGCTTGACAGCCGGTGTATATCGAAAGTAAAAGTAACACTTCGTAAAAGTTAGTAATCGAACCCCGTCTTCCGTGTTCGCCCGGGCATCGGAAGCCGCCCAAACCGACTCCCGGGCCAGGAGCCTTCGCCATGCGACGCGCCTTCCAACCCCGCACTTTCTCTTCCCGCTTCCTGCTGGTTGTGCTTGCCACTTTGAGCCTGGCTGCTGGTTTATGGGCCCAGAAAGATACCGGCACCATCGCGGGCACCGTCACCGACCCCTCCGGGGCGGTGGTGACCGGCGCCAAAGTGGTAGTGAGGGAAGTGGACCGGGGCGCAACCTTCTCCACCCAAACTAGTCAGTCCGGCGAATACGTTGCCAGCCCGCTGATGGTTGGCCGCTACACCGTGACTGTGGAACACAGCGGCTTCAAGCGGGCGGTGTCCCAGCCCGTGTCGCTGGACGTGCAGCAGCGCGCGGTGTTGAACATCAAGCTGCAGCTCGGCCAGGCCAGCGAGTCGGTAGAAGTCACCGGGGCGGCGCCGCTGCTGGAAACGCAGACCTCCGAACTGGGACAGGTGGTGAATGCGCGGCAGGCCAGCAACCTGCCGCTGAACGGGCGCAACTTCGCCCAACTGGCGCTGCTGACCGCGGGCACCACGCCCAGCGAACCGGGGGCACGCGACGAGGAGAGCTTCGGTTTCAGCGCCGGGGGCGCGCGCTCGCTGCAGAACAACTTCCTGCTCGACGGCATTGACAACAACTCCAATCTCCCTGACCTGCTCAACGAGAGCAACTACGTCATCCAGCCGCCGGTGGACGCCCTGCAGGAGTTCAAGGTGCAGACCAACGCCTATAGCGCCGAATTTGGCCGCGGCAACGGGGCGATTGTCAACGCCGTCATCAAATCGGGAACCAACCAGTTGCACGGCAGCGGCTGGGGCTTCCTCCGCAACAACTCGCTGGACGCCCGCAACTATTTCGACCCCGTGGGCCCCACTCCGCCCTACCAGCAGTACCAGTTCGGCGGCACCCTGGGCGGCCCCGTCTATATTCCTCACGTCTACGACGGCCGCAACAAGACGTTCTTCTTTGTGGATTATGAGGGCCTGCGCATCCACCAGGCCGACACCCAGACTCTGCTAGTGCCTGACGCCCTGCAGCGTGCCGGCAATTTTGCCAGCCTGCTCGATACGAGCACGCAAACGGGAGTGGACTGCAATGGCCGTCCCACCTACGGCGGCGAACTCTTCGACACACGCCTGACGCAAATCAGCGCCGGCAGCCCCACCGGCTTGTGCGGCGTGCCCATTGGCGGCTACACGGCCGGCGGACTGCCCACCAACATCATCCCGGGAGGCAAGATTGACCCTTTGGCGGCAAAGCTAATGGCTTTGTTTCCCACGCCCAATGTTTCCGGCAATCCCGCTTTTAACTACATTGCCAACCCGGTGGAGAACACCCATCGTTCGAATTTCGACACCCGCATTGACCAGAAATTTTCCGACAAGGACAATGCCTTTATCCGTTTCAGCTATGAAAACCAGCCCCGCATTATTCCTTCACCGTTCCAGAACAGCATCGCCGATGGCGGCGGCTTCTTCAGCGGCATTGAAGACAATTCCTACCGCAGCGTGGCCCTCAGTGAAACGCACGTCTTCCGGCCAACCCTGGTAAATGAGTTCCGGTTTGGTTACAACCGCGTGAACTCGCATCGCTTCCAGTTCAATTTCGACAAGGACATCTCCGGCCAGATCGGCTTCCCCGGCGTGCCATTTGGACCGCAGAATGGCGGCCTGCCCCAACTCAACTTTGATGACGGCAGCGCGCCTACCCTGGGCAGCCCCACCTTCTTACCGTCCGTGGAACTGCAGAACACCTATGTGCTTTCCGACAACCTGACATGGGTTAAAGGCAAGCACACGGTGAAATACGGCACGGAGATTCGGCGCGAGGAGTTCACCATCTTCCAGCCCGCAGAGTCGCGCGGCACCGAGGGCTTCAGTAACGGCTTCACGGACAATCCTGCCAATCCCGGCACTGGTGGCTTCGGCCAGGCTTCCTTCTTGATCGGCTTGGCTGATGGCGGCGGTATTAACAACCTGCATAACGTGGATTACCACCGACCTATTTACGCCTTCTACACCCAGGATGACTGGCGCCTTACTCAGAAACTCACGCTCAACCTCGGCCTACGCTACGAACTCTTCACCACCGTGAAAGAGAAGTTTAACGAGCAGGGGACGTTCGACCTCAACGATCCCACGACTCCCACCATCATCGTGCCCAAGGGCCAGACCATGCAGTTAACACCCACCTTGGCTTCCCAGATCCGGGTTTCGCCCACCGGCAGCAGCGGCCTGGTTCCAGTGGATACCAACAATTTTGCCCCGCGCATCGGCTTCGCCTATCAGTTGACGCCCAGCACCGTGGTGCGCGGAGGCTACGGCCTCTTTTATGGCGGACAGGAAAACGGGCCCTATTCCAATCCCAGCCCTGGCTTCAACCCGCCGTTCTTTGTGACGCAATCGTTCAACTCGCCCTGCGGGGCGGCGTCGGCGAATCCGGCGCTGTTTGCCTCCGGCAACGATTGCGCTGTGCCCGGAATCAGCAACCAGCCGGGTGGAATTCCCGGTTCGGCCGGCTTTTCCGTAGGTTTCCCCGCAACCTCGCTCACCGACCCCAACACTCCCACCCTGTTCACCGTGGATCCGCGCCTGGTCACGCCCTACATGCAGCAGTGGAACTTCGGCATTGAGCGGCAACTGGGGGGCGACACCATGCTGCAGATCACCTATGCCGGCTCCAAGGGCACCAAGCTTTTCACCTTCTACAACGGCAATCAGGCTGACCCCTCGCCCGATCCCAACGCCGCATTCGCGCCGCGTCGCCCAGTGCCGCTCATTGATACCAGCGTCAGCCTGTTCGCCTCCGATGGCGGCTCCAAGTACAACTCCCTGCAGACCCGCCTGGAGAAGCGGTTCACGCACGGCTTCTCCCTGCTGGCCAGCTATACCTACTCCAACGCCGAAGACAACGCTTCCAACGCCAACCTGGGCTCTCAGAACAACGACGGCTTCCGCTGGTTTAAGCATCCCGAGTGGGAATGGGGCCATGCCTCCTTCGATGTGCGGCACCGCTTTACGTTGAGCTACATATATGAGCTGCCTTTTGGCCACGGCAAGCGCTTCCTCAGCGGGGCCAGTGGGGCCGCGGAACAGATTCTCGGCGGCTGGCAGGTGGCCGGCATCACCACCATCTCCTCCGGCAATTGGTATACCCCTGTGGATGGCAACGGCGGGTTCGCCAACTCCGACGGCGGACAGTTGCCAAATGTGGTGGCTGATCCCAACAGCAGCCAGCATTGCCTGCCGGGGACGTTCTTCAATACCTGCGCCTTTGTGGACCCGCCGCTCGGCTCTTTCGGAAATGCCGCGCGCAACTCCGTTCTGGGGCCGGGTTTCCAGACCTGGGACGCCTCTATCTTCAAGACCTTTTCGGTTACCGAGCGTGCCAAGCTGGAATTCCGCAGCGAGTTCTTCAACTTCCCCAATCACACCAACTTCCTGCTCTCTAAGTCGGGGCCGCAGGAGAGCAACAATTCCACCGTCCTGGGAGCCTCGCAGTTCGGCTTCCTGACCGCCGCGCGTGCCCCCCGGCAGATCCAGTTTGCTTTAAAGCTTTCGTTCTGATCGCTGCCTGAACTGTTCCTTGGCCGAATCTCGCACGAGGTTCGGCCCTTTCGTTTTACAGTCAGATCGATTTACCGTAAAAGCAGCCATTGTGGAGTCATCCTGAGTCCCTTTAGGGGCGAAGGATCTCGCGTGCAGTGTCGCGATGTTCGGCAGGCCCAATTCTGTACAATCCTCCTGCATGCCCACCACGGTTCGGTCGTTCGCCAAAATCAATATCGGCCTGTGCATCGGCGCGCGGCGGCCTGACGGTTTTCACGAACTGCGCACGGTATACCAGACCATTGGCGTGCACGACCGCGTCACCGTCAGCCTGGGCAGCGGCGGCGGCATTGAACTGCGCTGCGAAGTTCCTGGCGTACCTCTGGACAATACGAATACCTGCTGGCGCGTAGCCGAGCGGGCGATGACCTGGTTGGGGCAGAGCGGGCGCGTGCGCATTGAGATAGAAAAGGAACTGCCGGTGCAGGGCGGCCTGGGCGGCGCCTCGTCCAACGCGGTGGCCAGCCTGCTGGCCCTGGAGCGCGAGCTGCAGCTCAAACTGCCCCTGCCCGAAAAATTCCGCCTGGCTGCCGCAGTGGGCTCCGACCTGCCCCTGTTCCTGATTGGCGGAACCGTGCTGGGAATGGGCCGGGGGGAGGAGGTCTATCCACTTCCTGAACTGCCACCTACCACGTGCGTGCTCGCCACCCCCGGTATCCCCGTCTCCACGCCGCAGGCGTTCGCCGGCTGGGACCGTGAACACGATCCGGCAAAATTGACGCCTTCCACGCCCTCCGATAGAATCAATGTGTTTGGCTCAGCGGTTTTTCTGGGCCTGAACGGTTTCTTATCCCGGCCTGATCAAGCGGCCGGGCGGCTTTTCTCCGGTGTCCCTGCCACGGAGGGCAGGGGCCGGGCCGAGACCCAGCTGCTCGACCTTGTCCGTACCGGGATGGCGAACGACTTTGAAAAAGTCGTGTTTCCGCAGCATCCCGAACTGGCACAGGTCAAGCGCATTTTAGAAGCCGAGGGAGCCAGTTATGCTTCCTTGTCCGGATCTGGCTCCGCGATCTACGGTTTTTTCGGTTCTAGGAAAAGCGCGGAAAAAGCCGCGGTTGCGTTACAGGCCCAGGGAACTCGCGCCCACGTGACCACCACCGTGACGCGGGAACAATATTGGGAGCAGTTGCTGGTGACCGACAACTGAGCACTGGCCACTGGTTTTTGGGCGGTCGACTAATGGTAGGTCAAGTGCCTTTGGAGCACTTTGTCTAGGTTCGAATCCTAGCCGCCCAGCCAGAAAAGCAGTCGTTAGTGGCTCGACGCAATTCTTATGGCGGCACCGACAAAAAACGAGGGTTGGCAACCCACTTTGACTCCGGAGACGAGACAAGCTATGGCAACTGTGGCCCCCGCAGCCGAAGGTAAAATGCAGCAGTCGGAGCCCAAGGTGGACCGCAGACCGCAGCGCGCGCGCGTGGACGAGAAGTTCAAAATCTTCTGCGGCACCGCCAATCCGCAGCTGGCCGAGGAGGTTTGCGCCTTCCTCGGTCTGGTGCGCGGCCAGGCGCATGTAACCCGTTTTTCCGACGGCGAAGTCTATGTGCAGCTGCTGGAAAACGTGCGTGGCGCCGACGTCTTTCTCATGCAGCCTACCTGCCATCCCGTGGACATGCACCTGATGGAGTTGCTGATCATGATGGACGCGCTCAAGCGCGCCTCGGCACGGCGCATTACCGCGGTGGTGCCCTATTTCGGCTATGCCCGCCAGGACCGCAAGGACAAGCCGCGGGCTCCGATCTCGGCCAAGCTGGTGGCCGACCTGCTCACCACGGCGGGCGCCGACCGCGCTCTGATTGTGGACCTGCATGCGCCCCAGATCCAGGGTTTCTTCAACATTCCGGTGGACCACCTGTTCGCTTCTCCGGTGCTGGTGGACCACTTCAAGAAGCTTGCCCTCCCCGAATTGACTGTGGTTTCTCCGGATGCGGGTGGGGTGGAGCGGGCCCGGTTTTTCGCCAAAAAGGTGGATGCGCCACTGGCCATTGTGGATAAACGCCGCGTGGAGATGGATGTCACCGAGGTTATGCACGTCATCGGCGACGTCAACGGCCGCACCTGCCTGTTGATTGACGACCTGATTGATACCGCCGGCACCCTGGTGAAGACCGCCCGCGCCTTGAGAGAAAATGGGGCGCTCAGAATTTTTGCTTGCGCCTCCCACCCCGTGCTCTCTGGGCCGGCGGTGGAGAACCTGGCTAAGTCCGATATCGAGCAGGTCATCGTGACCAACACCATCCCCCTGAGCGAGGCGGCGCGCCGCGAATCCAAGATCAAGGTGCTCTCCATCGCCGGGCTGATCGCGCGCGCGATTCAGTCCATTCACGAGGAGACATCGGTCAGCAAATTGTTCATGTAAGGCAGGACTCAAACTTATGGCAACAGCGACAAAAGAAAGCAATGTATTGGAAGCCAAGCCGCGGCAGAGCAACGGCAAGAACGAGGCCCGGCGGGTGCGCCGCGGCGGCCTGGTGCCGGGAGTGGTGTACGGCGCCAAGAAGGACCCGGTGGCGGTGGCGCTCGATCCCAAGCAGATCGCGCGCATTCTGCAGTCAGCCACCGGCCACAACACCATTTTCGAGCTCGCGCTCGACGGCGAGCGTACCCGCGCCATGATCGTGGACTGGCAGCATGAGCCCATCAAAGGATCGTTGCTGCATGTGGACTTGAAGCGCATCGCCATGGACCAGAAGCTGCAGGTGCGAGTACCCATCGTGCTCAAGGGCGAAGCCGCCGGCGTGAAGCAGCAGGGTGGAATTCTGGAGCAGGTGACGCGCGAAGTCGAAATCGAGTGCTTGCCGGACGATATTCCCAGTTCCATCGAGGCGGACGTCAGCGAGTTGGTATTCGGCAAAGTAATGCGCGTGGCCGACCTGACGCATAGCGGCGAGCTGAAATTCCTCAGCGACCCCAATCAGCCGGTGGCGCACATTATTTCCGTGAAGGAAGAAGTGGCGCCCACTCCGGAAGCAGTCGCGGCCGAAGCTGCCGCCGTTCCCGCCGAGCCCGAGGTCATCAAGAAGGGCAAGCAGGAGACCGAAGAAGAAGGCGCAGAGGCGGCTCCGGCAGAGAAGCCCGAGAAGGCGGAGAAGAAGGAAAAGAAGTGATCGCGTGGGAATGGGCTTTCCCGGCTGGCGCGGCGTGGCGTGGGAATTGAAGGTTTCCAGGTTCGCAGGTTTCAAGGTTTCACCGGGGAACATATGAAACCTTGAAACATTGAAACTTTAAAACCTGAAAAAAGGCACGGTGACGGGTAACGCGTGAAACTGATCGTCGGGCTCGGCAATCCGGGCATCGAATACCAGTTCACGCCCCATAACCTCGGGTTCCTGACGGTTGACCGCCTGGCTGAGCGCTGGCGGGTCGAAGTCAAGAATCGGCACTGCCAGGCGCTGACCGCGCGAACCACGTTCGCGGAAGACGCAGTGCTGCTGGTTAAGCCCGAAACCTACATGAACTTGAGCGGGCTCGCGGTGCGCCAACTGGTGGAGGAGTACGGGCTCAGGCCGGAGCAGGACCTGGTCGTGATTTACGACGAACTGGACCTGCCCTTTGGCAGCATCCGCATCCGGCCGCGCGGTGGCACGGCCGGCCACAATGGGATGGAATCCATTGTGGGTGCGCTGGGCACGGAAGAGTTTCTGCGGGTGCGGCTGGGCATCGCCCCCGACCGCAAGGTGAAAGATGGCGCCCGCTACGTGCTGGCTCAGTTTCGCCGGTCGCAGTACAAGGCCGTGGACCAGATTCTGGATACGGCTGCGGACGCGGTGGAAGCGATTTTGAGGGAAGGCGAGGATGCGGCCATGAACCGCTTCAACCGCAAGCCCGAAAAGGAAGAAGAAAAAGATTAGCCAGGGATCGTTCATCCGTGAAATCCGTGGCCAGCTTTTGGAGAAAACATGCAACGTACCTATGAAGTGATGTTTATCGTCCGGCCCGACATCGGCGAAGAAGACCTGGACAAGCTGGTCTCCACACTGGAGTCCCAGGTTTCGGCTGCCGGCGGCACGGTCAAAAATGTGGAACGTATGGGCAAGCGCCGCCTGGCTTACATGGTTCGCCGTTTCCAGGATGGCATGTACGTGCTGTTCACGGTGGAAGGGGGTGGCGACGCCATTCACGAATTGGAACGCCGCCTGCGCGTCACCGAGCCGGTGATCAAGTTTCTGACTGTGCGCGTGGACAAGGAGCAGTCCCGCCTGGCCAAGCTGAAAGCGCGCCGCAAAGCCCCAGCGCCGCCGCCCGAAACCGGCGGTGAGCCGGCGGCGGCAACGGCATAAGGCAGTTTCAAAGTTTCGAGTTTCAAGCTGCATAAGTCATCGGGCAGAGTGCGAAACTCGAAACATGAAACTCGAAACTTCGATTTTCGATTCTAAGGAGCAACATGGCTGACGAAACCCAAAGACACCAGGCAACGGCGGAGGCTCCGGCAGTGGCCGAAGCTCCCACACCCGCAGCCCCCACGCCGGCGGCAGCGGCGCCCACTCCCGGGCCGCGCGGCGGGCGTGGCGGACCGCGCGAAGGTGGACGCAAGTATTTCCGCCGCAAGAAAGTATGCAAATTCTGCGTGGAGAAAATACAGTCCATTGACTACAAGGACTATCGCCTGCTCTCACAGTTTGTTGCGGAAAGCGGAAAGATTGTGCCCCGCCGCCTGAGCGGCGTATGTACTCCGCACCAGCGGCGCCTTTCCACGGCTATCAAGCAGGCACGCAACATCGCTCTGCTGCCGTTCAGTGCCCGCACGTAACGTGGTCCTTAGTCGCTGGCTAATAGTTGTGACCCGGCCAACCCCGGCGACGTAGGAGCATTGCTGTCGTTGCTCAGAATTTCCGGGCGCAGCGCGCCCCACGGAGTCATTTATGGAAGTCATTCTGAAGGAAGATGTACAGAAGCTGGGTTCCCGCGGCGATGTGGTCAAGGTTGCCGACGGATATGGCCGCAACTACCTGCTGCCCCGCAAGCTGGCCATCGAGGCCACCAAGACCAACCGTGCCGTCATCGAGCAGATGAAGGCGGCGGCGGTGCGCCGCTCCGCTCGCGAAAAGGCCGATGCTGAGGCGCTCTCCACCCAGTTCAATAATCTCAGCCTTTCCTTCCAGCGCCGCTCTGGTGAGCATGACCAACTGTTTGGCTCGGTCACTTCCTCTGACATCGCGTCGGAGATGGAGAAGAAAGGCTTCGGCGTGGATCGCCGTAAGATCCAGTTACACGAGCCCTTGAAGTCTCTGGGCGAATTCACCATTCCGGTGAAGCTGCACAAGGATGTGACCGCCCACGTGCGCGTAGTGATTGAAAAAGAAGCCACCGAAGAAGAGCAGTAGTCCGAGCCGGGAGCTGTGCTGGGATGGCTTCGCCGCGGGCCAAGCTCTCCTGTCTTGGCGATTGCGGATAGTCCAGGTTGTGGAAGGACGCAGATTCAGCTGCGCCCTTCCCGCATCCCGTCTATTTTGGGCATCTCTATTTTTTGTAATTCCCTCCTTTTATCATCATCCATTTTGTCATCCTCTACCCTTGTCATCCTGAGCGGCGCGACTGAGATGCAGCCAAGGAGCGCAGCGAACGGACCTGCTTTTACGTCCTCCGCCGATTCCAGTTTGTTGCGGAGACGTTGCAAGCAACGTCTCTACCAAGTGCGATTTCGAAATCACAAATTTCCGGTAGAGACGTAGCTTGTTACGTCTCCCGAACTCCAATCCATCGCCCTATGGAACCGAATGCTCCGATACCACGTACAATTCACCGGAATGCCAGACGCCTCAACCAAAGCGGCAATAGATTTGCCTCCCACCTATGCCGAATCTCGCACTGCCACGCTGGCGTTGCTCGGCATCGCCGCCGCCATTGCTCTCCTCCATCTGCTCACCAACTCCCGCTACGGCTTCCATCGCGACGAGCTCCAGACTCTGAGTGATGCCCTCCACCTTGACTGGGGATTCGTCGCCTATCCTCCCTTCACCCCATTTGTAGAACGCATCGGCATGGGGATTTTCGGCCTTTCGCTGGTGGGGTTGCGGCTCTTCTCTGTCATCGCACAAGCTTTGGCCGTCGTGGTCACCGGCCTGATGGCACGGGAACTTGGGGGTGGGCGGTTGGCCCAAGTCGCCGCGGCTCTGGCGGTGGCGCTCTCGCCGCTGCCTCTGTTCGAAGGAACCGAATTCCAATACTCCAGCTTCGATTATCTGTGGTGGGTGCTGATCGCCTGGTTCGTCATTCGTCTCTTGAAAACCGGGAACCCACGCTGGTGGCTCGCCATCGGAGCCGCCGTGGGCCTGGGCTTCATGACCAAGTACACCATGGCCTTTTTCGTCGCCGGCATTCTGGGCGGCATGGTGCTGACCCCCGCCCGGCGATACTTCCTCAGCTCGTGGTTCTGGGCCGGCACAGCGCTGGCTCTGCTGATTTTTCTGCCCAACATCATCTGGCAAATCCGGCACGGATTCATCTCCCTGCATTTTCTGCAACACATCCATGCCCGCGACGTGGGCGAGGGCCGTGCCAAAGGCTTCCTGCGCGCCCAATTCCGGATCTGTGCAAATCTTTTCGCGATCCCCTTGTGGCTCGGCGGCCTGATAGTTTTTCTGCGCCGCCCGCAATTCCGGTGGCTGGCCTGGATGTACCTCATCCCGCTGGCCCTGTTCGTTGTCGGCAAAGGACGCGGCTATTACCTGGCCGCCGCCTATCCCATGCTGATCGCCATGGGCGCAGTGGCCGGCGCGCGCTGGGCCGTTTCCCTTTCTGTACGCTGGCGGCGAATAGTCGAAGTTTTTTTCTTCACTGGCCTGGCCCTGGTTGGTCTCTACATCTGTGCCGTGATTCTGCCTTTGGCTTCGAGTGGCCCCCTCAAGGCATTCGCTTTGCGAAACAATGACGACCTGCGGGAAGAGATCGGCTGGAACCAGCTGGTTAAAACGGTTGCCGGAATTCGCCAGTCCCTGCCTCCGGAGCAGCGAAGCGACGCCGGCATCCTGGTGGGGAATTACGGCGAGCAGGGCGCCATCGAGGTCCTGGGTCGTCCCTATCACCTGCCCAGACCCATCAGCGGCACCAATTCGGCCTGGTTGCGCGGCTATCCGGTACCGCCACCCTCCACCCTGATCGTGCTCGGCTGGTCGCGCCAAGAGGCTGACAGCACATTTACCTTCTGCCGGCTGGCCGGACACAATGGAAACCTTCTCGGCGTTCCCAACGAAGAGAGTCGGTATCATCCCGACATTTTTGTCTGCGGCCCTCCCCGTCTGCCCTGGCCGGAATTCTGGAAGCAATTCCAGGGCTTCGGCTGACCCTCCGGCCTGCTAAGCTTCTCAGCGGAACTCGCATGCTGCGCCGACTGCTTCTCCTGCCGCTTATCCTATGCGTCGCGTCGTTGGGCGCGGCGCAAGCCAAGCCTCGCGTACGCGCCATCACCGCCTTCGTGCGCCTCGACCGCGAGCACTATGAGGCCCAAGTGCGCAACGCCGTTACTCTTCTCCACCGCGCCCAGTCTGCCTACCAGAATGCCGGCTACGAAGTGCAGACCCTGCGCATCACTACCCAGCCCTTCCCTCAATACACGCGCGGCCTCTCCGCCACTCAGCAACTGGCCTTCCTCCGCAGCCTGGATGGGTTGGCGCAACAGCAGGGATTTATCGCCAGCATCGGTCCGGCCATGCTCAGCGATTCGGATGGCCGCGGGCTCGCCGACCTGCTCGCCGAGGTCCTGGCGAGCTCCAGGAACCTTTCTGGAAGCATCGTGATCGCCGGTCAGGATGGTCTGCACTGGAAGTCCATCGCCGCGGCGGCCCGCACTATCCAATACCTCGCCGCGCACTCGCCTGGCGGTCAGGCGAACTTCAACTTTGCTGCCACCGCCATGCTGCCACCCTACGGACCCTTCTTCCCAGGCTCGTACTTCACCGTCAACGGTCACCAGTTCGCCATCGGTCTGGAATCGGCAAATCTTGTGCAAGAAGCATTCGCAGCCGGTCAGGACTTCCCATCAGCCCGCTCCAGCCTGGCGCAGAAAATGGCTGCCGCGCTCGTACCTGTTGAGAAAATTGCCACGACTCTGGCTGCTCAAACCGGCTGGCACTACCACGGCATAGATGTCTCGCCCGCTCCCGGAGGCGAAGCCTCGATCGGCGCGGCCATCGAGAAGCTGACGGGTGTGCCCTTCGGCTCCTCAGGCACGCTCAGCGCGGCTGCCCTGATCACCAGCGTCTTGCGCCAGCTCCCCGTCAAGCACGCCGGCTATTCCGGGCTGATGATGCCCATTCTGGAGGACAACACTCTGGCCCGGCGCTGGGCTGAAGGCCACATCTCGGTTGACGGCCTGCTAGCCTACTCTTCTGTTTGCGGAACCGGTCTGGACACCATCCCGCTGCCGGGCAGTATTTCAACCCGGCAGATTGAGCGCATGCTCTCTGATACCGCCAGTTTGGCGTACAAGTGGAATAAGCCGCTTTCAGTGCGCCTCCTGCCGGTTATCGGGAAGCGGGCGGGCGAGCGGACAGCCTTTCACGACCCTCACCTGGTCAACACCGTCCTACAACCCCTGCCCTAGCTGTCGGTCCAGCTGCTAAACGTCCCGGAAAGCACGTTTCGGCTCCCATTTTGGGCCTTTCAGGCCTGCGGTGAGACCTCTAAAACCCCTATAATTCTGCTCACGGATCATGTCCCGCCCCGTCTAAGCCTATGCAAACCGGTACCAACTCTGGCAAGCCGGCTTGCCAAGGACAGGTTCAGACGAGACCATGCCGGCCGATGCGATGGCAGTTCCCTTAACGGTTGGCGAGCGTTCCACCCCGGATCGCAGACCCGGGGCAGGACAGGGCAGTAGATCCGAAAACCCCAGCTGGGGGCACATGGTCGGACAGAGTTTAGGCCGTGTTGATGACACGGCTCTGATCCGTGAGGCGCAACACGGCGATGCCGCCGCCTTTGAGGAACTCGTCCGCCACTACGACCAGGCGGTCCTGCGCCTGGCGCTGCATCTGACGGGCTCCGAGCACGATGCCCAGGATATCTATCAGGAAGCGTTTCTGAAGGCCTACAAGAACGTGGGCAGCTTTCGCTTCGAATGCTCGTTTTATACCTGGATTTACCGCATCGTGACCAATCTCTGCCTCGACCACCTGCGCCGGCGGGCGGTGCGCCGCGAAGAGGCGCCGGTGGCGGTGGACCCACAGGGCGAGCAGTATGACATGCTGGAGCAGGTGGCCGACGGGCGCGCCGGCGCCGACCCCGAACGCGACCTGATGCGCCGCGAACTGGGCGGCCGGATTAATCGCGCCCTCGCCAGGCTGACCCCGCGCGAGCGCATGGTCTTTGAGTTGAAGCATTATCACGGGCTCAAACTCCGCACCGTGGGCGAGATTTTGAACACCACCGAGGAGACGGCCAAGAACACTTTGTTTCGGGCCACACAGAAGCTCCGGGTGGCGCTGGCGGACATGAAATAGATTGCGCAAGGGGCCCGGCTTCAGCCGGGCCGCAAAGCGACAAGAAACTCCGGGGCTTTAGCCCCACCCCGGAAGGGGATGGAAACTATGAAGTGCGAATGGGTAAAAGCGAACCTTCTGCTGTACACCTACGACGAACTGCTGGACGACGCTCGCTATGAACTGGAGCAGCACGTGGCCCGCTGCGGCGAGTGCGCCGCCGAACTGGAAGGGTTGCGTCAATTCAAGGGCAGCATGGCGGCAGCGCCGGTGGCCGAGCCCACGCCCAACCTGCTGGCCGCCTCCCGCATGCGCCTGCAGGAGGCGCTGGAAACCGCCGAGCAGCCGCGCTTCTGGCAGCGCTGGACCTTCGACCTGGCGGCGATTTTTGGCCGCTCCCGCTTCTCTCCCGCTCTGGCCAGCGTCATCTTTATTGTGGGCTTCGCCGCCGGCATTGGCGCCACCTATAAGATTGTTTCCGGCAACACAGCGCGGGTGGCAAACATTTCCAGCTCGGCACAACCGGTCGAATCCTCCATTTCCGGCATCCGCGCCATCAATCAGCTTCCCGGCAGCAAAAGAGTGGAAATCAAATACGACACCGTCACCACGCAATCGGCCGAAGGCTCGCTCGATGACTCCCGCATTCAGCAGCTTCTGCTGTTTGCGGCGCGCAACAACTTCAACTCCGGGGTGCGCATGGATTCCGTGGACCTGCTCTCCCAGCAGCCTCAGGACCAGCGGGTGCGCGAGGCCCTGATTTATGCCCTGCGCTATGACAGCAACCCGGGCGTGCGCATCAAGGCCCTGAACAGCCTGGGTAATTACGTGCGGCAGGATGTGCGCGTGCGCGACGCCGTGCTGGAGGCGCTGCTCAACGACGGCAACCCGGGGGTGCGCGCCGAGGCCATCCACCTGCTGCAGCCGGTGCGCGCCGACAGCAGCGTGCGCGAAGTGCTGCAGCACCTGGCAGGCCAAGACAAAAACACGTACATTCGCACCGAGTCGCGGGCCCTATTAGCGGAAATGCCGGAGATTGACTGATGTGCGATGGAGTGACGAGATTTCCTGGCCGGAGCGGAGCCGGCATCTGCAGGCACTCCGCGGAGAGAAAAGAGGCAGGCAAACTGTGAAGACAATTTCTAAAATCGGTATTCTGCTGCTGCTGGCATCGCTAGCAGCGGTGGCGCAGCAGTCGCGCGTGTACCGCGAAGGCGGCGGGTGGGTGGAAGAGATTACCGGCTCGCTGCCCGCGGCGCGCAGTCTGCGGGTGAGCGCCCAACTGGGCTCGGTGCAGGTGCAGGGCGGCCCCCAGCAGGCGGTCAACTACGTGGTGCGCAAGCGCGCCTATACATCTTCCGAGCAGGAAGCGCGCCGGGAATTCGAACAGTACCGCATCACTGCTTCCGAGCACGGCGACATGGCGGTGCTTGAGGGCCAGCACCAGGGAGGCAGAGCGCGCCGGTTTTCCGTGGATTTCTCCCTGCAAGTACCGCAGTCCCTGGAAGCCACTAAGGTGGAAACCGACGGCGGCAGCGTGAGCGTGAATGACATCGCCGGCCGCGTGGATGCCTCCAGTGGCGGCGGCAGCCTGAAACTGGACCGCGTTGGCGGCGACGTTATCGGCAACACCGGCGGCGGCAGCATTGACGTGGGCAGCGCCGGCGGCAATCTGAACCTGCAAACCGGCGGCGGCGGAATTCACGTGGCCTCTGCCAAAGGCAAAATCACCGCCCAGACCGGCGGCGGCAGCGTGGTGGTTCTGGATGGCTTGCAGGGCGCGTTCCTGGAAACCGGCGGCGGCAGCATCCAGGTGAAACGCTGCCAGGGACAGGTCAAAGCCTCCACCGGCGGCGGCAGTATTGATTTAGGGCAAATCAACGGACCCGCGGAGGTGGACACGGGCGGGGGCAGCATCCGTCTGGCCCTGGCCAGCGGGCCCGTGCGGGCGGAAAGCGGCGGGGGCAGCATTGAACTGATGAACCTGAGCCAGGGCGCGCGCGCGGAAACCGGCGGCGGCGGCATCACCGCGCAATTCGTTGCCACCCGTGGCGGCTTCAGCAGTTCCGAACTGGAAACCCCGGCTGGCGATATCACCGTGTACCTGGCGCCTAACCTGCCCGTCACCATCCATGCCGCGGTGGATATGGGCAACGGCCATAAGATCGCATCCGACTTCCCGCAGATCAAGGTGGTCTCCGAGGGCGGCGATTATGGTCCCAAACGCATCACCGCCGAAGGCAGCTTGAATGGCGGCGGGCCGGTGCTCAAAGTGCACACCAGCTCCGGCGACATTGTTTTCTTACGCAGCACGAGCAAGTAACGTGCAGACGAAAAACTCCTGACGGAGAACTTATATGCGCACACTCGTTCTCAGCACGTTGGCGCTAGCAATTTCGGCGCTGGTGGGGCTGCCGCAAAATGCGGCTTGTCTTCCCCTGCAGCCCGACATGCCTTATGGCCTCTACGGCGAGGAAAGCGGCTCCTACCTGGGCATTGACACCCGTGACATCACCCACGAGCTCATGGTCTCCCTCAAGCTCAACGAGGAGCGCGGGGTGGAAGTCACCATGGTGGACCAGGACGCCCCCGCCGGCAAAGCCGGACTGCGAGAACAGGACGTCATCCTCAGCTTCAACGGCCAATCGGTGGAAGGAGTCGCGGAGCTGCGGCGCATGATTCATGAAACCCCGCCAGGGCGTACGGTCACCCTGGGCATCAGCCGCAACGGCCAGATGATGAGCGTGAAGGTCCAACTGGCGAACCGCCGCAAGCTTTTCAATTATCCGGCGATGGCGGTTATGTCAGGAGTACCCAATCCCCCCGGGGCTCCTGAGAACTTCGAGATGCCGGCCATGCCCGGCTTCGATGTGCCCGCCATTGACGTCATCGTGCACTCTTCCGTGCGCGGCGGGCTGATGGTAGAGAACTTGACGCCGCAACTGGGAGACTTTTTTGGGGTGAAGAACGGCCAGGGCGTGCTGGTGCGCTCGGTGGAAAAAGGCAGCCCAGCGGAGCGCGCCGGCTTCCATGCCGGTGACGTGATTGTGAAGGTGGGTGGCCAGCCCGTCGCCGATACCAGCGATTGGCGCAACGCCATGCGCCGGCAGCGCGGCGGCCCGGTGCCCGTCGGCGTAATGCGCGACCGCAAGTCGCTCACCATTTCCTTCGTCGTCCCCAAGCAGACCGGCCAGGCCATTACCGTGGAGTCCGAGATAACAGCCCACCTCAACATGGACGAGCTACAGGCTGACTTGAACGGCTTGCGCCCGGAGATCGAGGCGGCCCAGCGGCAAGCCGCGGAGGCGCAGAAGCAGTTGTGGAAGCAAAACGCGGATTTTCGCAAGCAGGCGGCCCAGGCGGCCAAGGACGCTGAACGCGAGGTCCAATCCCACCAGCGTGAGATTCAGAAACAGGCCGAGCAGGCAGCCGAAGACGCGCGCCGCGAGGTCCTTTCGCACCAGCGCGAAATCCAGGACCAGGCGCAGCGGGCAGCCGAAGAAGCCCGGCGCCAGATGCAGCTTCACCGCAACGACCTGGAGCGCCTGCAGCAAGAAATGCAGCAGTGGAAGCACAAAGCCGCAGAGATGTAGCGCACGCTTAGAGCAGTTTCTGGGCACTGGCAACTGACAACTGGCAACTGCTTCACCCCACCTCCACCAGCCCATACCTCCGGTTCCAATGACTGCGCAGGTGCCCGAAGGCGCGCGCCAGTTCCGGCTTGGGGATTTCCAAGTTGGAGTCGGCCAGCAGAGCGGCCGCCTCTTTCTTGGCCAGTTCCAGCAGTTCGCGGTCGCGCACGATGTTGGCTACGCGCAGGCTGGGCATGCCCGCCTGCTTAGTGCCGAAAAATTCTCCCGGCCCGCGCAGTTCCAGGTCCATCTCCGCAATCTTGAAGCCGTCGGTCGTATCCAGCATGGCTTGCAGGCGCTGCTCGCCTTCCTCGGAAACCTTGGGTCCGGTCATCAGGATGCAGTAGGACTTCGCGGAGCCACGGCCAATGCGCCCGCGCAGCTGGTGCAACTGCGCCAGCCCGAACATTTCCGCGTGCTCGATCAGCATGAGGCTGGCATTGGGCACGTCCACTCCGACTTCGATGACGGTAGTGGAAACCAGAACATCCACCTCGCCCTTCTGGAAGCGCCGCATCACTGCATCTTTTTCTTCGGCGTCGAGACGCCCGTGCAGCAGCCCAATCCGCAGGTCAGGCAGAATTTCGCGGCGCAGCTTTTTGTACATCTGGATGGCCGCCTTTAGCTCCCGTTCCTCGTTTTCCTCGATCACCGGATAGACTACGTAAGCCTGGTGACCGGCAGCCGCCTGCTGGCGCACAAAATCCCACACTTCGGCGGCGCGTTCGTCGGGCAGGCGGCGAGTCACGATGGGCGAGCGCCCGGGCGGCAGCTCGTCAAGCACGCTCACGTCCAGGTCGCCATAGATGGTCAGGGCCAGCGTGCGCGGAATCGGGGTGGCTGTCATCACCAGGGTATCGGGCTCCGCCGCCGGAGTAGGCTCGGGCCGGCGGACCGCAGCCCCGTCCGGGGTGCAACGCGGCTCGTACGAAGTCACCGCCTCCGTCTGGCTTTCGCTCGCCTTCCGCATTAGCTTGAAACGCTGCAGCACTCCGAAGCGGTGCTGCTCGTCCACAATCACCAGCCCAAGGTTGGCAAATTCCACCGTTTGCTGGATAAGGGCATGGGTGCCGATCACAAGTTGTGCATCGCCGCGGGCGATGTGGCGGCGCAGGTCGCGCTTGCGGTCCTGCTCCACCGAACCCGTCAGCAGCACAATGCGGTAGCCGGCGTGCTCCAGGATGCGCCGCGCCGAAAGGTAGTGCTGGGTGGCCAGAATCTCGGTGGGCGCCATCAGCGCCACCTGGTAGCCATTTTCGATGGCGATGATGGCGGCCTCGAGCGCCACAATCGTTTTGCCCGAGCCCACGTCGCCCTGCAGCAGCCGCCGCATCGGGAAGCCCTGCCGCATGTCGGAGGCTATCTCCTTCAGCACCTTCTTCTGCGCCGCCGTGGGATGGAAGGGAAGAATGCGCTTAATGGCCTGGCGCACGCGGTCATTGAGCTCGAACGTAATGCCGGGCTGCGTGCGCTGCCGCCGGCGCTTCAGCTCCAGCCCCAGCTCCAGGAAGAACAGCTCTTCGAATATGAGCCGGCGGTGTGCCGGGGTGCGCGCTCCCTGCAGGCTGGCCAGGCTTTCCCCTGCCTCCGGCCAATGCGCCTGCCGGAATGCCTGCTGCCGCGGGACCAGCTGCAGGCGCTTGCAGACGCTCCCAGGAATGCTTTCCGGCAGCTCCGGCAAAGCCTCCAGAACGGAATAAATAATGCGCCGGAACCAGCGGCTGGTCAGCTTGCCATTGGCGGCAGACTCATAGATGGGAACAATCCGCCCTATCTCCAGCGACTGTGCTGCCCGGTCGGAGGCCTCTCCCTCCGCTTCCCCCAAAATCTCAAACTGTGGCTGGATAATCTGCAGCCCTCCGCGTCCCCAGGTGTTCTCCTCCACCTTGCCATAGAGCGCCACCAGTTGCCCGGGCTGGAACTTGCCCATCAGGTAGCGCCCATGGAACCACAGGCACGTCAGCTTGGCCCGCCCCTGCCCGGCGGTCATCTGGAATATGTCGAGGCCCGAGCGCCGGGTGCGGAACAGCCCCGACCCGCGCACCTCGGCGATGACCGTCGCCATCTCCCCCGGGCGCAGTTCGGCAATGCCGCGCGGGTTCAGCCGGTCTTCATAGCGGAAGGGAAGGTAGTAGAGCAGGTCTTCAACCGTGTTGATGCCCTTGGCGGCCAGGACCTCGGCCACCCGGGGGCCAATTCCCTTGACGTATTGCACGGGCGTGCTCAATTCGGGCATTCAGGACCTGGGGTTGATGGTAGCAAACCACCAGTGGCCCCAGGCTGCGGCCTAATATCAGAGCGTTTGACCAGCACCTAACCCTGGGCCAGCGCTCTCCCCTCGCAAGCCCCATAATGGGAAAGGGAGCTCCCAAGGAGGCCGGTGCGCAAAAGCTATTTACCCAAGAATTTCTGGCAATCGCTGATCGCCGTAGTGATCGGCAACGCTATTTACTTTCTTCTTATGCCCTATATGCCCCTCCGGGCCCGGCACGTCACCTTTCGTTTCGACTTTGGCCTGGTGGTGGACTTCTGGATCTGCCTTGTTGTCTATGGTTTGCTAGAGCTGTTCAAACGTTGGCGGCAATCACGCAGCAAGGCCTCCGAATAGTGCCGCACTCTCTCCCGGCGGGGGTATACCCGGGAGGTGACCTCGGTAACTTCCGGACAATTCCCTACACCCCCTAAAATCCAGCTGGAAAACTATGCAGAAGATCGCCGTCCTTTACGACGCCAGCCAGGCCGTACTTTCTACCTTCGACCTGGACGAGGTGCTGAATCAGATCCTGATGATCGCACGCGATTATTTCCATCTGCAGAACGTAGCCATCCTGCTTCTCGACAAGAACACCCGGGAGCTGCAGGTGCGCAGCCAGATCGGCTGGGATGCAGGCATGGACCAGTTGCGGCTGACGCTGGACAAGGGAATTACCGGCGCCGCCGCCCAACTGAAGCGCCCCGTTTACGTGCCTGACGTCAGCAAAGATTCCCGCTACGTGGTTTCCGCCCAGAGCACGCGCTCTGAACTGGCGGTCCCCCTCATGGTGCGGGACGAGGTGGTGGGCGCGCTCGACTGCCAGAGCCAGCAGCTCAATTTCTTCGATTCCGACACCATTGACCTGCTGACCCTGTTTTCCACCCAGGCCTCCATGGCGCTGCAGAACGCTCACCTCTACTCCCTGGAGCAGCACCGCGCCGCTCAGCTGGAAGCTATCAATGCTATTGCCAAGCAGACCACTGCCGTGCTCGATCTGAAGGACTTGCTGGCCAAGGTGTGCTCCCTGGTGCGGCAGTCTTTCCCCGGCGAGCACGTATCCGTTCTATTGCGCGACGACCAGGAACTGGTGCTGCGCGCCCACGAGGGCGGCCTGAGCTTGCGCGGAGCTCACCCGGAAAGCCTTATCATCGGCGACGCCATCGCGTGGCGCTGCATGGCCACCGGCCGCACCGTGGTGGAAAACGATGTTTCCAGGGTGCCGCAGTACATGCCCATGTTTGAGCAGACCTGCTCCAAGATGTGTATTCCACTGATCTCGTTTGGTCAGACCCTGGGAGTTCTGGCCCTGGACAGCGCCCAGCTCAACACCTTCCAGATAGCGGATGCGCAGCCGCTCGAGTCCGTGGCTGATATCTGCGCCACCGCCATCCAGAACGCCTACTACGTGGACCGGGTGCGCCAGCTGGCCTACATTGACGGCTTAACCGGCATCTTCAACCGCCGCTATTTTGAAACCCGCATTGCCGATGAAATGGAGCGCGCCCGCCGATACAACACCAGCCTGGCCGTGATCATGCTCGATATTGACCACTTTAAGCGCCTGAACGACGAATTCGGGCACCTTCTAGGCGACGAGGTTCTGCGCCAGGTTTCCTCAGTGTTCTCCCAGCAACTGCGCAAGATTGATGTGGTCTGCCGCTATGGGGGAGAGGAATTTGCCGTGCTGCTGCCCCAGACCAGCGCCGAGCAAGCTTACAGTGTGGCGGAAAAGCTGCGCCGCGAGGTGGCGGGGTACCGCTTCCCGGGGCTGCCGCGCGCGGTCACTATCAGCGCCGGCGCGGCCGCCCATCCCATCCATGGAGTCACCCGCGACGAGGTGGTCAAGTCCGCCGATGCTGCTCTTTACAGCGCCAAACAGGCTGGCCGCAACTGCGTGCGCATGGCAGTTTTTACGCCCCAGGCCGTCTCCGCTAGTGTTCAATCCGTCTGATAGAGCCGTAAGTCGCCTGCTCCCACATGGACGTGGAGCCGATAGGCGCCTGGACCGTTACGTTGGAATGACCTTGCAAAACCATCTTTGCTTACGTTGAAAGCGGGGGCTGTCAGGTCGCCGATGGACACAGAAGCGTCCACCTTCTGGTAATCCTCCGGGCGCCGCACGTCAATGTTTACGTCGCCGGCATGCACTGCAACGTCCTTGCTTCCGGCAACACCCTGAACATTCAGGTCCCCGGCTCCCAATCGAATGAACAGGTCGGAACGCAGGGGAACCTCAATGTCAGCATGAAAATTGTGAGGGGCATGGCGCACCGTCAGGCTGGCGGACGAACCGGACGCCTGCAGGTCAACTTTGACCGCGCCGGAGGCGGTATTTGCCGGCTGGCAGGTGACCCGGATGTGCTCCGCCGGGGTGCCTGAAATGCTGTAATCGCCCGGCGCCAAGTGCATCTGAATGCTGCCTCCGGAGGGGAACTTCTGCTCTACGTGAGTTTCCGGAGCCAGGTCTTGCCCGGCCGCCGTTACCGTCAGAAGGAGGGCCCAGGCGATGACCAGGCATTTCATACGTACTTCCTCCTGCCATGCTGATACGTCGCCCGTCCGCCGCCAGTTCCTCCAAGTGTGGGATAATTTGCGGCGGTGCCCGTGGCCGACAAATCCGAGCTGTACCGCCGCCTGCCCTCAGTGGATGAAGTTCTGCGTTTGCAGCAGATTACGGACTTGACCGAGCGCGAGGGACATGCCGCCGTCGCCGAGGCGGCGCGCGCCGTCCTGGGGCGGGTACGGGAGGAGATTGCCGCCGGGCGGCTGAACTCCTCCGGGGTGGAACTGGCGATCTCTGGCTTGCCGGAGGCAGTCGAAAGGCAGTTGCGGCAGGCCCTCCAGCCCTCCCTGCGCTCCGTTATCAACGCCAGTGGCGTGGTCCTGCATACTAACCTGGGCCGGGCGCCCCTGGCCGCTGCCGCGCTCGACCACCTGCGTGAGGTAGCGTCCACATATTCCAACCTGGAATTCGATATCGCCAAAGGAGAACGTGGAAAGCGCGACGTTCATGTGGAGCGCCTGTTCGCGCAACTGTTCGCAGCCTGCGCTCCCGAGCCAATTTCGACGGTGGTGGTCAACAACAATGCCGCCGCCGTGCTGCTGGGGCTGAACTCATTGGCGGAGGGCGGCGAGGTGGTCGTTTCCCGGGGCGAACTGGTGGAGATCGGCGGATCCTTCCGCATTCCCGAAGTGATGGCCAAGTCGGGCGCCTTCCTGCGCGAGGTAGGCACCACCAACCGCACCCGCATTGCCGATTACAGCCGCGCCATCAGCGAGAAAACGCGGCTCCTGCTGCGCGTGCACCGCTCCAATTTCCAGATCACCGGCTTTACGGAGCAGCCCGCCCTTTCCGAACTGGTGGAACTGGGACGCAAGCGGGGCATCCCGGTGATGGAGGACCTGGGCAGCGGCGCGCTCATAGATTTGCGCTCGGTGGGCATCAGCGGCGAGCCGGGCGTGGCCGATAGCCTGCGCGCCAGGGTGGATGTGGTGACTTACAGCGGCGATAAGTTGCTGGGTGGGCCGCAGGCGGGAATTCTAAGCGGCCGCCGCGAACTGGTCGCCCGCATCCGCTCCAACCCCCTGTTTCGCGCTTTGCGCGTGGACAAGCTGACCTATGCCGCGCTGGAAGCCACGCTGCTCGCCTATATTCGCCAGGACCATGACGCCATACCGGCGCTGCGCATGCTGCGGCTCCCGGCGCAGGAGATCGAACGGCGCGCTCAAGCCGTGAAGCAGAAACTGGATAAGGCGGGCGGCCTCTCGCTGGAAATTCTGGATGGGCGCTCGGTCGTGGGAGGAGGCGCCGCGCCGGCCGCCACTCTCCCCAGTCGGCTGCTCGCGGTGACATGTGAAGGCCTGAGCGCAGACGAGTTTGCCGCTCGCCTCCGGTCCGGTGAGCCGCCCATAGTCGCCCGTGTCGAAGAAGGCCGCGTGCTGCTCGACCTGCGCACCGTGTTTCCGGAGCAGGACGAACTCGTGGCACGATCACTGCTTGCCATCTCGAGCAAGCATCCGAGCACTTAGCATTTAGCAATTAGCATTTGGCCAGCCTCACGAATTGCTTGGTTCCAGCAAAACCGTTCCAGGCTAAATGCTAAGTGCTAACTGCCAATGGCTACGGTTTTCACCATCGGCCATTCTACCCGCACTTTGCAGGAACTGATTGCCGCTCTGCAGGCGCATGGCATCCGCACCCTGGTGGACATTCGTTCCTTTCCCATGTCGCGGCGGCTGCCGCACTTCAATCGCGAAGCGCTGGAGCAGGAACTGCCCCCCGCTGGCATCGCCTACGTGTGGATGAAGGACCTGGGTGGGCGGCGCAAAAAGCAGCTCGACGATTCTCCCAACGTGGCGTTGCGCAACGACAGCTTCCGCAATTACGCCGACTACATGCTGACCGAACCGTTCCAGCGCGCCGTTGAAGAACTGCTGCGCCTTGCCGTACAGGCGCCCACCGCCATCATGTGCGCCGAGCGCGTGTACTTCCGCTGCCACAGGATGCTGGTTTCCGACTACCTGGTTGCCCACGGCTGCCAGGTGCTGCACATTGACGACACTGGCTCCGTGCGCCCCCACAAGCTCATGGCGGAAGCGCGCATGGTGGATGGCCAGCTCATCTACCGCGGCGACCGGCTGTTGTGATGGAAGAATGATGATTGAGAATGATGAATGAAATGACCAATTGACGATTGATAATTGAAGATTTGACGAATGAAAGACGAATCGGATTGAGAAATCAAATCTTTGGCGAGCCACGAAATGGCAAATTAGAAATTACCAAATTACAAATCCTCTGTGCTGTCTGTGTCCTCTGTGGTGAACCGTTTACAGGCGGATGGCGCGCGCAAACTCCACCGCCGGTATCTTGCGCAGTTCCCCCAGCACGTTCTCCTGCACCCGGCTGTCCACGTGCACTACGGCTATGGCCTGGCGCACACCGCCTTCGCCATTATGCGCACGGCGGCCCAGCGAGAAATCGGCGATGTTGATCTTGTGTTCTCCAAGAGTGGTGCCGATCCTGCCGATGACCCCGGGAACGTCGCGATTGCGCAGGTAGATGAGATTGCGCTCCAGCGGCGCTTCCACGTCAATATCGTCCACCGCCAGCAGCCGCGGTGACTGGCCATGTAGGACGGTGCCCTTGACCAGGCATTCCTGCGCCGAGCTTTTAAGCAGCACGGAAATGACGTTGCCCGCCCCGCCCACACCCTTGCTCTTGCGCGCCTCGTGCACGCGCACCCCGCAGCTTTCCGCCAGTGCAGCTGCGTTCACCAGGTTGGCGTTCTCCGAGACCACCTGGTTGAGCACGCCCTTGATGGCCGCGTTGCGCACCAGTTCCGTCTTCCACTCGGCAATGGCTCCGGTGTAGCGCAGCGAGATTTCCTGAGGCGCGCCTTCCACAATCTGCGCCAGAAAGCCTCCCAGGCGCTCGGCCAGCACGATGTAAGGCTGCATCTGCAGGTACTCGTCGTGGGAGACAGAAGGCACGTTGACCGCATTCTGGATCACGCCGTGCTTCAGGTATTCCAGCACCTGCTGCGCGATCTGGTAGCCGACCGCCTCCTGGGCCTCATGGGTGGAGCCGCCAATGTGAGGCGTGAGCACCACGTTGCCAAGTGCGAGCAGGGGCGAGCCCTTGGGTGGCTCCACTTCGAAGACGTCCAGGCCGGCGCCGCCCAGATGGCCGGACTTGAGCGCCTCGGCCAGCGCTGCCGTATCCACCAGTTCGCCGCGGGCGCAGTTGATAAGGCGCGCGCCGCGCTTCAGCTTGGGCAAAGATTCGGCGTTGATCATGTGTGCGGTTTGCGGGGTCAGGCCGACGTGCAGGGTCAGGTAATCGCTTTCCCGGTAAACTTCGTCCAGTTCGGTGAGTCGAATGCCGAGCTCGCGTGTCACTGAGGTGGAAATAAAGGGATCGTGCGCAATCACCTTCATGCCGAACACGCCGGCGCGCTTCGCCACCTCCATGCCGATGCGCCCCAGGCCGACAATGCCCAGAGTCTTGCCCCTCAGTTCGGTTCCCTGCAGTGTTTTCTTTTCCCATTTGCCGGCATGGGTACTCTGATCGGCCCGGCAAAGGTGGCGAGCCAGGGCCAGCATGAGTCCAACGGTGTGCTCGGCCACGGCCACGGCGTTGGCCCCGGGCGTGTTCATGACCGCGATGCCCTTGCGGGTGGCGGCCTCCAGGTCAATGTTGTCCACGCCCACCCCGGCGCGGCCGATGACGCGCAGTTTGCGGGCGTGCTCCAGGAGGGCGGAATCCACGTAAACGGCAGAGCGCACGATCAGCGCGTCCGCGCTCTCCACCTGGGTGGCCAGGTTGCCGTTGAGCTGTTCGTGGGTAACCACCGTCCAGCGTGATTCTTCCTTGAGCAGGCCAACGGCCGAGGAGGAGATCTTCTCTGCGATAACGATTTTCATGGCAGCTTCCTGTCAGGCGCGGGCGGCGGCCGGTTCTGTCGCGTCGGCTGCGGCGGCATAGACTTCCTGGGCGGCGCGCAAACCGGCGCCCAGCTCCACGGGCGCCCCAGCGGCGGCCAGCACCTGCTCCAGCGCGCCAATCACGCCGATGGTGTCCAGGTAGTCGTAATAGCCGATATGGGCGACGCGGAAAAGCTTGCCTTTCATCTCCCCCTGGCCATTAGCCACAACGGCGCCGAAGTTCTCGCGCAGCCCCGCGACGATCTTGCCCGAATCGAGCCCCGCCTGCGGCACCACCGCGGTGAGCGCCGAAGCCGGAGCCGTGGGAGCGAACAGGCGCAGGCCCAGCGCCGCAACAGCGCTCCGGGTCATCTGGGCGCAGAGTTCGGCGCCGGCGATCAGGCGGTCGCGCCCCACGGCCAGGCTGCCCTCGCCCCCTTGACGCAGATATTCCAGGGCCGCGCCCAGGGCGGCAATCAGCGCTGTCGCCGGGGTGTAGGCCGACTCGCCCTTGGCGGCGGCTTTGCGTTCCCTGCGCAGGTCGAAATAATACCGGGGCGAACGCGTGCTCTCCGCCCGCTGCCAGGCGCGCTCGCTCACGGCCAGGTAGGCCAGTCCCGGGGGAATCATCAGCGCCTTCTGCGAGCCCCCAATGATTACGTCAATGCCCCAGGCGTCCACGTCCAGCCGGGTGGTGCCCAGCCCGGTGATGGCGTCCACCACCAGCAGGGCTTGCGGCGCCTGCGCCCGCACCAGGCCGGCGATGGCTTCCACGTCATGCCGCACCCCGGTGGAGCTTTCCGTAGCCTGCACGTACACCGCGCGCACACCGGGGGCCAGTTTGTCGCGAATCTGAGCGCTGGAAAAGGTTTGTCCGTAAGCGGCACTGACCAGTTCCACCTGGCAGCCGTAGGCCTGGGCAAGGTCGCGCCAGCGCTCGCCGAACTTGCCGGCGCTAAGCACCAGAACCTGGTCGCCCGGCGAGGTCAGGTTGGAAACGGAAGCTTCCATGGCTCCGGTGCCCGAGGAGGCGAGCAGGAGGACGTCGTTTCTGGTGCCGATAAATTCCTTCAAATCAGCCAGAGTGCGGGTAAACAGGGAGCGGAACTCGGCGGTGCGGTGGTGCATGCCGGCAGATGCCATGGCCACCTGCGCCGCGGGCAGTAGCGGTGTGGGCCCGGGAGTATATAAGCGCGTCTTTCGCAACATGAGGTTAAGAGACCTTTTCGCGGAGTATTAGGAATCTCTTTCAGCTTAGCTCACCCGGCAGCTCAAGCAAAATATTCCAGGAGAGTTGGTGAAGGGTGCTGGTTCAAAGCGGGACCCCGCGGCAGGCCGAACCCCGCAGGGTGAGATATGTAAAGATATCTTTTGTTATCTTAAGTTCCCTAAGCCCCCATGTTTTATTACTTTCGGAGGGTTCTTGTTGCGTTGGCACGCAACGCTTGCTGGCGCTGTAACGTCCAAGTATTTGGACGGATACTTAGGCCGTCCCGGGAAGGGTTGCAGTTTCGGATGGCCGGGTACTTGGATTTCGAAGTCGCCCCCGCGACTTACTGGCCGCGACGCGAGCGCAGCAGATAGGGCTTCGATATGAGCATGAACCGACACCGCCATGCTTGGCGTGAAGACAACATATGCGCTTCCTGTGGGGCGCAGCGCTGCCATGCTACTCAACTCCGTTCCGCGATTATGCTGCAAAGCGGACGCTGCCGGCGGGCCACTCAGGAAGGATCCCATTTCTGTCGCCGGCACCGTTATCTCGATCACGTACACAGCAAGAAACTGGTGGAGAGCCTGCAACTTCAACCCGAGGCCAAGGCGTCCTGAAAAGCGGTGCCTCTTTTACCGCGGGCTGAGATCCTGGTAATTGTTGGGCACGGCGGTGGCAATGCGGCCGTTCGCGATAAACAGCAACAGGCCCGAATGTGGGTCGTTTGCGGAGCGCACAATCAGCAGACCGTCGCCGCTGACGTTGAGAGGGGCAGGGCCTATCCATTGGATTCCGTTCAGCGTGGACTTGGGCACGCGCGCGGCAATGGCGATCTCAGGGTAGCGGACGTCGTAGAGGTCCGCGTCGCTGGCCAGCAGGACGATGCGGCGCATCCCGTCGGAACGTACCAGAACATAGCCCACATCCTGGTCGCTGCCGCGGCCGGAGAAATCCCCCACAATATGACCGGTTACCGTGGCCCCGGTGCCGCGCAGCCAAGCCGCCGCATCGGGGTCGAAGTCGTCTGGCGTTGCCGCCCGCCAGC
>Ga0075276_10000045_pt1 | contig 38045 bp, 66 predicted proteins | sample SF_Rice_5C_80N_4_FD_69770 | JGI IMG/M metagenome (GOLD analysis project Ga0075276, IMG submission 69770) | Rice paddy soil microbial communities from Twitchell Island, California, USA - SF_Rice_5C_80N_405 | ecosystem: Environmental > Terrestrial > Soil > Paddy field/soil | place: USA: Twitchell... | reverse complement strand
CAGTCAGCAGTCAGTAACAACGTCTTCTGGATCAGTACCATCGACGACAACACCACCAATCCCGACTCAGGCGGTGGTGGCTGGACGAACGCGTACTCGCCTCCTGCAGGCAGCGTGTTCGCCTACGCCGGATCCGTGTTGCCTGCCGGCTACCTGCAGGTGCCACAGACGTTGACGTTGGTGAGCGCATCCACGTACGCCAACCTATTCAACGCCATCGGCTACACGTGGGGCGGCAGCGGAGCGAACTTCGCGTTGCCATATCTGGCGAGCGGCTACGTGCCGGTACAGGGGACGCTGGCGTCGCTCACACATGGTGTGGTCAAGAATCACACTCACCAGTATCTGTCCTACACGTCGCAATCACCGCAAACAGGTAGCTCTACCCCATGCTGGTTTGGTACGCAGTATATCAACACCGGCAACCCGAATGCACCAGAAGGTGGCGCGGATAACCTCGCGGCCGGCATGGGCATGATGTACATCGTGAAATACTAACCGGAGGTTGAATCAAAATGACAACAGAAACTACGAAGCCTGACTTCATCGACGTGCATCTGTTCGATGACAAGACCGGTGCGTATACCCACTCAGCGCAAGCCCAACGCAACCCGATGTTCGGCGTCGCGAAAGACGAACCTGAGTTCCTCACACCAGTTCACTCCATGCTGCAAGCACCGAGTGAACCACCGCCTGGTCAATGGCCGGTGGCGGTGAACGGGGTGTGGGTGAACAAGCCTGATCACCGTGGCAAGATGATCTATAACCAGACTGACAACTCTGCCAAGACCATGGATGTCGTCGGTGATCCTCCCGAGGGTTGGGCGCTTGAACCAGCCCACCAGTTCCAACTGGAAGAGGCTGAAACCGACGCCAAGCGACGTGTTCATGACTCCCGCGCTGCTGTGGTTAGTGCGGATGTCCACGTCACCATCGGTGATAAGTCTTATCCGTTCCAGGCTGATGACTACAGCTTCATGATCTTATCACGCACCGTCCAGTTGGTCGAGCGTAATGCCATGAAGTGTCCTCCCATCTGGCGCAGCTCTGACAATCAGAACGTGCCTGTGACCGTAGAAGATCTTCAGGCCATCGAGGTAGCGATCATGACGCAACTGCAGCAAGCATTCATGCACGCCTTCACCTTGAAGGATCAGATCAAAGCGGCTGCCGATGCTGACAATTTGTCGGCGCTGCGTGGCATTCAATGGTGATAGGGAGGCATCATGGGCAACGAACAACATGACCACGAGCAACGGCGACATGATGACGGCACCATCACCCGCATCTTCCAGGCGATTGATGCCTTGGGGAAACGACTTGATGGAGGCATGACACGGATCGATGAGGTCAGCCGTAAACTCATTGACCACATGCACTACGAAGATGAGCGGTACATGCACATCGAAAAAGGCATTGAGGAGATACGCAACTGGATGCATGGCGTGATCGACTCAATGCCTCGTGATGAAACAGGCAAACCAAGTCTGTTCGTCCATCGCCAAGATCATGAGATGGCGCGTGAGTACAAGTCCACCGCCAAGGAGGATCGTCGCAAGCTGCGTGACAAGCTGATCGACTATGGCATCATCGGCATCATCATCTTCATCATCACGCATGGTGAGGCCATCATAAAATTACTGCACTAAGGAGATGACATGCAAGGAGACTATGACCGGATGTTCGGTGTTCTGATGGCTGAGGAAGGCGGCTACGTCAACGATCCCAAGGACCCTGGTGGTGAGACCAAGTACGGCATCACCTGGCCGGCATTGAAGGACGCCATCGCCAAGGGCTACGTGCCTGTAGACGCGACCATCAAGGACCTGACTGTGGACCAAGCTAAAGCCATCTACAAGCCAGACTACTGGGATGCCGTCAAGGGTGATCAACTGCCTTGGCCCATCTGCTGTTACGTGTTCGATTCAGCGGTGAACCAAGGTATCGCACCCGCCATCAAGATGCTGCAGCGGGCGGTGGATGTGGTGCAAGATGGTCAGCTTGGTCCGGTGACGTTGTCCAAGGTGGCCGCGCGCACTGCGGCACCGGCGAGCAACCGATACACGTGCGGCAGGTTCATGGCTTTCCGTACGATGCGGTATCAGAGCACGCGCAACTTCGACGTGTTCGGTGAGGACTGGCTCATACGCTGCTTTGAGCTGGCAATGCAAATCAACTGAAGGAGAAAACATGAACGCACTAATCTCTCAAAACGCCTTGATCTTCTACCTGTTGACCTGCGTCGGTATCCTGGCGCATGCCTGCAAGAAGTGGATCTGGCGTGAGATCAACTACTCCGTGTGGGACTACCTGTTTAAGGTGGACATCCACGCCACCGCTGCCACCTTCGCCACCGCGTTGGCTGGCACCGTGACCATGCTCAGCACTGGGACCATCACGGACTACCACATCACGTCGCAGGCTCTGCTGGTGATTACCACTGCCTTCGGCATCGATGCCACCGTGTTGCCTGCCACCGCGGGCGCAAAAACCGGATCCGGAAAGGAGGCCAGCGATGGAACTCCCGCAAAGCCCTAACATCAAGCAGTACGCCAGGCTCGGTTTCGAGGTCGCTCTGGTCGTCATCATAGCGATCATGTGGTGGGATCATCGTCCCAAGCCGGCTCCTGTTCACGCCCCTGTAGTAGCAACACCGAACAAGGCCCTCGCCTCCACGCCTACCACAACCATCCAGCCGAAAGCTGGTGTCGTGGTCTACGTGCCGGCGGCCAAGAAGAAAGTGGAGTTACCACCTGAGGTGCAGAACAACCCGAGCGCGTTCGTCATCGGCAGCTCGAGCCTGAAGGAATCTGACAGGCCACAGACCGTGACCACCACGATCGATGCGAACACAGGCCAGGCGCAAACCTTCGTGACTCAAGAGCCGTATCCCTGGCTTGCTGCTGAGAACCACCGGTCCGTGTCACTGAGTTATGGGATCAAGGGATATTCGTCCATCCAAGGTGGTGGTACCACCTGGGCCTGGCGAACGACATTCAGAGATGATCTTGTGCAGGTGAAAGCTCTGCATCTGGGTGTCCAGGTCTCGGCTGATTCTGATGCCAGCTACTACGCCGGCGTCAGTGTGACCTATAAGTTTTGAGGTTATCGACCCAGTTTAAGTTCTCGGTTTTCTAGTGCGCTGGGGATGTATACTGGGCCGATCTTGACCCGTGCCGGAAGGCGCGGGTCTTTTTTAATCAGCCCAGGTTGTGAGTCACAATTATCTGTATTCCGGGGCCTTTTCAGGGGCTTCCGTGGCATCGTCCGGGATAACGATGATGATACTGTCATCCAGGCACGGAAAACGCGTCTCGGAAGCCTCTCTATGGAGCCGTATGTACTCCGAGGCCCTCTCCTGGCTGGCCTGGCGAGCCTGGTTAACCTGGCGCTCCAGGAGGTAGTATCTGCCTCCAAAGAAGCCAGCCAGGACGCCCAGGATGACCGCCAGGGCCAGGACGACGTTGTACTGCTTGCTAGGTATTACGATTGCGCGATCCATGTTTCCTCCCTCCCTATTTCACAATGATGTAGTGCTTCTTCCCGTGAATCCATCTCACCACCAGTCGTCTGTGCATCACAACTTTCCAGTAGCAAGACCAGTGTTTCCCGTAGCCGGCGTTCAGGGCTGCGTTCATCACCTCAAGTTGGTCCTTCTCGTTCAACCAGTTCTTGTTCTTCATGTGCAACTTCTGCACAAGCCAGTAGAACGTAGTCTTACTGAATTGACCGATGCCGCATGAAACACCGTCATCACCACACTTGAGGTCGCCCTTGTGATGAAACCGATGATTCAACCAACCATCAGACTCCCAGTAGTGGGAATCTCTGCTCTCACACCAAACGATCTTCGCCAGATTCGGGTTGGTCTGATCGTCAGCGTGGCTCGGCATTGATGCAACAGCTAGTAACAACATGGCAAGCAACTTGTGCTTCTTCATGCGGTCCTCCTTTCTGTTAGTTGGGCCGCGGTTATTGTACCCCGATTAGTGGACGATATGATCAGGTTTCTGACCGCCAAGACTCACATCTTCCGCACCCGTACCTTGCATGAAAAGGCGGCTTTCAAACATCTCACGAAACGGATCCCGGAACGGCGGGATGTTGAAGAGCGTGCGCATCTTGCACGCAGCGTTCAGCAGCGTCGTTGTCGGTCCCCATGCATCACCGACAACTTGATACAGTGCCGGATAATCCAACGAGCTGATGCGTTGAACTTCATTTGTCAGTTCGATGAAGACCTTGGTGCCTTCGTATCTCGGCCACACGTGATCAGGTACGCCCACGATTGAACCGATGGGCGGCGTTTTCGCAGCCAGCTCCTTGTCTTCTGGCACGTTGGCAATTATCGCATAATGCAGTTTCATCTCGTTCTCCTTAGTGGCGCGTAAGACCCATGGTGTTTGGTACATGCTCACCGCACCAGTCATTCTCCTTCAGTGGTGGTTGCGGATACGCTGTCACCACCCGGAAACCTGATTCATCTGGTGCTGCGATGATCAATGCCACTGGTGCTCTGATCTTGCAGACGTTGTGTTCAGCGCCGTAAAAATAACACGTCTTGCACTTTGCTTTTTCCATGGTGGTCGTAGCCCCTGTTTCCAGGGGCCACTGCGTTGATTAGTCTTCCTGGATGAACCAGCCCAGAGCGGCCTGGTCGCCGATAGACAACGACACCTTCAGCTCCTCGAGCACCGACAGCTTGACGGGCTGGGCGTCGATTTCCACCTCGACGTCATGCCACTTGCGCATGGCGTCCTCGTACTTCTGCATGGTTTCCAGGTCGGCTTTGTCGATGCCCTTCACCGTCTTGCCGCTTTGGGCCGACTTGTTGTCGTATCCCAGCTCGCCGATCAGGCGATTGTTCTCGTCCTGAGATCCGCGTTTGGCCTGCTTCAGAGCCTTGGCGATCTTGTTGATGGACTTGGCGAACCAGTAACGGTCTTTCGCCACAGGCATGATGGTCCGGCCGATGACAGACAGCGCGGCTTCGGATTCGATCAGATCTTCACGTGTTACTTTCAACATGGTTTTTCTCCTAGGTTAAATGGTACTACACATCGATCAATCTAGCGACTGACCAAATTTTTTACGACGTTCATCTGCTTCCACACATGGCCGCTGTTGATCCACAGCTCCTTCGCAGCTGAGTGAGGATACTCCTCCGCGAAAATGATCGTCTGGCACGAGGTGTTCAACAGCAGCTTGACGCATGTCATGCATGGGCTGGCTGTCACGTAGCAAGCGTCGATGGCGTACACGTCTTTGCATTGCAGCAACGCATTCTGCTCGGCGTGAATCGCCTGGCAGCCATCGAGATTTGTTCCGCTAGGTGAATTTGCACCGCTGCATGCCCATGGATGCGAATCAGGCCCGAAGGTCTCCGTATCCACGTCATTGCAGTGAGGCAAACCAGCTGCCACACCGTTGTAACCTGTAGCCAGCACGTGGCCGCGTGCGTTCAGCAGCACGCAACCAACCTGCCGACGCAGGCATGTTGCTCGGCGTGATGTCACCAGCGCCAGTTCCATTGCCCATTCATCGCGAGTTGGTCTTGCGTCCATGATCGTCTCCTTATTCCCACCAGCGTAAACGCACGCCGGTGTCTTCGAACCGTTCTTGTGAACCCTTCTGCGTGTCGCGAAGATCTTTCAGCCACATCATCAGGGCACGCTCGTCGCGCCACATCATCTCAGGCGTCGTGGGCTGCGTAGCTTTAGGCAAGCCGGCATCGATGCAACGTTTTGCATCATCCCAGTTGGTCTGATAGATATGGCTCGATGCTGCGGTCAGGAACAGATAGCCAGGCCGCACAGCTTCATCATGACGGCGGTGCGCGTTCAGCTTGGCGCAGATGAGATGGCCGAACATGCTGAAGTTGAAGGTGTCATATGGCAGCCCCAACCACAGATCAGACGAGCGCATGAACACATGGACGTTGAGATGGTCGCGTTTGTTCTCGTCCTGCCTGATGTTGCAGAAGATGGCCACAGTGCATGGGACATCCTTCGTCGCCGGAGGATTCTCACGCCAGATGGTGAGACCGGCCTGGCGGCTCGACGGGTCTTGCAGCAACTTGTCCACGATGTAGTCCATCTGTCCCACGATCTTGGGACCGTAGGCACCATAGAACCTCTCACCATCATCAGAGAACTGCGCGATGTTGGGATTGTACTTGGAGATGTCCTCCACGCGGTCGCTGCCCGACAGAATCCAGTAGGCTTCTGCCGCCATGAAGCGATAGCTGAGTTGCCGCTCAGGAGCGGTGAGCACAGGTCGCGTCATGTCACTGATCGTGGTGCGTTGAGGCAGCTCCAACGTCAGCTTATCACGCGGCGACACGATGTGACCGCTGCGGATGACGTCATGGAGCGCATTCAGCCACACCTCAGTGAAACTCAAGGATGGTAGTTTATTGAAGATCATAGTTGTGTCCTTATGCGAGGAGTTTTTGGAGTTGCCCGATCAACGGATAGGGCTGCTTGTAGTTGAACCGCTTGAACGACTGCGGATGTGGCATGACGAACGGGTCGCCAACCATCTCACGCAGCTTCGCTTCTGCGGTTCTACCCAGTGCGATGTACGACTTGCGCGGCACACCGAGTTTCTGAACCAGCGCAAGATCTTGGTCAGCGTTCACCCACAGCAGGTTCATCTCGTGGATGCCACCACGCTCGAGCTGTTGAGTCAACCACTGACTGCAGCCTTCATTGCTGAAGGAGGCGAACGGCCACTGGTACCACGGATCCTGATCTTTACGCTCGGCGAAGTTCTCGCCCACCAGCACTACATCAGCAAGCCAGTTGCCTGCTGACTTCAGCTCCAGCGGATGTTGCGCCGAGTTCAGACAACCCAGGAAGTGATGATCAATGACCTGATCGATGTCGCTGTACTGATCGACTGTGTAGTTGAACTCGATCACAGGCAAGTGTGTGGACATCGACATGTAGCCGTTGTACACCTCTTGCAGCTGCTCCACGTTGTCCAGCATCTCCAGATGCTTGCGTGACATGTAGTTCTTCTTCACGTTCTCCCAGCCTGGGTTGCAGCGGATCACCACCGCGTTGCAGCGCATCGCCAGGCGTTCCAGCATGCGCCGAGACGCGATGCCGAGACGATCATAGCCTTCACGATACGCGACACCATAAGGCAGCTCACTCAGCCAGCAACGATCGAAGACCACGTCTTGATAGCCTAGCAACGCCGGCAGCATGGCTTCCACGTACATACGTCCCAGCCCTTTGTTCACACGTGGCAATGCAGGGAAGTGCACGTAGCGTGCGCCATGCTCCTTGGCGTATTCCTTGGCGAAGGTGGTCTTGCCCGAGCCGTCCGTGCCCTCGAAGATCACGAGCCTGCCGCACCGCCCCGTGTTGTTCACTTTGGCCATGATAAAACCCTCCGCAGTGTGTCCTCAGGGCCAACCCAACCAGCAGGCTTGACGACGTCAAAGGTGCTGCCGCGCTTGGAATCGCTGGCACGCTTCGCACGAACCTTGGCCATGTTCGCCATGTGCACCGCTGTCATGCCGGCGATCCACTGTTGCGGATTGACGCCGAGGAAGAGCGCGGTGCCGTATGTGACATAGGCCAGGTCGAGCAACGCATCGAACGCGCCCACCTCGTCACCGCGCTCCAAGGCTTCTTGCAGTTCAGTCACCTCCTCACGCAAGAACTTCAAGCGGAACTCAGCCGCTGCCGGATCTTCCATGAGGATGTTCTTGGTGCCGTCAGGCAACTCGAACTTGGTGTGAAAATCGAGTACTTGTTGAATCATGATCTTCTCCTTACGGTTTACGGCAGACCCACAGATTGTTGCGTGCGTGGTCGGGATACAACGGGCCGAAGATGTTGCTGATGGCGTCGTTGTCGAAGTACTGCTCCAGGCCCTTGCGCACCAGCTGGATGGCCTTCTGCAGTTGCGCATCATCAGCACCAATCACCTCGACGCCAGGCTTGTCCTTACCGATGTGCTTGATGTCCATGAAGGTGCCGTAGCGTTTCTCCACCTTGAAGCCAGCCTTCTCGATGGCCTTCTTCAGCTCAGGCACGGTGTACTCATGGATGTGGTTGGCGGCGTGGCGCTTGCCGTCGTACACAGGCGTGGACAGAAGCAGGTAGCCCTTGGGTTTCAGGCACGCGAGCATCGCCTTCAGCAGCTTGGCCCCGTGCTCCACCTTCATGTGCTCGATCACCTCGTAGTTGACGACCACATCGAAGCCCTTGGGTTGCAGCTTCAGGACTTCCTTGTACCGTTCCACGAAGTTGAACTCGCCCATGAAGGTGAGACGTTGGCTGTTGGACGGCTTCAGCTTGTTGAGGTCCACGCCGACGTAGTTGTTCACGCGGGCTGCGGCACCGCCAGTCAAGATCTTGCTCAGCGGCTTATCCTCGCCGCAACCGACTTCCAGCACATTGTCGGTAGGTTTGACGAACCGCCTGGCGAAACTCCAGCGGAAGAAGTGGGCAGAGTAGTCGCGATGCAGCGTGCGGCCATGGCCCGATTCGTGGAGTTGTGTGGTATCGTAGTCACGCTCGTCGCGCACTACCTCTTTGGATTTTGCCATGTTGATTCTCCTATGTTCACGGATTGCATGTGAGTTTTATCCGTATAGTTGTGAACACTGCTACAATGACGAACGAGCTGCCTGTGAGGACAGCTCGCTCTAAAGTGCTGATGTGACCAGCAACTTATTCCTTCGCCTTGGGCGGCTTCTTGCCGTTCTTGATGAGGTGGTTGCGGTACCACTTCACGTAGCCGCGTTTGTTGTCGTCCAGGCCGAACTTGTTTTGCACCTTCTTGAAGATCTGGTCGTCCGTCAGTTTGCCCTCCATGATGAGGTCTTGGAACATCTGGGCGGCGGACTCGCGCTTCTCACCGGTGGCCTTCTTGGCGGCAGGCTTTGCAGCCGGCTTCTTGGCCGTGGATCCGGATTTTCCGCCGAAGAACTTCTCCTTGAACGCGGTGCGCTCCTTGGCGGTGGGGGCTTTGTGTGCCGGCTTCTTTGCTGCAGGTTTCTTTGCCGCTTTGCTGGCGGCGCTAGTGCTCTTTTTGGTCGTTGCCATTTCAGTCTCCTTGGTTATGTCACGATTGACGAGTTTCGCCAGCCACTCCATCGCCTCATTTGTCGCTCCCAGCCTGGTAGCAAATGCGATGTAGTGATTCACAGCCTTGATCAGTGGATAATCCCTGAGTTCGAGATTGAACTGATCTTCGTACATGCGCGCATTCAACTTCGCAACATCCACGCCTTCAGCCGTGAAGAACAGATATGTCACCACACCATCATGCCGATCAACCTCAATGCTGGTGGAGCGTTGGCGATCTGTTCGGATAGCTGCTTTCTTTGCAGCATCAGTTAATTCTACCACAGGCGGTGTGGATTGTTCAGGCTGATGCTTCACAACTGGCTTCTTTGCGATAGCCTTCGGTTTAGCCACAGATTTCGTCGCCGCGGGCTTCTTTGCCTCAGGCTTCTTGGCTGCAGGTTTGGCCGCGGGCTTCTTCGCCGCAGGTTTCTTTGCTGCTGGTTTCGTGCTCATTTCACCTCCTGGTCGTCATCACACTTCTTTTCACCGGTCAATGCTTCGATGTCGTTACCAACATCGGTCCAAAAATCGATGATGCTGTCACGCGGATCATCCAGCTCACCCAGCATGTTCGCTTCGGCCAGGCCTTGCGGTGTCATGCGTTCCTCTTCGTCTTCCAGAGGTGCATTGGCTTCGCTGATCGTATCCTTCGCAACAGCATATACAAACAGTTGATAGGCGCTGATCCCAAGTGTTTCCAACTCGGCCAGCAGCTTGTCGCATTGTGCGATCTTGATCCCTGTGTCTTCGGTGCTCATGTGTATCTCCTCAGCAATCCGGTCAATTCAACCGTGAGTCTATTGTATCAAGAATCACTGAGTTTGTAAATGATCATTTACGACGCCGGCTGGCCAGTTGCTTCAATCCCTCGAACAAGGCTTGCTGACCGCGGTGCTTGGACTTGATGGCCCACAACACAACCTCGTCGATGGTGTCACGCATGATCAGATGGTGCACGAATACACGCTTAGACCTACTCCCCTGCCTGCGGATCCGGCGGATGAACTGATCGTACAACTCGTAGTCCCACGTCATGGAGTGCCAGATAACATGGTGGCCAACATGTTGCAGGCCGTCGATCCCATGGCCCGCTGCCGCCGGATGGGCGAAGATGTAAGGCAGCTCACCGTGGTTCCAACGCTGAATCAGCTCATTGGTCTTCTTGGGCGGGACGCCACCACCGATGACGGGGATGTCAGCGCCAAATCGTTCCTTCAACCGTTCCAGGTCGTGGTTGAAGTCGTATGCGATGAGAGCTGGTGAACCTTGCAGCTCCTCGATCAGATCTTCCAGTGCATCCACCTTCACAGTGTGAAGATCTACCCACTCACGTTTGGTTTTCGGCAACTTAAACCCAGTGGCGATGATCTCAGGTGTGAGATACACACCGCCATTCGCAATCTGTCGGCATTTGGTGGAAACGTCAGCAGCATTCTTCGCCATGACGCGTTGATCACCAATCATGGCGATGAGATCTTCCTCCACCATGTCATAGAGCTGGCGCACCTTGTCCGGCAAATCGAGCCTGATGTTGTTTTCCACCAGCATCGGCATATCCAGATGATCATCAGCTGACATACGCAACACGAGTGGGGCCAGGCGTTTGTAGATGCGTTCCTCAGCTCCTTCCTGTGGCACCCAGACATATCCGTTCTTGTCCACTGTCTGGAAGTATTCCATGCGGTAGTGCGTGATGTACTGGCCCAGGCTGCGGCCTTGATCGAGCATGTACGCCTGACCGAACAAGTCAAGCAGACCATTTGCCGCCGGTGAGCCAGTGAGACCCCAGCGAGTACGGAAGGTGTGCAGCACCAGCTTCATGGACTTGAACCTGATGGATTGTGTATGCTTGAACTTGGACAGCTCGTCGATGATGAGGTGGTCGAAGCCCAGTGACTTCCAACGGCGGATGTCAAGTGTGACCTTCGTCTTCTTGTTTGCCATTTTCACCTTCTGAACCTGCAGCAACCACTCTAAACCTTCGGGATTGATGACATAGATGTCTGCTTCGCGTTCCAACGCCTCCTTCTTGTTAGGGCCGTGCAAGATCTCGATCTTGAACTCACTGAAGTCATTCCACTTCTTTATCTCGTTCGGCCACACGCTGTAGCACACACGCAGAGGCGCGATGAGCAACACCTTCCCCAGCGGTTTCTTCTTCCTGAGAACCTTGAGCGCAGCCAGTGTGATGGCGGTCTTGCCCAGACCTGGATCCAGGAAGAGAGCGGCGCACGCGTGCTCCAGCAGAAACCTGATGGCCTTCTTCTGGTAATCGTGCGGCGTCCACTCCTCAGGAGGTTGGTAGAAAATGGATGGCGCCGGCACCTTTGGTGTTGTCTTCTTCATGATTTTCCTTTCTTGATCTTCATCGCGTCACGCATGGCTTTCACCACTGCGGCGACTGCTTCTTTCACGTTGTTGTGGACTTGGACGTTGTACCCTAGCTTCTTCAGCGTGTTGTGGACATAAGCCTGCTTAGGTTCTAAGTCTTCACCAGGTGCCTTGAACTCGATGTACACCGGCTTCCCGCCAGGAATCAGGAACATCCTGTCAGGCCAGCCCGTATCACTCGCTGCCTCCAGCTTCTTGTTGATGACACCATAATCCTCGAGCAGGATGCGGCATGTGTCCTGCTCGACTTTCGACTCTTCAGCCATTTTTTATCCGCAGCCTGGCGTCATTGATGTGATGACCGCGTGCCAGTGGACGCCAATCGATCAGGTTGAACTCAGGCTTCACGCTCTCAGCCTTCTCAATAGTACGCTTTGCCACCAAGGCCAAGAACTCCGCCACCGCGGGCAACACGGCATCCACGGCTTCCACAGCGCTGTGCGCCATGAAACCATCAGGATAGGTGCAGAGGCGCATGGCTTCGCGGAAGGTAATCCAGCGATGCTGCAGTGGATGGATGTAGTTGAAGCCCACCATGGTGAAAGCCGGCGCGTCCCAGATCAACTTCTTCACCAAGAAGCCGATGCCTGGACCCTGATAGTTCTTCACACGCGGAATGGAACGATACAACGGCGTGCCTGGAGGAGTGACCTTCGCCACCTTGAGGATATGCTCATTGATGGGGCGGAACTCATGCAGCGGCACTTGACCCTTGACCTCCTGCAAATCATGAATCGCCTCCTCCACCGTCGTGGCGCGGATAATTGACGGAGGCTTGCCCAGTTGCAGCTTGTACCTGTGCGCGATGAAGTGGAAGCGGCGACGCATGCACGGCGCACCCTGGAGGATGGCGTCAGACAAGAAGAACGTCACAGCGTAACCGGCCTTCAACCACATCTCAATGTATTGATCGTAGTGCGACGCGCCGATGTTGTAGCCGGCTTCCACCGACTCCGAGATGAACACGTCCGGTCGGATCTGAAGTGCAGCTTCATAGGTGTGCTTGGTCAGCGCCAGGCGTTTATCCTCGAACCTGGATTCGCGTGTCTTGCCTGGATGGGTATTCGCCAGGCTCCATGGCGCACACGGTGGATTCGCGTAGACGAGATGCACCTTGCCACGATGTTCCTTAATCGGCCACTCCTCCAACTTCAGTGGACGGTACAACCCATCGAAATTCATGTCGAAGGTTTTCTTGCCGAGGTTGATCTCCTCCCACTGGCCCAACACCTCGAAATGGCGCATGACACCAAGTGTGAAGCCGCCACCGTAGATGTTGATGCCAAGGGCCTTGTATTTTCGTTTCTTCTGCTTGAACATTGTGAACCTCAGTTATAAAAGATGTCCAGAGTAATCGGATGAGTTGAACATGCGTGCATCTTGGCTATCAGAATCGAGGTCGAGAGATTCACTCCGGCTGTATGTCTCTTGCGCAACGACATCGATTTCACCAGCGCCATGCACTGTGATCTTTGCCTTCGGCCATTGCCGTTTACAAGCCGCAACGATGGCGTCGGCCATGATGGCATGAACGAAGTCATTGGGAAATGCAACCACCTCTCTTCTGGTGGTTGCACCGATCTTCACATCAACAGACACGTACTTCATGATCAGAACTTACACTGACCACCACCATTGCCCGCGTTGTTCTTGCGGAAGTGGCACCACTTGCAGAGATTGTTGGGACGCGGCGCGAAACGTGTGTCACTCAACATCGCCTTGGTGCGTTTCTCCCACAACTTCTTCAGGCGCGGAAGATCTTTCTGCGTGTACACCAGCGGTTTGTTTGCCGGCGGATACACAACACTCAGATCGACGTAGTCCAGGATGGGTTGCACCTCGTCCACGTGCGGATAGAGGATCAGAGCTGCCAGCGCGTACAGCTCGAGCTGTTCCACGTACTCCTCGTTCTTCTCCTCACGGAACTTGCCGGTCTTCCAGTCCCTGACGATCAGCACAGTTTTGTCCACGTACTTCACGATGTAGGCGCAGTCCAGCTTGATGCGAACCCAGCAATGAACCCAGTCATCCCATCGTGTCTGATCCCAGTCCTTGGTGAAGGCCCAGTTGTCTTCGACCACCATGTCAGATTGCGTGGTCTTCTTGGCCATCAGCTTCTTGTACAGCGCACGCAGCTCCTTGATCGTGGCTTCAACACCCTTCAGCTCCTTGGGCAGCCGTGCGATCTTGCCTTTGATGTAATCCTCAGCCATCGTGTGGATGTCAGCGCCGCGTGCCATGGCTTCATTGGGCGGCTCCTTGATCTTGTCGATGTGCTTCAGCTTCGCTTTCAGCGGGCACTGTTTGTAGTCGCTGTATCTGCTGAACGACCACGATGTGATTGTCTTTCCTTTTACGGCCATTTCGTTCTCCTCAAGTTATTTCCTGACGCCGTGGTCGCCATAACGCGAAACCCACATGCTCATGAAGTCGGTGTCAGGCGACAGGATGCCGTTGATGACCTCTTTGACTGAGGCTTCAACGCGCAGCCGTGCAGCTTCATCACTCTCAGCAATGAACTGGCCCATGAAGTTGATGGGTGTGAGCATCCTGGCCCTGTCTTCCAGATCTACCGGATGATCCGGATCCAAGGCGACCACATCGATTTCGTGCGTCGCACCCTTGAGATACACGTGCGGCGGTGGCATACCTTCCACCTCACGCAGCGCAAGGCACACGATCATGTAGTTGCTCCACATCGGATGCGCCCATGGGGCGTGCACATACCAGTAGCCGACAGTGAGGTCAGCAGGAGGACCGTCAGGATATTTCCTGCCGATGGCTTCCAAGTCAGGCAACCATGCCTGGCCCATGGTCCCAACCAAGTCGGGCTTTGTGTTTTCAATGGTTTTCATTGCAGTAATTTTCCTTTCTTGTCATAGTCAGTCAACTCAGCCCAGTTGGTGTAGGAGATGGCTCCTTCACTCAGCATAGGTACATCAAACTCCACACTTTCCATCGCCTGGCGGAGGACTTCCATCGCCTCAACCAATTCATTGATGGGTACGGACACAGTCAGTTGGTCGTGCACGTTCAACACCAACCTCCAGTGAGTTTTGCCCAGCTTGTTCTTCAGGTGATGGAACCTGATGATGGCCTCTTTCGTGCAGTCAGCAGCCGAGCCTTGAATCAGCACGTTCACCAGCTTGTAGTCAAACTCGCGGATGCGGCCGTCGATCAACTTGGGTGGTTCACAATAATACTCACGTCCACCCCATGTGCGGATGGGGACGTTGTTCTTTGCCCTCACCTTCATGTCCTTGTACATGTCCTTCAGGCCTGGATACAAGTTCAAGATGGCCTTCTTGAGACTGCCAGCTTCATCCACTGACATGTCGTTCTTCATGGCCAGCTTACCCACGCCCATGCCGTAGATCAAGCCCAGGTTCGTGTTCTTCACAGGTTTGCGTTCGTAGAACTTGCCTACCTTCTCCAGCTCGTCCTTCGCGTAGTCATGGAAGTCAATCCACGGGTTTTCCACATACTTGCGCATGAGGTCGCCACCGTCGAAGTGGGCCAAGATACGCGGCTCTTGTTGCGAGTAGTCGCGGTCGACGAACACCTCACCTTTGAACGGGGTGACGTAGCCACGCACCTTCGGCAGCGGCGGAAGATCTTTGAATGGGCAGATAGGCAATGCTTTCGCCTTCTGCTTGTCGCTCTCCTCATGCCTGAAGATGGGCACAAACTCCTTGGGGATGTTCTGGAAGTTCGGTGTACTTGACAACCGGCCTGTGCGTGTACCTACGTTGGCATCGCCTGACGGTGATTTGATCTGGTTCCAAGTGGTGAAGATGAGACCACCAGACGCGTTCGCGGTCGCCAGCCATGGTTGCATAAAGGTGTTCAGGCAGGTATTCAGCTGCGTGCGATATTTGAGCACCGCCAGCAGCACGAGGTCGGTGACACCAGCCAGCAACGCCTCCTTGTTCGTCTGGAACTTGCCTGTGGCGGTGCGCGGGATTAAATCCGGATCCGCGCTGCCCGCGGCCACCATAGCATTCACCAGTTGCTCACCGGAATCCAGATTGATGTCTGGGCTTGCTTTCAACCGCTTGATGACCCAGGCGTTGATCTGATCACGCCAGGCGTTGTACATGGCGACATCTGATGCCAGCCTTTCATGGTCCACCTGAAGACCTGTGCGCTCCATGTCCAGCAGGATGGGCATTAGCTCGCGCTCGCGATCGTAAGCCCTGAGCATGTCGCGCTTCTTGGTTTTAGGCCACAGGTGATAGAAGATGCCTTCAGTGCGGATGACGTCACCGTTGGCATACTCACCGACAAGACCGCCTGGCGCGTAGGCGATGTACGCACCGAAGTAGTGCTCAGAGGATTTTGAACGGCTGATCTTCACACCTGGGATGGGTTGGTTCTCGACAAGCCAGTCGCCCACAGCATCTTGCTCCTCAGGCGGCATGTTCAGCAGTCGATTTGCCGATGGTTTCAACCCCAGTTCAGTTTGATGTGGATCATCGAGGAACAACAGAAACATCGTGTCATGGATGCGTTGCCATTCAGGTACTGGAAGATCGAAGTGTTCATCAGCCACATCCACGTCGAACTTACCGTTCTGGAACAACAAACCGTCTTTCCACTTGTAGGCATTGGCCACAGCTTCTCTGGCTTCAGGCCATGTGGAGTTGTTGTCGCTGAGATGACCGAACGCGTAGTAGCGTGGTTTCTTACCTGGATATTTGATGGAGACGCCGACAGGTAAAGGTGGATAAGCCGGCCGACCTTCGATCCTATGTGTTTCGAAATCGATCGTGACTGGCTTCGGCATCAGCTGTGGTTTCATCTACGTGCTCCTATGACCTTGAGAAGTTCTTGGCGCTCGTTGTCAGCTCGCACCTTGTTGATGCGGCTGTGAATACGAAACACAAATTGCTTACGGCGTTTTCCGACGAGTTCCTGACTGAGAAGATCTTCGGCTTGCTTCTGTGTTGCTGTCATGAGGAACTCGTTCAGACTGATCCATGTGCTAAGGTGTTTTGATGATACTGGCATCGCTCTCTCCTTTTTTGTTACCTGCTGTGACCACGCGTGAGCATGAGCACAGCAGGTACCAAACTTCGGTACCTGGTCTTACTTAGTACTTCTTACCGCCAGCCGGCTTCTTGGCTGCAGGTTTCTTCGGTGCTGCCTTCTTGGCACCGCGCGGACGTTGCGGCTTCGCATCCTCGTCAGCCAGCTGATACGGCTGCTCAATGCTCTCCTCCACTTCCTCGCGCCGCTGCATGATCACAGGCAGCAGGTTGTTGGGAATCTGGCTGAGGGCTTCGAACGTCACCTTGAACTGGGTGTCGGGATCCGGAACCACCTTGACGCGGGTGAAGATGGCATGCGGCGGCCGCTTCAACGCGCCGGCGAGTTGCTTCACGAACGACGCGTAGCCCTTGACCGATGTCACAGGCAACTTCATGAAGCCAACGCTGGCGTCCTCGAAGTGCTTGGTGTCGGTGAAGGGTTTGAACTTGCCGTTGTTTTCGAACTTGCCGGCGGGGATCATGGCCAGGCGGCGTGTGTTGCGGCATGCTTTACCGCGGCCACGCTCGGCACTTCCCCACTCGTTTTGCGGACAGCCAGCACACTGATCGTGTTGCTGCTTGCCGGCTTCGACCACGATGGGATGAGGACCCATGGTCTTCTCGTCCAGGCCGAACGCGAAACACACGGGCGATTGCGGTGTGTCCGCATCGTATTCGCCCTCGTAGAACACGTTCTCGAGCCTGCTATCGAGGATGACCACAGCCATCTCATTATTGGGCAGCGGACTGTCGTTGAACGACAGCACACCGCTCTTCATGCTGAAGAACGAACCGGTCTGCGTGGACTCTTCGACCTTCGCAGCTTCCGCGGCCTGGCGGGCCAGTTCTTCATCCCACTTCGTGATTGCCTTACCTTTTTCAACTGCCATGGTGTTTCTCCTTAAGGATTAGTTACGAGATACTAGCTACATGTCACTAGTTACTTGTCCGGCTGTACTATTCCAGCTCTGTCAGGCTTGTGTACATCTTTCTTGAGGGCCAAGCCATGCCCCGCAAGCCAAATGATAGTTTGTTCCAAGATGGTTTCACCACCTCCCTTTGCACTGAGGATCATCTCAGGAGTGAGCTGTGTCACAACGCGCGGTCTGATCTTGTTCTCCCAATCGAAAAGGGCTGTGTCGAAAACTTTCTTATCGACCAGCCCTTGACGCAGTGCACGCTGAATCACCGTGATGGCGCGACCACTCAGCTCCATGACTCACACCTTGTTGATGGACAACGAGACAGCATGGAAGATCTGGATCCCGGGAATCTTCTTACCGGTTGCCAGTACCTCCTCCACAGCAGCTTTGCTGATGGAGCGGCCCATGAGTTCGAACGCTCCTGTCTTCTTGATGTGTTTGTAGAATGCCGGCCAGTCGCCGACTTGAGGTACATCCTTGACCACCACCGCCACACGTGCCAGCTTACCAGCTACACCAGACGATTCAGACTTGGGTAGGGTGTTGATGATGTGTTCCTTGAGGGCCTTCTCTTCTTCCTCGATGGCATCCACGATCTTCTGTGCATCGAGTCGCTTTTGCCGCAGCTCGTATACCTTATCAGCACAACCGCCCATCGTCTTGGGGAACTTGAACACCTTTTTCTTCGCCGGTTTTTCTTCCGCTGGCGCGGCAGGTTTCTTCTTCGCAGCTACCATGATTTCCTCCTTACATGTCTATCTGATCACGAAAACCCAGGAACACAGGGAACCTTGGCTTGTCCTTCACACCGCCGGGAAAGTATTTGTACTTCACAATCTTTCCCATGAGATCTTTTTGCAGACCCCAGATTTCACGGCGATCAAGTTCATCGAAGCCTGTGCCGATGTCGAACTCCACACCAGTCTTGATGTCGCGTACCATCAACGCACCAAGAACACCGCGACCTTTCAGACCTGCCTTCTTCGAGCTGCGTTCCTTGTGACCTAGCTCGTTGGTCTTCGCCTCGTTGGTGTTGTGCATCAGTTCAGTGAAGCCGATGATCTTGGCTTCTGAATCCATGAACTGCTTCAGCTTGAGCAACCAACCTTCCTTCTCGGTGGACCTGCCGTGCTTGTAAGGGCCATCAGGGTCGCGTAGCATCACGCCCTCATATCCAGCATTCAAGTACGACTGCTCGAGCTGTAGAAGATCATCCTGCGTGGCCACAGCCACGTGCTCGACGATCTTCAGCCGGCCTGGCCGCAGGTGCTTGAGCGACGCCAGGCGAAGGCCTACTGCCTTTAATCTTAAAGCGAAACCGGCCTCGTGGGAAAAGTCATCGAACACATAGAAGTAGACGTCGGGACAGCCCTGGATGGACATCACACAACTCATGGTGGTGCGGTAGACATCTGGATCCGTGGGTTTGCCGACGATCAGCTCGCCGTCCAGGCCGTTGAGTTCCTTACGGCCGAAGAGATCTTGCACATGCTTGTTGGGGATGGGTTTGAGGCTGCGGCTCATGGCGACACCATTGATGACCAAGCAGCGAACACCGTCCAGCTTGGTGCTCGCTAACTTGGTTGTGCCACTCGCCAGCGTGCCTTTCATTGTGGCAGCCAGCATTGGTTTCATTTTGCTTCGCCCTCCTTCGCGGCTTCAGCCTGGCGGTCGTCGAACAGCTTGTCCATCGCTTCCACCAGTGCCCTGGCATTGTCGGTGAGTTCCTGGATCTTCGCTTGCGCCATCTTGGTGGACGCCAGCACCAGATCAGCCTTCATCTTGTCACGCTTTTCCACCATGTTGCTGAGCATCTTCATCAGCTCTTCGTCGCTGTAGTCCGTGATGTCACGGCCATTCAGGTAGGTGGTGGTGACGACTTCCGTTTTGAGGAACGGTACCTTATCTCCATTGGACATACATTCTTCTCCTTCAATTGGTTTGATCACACACCTGCAGTTGGGGTTGTTGCGTCCGCGACCATACAGCTGGCCCTCAACACGAGACCTCCGCTCCAGGCAGTATTGCCACTTGCCTTGCTGCTTGATCCGCTCTTCCTGGCACTCGACCGCGTATTCAGAACGGCCCAACTTCTCGGCGACGTACAACCGGCCGAATCCGTCCTCACGCAGGCACACCAGGATGATGGCATCAGTCAGTGACCATGGCTTACCTTGGTTCACCGGTGCTCTTGCTACCATGTTGCCTCCTTTCTGACCACTAATGCACTCCACCTCCCTTTGCGCCGCCAGGCGGTGGTACTACTTCGAATGGTGAAGCCCGATCGATCCTGAAGATGTCTTCATCAGGCTTCATCCTTTTGACCTTCACGGGATGATCACCAACTTCCCACAACGGGGCCATGGGATCACCGCCGCGACTCCAGCATCTCACTGCCGATTTGATGTACTCATTCATCTCGGAGATGGAGACACCTTCAGGTCTGGTACATGTGACCACGTACCGTTCCTCTGTTTTCTTTGCCATGCTGCCTCCTAGTAGTTGATGATCTTATTCCTCCGCAGTTGGCCGCGGTACCACGCCGGATAGTGCTTGTGCTTCTCCGGCTGCTTGCCGAACTCCTTGTTCACATCGGCCCAGATGGCATCGTTGGACTTGCCAGCCAGCACGCCCTCGATGATGGCCGAGCGGACAGTCCGTACAGTGATGGGACGCTTGTACGGATCGTAGAGCTGTGTCACAGGCTTCGCAGCGCGAGCGGGCTTCGTGACCGCTTTGGCAGGCTTCGCCTGGCTCTTGGCTGCCTTGGCAGGCTTCGCGGCCTTAGCGGCCTTCGTAGCCGCCTTGGCAGGCTTCGCCTGGCTCTTGGCTGCCGGCGCTGGTGCGGTGGACTTCAACGATGCTTCCGCCGCTGCGATGTTCACCTCGAAGGCGGATCCGACTTTCATGATGAACTTGTCGTAGTCCTCTTTCTTGATGCCCATTTTACGCAGAATCGCGGTTGCACTGTCGCGCTTTGAAACACTTTTCACTTCAGCTTGCTTCGTCATGATGATCTCCTCAGCTTAGGTTAGGGACCTCCACCCGAAGGCCCCGTGGTCAATTACAGTTGGTGTGCAGCAATCAACGCTGCGGTCTTCAGGTTGTCGCCACGGCCAAACCACGCGGACGACAGGCGATGGCTGTCAGACTTCGCCTTGACATGGTGGTCAACATACTCCGTGACCGCGTTCACCAGTCCCCAGGCCGTTCCATCTGCGCCAGCCATCTCGTGACCGATGCCCGTGGTTGTGAACAAGTCCATGATCTTCTGGTAGGGCTTGGTCTTGCTGACATCCTCCGACACCACAGTCTTCGTGTCCTTGAGCAGCGTTGCGATGAAGGCTTCTGCCTCGTCCATCTTGACGCGGGTCTTGGCGAGGTGCCTTGCTTCTTTCAGGAAGTCACCGAACGCGTCGCGTGCGATGCCCAGCTCGTTCTTCACACGATCAGCATCGAAGACGCTGCGATGGCTCACGACAATCTCGCGCTTGGCGTTGCCTTTCAGCGCCATGCCCAAGGTGTTGTTGCAAACCACACGGACCGTGGTGAAGCGAGCGGTGGTGGCCAACGTGCCATCGCTGCTGGTGCTCAAGAGCAAGTAGCCATCGATCTGATCATTGCCGACGATGCAGGCAGATTCACCGATCGAAGCCAGTGCCCAGAACCGCTTGCCACCGAAGAGTGTGCCAGCTGTGTCCATCTTGAAGCCGTTGGATTCGGTGAGGTCGCGGAAGAACTCCATCACCTCAGCCGGCTGCACCGTTTTGTACTTGCTGCTGACGATCCCGAGCGGTGCGTTGGTGTCGGAGCGGAAGAGCACGTGGCTCTCAGGCAGCTCGAGGATTTCCGAGCCGGTCTGCTCCACCGCGTAGCGTACCTTGCTGCGGCGGATCTTCCAGTCCATTCCTGCTGCCATCTGCCATTGCTCGATGGTGGCGTTGTCAGCGAGTTTCTGTCCAAGGCCGTGCCAGGGCTCGTCGCCCACGTACGCCATCTCAGCCTTGCCATTTGTCATTGTGATACCGTGTGCCATGATAATCTCCTCAGCAATCCGATCAATCTCGATCGTGGTTAGATTCTAGTGTGTTCCGATGTGTTTGTAAACACCTATTTTCAACTATTTTTGTGGCTTCTTTTCCCATGGTTTTCAGGGCCTGGAAGAAGACCGCAGCAAGCTGTGGCGTCGGTCTGCGCCCCATGGCCTTGGACAGAGCGTAGGCCTGGCGGTAAGCCTGGCCGCCTACGATCCTCTGGGACGCCCTCGGGATCCTGGTGTCTGTGGACTGTACGACTTGCCCGCAGCCTGGCGTTGCCGCCTGTAGTTTTCCCTTTGCCATCTCCGCTTGGCCTCCAGTTGGTTGTTGTGTGAAATGATCCTTTTGTGCCTATGACAAACGAGGCACACGCGACCTTCGGAGTAGAACTCACTCTTAGGTTTTGTGGCCTCACACTTGATGCATGTGCGCATACCGCGCGGCGATTGCCGCTTGCGCACGTAGGGTTTCTTCAATCCCACTTCACCAGCTCCAGCTCCGTGTAATCACAGCAAGTGCAGTGACGCGTGCGATGCGGGACCATTCCGCAACGATACATGGCGCTGGTGACGAACGGAGAAGGATCTTTCACCTTTTCCCATTCAGTCATCACATGCACCACATGGCTGCCGAACAGCTTCTTGAGTATGCGTGCAAACATGATGATTCTCCTTGCGGTAATTTACTGGTTGTGCCTTAACTGCAGCGGGCCTTGCCCATTGCCTTCCATCGGACGGTACAGCGACTCGCCGCGAGCTGCCTCTTCGCCGGCTGCGTAGCCTGTCGCACCCAGCTTTTTCTTCTGGGCTTCTGCGGTCTTCAGATCAGCGCCGTACATCTTGGTTTTGTAGACCAAGATGGCGTTCTTCAACTCCTCGCCGCCAGCGAACTCCTGCACGGTCTTGGCGATGGCGGTAGCCCAACCCATGGAGAAGCCGTCGGCCTGCATCACCTTGAACTCGCGCGATGCGAACTTCGGCAGCGCCTGGGTGAACTTCGCACGAGCTGCTGTATGCTTACGCAGCAGAACTTGCGCGGTGTAGCTTGCCACCTCGATCTGGCTCTTCATACCGATGAAGGTGAAGTAGCCGAACGGATCTGCGGCGTAGGAATTTCCAGATGTCCAGACCAGCTCGCAACCGAAGGCACGCGCCACAGTGTTCACGATGCGCAGCTCGTACGGTTTCACCTTTGATACAGCAGACTTGGACTTCACGATCAGATGGCCGATGTCAGCCACGCTCAGGTCAGTCATGCTGATGCCATAATGCTCCATCAACTTCTGCGCCTGGCGAAGTGCAGCAGCTGCTTCAGCTGGCTCCGGCGATTTCGACAACGCCAGGCACTTCTTGATCTTGTCCATGACGCGATCGTCAACTTTTTTGTTGGTGCTCATTTGAATCTCCTCAGCAATCCGGTCAATCGCGACCGTGAGTAGATCATAACACGATTATTTGTGCATGTAAATAGGTATTTTTAATGGGGAAACCGCGATACCCGTCAAGGTACCGCGGTCGCCAGGCCGCCAGACTGCTTAGTCCTTCGTGTAAATCTGGACGCCGATGTCGCCATCGTTGAAGACGAAGGTGCCGTTCAGATAGCTGCAATGCACAGGCTTCTTGAACTCCAGCCACATGCCCAGCTTGGGATCATCATCCAGGTCCTTGCCCACGAGCGCGGCAGGGATGATGCCGATCAGACCAGCATCCACACCGAAGCCGCCAGACACGCCAAGGCCATCAGGCAGGTTGTGAAGGTCGTAGTCGTAGGTGCCATCGCCAAAGGCGGTGTGGTGCCACCAGTACTCCTCACCATCCATCGTAAGGACCTCGCCAGCTTCATCGAGATGCTCGCAGAACTCACTCCAGCGGGCGTGCATGACATAACACAGGTCGCCGATCCAGTAGCGGCCAGGCTGCAATGCGATGTTCAGACTCTTGTTCATGGTATTCTCCTCAGCTAATATGATGCGGGATTGCATCTTGCAGCGCCCTGTCACGACGCTGCGGGCTGCAATCACTCGTCGACTGGATCCAGCTCCGAGAAGACGAATGTATCAGTCATGCCGCTGTCAGCATACAGAACTTGGTAGCTGTCGCCGCCAACGTTCTTCAGCAGTCTCACACGTGCGCCTGATGGCGTGGTGTAGATCTTGTCGGCTTTGTTCAGCAGCTCCACCATGTAGTCAGCCACTTGCGGCATGAGAGCGCGAGCAAGATGGCCCTCAGCTCCGTACGGCGTGTCGATGTGCTTGAACGAGTAAACCACCTCTTTCCCGTCCTTGATGATCACGATGCCGACTTCCGTTCCTTCATGGTAGACGACTGCTGTCTTATGTTCGCTCATGGTATTCTCCTCAGCTAGTTGACGCGGGATTGCGTCTCATAGCACCGCACGCGATGCTATGGGCCGGAATCACTTGCCTTGTTCAGCTTTCATCTTCAACGCGCGTTGCATGTTGAGGCTCACATATCCCTTCTCGTTCAGAATCTCGAGCGGTGCTTTGCCTGCGGCGATCTTCGCGAGATATTCTTCAGGCGTGAAGTTGGCGACGAGGAACTTGATGAAGTGGCGAGCGGAAGAAACCGCGCGGCCATACTTGAAGCGGGCGATGAACAGGTGGTCGTTGGTGTGGACATAAGCCATCTGCGAGCCGCCGCTCAGAACCAGTTGCCAGTTGCCTTTGTTGATAGTGTCAATCATGGTAAATCTCCTCAGCAGGTACCGATCGAACTTGATCGTGGTTAGATCATAGCACAAGCTGAGGAGGTTGTAAACACCTATTTTTGTGCTATTTTCCAGCCTTAAGGTTGATAAACGGCACGCTTCCGTTGCCCATCATGTATTGCGGCAATTCACCATTCCACTTGTGGATGGCCTGCAGCTGGACATACTCCGCGCCACCCTGGGACTTGATGGCCTGCGCCTGGATCTGGATGGCTTCCGCTTCGCCCTTGGCCTGAGCCACGCGCTGCTGGGCTTCGATCTGCACCTTCTTCAGCACCTGCGCCGCGCGCAAGGCATCCTGCTCAGCCGTCACCTTGGACTCAATGGCCGCATTGAATTGCTGGCTGAACTGGAAGTCAGTGAGATTCGTGGTCTCGACGACCAGGTCGTATTGCGCCATCTTCTTGGCCAGGTGGTCAGCGATGCTGTTGGATACTTCCACACGTTTTGTCACCAGTTCCTCGGCGGTGTACTGGCTGATCACGCTCTTGAAGGTCTCCAGGATCGATGGCACCACGACCTTGTCCACGATCTGTCCACCATCACCAGACAACCCGAACTGCTGCAGCACACGCGCCAGCTTCTCAGGCGAGATATGCCAGTTGACCGTGAGGTTGGTCTGAATGGATTGCAGGTCGTGGCTCGCTGCCTCGGCCGGCTGCGCCAGTGTGGTGGTCACAGTGCGGTTGTCATACTTCACCACATCTTGCCATGGCATGATGAAGTGTGCACCAGACTGCAGCAGGTCGTTGGATGCCACGTTACCGAAAGTACGGACGATGCCAACATGGCCGGTGCCGATGACGACGAATGCGGAAAAGAAGGTGTTGATGATCAGGATCCCGAGAACAGCTGCCATGACGAGGCTCTTGCTGATCAACGTGGTGCCGTCACGCTTCTTGGTGAGTTCAGGTAAGGCGAGTGCTGCGATGCCACCGAAGACGATGGCAAGGACAGACACGATGATGTAATTCATGATCTAGTGCTCCTTGTAGTTGTTGAATGATTACCAGCTCTTCGCACCGCGATCAAGCAACAGCTCCTTGATCTTTGGTTCAGGCCGCCAGTAGTTCGGGCCTTTTGCACCTTGCCACGATCGTCGTAGATGGGCTTGCCATCTTCGCCCAGCTTCGAGAAGTTGCTGTCCATGATGATGCCGAGAATCTCGCCTTGCGGCAAGCCGTACTTCGCCATCTCACTGCCGCAGTACACCATGATGTCGCCCAGCAGGTCCGCGATCTGGACCAGCAGTTCGATGTCACGAGTGTATGGCTGCATTGTCACAGCTTGCTCGATGATGGGATCAAGTTCCTTCAGCTCCTCACCCAAGATGTCCTTGAACTTCTTGAGCCTGTCAGCTAGCGGTTCACCGAGGTCGAGAACAGAAGGCCGCTCAGCCACTGGCAGCTTGTACATCTTGTTGAAGGCGACGAGCAGTTCCTCGAACGAGGACTTCACAGGTTGGTTCATACGGCGTGGCCCTCCTCGCTCTTGCCTGCACCAGCGCCGGCACCATGCGGAATCGCTTCCAGACCTTCACCACGCAAGATCTTCATCAGATGGATGGCTTGCGACTTCGCGTCATCCAGGGCATTGTGATGAACACCGATGTTGACACGCTTCAGGTCAGGCCGCGTGGCCGCGATGGTGCGGTAGCAGCGGTTGTCGTAGAACTTCCAGGGCGGTTCCACATTGATCAACTTGTACGCGGTCTCGAGGATCACGTTGTCGAAGCCCGCGCCGTTGCCCCACGGCTTGAGTCCATTTGGATACCAGGTGTGGAATTGCTCCAGCGCGTCGAAGATGTCGATGCCGGGTTCATTGAAGGCGTTGCGTGCCTTGGCATCTTGCTTCATCCACCACATCACAGTATCGGCGCTGATGGTCAAGCCAAGTTCCGTCGACGACTTTGCATCAACCACGCGATAGAACTCGCGGCCCAGCTCGTTGGCGACGGGATCAAACTCCACCGCACCAATGGCGATGATGCAGGAGGTTGGACTGTTGTCCAGTGTCTCCAAGTCAATCATCACCCCTTTCTCGTCTTGCATCATAATGCTCTCCTTATTGTTGTCCAGGCACCTTACCGCTACCTTCACAGACTTCACAGTCCACCTCAATGGTGGAGAAGCCGAACGACTGCTTCACCCGACCAGTGCCGCGGCATGCTTCACAAGGTTGCGGTTCCATGCGCTCAAGCACGATTTCCTTCGCTGCTTTGTAGGCATCGCGCGCCTCAATGAAACGATCCGCTGAACCGCCAGGCTTGTCTGGATGGGTTTCACCAGCGAGTCGTTTCCAAGCAGCTTCAACCTCATCGAGTGTGGCCGATTCAGTCAAGCCCAGCGTTTCAAACGGATCCATGCTCAGCCTCCTTCGCCTTGCTGTGTTTCGATCATGTCTTCGTAGATCAGTGCCATGCCAGCGTAGACGATGGCTCCCAGCACCTCACGACGAAATGCTTCGCCTGTGTGGAGCGAAGATGCTTCTTCCAGCTTCTTGGCCGCCTGGCCAGTGAGGAACCCACGACCATGCATCTTGGCGTAGTGAAGCCATGGTTGCGTCATGAAGTCGATGGTGACGCCGCCATGCCGCTCACCTTTGCCGTACATCGCTTGCTCGATGGCGGCAATCAGGTGTGAATGCAGCGGATGTGCCTGAATGCCCAGCTCGTACTCACTTGGCTGGTTTTTTCGCTGCGGGCTTCTTGGCGGCTGGCTTCTTGGCGGCTGGCTTTTTGGCGGCTGTGGCTTTTGCTGGTTTCGCATCGGACTTCTCCTTGGTTGCAGGTGCTGGTGCTGGTGCTGCGGGTTTCTTGGACACTGCCGGCATGGCGATGACTTCACCATTCAGCAAACGATTGAGGTGCTCGAGCAGGTCGGCCTTCGCCAACGGTACCTCGGCATTCTCGATTTCGACCATGTTCTTCTTGATGCCGAACTTGGCCATGAAGTGCTCGCGTTGCTGGCGTGCCAAAGCATTGGTGCCGGCATAAGCGCGATGGACTTCGGTCTTCTCCTCACCATGGAAGGTGGCTGTGACTAAGTAACAGCGCATGCTGTTCTCCTTTCTTCAAAATGAAAAACCGCCTGAACTGTTAAGCGCAGGCGGTGACGTGCAAACCAGGCCGTTGGTTACTCGGCCGCCAGTGCTTCCTTGGCAGCCTTGACAGCCAGGCCCAGGCCGCGCTTGACGCCCTTGTCGCCCTCGGCATCGACTGCCTTGATCGCGTCCAGGATGGTCTTGGTGTTGGTCTTCACAGCGGCCTTCACAGCCTTGTCGATGGCGGCTTGGACCTTGGGGTCATCGGTGACTTTGCTCATAGTGCGTTCCTTTTTGTGAGTTGATTGAATTAGCTTCCGGTTTTAATTGACCATCAGCAGGTTCGATAATAATTCACTCGGCTGAAACCGAGAATACACATCTCGACTTTATTAGTTCACAACAAGAAGGTCTTCGTAGCGACCTTCATGCACAAGCCGACGCTGCGATTCTTCGAACCAATACACATTCTTGTCGGTGTGCCGTGCATAAGCCAGCTCGCCATTGGTTGAAAACCCGACGTAGTCCGCATAGTTGAGAATCACCACATCGTCGGCCAAGTCGATCTTACGCTTGTGAAGTTCGTCCAGCGCCACCTTTTCCTGTAATTCATGCCCTACGCCTTCGCCATGTTGCGGCGAATGAGGATAGAAGCCCACGGTCAGCACGATCCTCCCGGCCATAGTCAGCTCATAATTGACACGCTGGAACAGGTCGTAGAACTTCGTGGAGCCGCACAGGCATACCACGCGCGGTAGTTGAGGCAGCTGGCTGAATCGCTGCAGCAACCTGTCGAACCTGTCGCGCTCCTCCGAAAAGTTGTCATCCACGATGGCCGTGTTGCGGAACCTGATGGCCCTGTTGGGAATGCTGCGATACAGTGAATCAGTCTTGGTCGTCATCTTCGTCTTCTCCTTTCTTGCAGTCTTCACACACCTGATCGTCGCCATCCATCTCGCAGGCTTCGCACCACCACCAGCCGCAGGTGTCGCACAGCATGGTGATGGAATCGAGTTCCTCGAGCAGCTCCTTCGGCAGGTCCATCAGCGTGAGGCTTTCATCATCGAAGATCTGCTGAACAATCGGATCCGCATCTTGGCAGGTACCAAGCAGCGTTCCGCCCACCTCGCGAATCTTCGCGATGGAATCAATATCAACTTCAATCGTCATATCATCTCTCCTGTCATGATGTAGTGCCAATCGCATCCAGGCATCTGCTCGATCATCGCGGCCAGTTGATAGAGCGTAGCCATCGAGACATTCTGTAGTTGCTTCTCGATCTGCATGCTCACCACGCCACCATGCAGCTTGGCTTCTGTTTCAATGCGCCGGCGAATGCTCTCCACCTTCTCTTGCGGTGACACCACACGCGGCGACCTGAGCAGCGCAGCTACAGGCGGCTTCGGCGTTCTCAATGGGGTCATGGGAGGCAGCGTGAGACGCGACGCAGGTGGAATGGCTTTTGCCGCTTTGGGCGTGATCTGGTAGAATAGCTCCTTGCCTTCCTCACGGCGACGACGCAGCTTGCCAGCGGTGGCCAGTGTGCTGATGGTCGAAGCGGTGCTGGCACCTGGAACTGCTTGGCATATCTCCACGCGAGTGCGCCATTCGCCATCGGCCATCAAGGCCAAGATCTTCTCTTTGATCGTGCTCACGTCGTTTCCTTTCTTCTGTCATCCCAATGGATGTACTCACGCACCGCGTCGATGGCTTCTTCAGGATCAGAGCCAGTCTTCATGAAGGCAACGTAGTTGTCAGCCGGCTCACAGCTCACCACATATTCAACCTCCATGTCGCTGTCTTCTTTATCACGCGAAAGAAACTCAGTCTCACCGATGAAGAACAAGTACGAAAGACAACGCCAGCGTTCTGCATCCTCACGGTTCTCGTTGATCATCCAGTTGGAGAGTTCCTTGCACATCGTTCCACCAGCGATGAAGCTGATGACAGCGATGGCAACGCACAGCCCTGCAATTTCGTACGCGTTCATGATCCTATCCTTTCTTTATCGGGTAACCGTTCTCAGTGTCGTTTGCTGCCATAGCCGCCAGCAGCGCCATCTTGATTTCGTAGGCGATGGTGTTTGCCACGTCCTCACGAACCTTCTTGGTCCTCTCCACCACATCAGATGGAGTGCAAACCAGACCGATGATGGGATGACTTTCCTTCTTCGGAAAATCCAACGGTCTAAAGGCATCGTCAACCAGTAATTGTGATAATTCACGTTCCGCCGCCAGGTCTGTAGGTGATGGAAAAACACCACGTTGCAGATAGATCTGGATCTTAGCCATGGTGCTTGCCTTCGAACTCAGCCATGTACAACGCATGGGTACGAGGAAAATGCATCTCGATCAGATCAGACACCGCATTGGCGTACTGGCGAATCTCCCACTGGGCATTGGGTGCCATGCGCAGCGTCATGAACGCCAGCCAGTTGCGCAGGTTCGCGTTGGCCCTCATGCGTGAGTAGCGAGCCACAGGAACTGGCAGCCTGGCCAGCTCCTTGGGGATGCCGATAGCCAAGCCGTTCTGATAGACAGCCTCGATCTGTTTGTACAGGTAGTGGAGGTTGTTTAACCAGCGAGCCACTTCCTCATCACACGCAAGCGTAGCCGTGCCCTGAGCCTGCTTGTTGCTGGTAGCTGCAGCGCCATCCTTGATCCGCTGCAACGACGGCTCGTAGTTCTCGTCAGGCAACGGCGTGTACCGCGCGGACATCTCGTTGTAGCTCTGCGTGCGATGACGATGCCACTCACGGAAGACCATGATCGGAGCCTTCACCTCGATGATCATGCCACCCATCTCGAAGGGAGTCATGTGCTTGTTGTTGTACAGGAAGGACAACAGTCGCTCGTCACCCTCAGGCAAGATCTTCTCGCCGTTGCAGGTAGGGCAGGTAATGACACCGACATCATCCATCGACTCGCCCGTGCCGTGGCACTCATGGCAGGTTCCGCCCCATCCTTTGAAGCCCTTGTTGGTGGACATGCGCGCGGCCTCGATGATGCTTTGGTCGCTGCCGTATGTTTCGATCAATCGGACATATCCGTGATCCAGTATTTTCACCCCACTCTTCATGCTGTTCTCCTTTGGTTGGTTGTTCACGTATCATTTCAGTTACGTCAAATACACACTCATCGCAAATGTACGCGTTCGAGTCCTTGCCCGCAAACAGGTCGGGCTTCTGCTTTCCGCAAAATGCGCATTCAGCTGTGGTGCAGTTATGAAAACGTTGGAGCATTAGTATTTTGCCTCCTTCTTCTTGGCCAGATCAGCGAGATGCTTGACAACATCCTTCGACTCCGCACCAAGCCACTTGTTGTGATTGCGCACGATGTAGTATCGCTCCAAGCCCTCAGGCCCCTTGACCGGCGTCCCGCCACAGGCGTAGACGAAACCAGACCTGCGCATCTCACGACCAAGCCCGTTGGCTGTTGTCCCTGTGCGGCCATCAGGATCATACAGGTTCAGCAAATGGCGGTTGGTGAATAGGTCGCCTGGAATGTTCATCTCACCAAGACGCAGCACGCTGTCAGGATCAGTGCGCAGCCTGGCGACCCACGCGCCCAAGTCAGACTTCACGTCCGCGATCATGCGTTCCTTCGCGGCGGTGCGGAAGGCATGTGCAGCTGGATTGAAGTCGCCGATGTCCAACTTCAAGAGGTAATCGAACACCGCTTCAGCGCCGCCTGTATCCAACCATAGTGTGTAGTCCACGTAGAACTCTTCCTCCAGTGGCGCGACGAGAACCTCATGCACGAAGTGACGACGATCATCGTCTTCCAAGAAGAGCGTGTCAGGCTGGTTGGCGGTGAACATGTAGTTGATGCAATCAGGCACCACGTATGACGGCATGTACTTCATGTTGATCCGCATCTCCTTCTGCGTGATCAGCTTCTTGAGCAAGTCATTGTCCTGCCGCTTGTTGGATCCGGTGATGTCGTCTGCCATGATCAGCTGCTTGGCTTCCGCATATTCGTTGAACGCGCCATGCAGCTCGAGCTGACTAATCTCCGTGAAATTCCTGCCGTAGATCTTCCCAAGCGTATAGCCTACCAGCGACTTACCTGTACCATGCCTCACGCCATACAGCAGCACCGAGGTGAACAGTTTCGTGCCTGGATACTGCAGCGGATACGCGCACCAACGGAGGAACCACTCCTTCGCGCCTTTGTCCGCACCAGTGAACAGATGGTCAACGAGTTGCAAGAAGGGTTTCACATCGCCTTTCTTCGGTTGGCAGCCCCAGCCAGGCCAGACATTCCACATCGCTGTCGGCGTTCCATCACCGATCAACTGCTCCGCGCCAGGCTTGTAGGTCAAGATGTTCACCTCATGCCGTAGCTGCCATTTGAGCCACGCAGCCGCGGCAGAAACTGGGCGGATAGATATGTCGCCATCCTTGTTCATCACCTGCTCAGACGCGTCGTAGGTGGCATAAGCGTGTTCCTTGAAGGAACCCGGCGTCAGCTTCTGGTTGGTCTTCTTCACGATGATCAAACCAGGGTCGCGGACATAGGCCACCTCCTTGTTGAGGTCCCACAGTGTCTGCGCCAGTGTCAACGGCACTGAGCGGTCGCGCAGCAGCGAACCCAGCTCATCTTGATCCGTGCAGGTGAGAAGGAAGTCATCCAACCCGGTCTTTCCGCCCTCAACCACGTCAGGCAACGGTGTTGTGTAAGGTATCGCGCCCCTTGCCATCAGCTCATTGGCCAACGCGTTCAGCGCGGAGCAGACCTGCTCATTGGTGCGGAAGTCTGAGTCGTAGATTATATAGACGCGACGCTTGCACCAGTTGATGGCTTCCAGCTCGTCGAGGAAGGTGATGCCCAGGCTCGAGCTGCGGAAGTTGTACACGCCACCAAGCCCGATGGTTGGATAGCCTTCCTTGCAGGCTTTCGCCGCTTTCAGCTCACCCTCAGTGATGATCAGCGGTTCATCTGGATCCGCGATGATCGTGCTCCAGTCCACGTTGCGCGGGAAGTAAGCGGCCACACCAGCGCCTGGCTCATTGACATATCGCATCGGCTTGGCTTCAGTCAGTTGATTGAAGTCAGCCGGCTGCTCGAGATACCTGATGCGATAGAACGCCGGCCACTTGGGCCATGGCGATAACGGCTTCCCATCAATGGGACTGTAGTAGTTGATCTTGAGCGAGGTGAGTGCCTTGAAAGCCTTGTGTGCTTGTGCTGTCTTCGCAGCATCCAGGAACTCTATTCCCAAGATCTCGGCATCAGCGACTGTGAGGCCGGAGGTTTGAAGTTTGTCCTTTGCCAATTGGAGCACATGTGAATCAACTGGCTTCGTGCGTTTCGTAGTTTTAGTAGCGCGTGGTGGCATGTTATCTCCCTGCCACGTGGTGGATGGTGTTTGTTCTCATGCTTGTCCTCACGGTAATTCTGTCCTCAGCTTCTTTCTGCTGCTCAGCATGTAGCAAAAAGAAACGCAACCGGCCACGACTTGCTGAGGATCGTTTGACACCGTGAAGCCCGAAGGGGGAGGACGGGCGGATGCCATGGGCGGTTGCGTGGTTGCATTATAGAACCGAAGTTTATCATATTGAAATACGTTGTGATCTAATTTTTACGGTTGCTTCGGAGGCGGCTTCGGCTGGCCACAACCATCCCTCTTATTGGGCTGATAGCCGCTTCCAGGAGGGATGTACACAGTGTCGTCGTCAATGCTGTCCATCCAGAAAGGAACAGGCCACAGGCGAGTCTTCTCTTGCACCCATGCACCAAGCCCGAAGAACACGATTGCTGTTATCACATACCACATGTCAGTATCTCCTTGTCTTATGACGATCATGGCGCAGCTCAGACGGATAGTTGTCGTTGTTCGGCCACACACCATTGGTCTTGTAGTACTTCTGCGCAAACTCCTCGCGACGCTCCTCGAACGTGGACGCGGCCGACATCTGCGTCAACGACATCGTGACTGTTTTACCGTTGCGAGTGACGGTGAAGCGGCCGTTCGTCTGGCTCATGCGCTCTTGGAAGTACTTGATCGTGATGCCAGCCAGGCGAGCCGCCTCCTCCAAACCTTTCACGGTGAGGTACTGCGCTGGCTTGTTCTTCACATTCACCATCGCGTAGAAGATCTTCGACGCCCGGCGCTCGATGGCCGCAGCTCGTCTGCCATCCAGCTTCGCGGGATCGATGATGCGCAGGTCATCAGGTACGTGGAGCACCTTATCACCATCAACATGGATGGCTTCCAGCCTGGCGAGCGCATGCTTACGTTTGTTGCTCGGCACGAGATCCGTGATGATGCTGCGGATCGTGTCGTAGAGTTTTTCAATTTGGACCATAGCTGATCATGTCCTTTGCATAAAGAGAAAGAGTGGCAACGATGGATGGATGCATGATGAAACCGAACGGAGCGCGAAATATCGCTGGCTTCACCACATACCCGAATCGCTTGATCCACTTCTTCTGGATTCGAAGATGGTAGCTGACTCGCATCCGCGCCCTGCGGACATGGACACGATTCGGCTTGTGAGTTTTCTGCACGGCATTGGGATCTGAGTAGACAGGCGTGCCATTGATGTAAAGAGCAGGTTTCATTGATCACCCCACCACAAAGCCAGGCCGCAAAGCCCGATCAACAACCACTTCCAGGCCAGGAAAATCCACGGCCCGTACATGTGCCTTGCCATGCGAACTTGGTAGCTCTCACTGTACTTCGCGTACCACGCTGCGAAGATGCTGAAGGCGAAGTACCCAAGCCCGATGACAGCGGCAAGGATGTAGATGTTGTGAATCGTGTGGTTGAACTCATTCATCGTTGTTGTCTCCATCGTTGTAACCCATGTTCGGATCGACGCCGAACTCGGCTTCAAAGTTCGGTGTTGTGAAGCCAGGTCCATTGCGCGTTGGCCAGTAGAAGTCGTGATGACGATAGAACGGCGATTGCACCCTTCGCCACTGCTCATCGGTCACGTCCTCATATCTGACACCGAAGACCCGAGCCGCCAAGGCGCGATAGTAATCCGTTCTGAGGCCATCGACCTCTATCGAATGGATCACATCTTCTCGCGTTGCGTAGTCGAGCAACCCTTCATTTATGGTATCGGGATCCGGCGCTTGGCTCATAGCAACCTCGCCACTTGCTTCGCCAGCTTCGCCAACTCGTGCTCGACAAAGGTGTGGTCGCGATAGACACCATGCTGCGAGATGCCGATCTTCTCCATCCCAGGCGAGGCGTCGCCAAGATGTCCGCAATCAAAACCGATCCACAGTCCCTCCATCCCAGGCCAGGTGAACCTGTCGAGGAACGTGACGCCGCCATGGACATCCATCCGCTTGATCTGACTTTGGCTGTAAGCCCTCCGCCCTTCGTACCTCGCTCCATGCCGCGGGTAACCAGGCTGCATCGCCCGCATGAGCGTGTTCATCGTGGGAGTGGGAATGCCCTTGTACCTCATCAACCGGCGACGAAGTGGGCCAGGCGGCAGTTGAACATAGCCGCACAGATGTCCCATCTCAGGCACAGGTACGATCATGCATCGCAACCCAGTCGCCTGATCGATGTACTTGCGGAAGTCAGGTTCTTCCTTCTTCACTGTTCTCATGGTTCTTCTCCTCTGTTGATGATGCGTATACCAAAGCCACCCAATTCGAATCGCTTCAGCTCATATTTGTAGTTGTTGATCCGTGCATGCTCGAGCAAAACCCATAGCGTCCCACCAGTTGCGGAGATAGCCTCGCCACGTTGCTCGAACATATCGCACAGCTCGCGGCATTGAATGCGACGAATCCGAAGTGGTCGTGTGTTTTGAACATGATGCTGTGGTTCTTCTTCTACCTTGAAGCGGCCATCACCTAGAAACCTTGGTGAGTAGATCATTATGCACCTCCCTTTTTCTGTTCAGTTGATCACGTACCTCATTGTCACTTGGCACCTTGAACAAGACTTCGATAATGCGACCATCAGCTTCACGCTTAGATCTACCAGATCGAACACGAATGTCCTTAGGCATGTTGAAGGCTTCGCGCTCCTCATAAATCAGCTCCTCGCCTCGTCTCAACTTCATCTTCGCGATTCGCTTTAACTTGCGCAATGGGAAATTCCATGTTCTCATGATCTTCTCCTTAGTTGAAGAGAGGTTCAGCCACCTCAGTCACAGCCTCAAGAATCGCTGCTTCCAAGTCATTTGCTGACGACTCCATATAAGTACGATGTGCGATTAAACCAGTGACGGCATCTGCGTAAACATCAACAGTTCCATCCACATCATCAATCACAATTCGAAAACCCCATTGTTCCGCGAGTAAAAGAGCCTCGCGGGCAGTTGTTGGTCGTTTTGCTGCCATCACCCCTCCTTTTCAATCTGCCGCGTTGTGGATAACGAGCACCGGTACATGCGTCCTGTTCTCGATCGTGGAGATGTCTCCCACGTTCTTGAACTTGATCTTCATGCATGGCACATAACCGCCTTCGTTCAACGTCTTCGCCAGGCCGGCTGCGGTACCGTCACCGAACTCCATGAAGCTGCCATCGCGCAACGAAACTGCACCATATATAGTCCGGCACTTCTCGTGTCTGTACGCGAGGATCAGCGGCGTGTAGAACCTGGAGTTGTCGCTCCACTGCTTGGCTACGATGGTTCCAGGTTCAACGTTCTCTTCAGTCCATCTCATAATCGTTTCTCCTTCATGTAGTCTCCCAGCGATTGCGTAAGATAATCCCGCGCTCCTTGCAGCGACTTCAACATCGCATCCACATCAGGCTCGCTATTCTTCTCGTGGTAGATGATGATGTTCATCCGGTCGCCCGACTTGAGGTACACGTCGAAGTGCGCCGATGTCCGATTGCGTGGGAGATTATAGGTGGCGGTGATGGGACCGACAGCCGCGATCTGAGAAACGAGCACCGTGTACTCGATGTACGCCTCCAAGTTCTCAGCCACCAAGTCGTCATGCGTCGCCGGCAATGTGAACTGCAACATGGTCATCTCCTTAGAGCACGGTTCCGTCGGGGAGGATCTTATTCTCCTCCACGAGTTGCGTGAGCAAAATGCTGATGGCCTTCTCCACCGCGTTCTTGTTCGTGATGTCGCCATGCGTGCGCAAGATCTTCGCTTTCCCCTTCTTCGGCATCGAAACGTCGAAGGTCCAGGTGTTGGTATCAGTCTTGATCGTCCTTGTGATAGTTGCCATCGTCATTCTCCTTTGTGTTGAGTTACAGAATACAGAATTTTTGAGCTGTAACTATAGCTATATTACCCTGTAATAAGTAAACATTAAATATATTATGTTTACTTTTTATTCACTAATAGCTAGTAGAATAAAAGGATATTCTGTATTCTGTAACTGCAGCACATTTGTGTCGTTTGTTTGATCCATGCTCCTTGCCCGCTGTCGCCTGTGTTTGTCTATGCGGCCCCACTAGGCTCGATTCGACTTATAATCGATTCGCGTAGCTCCATCCTGAGCTGCGTTTATTCACAACCTTCGAAGGAGAACACAATGGATCAACCGAACGAGGCGAGCCAGCAAGGCGGACCGCAAGACGAAGCACAACAACAAGGTGAAGGAAAAGCCGATGCACCGGAACAATCCTCTGCACCTGCCGCGGCTGAGAACACAGCGGCTGACGAAACCGCATCCGCACCTGCAGCAACTGAATCCGCACCTGAAACCGCGGGTGACGCTGTTCAGCAAGGTGAAGGAACTGGCGACCAGGGTGATGGCAGCGATGAACAGTCGCCGGAACTGACTGGCAACCTGGGTGCAGACCTGGCTGCGGTTGTCGAGCATGACATCGTTCATCCGGCGCACGTGCATATCAATCGCCTGGAAGAGTACGTGGCGCATCTGCCTGTTGCGCTGCATAACGACTTCCGCAAGCTGGTCGATGAAATCCGCAACGCGCTGTAAGCAGTAACTTGGGAGGAGGTCACAAGCCTCCTCTCATTACATGAAGGGGTCATATGATACAAGCCATGCACGACATGTTTCGACAGTGGGCTGAGTGGGAGCAATTGCCAGTAGGTGGACGTGGGCCAGGCGGTGTCGGTGTCACAATCACGTACAAGTTGATGGAGGGCAAAGGCGAGTTTCTACCAGGTGCACCGCGAGGAAGTGGTCCAGTCGGTATCCCCATGGATCCGATAGGGATGACAGTCGATCGATTTTTACGAACACAAAAGCGAAAAGTTAGGCACATTGTGTTCGCTTATTATCTCAAGCACGGCTACACCGTAGAAGAACGGGCAGCCATGGTGGGCCTTACGAAGCCCAAACTATACACAAAACTGCATGAAATACACCTCGAGTTGCAAAAGTTTGTGAATCAAAATGAGTTTAATTCTGGAACACATTCGGCTTAGAATTAAAAGGATGCACTCATTGTCACTACTCAAGGCGCTTGCTGAACTTCGATTTGACGTCGACTTGGCCAAGAGACTTTCCAAAGAAACACAATTCACACGGCAGTTCGCCACCAACAACATCGCGAAGTACAACCAATCGTTCAACCGCCTGAAGTCGCGGAAGATCATCATCGAGAAGAGAACCACATCCGCTCGTCTGGGTGCGTGGCGCAAAACATATTTTGCAATTGATCAAGCTGCACTCATTGTGTGGCTGAAGCAAGTAGAAAACCTGCAGCAGTAACCAAATCCAGTTCACATCAATATGTCCCTCCCATGAGGGCCAGATTCATGTGTACTTAAAAGACACAAGTTGCATGAACACTGATACGCGTTTTCGCGGATCACGCAGAAACTGTGAACATACCAGTCGATCACAAACATCCGAGGAAATATCATGGCCACCACAAAGAAACCTGCAGTAAAAAGTT
>Ga0075276_10000044_pt1 | contig 38540 bp, 34 predicted proteins | sample SF_Rice_5C_80N_4_FD_69770 | JGI IMG/M metagenome (GOLD analysis project Ga0075276, IMG submission 69770) | Rice paddy soil microbial communities from Twitchell Island, California, USA - SF_Rice_5C_80N_405 | ecosystem: Environmental > Terrestrial > Soil > Paddy field/soil | place: USA: Twitchell... | reverse complement strand
CGAACAGGCCCAGCCCTTTGCGTATCCGCAACAGGCCCTGCTCCGGGCGCTGCGGCCGCGGCAGGTTGTCGTACTGGTAGCCGCCCACCGCGCCCAGCAGCACGGCGTCGGATTCGCGCGCCAGGGCGAGCGTAGCCTCCGGCAGCGGATCGCCGGCTTCGTCGTATCCCGCGCCGCCTATGGCCGCATATTCCAGCTCGATCTTCAGACCGTCCTTGCGCAATGCCTCCAGCACCTTGACCGCTTGCGCCACGATCTCGGGCCCGATGCCGTCACCGGGTAGAACTGCAATTTTCATCTACTCTCCTGAACTGCGCGAAACGGAAAACGAGAAACGGGATACGTAACCCTCCCGGCAGGGAGGGTGGTGCGCAGCACCGGGCGGGCATTCCATTTCCCCTTGTCCCATTTCCCGTTTAATTAAAAAGCCAGGGCTGTGCCGCTCGATGCCTCGCCTCGAACGCCTTGATTTCATCCACATGCTGCAGGGTCAGGCCGATGTCGTCCAGCCCGTTCAGCAGGCAATGCTTGTTGTGCGGGCTCACCTCGAACGTGTACACGATGCCGTCCGGCGTAGTAATGCTTTGCTGCGCGAGGTCGATCGTCAGGCGATAGCCCGGCACAGCCTCCACTGCCTTGAACAGGGCCTCCACCTTGTCCGCATCGAGGCGAATGGGCAGCAGGCCGTTCTTGAAGCAGTTGTTGAAAAAAATGTCCGCAAAACTGGGGGCGATGATTGCATGAAAGCCGTAATCCGCCAGCGCCCAGGGCGCGTGCTCGCGCGAGCTGCCGCAGCCGAAGTTCTCGCGCGCGAGCAGGATTTGCGCGCCCTGGTAGCGCGGCTGGTTCAGCACGAAATCCGGGTTGAGCGGGCGCTTGCTGTTGTCCATGCCCGGCTCGCCGTGATCTAGATAGCGCCATTCGTCGAAGGCATTCGGACCGAAACCCGAGCGCTTGATCGACTTCAGGAATTGCTTGGGTATGATGGCATCGGTGTCCACGTTGGCGCGATCCAGCGGCGCAACCAGGCCATCCAGCACGGTGAATTTCCGCATTACTTGTTTTCCTTCTTGGCGCCGTGCTTGTCGAGCTTGCGCTCCACCCATTTGGCAGCTTTCTCGATGCCACGGCCAGCCGCGCGGCCGCCCTTCTTGATGCCGCGCCCCGCCGCATCCGCGCCGCGCTGGATGCCGTGACCGGCCTCATTGCCCACCTTCACTATCGTGCTTTCGCCCTTATTCCCGGAACTCTTATTCCCGGAACCCTGGTCTCCGGCAATCGCATGCTGCCCCGCCATGACGCCCACCAACAATACTATGGCTGCTATTTTCATGATTTGGTCACATCCGCGAAATGTCCGGCGATGGCCGCAGCCGCCGCCATTTCCGGGCTCACCAGATGCGTGCGCCCGCCCTGTCCCTGCCGACCCTCGAAATTCCGGTTCGAGGTGGACGCGCAGCGCTCGCCGGGTTCCAGACGGTCATCGTTCATCGCGAGACACATCGAGCACCCCGGCTCGCGCCACTCGAATCCGGCAGCGGTAAATATCTTGTCCAGCCCTTCCTTTTCGGCCTGCGCCTTGACCAGGCCAGACCCCGGCACCACCATGGCCAGCTTGACGTTGGCCGCGACGTGCTTGCCGCGCGCCACGCTTGCTGCTGCACGCAGATCCTCAATGCGCGCATTGGTGCAGGAGCCGATAAACACCTTGTCGATCTTGATCTCCGAAATCGGCGTGTTCGCAGCCAGGCCCATGTACTTGAGCGCACGCTCGGTGTCGTGTCGCTTCACCGGATCGGCGATGGCCGCCGGATCGGGCACGCGCCCGTCGATGTCGGTCACCATTTCCGGCGAGGTCCCCCAGGTTACCTGGGGACGGATAGATGCCGCGTCCAGTTCCACCACCGCATCGAACTTCGCGCCCTCGTCGGAATGCAGCGTGCGCCACCAGGCCACGGCCTGGCTCCATGTCTGGCCCTGCGGTGCAAAGGGTCGGCCCTTGACGTAATCAATGGTAGTGTCGTCCACGGCCACCATGCCGGCGCGCGCGCCCGCCTCTATGGCCATGTTGCACAGGGTCATGCGGCCTTCCATGGAAAGCCCGCGTATGGCCGAACCGCCGAACTCGACAGCATAGCCGGTGCCGCCGGCGGTGCCTATCCTGCCGATCACGGCCAGCGCGACGTCCTTGGCCGTCACCCCCTTGCGCAACGCGCCCTCGACACTGACCAGCATGGCTTTGGATTTTTTCGCCACCAGGCATTGCGTGGCCATCACGTGCTCCACCTCGGAGGTGCCGATGCCGTGCGCCAGCGCGCCAAAGGCGCCATGGGTGCTGGTGTGTGAATCGCCGCAGACCACGGTCATGCCCGGCAGGGTCGCGCCCTGCTCGGGCCCGATCACGTGAACGATGCCCTGGCGCACATCGTTCATGCCGAATTCGGTCACGCCGAACTCGGCGCAGTTAGCGTCCAGCGTCTCTACCTGCAGGCGCGAAATGGCGTCATGGATGCCTTCCGCACGATGCGTGGTCGGCACATTGTGGTCCGGCGTGGCAAGCATGGATTGCACGCGCCACGGCTTGCGGTGCGCAAGCTTCAGCCCCTCGAATGCCTGGGGGCTGGTGACTTCATGCACCAGATGACGGTCGATATAGATCAGCGCGGTGCCGTCGGCTTCCTGCCGCACCACGTGACTATCCCAGAGTTTGTCGTATAGAGTTTTTGCGCCCATTGCAGTCCACCTTACCGGACTGCGAATTATGCCATAGCGGATAGTGTTCCGCCATGGCGCAACCCCCTAGGGCGCGGGCTTGCGGGGGGCGCTGTCCACCCGCGGGGCGGCGTTCATCACCACTGCGCTCTGGGCACGGGCAGCCTCCTGTGCAGCCGCCGGGCCGGCGGTCTGCGCCTTCGCCATCTGCGGGCGGCGGGCAAGCAGCGCGGCCAGACCGATATCCTGGGTGAATATCTTGGCGCTGAGCTGATAGCCGGGCATGGTCAGGTGGGTAAGGTCATGCCCCATCAGCACGGGTGAGCGGCGCATCCAGTTGTAGGCGGCGCCGGGTCCGCCCATGGCATCCTGCCAGCTCCAGTAGGCGCAGGAATAGTCCCGGCCCACGGCGCGCTGGATTTCGCCGATGCGCTCGTGAATCTTCGCATATTTCAGCAGGTCGAGATGCGCCCGTGCGGCGCGGCGGTGTTTGTGCCGGCGCGAACGCGGGATCAGCACACCGCGGTCGGGCGGCCCCACGAGGACGCACATGGCACCGGGATAGGCGTCGCGCAGGTTCTGCAGGCTCACCCGCAGGTCAGACTCGTATTTCCCGGCATCGAAGTGGCGGTCATTTCCTTCGTTCGTGCCGTATTCCATGATGACCAGATCGTAACGGGTGCCGTCGCCCCGGTTGCGCAGATAGTCGGGGTCCAGCACCTTCCAGGCGTGGGCCGTCGCGCCGGGAATGGCGAAGGTGTCGAAATACAGCTTTGGCTTGGTGTTGTAATGGGGAACGAAGCCCTGCAGCACCACCTTTCCTGCGACCAGCCGCAGCTTGACGATGGACAGGGGATGGTCAGGCGTGATCCGCAGCACGCCCTGCGCCGACGGATCGAGCGCCACCACATGTTCGGCGCCGCCGTCCACGCTGACGCCCACCTGCACCTTTGCGCCCGGCGCGGGCGGCTCGAACAGCACGTCCAACCCTTCGAGATCAGGCGTGCTGCCGAAGGCGCGGAAGTCCACCCACAGATAGCTGCCCTGCACGTGGCTGCTGATGTCGCCCAACCCCTTGGCGACGGTGATATGGTCCTCGCGCGTAACATAGGCGTAATCATGCTTCCAGCCGTCGCTGAGGCAGAACTTGCGCACCGGCAGGCGCACGCCGAGCCGGCCCATGGTGGCCGGGATGAAGGTCGGCTGCACCTGGTCGCCGCTTAGCCCCAGGCTGCGCGTCATTTCGTCGGAAAAGAAGTTGGAGGCGGTATGGCTGTCTCCCCAGAGCGCCATGGTGAGCGGCCGCGAACCGTCGAAGCCGTCGTCGCCCGAAAGCGCGATGTCCTGATGCGGCGTTGCGGCAAGGGGCGGCAGTTCCGCGAGTTCGTCACTGCCCGGCATCTCCACCACGGCGCCGGAATGATGGCGGCGCCAGGCGCGCCCACGGTGACGGTAACGATGCACCGGGCAGCGCAACTCGGCCGGCGCATTGCCCGCCTGCACGTCCAGGTCCTGCGCCTGCCCGGGGGCAGCGGACGCGGCGGGAGTCGCCAGCATCCACAGCAGCAAGCCGCCTGCCACAAATATCCCGGCTCGCCGCGCCGCCGGTTTCGCCGCGGCCCATGCCGCACCGCTGTTGCCTGTCATGCCCGTCGTCACAAACTATCCTGCTTCGTCAGTAATTCTTCGAGCCGCGAGCTTATCATACGCAGGCCCTTGCTCGTGAAGTGTATCCCGTCATCCGCGCGCACCACGATCTTGCCGCGCTTGGGATCTTCTATATATTTTTTGTATGGCTGATCAACAGGACCGACGATGTCGCCGGTGGGCAGGTACTCGAATCTGTATTTCCGGGTTTCTTCCTGAAATATCCTGTTTTCGATCTTCGCACCCTCTTCGATCCGGTCCTTGCGCATCACCGGCAGCCCCATCCAGATCACGCGCAAGCGCCTGGCGGTGGCGAAAGCCAGCACTTCGTCCACCCGGCTGCGGTATTTCTGCTGCCAAGTGTCGGACGGGAAAATGTAGCGCTTGCGGTGCTCATAGATGTCCCAGGGATCGTTCGGCCCGAGAAAGATGACCACGGTGCGCAGCCCCTGGGTCGTGCACTCGTCCTTGATCTTGGTGGGCCAGTCGAAATAGCGCTTGACCGTCAGGCCGGTGCTTTCCTTGCTCGCATCGACGAACACGCCGTGGGGGAACGCCCGGCGCAGGCGCGAGATGACGATGGGCGCCACGCCCTGCATCATGGAGTCGCCGGCGAACAGGATCTTGGGCGCAGCATCCGCGGCCGCCAACGCGCCTTGGACCGGCATGCCCGCCGCGGCGGGTGCGGAGGCCGCCAGCGTCTGGACCGGCGCGCTGGCTGCAGCGGACGTGCCGGCGAGCACGGTCTGCACCGGCGCGCTTGCGGCAATCACGACCGCATGCGGCGGCATGGCGCCGCCGGGCGCATTCGCGGCAGCGGCCGTCACTGCGCTGGCCGCAACGTTCCCTCCCCCGACGACAGCGGGGGGTGCACTGGCTATCGTCGGCCCGCGGGCCATGGTTGGCGCGCTGGCGGCGGCAGCAGTCGGTCCTGCCGAAACAACCCCGGCGGCATCGCCCGTCTCGCTGCTGTTGTCGTCCGCATCGGGCGTGGAGGCGGCCTCTCCAGCATCGTCATCCAGCCGCAGCAGGTGTTCCACGTGACGGGAAGGCGCGTAGGCATAATCGGGCAGATACTGCGACAGGTAGAAGTGATAGCGGCTGCTCAGGTAGCGGTCAAACGAATCCAGCCACAGCGCCATGTTGCAGGACAGCACCAGCAGCAGCAGGAGATAGAAGTCGCGGCCGGAAAGCCGCTTGCGTGCGGGTTTATGCATACTAGAACTGGTAGTAGATGAAGCCGGGCACGCCGCTTGGGCCAAGGAGGATGATGAGGAACATGGCGCTCGTCGCAGCGAGCACCAGCGGCAAGCCGCGGTACCGCCCGATCAGGTCTACCACCGCACGCTCGATGATCTCCGCGTGCCGGCTGAGGAAGTAGAACACGGCCGCAAACAACAGCAGGTAGGCATGCTGCATGCTAAAGGTGCCCATGCCGCGACCCAGGCCGCTGACCAGCGCCCAGGCCGATTCACGCGAATCCGCGCGGAAGAACGCCCAGGCAAAACCGACGTAGAGCAGGGTCAGCAGGTGGGCCAACAGACCTGGCAGCCTGCCCTTGCCGAACAGCTTCTCGAATATGTTCTGCGCCGCCACCCCGGCACCGTGCAGAAAGCCCCAGAACACGAAGGTGAAGTTTGCCCCGTGCCACAGGCCGGACAGCACCATGGCGACCATCAGGTTGAACTGCGCGTGCAGGTAGCCGCGGCGATTTCCGCCCAGCGGAATGTATATGTAGTCGCGAATGAAGGTGGAAAGCGAGATGTGCCAGCGCCGCCAGAAGTCGCGCAGGCTGGTCGCAAGATAGGGCTGGCGGAAATTGAGCGGCAGCTCGAAGCCGAGGAGCAGGCCGAGGCCGGTGACAATCAGGGTGTAGCCGGAGAAGTCGAAGAATATCTGCAGGGAATAACCCAGCACCGCGGCCACGGAGGAAATCGCGGTCTGCGTATCCGGATACTTGAAGGCATCGGCGACGAACGTCCCCTCCAGCCAGTTCGCAAACACCAGCTTCTGGGCCAGCCCAAGCAGGATGATGTAAATCGCGCGCTCCACCTGGATGGGCGCGCCGACGGCCGCCCCGTCCAGTTGGCGGAAGAAGTCATCCGCGCGAAAAATGGGTCCCGCGAAATGCGTGGGCCAGAACCCCAGATAAAGCAGCACCTCGGCCACGGAGGCCGTGCGCGATTGCGCCTGCGCCTGCCACACCAGGAAGGTGACCGCCTGGAACACGAAGAAGGAAATGCCGATGGGCGCAAGGATGTCCAGCACCGGCAGGAAGGCATGCAGGCCGAAATTCTGCAGCATGTCGCTCAGCGCCTGGCGCAGGAATTCGTAGTATTTGAAGTACAGCAGCACCGAGACCGTGAGCAGCAGGCCCAGCGCCAGGCGCAAGCGCGGCGCCCTGTCCCCCGCCCCCATGCGTATCACCCGGCCGGCTAGCCATACGTATACGCTGAAGCCTAACAGCATGGCGACCGCATCCAGCGACCATGTGGCGTAGAAGCCGTAGCCCGACGCCATCAGGAAAAACATCTGCAGCCGCCTGTAGGGCCGCAGCATCCAGTACAGCGGAAAGAAGAACAGCGCGACCAGCGCAAATTCGATGGAAACGAAACTCATGGCAAACCCGGCACCCTGCCGCCCCCTTGAAGTTTGACCGCAAGACCGGAATGTTGCCAAAGTTCGCCGACAAGCTCAATCAGAAAGTGGTTTTTTTGGCCAGCCATGCAAGGCGCATAGCGACTGGCGCGCGGCAATCCGGGCGCTAGCCCGGATGTCCTGCAGTGCGCGCCTCGATCTCGCGAAGCTGCCACAGCAGGATGACCAGACCGATCACTGCGACGCCCGCACTCGTGGAATACATCACTGCCGGGCCCCAGGCCTTCCACAGCGGGCCGCTCAGCAGGTTGCCCACCATGCCGCCGGCGCCGAAGCTGAGGCTGCCATACAGCGCCTGCCCCCTGGACTGGTGACGCCCCGGGAACAGGCGGTGCACTGTCGCCACCGCGGCCGCATGAAAGGCGCCGAAGGTCAGGGCATGCAGCGCCTGCGCAATCAGCAGCAGCGCCAGCACGTCGACGCCCCACGCGATCAGCAGGAAGCGCAGCACGGCGGCGAGCAGCGCCGCCGCGAGGATGCGCGCCAGCGACAGCCTGTGCATGAGCCACGGCATCGTGAAGAAGATGCCGATCTCGCACACAACACCCAGCGTCCACAGCAGGCCGACGGTGCTCTTCGCGTAATGATGTTCGACCAGGAAGATGGAGAAGAAGGTGTAATACGGCCCGTGCACCACGGCCATGAGGAAACCCACGCTGAGGAATGCCATCACGGCCGGCTGCAGGGCGATCTGGTGCAGATGCAGACGGTCGGCATGGTGCGGTTCGGCGGCCGTTGCCGGCAGCAGGCGGGAGAAAGCCATGATGCCCAGCATGACGGCCAGCCCCGCCCACAACAGCCAGCGGATGGAGACGTAATCAAACAGGGCGCCGAGCGCGAGGGCGGCGACGATGAAGCCCACCGAGCCCCAGGAGCGGATACGGCCGTAATGCGCGGTATTCTTGCCGAGATAGGAAAGCGTGGTCGCCTCCACCAGCGGCATGGAGGCCGTCCAGAAGAAGCCCATGGCCGCCAGCACGCCGAACATGCCCCAGAAGCTGGTGGTGAAGAACACCCCGGCATAGCACAGCACGCTGGCGAATGCGGCGGCGTGGATCACGCGCAGGCGGTTGCCGGTATGCTCTGCGAGCCAGCCCCAGAGCGCGGGCGCGAACATGCGCATCACCGGCTGCACCGACATCAGCACGCCGATTTCGATCGCCGTGAGCGAGATGGACTTGAGGTACAGCCCCCAGTACGGCGCATACGTCCCGACGAACGAGAAATAGAAGAAATAAAACCCGGCAATGCGCCAGCGGTGATGGGTCTGCGGGTTCATGAAGATCGGGAAGGGAAGACTGCTTGCATCACTGTGCTCGTGGCCATTATCTCATGAATCGCCGCGTCCGCCGTGCGCGCATCACTGCAGCGGCTGCCGCGCATACACCACGCTGGGAAACTGCACGAGGTCGAACAGACGGTCGGTGCCGCGCTGGAACGAGGTGCTGTGCATTTTCCCGCCGTAAGCCCCGTCCGCCAGCAGGCGGGCAAGATTCAGGCTGAGCCCCAGGTAGACCGTGCGGCTGCGCGGCCCGCCCGTGTCGTAGCCCTGCGCGCCATAGCCCACGGCCAGTTCCAGATAGCGCAGCGCATGATTCTCGCGCAGGGAGGCAAAGCCATCGGCCTTGACCACAAACAGGAACTTCAGTTCGGAATAGTCGCTGAAAGGATCGAAGTGGGGCGAAAGCGGGGAACGGCGGTAATCCACGCGGAAATCCAGCGCCCGGTCGAGGTCTGGATGCGTTTCGCACAGCACGCCGAAAGCCACGCCGGCGACATTCGCCACTTCGTCCTGCGGGCTGAACTGCCACTGGCGCGAAAAGCCGTCACCGATCTCGACGCCAGTGAAGATGCCCAGCGTCGCCCAGGCGGCGAGCAACACCGACCTGCCCCGGTCATTGCCGAGTGATTCGAAAAGCTGGGTGAGCAGGCGCACGTTTGCATAGTTGACGTACATATGCCCCAGCTTGTCGGTGCCGCCGAACTGGGTGTTGGCGCCGAACCAGCCTTCGTTGGTGGTGTCGAAGCCGCCACCGAAATCGGAGTGCCACCATTTGCGCACACCGTAGGCGCCGATCAGCGTCGCCTCAGTCGCGATGACCGCGCCATTGCGAAGCCCAAGGTCGGGTGTTTCCGCCGGTGGCACATCGGGCAACTGTACGGGGGAGGCGGGCGACTGCACAGGGGTATCGGGAACCTGGGCGGGCACATCGTCCGCTCGGGCCGGACAGCCCGCAAGCAACAGGCAAACGAGCGCCCCACCCGAAAGGCCGGCGCACAACGCATGGACGGCAACAGACAAGAGACGCAAGACATTCCCCCTTCCCGGTTCGAACTGGATGGAATCAGACCTGCCCTGCATAAAGCCCTGGACCATTATAGTGCCGGCGGCGGTCTACGTGCGCATGGCCTGGCTTGCGCGCCCGGGCCATCGGCGGGACAATCGTCGCAGGACGCGCGCCCCTGTCATCCAGCAGAGGAACTCATGCCACGGCGGAACAACGCAACAACAGCACAAAATTCGCAGCACGATGATGGATCGGTCTTTCATGTGCACCATGTGACCAAGATCTACCGCATGGGTGAGGTGGAGGTGCGCGCCTTGCGTGAGGTCACGCTCGATCTCTATCAGGGCGAGTTCGCCGTGCTGCTGGGCGCATCCGGCAGCGGCAAGTCCACCCTGCTCAATATCCTGGGCGGACTGGACCGCCCGAGCAGCGGCGAGGTGTATTACCGCGACCACAATCTGACTCTCGCCGACGAGGAGGCCCTCACCCGCTATCGCCGCGAACACGTGGGCTTCGTGTTCCAGTTCTACAACCTCATCCCCAGTCTGACCGCGCTGGAAAACGTGGCACTGGTGACCGAGATCGCCGAGCACCCGATGCAGCCCCTTGACGCTCTGAAACTGGTGGACCTGGGCGACCGCGCAAACCACTTTCCCTCGCAGCTCTCGGGCGGGGAGCAGCAGCGGGTGGCCATTGCGCGCGCCGTGGCCAAGCGCCCCGACGTGCTGCTGTGCGACGAACCCACCGGCGCGCTCGATTACGCCACGGGCAAGCTGGTGCTGGAGGTGCTGGAGCGGGTGAACCGCGAACTCGGCACCATCACGGCTGTGATCACGCACAACGCGGCGATCGCCGGCATGGCCGACCGTGTTATCCGCATCAGCAGCGGCACCATCGTCGAGGAGCGGCGCAACGCGACCCGCCTCGCGCCCTCGCAAATCTCCTGGTGAGGCCCGCCCCACGATCATGACGCCGGCCGCCAAAATCCTGTGGCGCGACCTCTGGCACCTGCGCGGCCAGGTGCTGGCTGCTGCCCTGGTGGTGGCATGCGGCGTGGCGGTGCAGGTCGCCATGCGGAGCGCCTACGTCTCGCTGGAAGCGGCAAAGACCAACTTCTACTCAAGCTATCGCTTTGCCGACGTGTTCGCGCCGCTCAAGCGCGCGCCGGAAAGCCTGGCCGACAGCATACGCCGGCTCCCGGGCGTTTCGCAGGTGAATACGCGCGTGGTGGCAGATGTGACTCTGGACGTGCCCGGCCTGGCCGAGCCCGCATCCGGCCGCCTGATCTCAATTCCGGAACATCCCCGGCCGATGCTGAATGATCTGTTCCTGCGCAGCGGGCGCTACATCGAGCCGGGCCAGCCTGACGAGGTGCTGATCAGCGAGGCGTTCGCCCGCGCGAACCAGCTGAATGTCGGCAGCAGGATAGGCGCGGTGCTCAACGGCCGCTGGCGCGACCTGACCGTGGTCGGTGTCGCGCTGTCGCCCGAATACATCTACGAAGTCGGTCCCGGCATGATCTTTCCGGATAACCGCCGCTTCGGCGTGCTATGGATGGGGCGCGATGCCCTCGCCTCCGCCTTCAGCATGCAGGGCGCGTTCAACGACGTATCGCTCAGCCTGTCGCACGGCGCCGACAAACAGGAGGTTATTGCCCGGCTCAATCAGGCGCTGAGGCGGTACGGCGGGCTCATCGCGTACGGGCGCGAGGACCAGCTCTCAAACCGATTCCTGAGCGATGAACTGAGCGAAATAAGAATTTCCTCCACCTTCATTCCGGCCATCTTCCTCGGAGTGGCGGTTTTTCTCATATATATAGTGCTCTCGCGGCTGGTGGTGACGCAGCGTACACAGATCGGACTGCTCAAGGCGTTTGGCTACTCCCACCGCACGCTGGGCGCGCATTACCTGAAGTTCTCCCTGGTCACCCTGGCTGCGGGGCTGGTGCCTGGCCTGTTCCTCGGCTGGTACCTTGGCGTCAAGACAGCGGGTCTTTACGCGGATTACTTCTTTTTTCCCAGGATGTCCCTGGTCGTCACGCCGGGCATTATCCTCTGGGCCGTGCTGGTCAACGTGGCGGCAGCGTGCGCCGGCGCAATCTCCGCGGTGCGCAGGGTCGCCGCGCTGGCGCCGGCCGAAGCCATGCGCCCGGAGTCGCCCGCCCGCTTCCGTGGGGGCCTGACGGAACGCTGGGGCGCCGTGCGATGGCTGTCTTCGTCCACGCGCATGATCGTCCGCAACATCGCGCGCAAGCCATGGAAAGCGCTGATCTCGATACTCGGTATCGGCATGGCCGTCGGACTGATGATGGTGTCGCGATTCATATTCGATGCGGTGGACCACATGGTATATGTCCAGTTCAGCCTGGTGCAGCGCGACGACGTGACCGTCACATTCCATGACCCACGCGGATCCCGCGCCATTTATGACCTTCGCCAGCTTCCTGGTGTGTTGCGTGCAGAACCCTTTCGCGCAGCGGCGGTGCGGCTGCGGTACGGCCACCGCAGCAAGCAGGTGGAACTGACGGGCCTGACGCCGGGCGGCGAGTTGCGCCAGATCGTCGACAGCCACTTGCAGGTGCTGCAATTGCCGTCGGACGGCATCCTCATAACAAAAAAGCTCGGAGAAATCCTCGGGGTGCGTCCGGGAGACAAAGTCACGATGGAAGTGCTGGAGGGCGCGCGCCCGGTGCGCGACATCTCGGTCGCAGGCCTCTCCGATGAATACATCGGCATCGGCGCGTACATGAACGCGCATGCGCTCGCGCGCATGCTGGGTGAGGACAGCGTCGCGTCTGGTGCCTTTCTCAGCGTCGATCCGCACCACGCCGGTGCCCTGTATGCCCGCCTCAAGCGCATGCCCGCGGTCAGTGGCGTGGCGGTGCGCGGCGCCACGATACGCAGCGTGAACGACGCCATGCAGCGGTCCTTCCTATCCGTCAGCCTTATTGAAATCCTGTTCGCCGCCGTCATCGTGGGCGGCATGGTATACAATAGCGTGCGCATCGCGCTTTCCGAGCGCGGCACCGAGCTGGCAAGCCTGCGCGTGCTGGGTTTCACCCAGCGCGAGGTCACGGCCCTCCTGCTGGGCGAGCAGGCGCTGCTGACGCTATGCGCGCTGCCCGCAGGCCTCGCGATCGGCTATGGCATGTGCGCAGGGCTGGTGCCCGTTTTCAATCGCGAACTGTACAGGCTGCCACTGGTGTTCTCGAACATGACCTTTATCTATCCTGTCATCGCCACCCTGGTCGCCGCCATCCTCTCCGCCCTGCTCGTCGCGCGCCGCATCCGGCGCCTCGATCTCATCGCCGTGCTGAAAACACGCGAGTGACCGCCCGCACATGCCCCTCATGACCAAAGCACGCCTGCGCAAACTCGCCTACGCCGCGATTCTTGGCATCGTCCTGGCGGCTGGCCTGTTCGCGCTGCGCCCGAAGCCGCTGCACGTAGACATCGGCCGGGTCGAACAGGGTTCCATGCAAGTGACGGTGGACGAAGAAGGCAAGACGCGCTGCCATGACCGCTTCGTCATTACCGCTCCGGTCTCCGGCAACCTTGCGCGCATCACCCTGCGGGAAGGCGATCCAGTCAAAAAGCAGCAGGTGCTCGCACTGATCGCTCCCGTTCCACTTTCGGCACGGGAGCGCGACGAACAAAAGGCGCGTATCGCCGCCGCCGAGGATGTCCAGCACAGCGCCGAGGAGCTGGTGCACCGCGCCCAGGCCGACCTCGCCCAGGCCAAGCGCGAAAGCCAGCGCGTCGATAAACTGGTCAAGGAAGGCTTCATGTCCCAGCAGACCGCCGACAGGGCGCACACCGCCGAAACCACCCTCACCGACGAACTGGACGCCGCGCGCTACCGCGCCTCGTCCGCTGCCGCGGATGTGCGGCTGGCCAAATCCGGGCTCATCGCCGACCGCGGCGGCAAGGGCGCGCTGTTCCGCGTACGCTCGCCCGTTTCCGGGCGCGTGCTGCGCATCACGGACCGCAGCGAACGCGTGGTCGCGGCCGGCGCCGCCCTGCTCACCCTGGGCGACCTCAACAAGCTGGAAGGCGTGGTCGAACTGCTCTCCTCTGAAGCGGTAAAGGTGCGCCCCGGCATGCCCGTCATCCTGGAAAATTGGGGCGGCAGCGAGCCGTTGCACGCCCGCGTGCGCCTGGTCGAGCCCTACGCCTACACCAAGGTCTCCGCGCTCGGGGTTGAGGAACAGCGCACCAACGTCATCCTCGACCTGGTCGATCCACCTCCAGCCCTGGGTGATGGCTACCGGGTCGATGCGCACATCATCATCTGGTCCCGAGACAACGTCCTCAAGATCCCCGCCAGCGCCCTGTACCGCTGCGAAAAGACCTGGTGCGCCTTCACTGTGCACAACGGGCGCGCCAGGCAGCGCGCCGTCTCCATTGGCGAACGTAATGACCAGGTCGCGCAAGTCCTCAGGGGCCTCATTCCGGGCGACATCGTCATCCTGCATCCCGCAAACGACGTCCAGGACGGCAGCCGAGTCGCGTTCTGACCGGCTTGGCGCCCGGAGCGGGCGCCTTGTTGCGCTCGCGTACCGAGCCCGCTTGCGTCATGCAGGCAAATATTCCCCCTTCCACTCTTGAAACTTCCCGCTCCGGCCCCATATCCGCCCTTAACGAGTGGATTTGGCTTTGTATTTTGGAGAACGCAATGGCAGAAAACGAAAACACCCCCAAGCTCGAAGAGGCGCTCAACCACGCCGCACCCGCAGGGGCGGCGCAAGCCCCGCAAGGCGAGACGGACAGCACGCCCAGCCCGGAGGAAATGCTGCAGACCGCCGAGCGCAAGGCCCAAGAGCACTATGATGCCTGGATGTATGCCAAGGCCGAGGGCGAGAACATTCGCCGCCGTGCGCAGGAGGACATCGCCAAGGCGCAGAAATTCGCCGTCGAGCGCTTTTCCAGCGAGATTCTGGCGGTGATGGACAGCCTGCAGGCCGGCCTGGCCGTGCAGACCGAGAACGTGGAGAGCTTCAAGAGCGGCATGGAACTCACTCAAAAGCAGCTCCTCAGCGTATTCGAGAAGTTCAACATCAAGGAAGTCAATCCGGTCGGCGAAAAGCTGGACCCGCACAAGCACCAGGCGATCGGCATGGTGGAAAGCGACCAGGAGCCCAACACCGTGGTGAGCGTGATGCAAAAGGGCTATACCCTGCATGACCGGGTGCTGCGGCCGGCTCTGGTGATGGTCGCCAAGCCAAAAGACTAACGGCAGCGAAGGGTAAACGGGGAGGAAAGAAGGGCAAATGGACGCCGCTCCGAAGCAGGACACCGGGCTTCCCCTTCCCTCCTCTCCCTTCCCGGTTTCAGGGGTTGAAAAAATCCCCCCCGCCCTCATTTAGAGGGCATAGACCAACAGATTCATTATTCACGCATTTTTAAGGATTTTTGAGGAAAGGAAGCATCATGGGAAAGATTATCGGCATTGACCTGGGCACGACCAACTCGTGCGTAGCCGTGATGGAAGGCGGCAAGCCCAAGGTTATCGAAAACGCGGAAGGCGCGCGCACCACGCCTTCCATCATCGCCTACATGGAAGACGGCGAGGTTCTGGTGGGCGCGCCCGCCAAGCGTCAGGCCGTTACCAACCCCAGGAACACCCTCTACGGCGTGAAGCGCCTGATCGGCCGCCGCTTCGACGAGCCCATGGTGCAGAAGGACATCAGCCTGGTGCCCTTCGGCATCACCAAGGCCAAGAACGGCGACGCCTGGGTGAAGGTGCGCGACAAGGAAATCGCGCCGCCCGAGGTTTCCGCGCAGGTTCTGATGAAGATGAAGAAGACCGCCGAGGACTACTTGGGCGAGCCCGTCACCGAAGCGGTGATCACCGTGCCGGCCTACTTCAACGACAGCCAGCGCCAGGCCACCAAAGACGCCGGCCGCATCGCGGGCCTGGAAGTGAAGCGCATCATCAACGAGCCGACCGCGGCCGCACTGGCCTTTGGCCTCGACAAGAAGGAAGGCGACCGCAAGATCGCGGTATATGACCTCGGCGGCGGCACCTTCGACATCTCCATCATCGACATCGCCGAGATCGAAGGCGAGCACCAGTTCGAGGTGCTCTCCACCAACGGCGACACCTTCCTGGGGGGAGAAGACTTCGACCTGCGCGTGATTGACTACCTGATCGAGGAGTTCAAGAAGGAAAACGGCATCGACCTGAAGAAGGACCTGCTGGCCCTGCAGCGCCTGAAGGACGCCGCCGAGAAGGCCAAGATCGAGCTGTCTTCCGCGCAGCAGACCGAGGTGAACCTGCCCTACGTCACCGCTGACGCCTCCGGGCCGAAGCACCTGCTGGTGAAGATTACGCGTGCGAAATTGGAAAGCCTGGTGGAAGAGCTGATCGCCCGCACCATCGAGCCCTGCCGCACCGCGCTGAAGGACGCCGGCGTTTCCGCCTCCGACATCGCGGACGTAATCCTGGTCGGCGGCCAGAGCCGCATGCCCAAGGTGCAGGAGAAAGTGAAGGAATTCTTCGGCAAGGACCCGCGCAAGGACGTGAACCCGGACGAGGCCGTGGCGGTTGGCGCGGCCATCCAGGGCGGCGTGCTGCAAGGCGAAGTGAAGGACGTGCTGCTGCTGGACGTGACTCCGCTGTCCCTGGGCATTGAAACCCTGGGCGGCGTGATGACCAAGCTCATCACGAAGAACACGACAATCCCCACCAAGAAGAGCCAGACCTTCTCCACCGCCGACGACAACCAGAACGCGGTGACCATCCACGTGCTGCAGGGCGAGCGTGAAATGGCCTCGGGCAACAAGAGCCTGGGCCAGTTCAACCTCACCGAGATCCCGCCCGCGCCGCGCGGCATGCCGCAGATCGAAGTGACCTTCGACATCGACGCGAACGGCATCCTGCACGTGTCCGCCAAGGACAAGGCCACTGGCCGCGAAAACAAGATCAAGATCCAGGCCAGCTCCGGCCTTTCGGAAGAGGAAATCCAGCGCATGGTGCAGGACGCCGAAGCGCACGCCGACGAGGACAAGAGGACCATGGAACTGGTCACGGCGCGCAACCAGCTCGACGCCCTGATCCACTCGACGAAGAAGTCCATGACCGAGTACGGCAAGGAACTCTCTGACGCTGAAAAGAGCGCCATCGAAAGCGCACTGAAGGACGCCGAAGAAGCCGTGAAGGGCGACGACAAGGGCGCCATGGATGCCAAGACCGAGGCCCTGGCGCAGGCCGCGCAGAAACTCGGCGAAAAAATGTACGCCGCCGAGCAGGCCAAGGCAGCGGGCGGTGGCAGCGCCCCGGGCGCCGAAGCCGGAGCCAAGGATGAAGGCGATGTCGTGGACGCAGAGTTCACCGAAGTAAAAGACAACAAATAAGGAGCAAGGGTCCGGGATCGCGGAACAGGCAGCCGATGACAGGCCTCCTGCTCCCCGGTCCCTGATACTTTACCTATGAGCAAAAAAGATTACTACGAAGTGCTCGGCGTCAACCGCGACGCATCGGAGGACGATCTCAAGAAGGCTTATCGCAAGCTGGCGATGAAGCATCACCCTGACCGCAATCCGGACAACCCGAAGGCGGAGGAGCACTTCAAGGAAGCCAAGGAAGCCTACGAAACGCTTTCCGATCCGCAGAAGCGGGCGGCCTATGACCAATATGGCCATGCAGCCTTCGAGGCGGGCGGCATGGGCGGCGGATTCGGGGGCATGGGCGGCGGGGCGGGCGGCTTCGACTTCTCTGACATCTTCGGCGACATTTTCGGCGGCGGGCGCAGCGGCGGCCAGCGCAGCAATGTGCACCGCGGCGCGGACCTGCGCTACAACCTGGAGATCACCCTGGAGCAGGCCGCGCGCGGCACCGAAACGCAGATCCGCATCCCCACCATGGCAGAGTGCGACACCTGCCACGGCTCGGGCGCGAAGCCCGGCACCAGCCCGGCCACCTGCACGACCTGCGGCGGCCACGGCCAAGTGCGCATGCAGCAGGGGTTCTTCTCGATCCAGCAGACCTGCCCGCGCTGCCACGGCACCGGCAAGATGATCACGTCGCCCTGCCCCACCTGTCACGGCGCGGGCCGCGTGAAGCACCAGAAGACGCTATCGGTGAAGATCCCCGCCGGCGTGGACACGGACGACCGCATCCGTCTTTCCGGCGAAGGCGAAGCAGGCACCAATGGGGGGCCGCCCGGCGACCTCTATGTGGTGATCCAGATCAAGCAGCATCCCGTATTCGAGCGCGACCATAACGACCTGCACTGCGAAATGCCGATCAGCTTCGCCACTGCGGCACTGGGCGGCGAGATCGAAATTCCCACACTGGATGGCGCCGCGCGCATCAAGATCCCGCCGGAGACTCAGAGCGGCAAGATCTTCCGCCTGCGCGGCAAGGGCATCAAGGGCGTGCGCAGCTCCAGCCACGGCGACCTGCACTGCCATGTGATGATCGAGACGCCGGTAAACCTCACCGAAAAGCAGAAGGAACTGCTGCGAGAATTCGAGACCCTCAACCAGGCCGACGCCGAGCGCCACAACCCGCGCGCAAAGTCCTGGATGAGCAAGGTGCGGGAATTTTTCGGGCAGTAGGCCAAGCGCGCGCCCGCAATGCGGAATCGGGTGGAATTGCAGGAGCGACTGATTGTAATATCGCCCTGCCTTCATTTCCTGACCCGGCACAGGAGGGCGGCGCCCATGAAAACAGCAGACAAACCGGCGCCAGTGCTGCCCGCCCAGATTTTTGAAAACACGCAGGACTGGCATGCCTGGCTGGACGAAAATCACGCCGCATCGCGCGGCGTGTGGCTGCGACTCGCAAAGAAGGGATCCGCAACGCCGACGGTCTCCTATGCCGAGGCACTGGAAGTCGCACTGTGCTATGGCTGGATAGATGGCCAGAAGCAGGCCCACGGCGCTGAATTCTGGCTGCAGAAATTCACCCCGCGCTCCGCGAAAAGCGTCTGGTCACAGATCAACAAGGAGAAGGCGCTGGCGCTGGCCGAGGCGGGGAAGATGAAGCCGGCCGGGCTGAGGGAAATCGAGGCCGCGAAGCGCGATGGCCGCTGGGAAGCCGCGTATCATTCGGCGAGCAGGGCCTCCGTGCCGGACGACCTCCAGGCCGCGCTGGACGCGAACCCGCGGGCCAAGGCCTTCTTCGGCACGCTGGACAGCCGGAACCGTTACGGCATCCTGTACCGCGTGCAGACCGCGAAAAAAGCGGAGACCCGCAGCAAGCGCATCACCCAGTTTGTGGAGATGCTGGCGCGGCGCGAAACGCTATATTAGCGGACGGCCGCTCCTGGCCGGTCACCCGCAGTTCTAATAATCCTCCCATCTGCGCCTTGAGCGCATGAAATCCGGCCGCAGCAGAATGATCTGCGCACTGATGAGGGCCAGCGTGGCCAGCAGGCCGAGCCCGAACCAGGTTTCGTTCATCTGGCCCGCGTGCTGCAATGCCTTGAGATTGTGGACGACGATATTCACCGCCATCGCCAGCGGAAATGCAAAGTACACTGCGCAAATACGGCGCAGCCAGCTGGCCACGCGCGGCCAGCGCGCGGGTGCGAGCAGCACCGCCCACAGCGGCAACAACAGCACAAGGGAAATGCCGGACCAGAATGCATAGTCGAATGCATCGGGCGGCGTGCGGTCCACTACCGCGGTATAGCGCAGACCGCCGGCCGTGAAAGCGCCGCCGCAAAGCAGCCCCACAGCCAGCAGATAGAGCCGCGCCTCCCCGCGCAGCGAGACCTTGCGCCTGTCGGGTTGGTTTTCATATGCGTCCATAGGCCCGAGTCTGGCCCAACGGCCGGACCCCGTCAACGGGGCGCGTGATCATCAGCGCCCGATACGATAGGGGTAAAGGACGGCGGAGAGGCTCGCGCCGGAGACGTAAGCGGAGGCGCTGCTGGCCTGGCCTTGCAGCGCGATATAGTGCGCCTGCTCGCTGAACGCATCGAAAGTCCCGGTGAGGCTGAACGGCGAGCAGACATCTCCCGCGGCCTGCCCGGCGGGGATGGTAAAAGTCTGCGAGCCGCCCGGGGCCGATACGCCATCCACCGTCACCTGCAGCGACGCTGTGTCCGCCGCGCCAGCCACATGCGTCGTGCATAGCTGGCCGCTGGCCGTGATCACTGCCCTGCCCGCGCGCCCCGGCGCCGCCGCGAGCGCCACGATGCTGCCGAACGTCGCACCGAGCGTATACTGCGAAACCGGAGCCATCGCCACATTGCCCATATAGATAGGCCCATCGTCGTCGCGATGATGGCCGTCATGCCGCGCGCCGCCATCCCCCTGCGCATAGCCCGTATTGGCCGCGCCGCCTGGCATGGCGAAAACGAGGAGCGCGCCGCACACAGCCGCGCTCAAGACGCGCCGCAAGACGGCGCGCCGTTGTCCGATATGCACAGTTCCCAAGATGACCTCCGCCGAAAATATATCCCGCCTAACCGTAGCAGGTCTGGCTGCGCCGCGCAATGTCGCTTCCCGGCGACGGTTTGTGCCGGCGTCGTTCCCGTGCGCAGTCATCGCACCGGCGCTTACGCGCTTGCGCACATGGAAAAGATCGCAGTTTGGTGCTAGATTTCCTTTTGCAGCAGCCAGGCCCGCGCCAGCGACCCGGGAAGCGTACCCACCGCCTCCGGCAAACGCGCACCGCTCCCGAGGGCACCCCCACCCATCGTTTGGAGGATCTGAATATGCGAACGCTAAATCAACTCACCGAAGGCTTGAAAGAAGCGGGCAGCAGATACGCGGAACTCAATCGGCTTTTTGTCATATTTCGCGCCAGTCTCGCGACCCAACTCAGCGAGCAGGCCATCCCAGTGGAAGAACCCGGTCCCGGCCCGCTGGAAAACGGCGCATTCGACCTGGGCTTCGCCGGGCGCACCCTGAGATTCCGCTTTTACGCCCTCTCGCGAGAAGACGCCGTGCTAGCGGGAGCCATCAGTTGCTGCCTCGTTCACCGCGACGACCCCGCCAAGAACCTGCTCCTGCACAGATTCCTCTTCGACGAAACGGGCAAGACCGACCTGCCCAACCCCGACAAGGCCGGGCAAGGCAACCTGGACATCAGCTACCACGCCGACGCGCTCCACATCGCGCTGCACTGCATCCACATCAGCTTGCCGCGGCTGCAGGAATAGCCCCGCACGAAGGCAGCCGCTACACAGCCCGAGATCGCGGGCGCGACACCCAAGGCAAAGGCGGCGATGCGCCGCGCGAACGAATGTTTATGCCCCTGCCAAACGGCCCATGAACAAAACGCGGCCTAGCCGCCGGCGCGCCCCGGCGTTTGCTGGCGCCGCCAGGCTGCCGGAGGAAGGCCAAAATGCCTTTTGAACGCCCGGCTGAATGCCGCCTCTGACACGTAGCCCGCTTCGTCGGCAATGCATTTGACGGGAAGATCGGCTGTCTTCATGCGCTGGGCCGCAAGCTGCAATCGCCAGCCGGTCAGGTAGTGCATTGGCGTCATGTCGAGCAGGTGTTTGAAGCGCGCCGTCAGCGCGGTCCGCGACACCCCGCTCTGCGCCGCTAGTTTTTCCACGCTCCAGTCGTCCATGAGCTTCATGTGCATGCACTTGAGCGCCGCGCCAACCACCGCATCATTTGCCGCCGCAAACCAGCCGACCTCGGTGGCGGGCAACGACTGCATGAAATTACGCAGAATTTCCACGAACATCAGCTCGGTGAGGCGAGGCAGCATGGCCCGGCTTCCGGGATGGGTCTGGCGCGCCTCGAAAGCCGTATGGCGGATGGTATGGGCCAGCCAGCCCCCGCTGGCCAGGCCCTCGGAGCGGACATGCATCAGAGGCGGCAGGTTGCGCAGCATGGGGTGGAATAGCAACTCGTCGCACTGCAGGAAACCGCAAATGATCTGCGTTCGCTCACCCGCGCCGCCATGCTCCACCACGAGGCCATCAGGCCAGGGCAGCGGCGGCAGCAATTGCGCCGCCGGCAGCTTCGCGCCCCGCAGACGTCCGCACAGGCCATGGCTATCGCCATAGGGCAGCAAGACCGCATCCCCCTCCTTGAGCCAGACCCGCTCATGCCCTTCGAGTTCCAGCCAGCACGCGCCCTCGGCAACGATGTGGAACGGAATGATGTGCTCGGTGCGGAACGGCAGCATGCTCGCCATCTGGCGGGAATCGGGCGCAGCCAAGCCCCATGGCTCGCGAAACTCCGTGCGGAACAGCACGACACCGGACAAGTGCATGGCGCTCAGCACGTCGGACAGCAGATCGACGGAAGCCGCACCTTGCGTTTCAGGCAAAATTGCTTGCGTTTCAGTCATGGACGCGCACTCCGCGGATTGCTAACTTGATACCTGTCCGACCGGCCATTTTCGCCCTTCCGGCCAGCCGCCCCAGCGCGATGCTGGCCCGACGGCATGAACAGGAGGCATCATGAACACAGCCCTGAACACAATCGTAGTGCATATCGAGGAAAACGTCGACGAGGAAACGTTCCGCGACCTCGAGCGGGGAATGCGCAGCGAACGCAGCGTCGTTTCATTCAGCCGCTCGCCGGGACACAACCATCTCATGGTGGTGACCTACGACGCGGCGGCCGCCGAGGCGAGCAGCCTGCTGCACAACTTTGACGATCGCGGCCTGCATGCCCAACTGATAGGAATGTGAGCCGCACCGCGCACCGCGCACCGCACCCACCTTGAGACGGCGGCCGCCGTATGAAGCATCACGCCAACGCCTGCGAGGAATCGGCTTTTGAATTCAACCCAGGAAGCATGGAGGCAAAATGATAGTCACCCCTGAAATGGAAACGCTCAAGACTCGCCTCAAAGCGATCTGGATGTCTGGCGACTATGGGCACTTTGCGCAGTATCTCGACGCCGGCGCGATGGCATTCCTGCGCAACCTGGACATCAAGCCGGGCGACGCGGTGCTGGATGTGGCCTGCGGTGCAGGGCAGATCAGCATTCCGGCGGCGCGTGCAGGCGCCCGCGTCACCGGCATAGACATCGCCACCAACCTGGTCGAACAGGGCCGCGCTCGCGCCCGGCGCGAGGGCTTGGACATTAACTTCGACGAGGGCGATGCCGAGCAACTGCCCTATGGAGACGCAACGTTCGACGTGGTCGTCAGCCTCATCGGCGCCATGTTCGCACCCCGGCCGGAAAGAGTCGCGGCGGAGTTAGCGCGCGTCTGCCGCCCGGGCGGCCGCATCGTCATGGGCAACTGGACCGCCGATGGATTCGTCGGGAAGATGTTCAAGATCCAGGGCAAACACGTGCCGCCCCCGCCCATGATGCCCTCGCCCGTGCTATGGGGGAACGAAGACATCGTGCGGGACCGCTTCAACGGCGGCATCGCCAAACTGCAGCTCACGCGTAAACTCTACCCGCTCGAATACCCGTTTCCGCCGACCGACGTGGTCAGCTTCTTCCGCACCTACTACGGCCCGACCAATCGCGCGTTCGCGTCACTGGACGAAACCGCGCAGGCCAGACTGCACCAGGACCTGGAAGGCCTCTGGAGCGAGCACAATTTGGCCCGCAATGGCGCAACCGCCGTCCAGGCCGAATACCTCGAGGTCGTCGCCACCCGGGCGTGAGCGCCACCGTCGGTCGCACCGGAGGCCAGTGGTAACGGCGACGCGCGCGACGCCCGCCCTCTTGCCTTGCCCACTGGCCCGTGCGCCCGCCGCTGCATCTCAACCTCCACAGCGTGCACCATCTCAAGGCCGACCTCGCACACCCTGGCCCGGAAACACCAGGCGGATGGAGCAGCTTACCAGGGCAGCCTCTGGCGCGCCCAGCTCCGCGGACCCATCGCCGAATCGGCGCTGCCTGAGCTGGGCGGATAAACCTCTATCACGCCAGCAGCGCTGACCTTCCGGAAAGAGTTCACGGAGGCAGCAACAGGGCTGGACGAACGATAGACGAAGTAGCTGCTTGTCGGCCATAGCAGCCTATTCATCATGCATCGCAATCTGGCAGCTTAGCGAACCATAGCAGACATCAACATGTAGGAAGGGGTTACGCTTTTGCGCAGCCCCAGCCAGAAGGGCGAACCTGACTGATGGGTTAGCCCTGGAGCCATATTCGGAGCTCATTGGTAGATTTTTCCAAGGTCTCGGAAGTCAGGGTGAGCACAATGACCTTTTCAGCAATTTTGACTGGGCGTCCATTCGAGTTCAATCCAAGTTCAGTTTCTTGCTCCCAGCTTGAGTAGAACTTGTCAAAATGAATAGGCGATTCTTGAACGATTCGCGCTGCCCTATTGGTCCGCTGGTTGATGACATTGAAGATCGGATTTCCATCAAAGAACAGTTCACCATTCGCGAACCTTTCTGAAAGATAGGGAGGCAAGATTTCCCTGTCAGGAAATATCCGCCTCGCTTGCCTAAACCAAAAGGCACGCGCCGCAAGGTACACACGCCTATCTTCGAGAAACTTCTCGTAAAGAAAGCCATTCATTTAAATGCAAGTCCCTTTCGCACTTCGATATCGACCCGACGATGTGGATCGTCCTTTACCATGTACGTCTTGGATGTAACGCCAACCCCACCCTTCTTGTATGCAGCGTTCATAAACGCTCTGGCGTTGTTGAATGCAACGGAGCGTAGTTTCTTCTCAGTCTTGGTTGGCATGGCCTCCAATCGATGAGAGAGAAATACCCCTTTGTTTCGGGTAAGGGGCTTTTGCTGGTGCCACGGTTCGGAATCATTGACAGGGCCACCTTGGGATTGAAGTCGTCCGCGATGCATAAAGGCTAACGTTTGAATTCACCGGCCTGCACAGCTTTTCGAGCAGGTCCCCTCGACTGCATGGTTAGCAGTCTTCGAGCGATAGATCGAATGCATTTTCTTTCTTTTTAATTCGCTTGAAGATCGGGCGGTACTCGCTCTTCAGGACCGCCTCACGAATCTTGACCTCGGCTTCAGCAGCCATATTTACACCCAAAATCACCTCCACAAGGCGACCTGGGTAGGGATAAAGGCGATTCCCCTCCTGTTTAAGGACTCGCCATTCCTTTTCGTATGCCCAATCTCGGGACTTCGTGTAGGCGACCAAGTGAATGACTTCACCACCCGCATCCATCGCAAAGGACTGAATAGTTGGCTTCGGCATCTTCTCAACATAGTCAACCGGATGACCGTATTGCCCGATGATATTTGTTTCGTGATTCTCGAAACCTAGGCAGAAGCCTTTATGGGAGTCAGCATAATGCGCCCACATCAAATGATTGTCGGGTGATTCCGACAGGCTAAGAACACCGAAATCGGAAAACATGACTTCGTTGTAATAAAGAAGGTCTTGGAGCAATTCACGCTGAGTCTTCTTATCTACCGGCATAAACAACTTGTCGATGTGCTTTAGGACGGCTTCGTGGCTTTGGCCTTTATCTAAGAGGTTCTGAACATACGAGGCAATGCCATTTACGGGGCTACCGCTCTCGCGCTTCATTACGTAGTCTTCGAGAATTTCCTTTGCGGTGAAATTTTTATCCCAGCGGGCAGCTACGTCGTTGGGATCATTCAACGCGCCTGGTTTGGGGTACCAAACAGATCCGCTGGCAAGTGCATGCAAGCTAAGCTCATTGACTGAGCGATACTTGTACAAAACTTGAGGAAAAGACAGTGACATAGCCTGAATGTAAAAACGCTAACAATTGTTATACGGACAGGTTTGTCCGATTAGTAATAACCGCACAGTCGTATGCGACGCGCATATTCTTATTGATCTTCCATTGGGTACAAAATTTCCCGCCGTATAGTAACTGGCAGAAAAAACGGACGCAACCAACACTCCATCACGTCTGCTCTGGTCTGTAAAACGGCATTAAATTAGGACGACCTGAATAGTCTGCTGTGGCCGAACAGCGGCCCTGCACCGGAAAATGGACTCCGACCAATTTAGCTGATAGCCCGCCGAACACCCGAAGCTGCAAATTTCCCTGGATAACGAAATGCCGGGTGCGGACCCGGATGATGCGCCGCTCCATTTCCCGATGCGCGAATCCGGGATGAACCTACAGTTGCATCGCGTGACGCCGAATTTTCAATTCCGGCGCCTGCTTTTATCTTGTTGCCGGGCGGATACCGGAATTGCGGTATTTAACCGCCCACGATAAACCCGTATGCTTTGTCATCTCGACTCAGGCGTGTGATTCGGATTAGGCCTCCGACATTTCCACTAACGCGCAATGCCTGAGAAACCCGGCCGTCGCTCCGCGGCGCAGCCCCGCACCGGCGACTACCCAACAGCAAGGAGTTGAACGTGCAACCAACAACACCGCAAGGGGTCGCGCCGGCGGCCGCCGCCGTCGCGGCGACGTGGGCGCCGGCTTCCAAGGATGCCGTCGGCACGGCGCTTGGCACCTCGCGGTTGTGGTTCACCGTGGCGGAGGGAATCGTTACCGAGGTGTACTATCCGCGCCCCGACATCCCGCAGCTCAAGGACATGGGGTTTATCGTCGCGGACGGCAACGGCTTCTGGGTGGAGGCGAGGCGGCTCGGAACGGACGCGGTGACCTGGCATGAAGGGGCGCTGCCCGCGATTACGGTGGCCCACCACCACGATCGCTTCACGCTCACGCTGAAGATATGCGCCGATCCGGAGCGCGATGTGCTGCTGGTTGATTTTGATCTGCGGGGCGATGCCGCGCTGCAGCTTTATGTGCTGGCGGCGCCGCGCATCGGAGAGGATGCGACAAACAATCTGGCGTGGGCCGACGCATGGGAGGGGCGGCCGGTGCTGTGGGCTGCACAGGGGCCTTTCGGAATGGCGCTCGCCGCAGTCGATGAAAACGGCAGCCCCGCCCTGCTGCAGCGTTCGGTCGGCATGGTGGGCGCCAGCGACGGCTGGCAGGATTTTCACCGCAACGGAACGATGACTTGGCATTATGCGGCCACGCCGCCCGGGCAAGTGGCGCTGACCGCGCAGCTTCCCGCGCGGGGCACGCTGGCGCTGGGGCTTTCCAGCAGCCGCGAAGCCGCCGCCACGCTGGCGCTGGAATCGCTCGCCGCGGGCTTCGCATCGCGCTGGGCCGCATACTGCGCAGGCTGGAAGCAATGGGTCGATGCGCTGGATCTGCCGCCTGCGGCGGATGCCGGGATGCTCACGCTGCTGCGGCGTTCGGCCGTCGTCATCAAGTGTCATGAGGATCATACTTTTCCCGGTGCATTCGTCGCCAGTTTGTCGGTGCCCTGGGGCGAAGCCAGCACCAGCCGCGGCGGCTACCACCTCGTGTGGGCGCGCGATCTGGTGGAATCCGCCGGCGCTCTGCTTGCGCTCGGGTGCGTTGCCGATGCCCAGCGCATCCTCGTGTACCTGATCGCGACGCAGCAGCAGAATGGCCATTGGCTGCAAAACCAGTGGCTGGGCGGCAAGCCGTTCTGGCAGGGCATCCAGCTGGATGAGACGGCATTTCCCGTATTGCTTGCGGGCGCCCTGGCCGAGCGCGGCGTACTGGGCGAGGTGCGCGTCGAAGACATGGTGCGGCGCGCGCTCGGCTTCATCGCCCGCGAGGGGCCGGTGACGTCGGAGGACCGCTGGGAAGAAGATGCGGGAGTCAATACGTTCACCGTGGCCGTGATCATCGCTGCGCTCGTGGAGGGCAGCCGCTTCCTCGACGGGCGCGAGGCGGAATGCGCGCTGATGCTGGCCGACGCGTGGAACAGCCGCCTCGATGAATGGACATGGGCCGCCGACACGGCGCTGGCGCAACGGTTAGGCGTGCCGGGCTATTACATGCGCATCACCCCCCAGGATGTGCTGACGCACGACGGCACGAAGGTGGAACACCTGCTGGTCAAGAACCGCGCGCACGATCCCGGGCTTGCGGCGGATGAACAGCTCGCCGTGGATTGCTTCCAGCTCGCGCGTTTCGGCCTGCGGGCGGTTGACGACCCGCACATGGCGGCGAGCATCAAGGCGGTTGACGCCCTGCTCAGGACCGATACGCCAAGCGGGCCGGTATGGCATCGCTACAACGGCGACGGGTACGGCGAACATGCCGACGGCACGCCGTTCGATGGCACGGGGCGGGGGCGCGGCTGGCCGCTGCTGACGGGTGAGCGCGGCCACGTGGCCGTGCTCGCGGGCGAGGACGGGAATGCCTATCTGCAGGCCATGGCGCGCATGGGCGGCAAGGGTGGACTCCTGCCCGAACAGATCTGGGATAGCGCCGCCATTCCGGCGCACGGGCTTTATCCGGGCAAGCCCAGCGGATCGGCCATGCCGCTGGTGTGGGCGCATGCGGAATTCGTCAAGCTCGCGGCGAGCGTCGCAGCCGGCTCGCCCGTGGATCGCCCGGCACGCGCTTTTGCACGCTATGGCGGCCGCGCCCCGAAACTGGGCTATGCGCTGTGGCAGCCGCGTGTGCCGTTGCGCAAGCTGCCGGCAGGCCTGGAGTTGCGCCTGCTGCTGCCGGAGCCCGCCATCGTGCACTGGGGGCGCAACGGCTGGCAGGACAAGACTGACACGGCCTCGGAGGATTGGGGGCTGGGTCATGTCGCGCGGCTGCCGGCGGCGGCATGGGCGGCGGGCGATACGCTGGACTTCACGTTCTACTGGCCCGCGCGCGATGCGTGGCAGGGCACAGATTTCACGATCGCGATTACCGAAGGAGCGTCACCATGATTGCCATCGATTTGTCCGGCCGGCGCGCACTGGTCACGGGCGCCAACTCCGGCCTTGGCCAGGCGATCGCGCTCAACCTGGCCGCAGCGGGTGCGCATGTCGCAGTCCATGCGCTGAACGATCACGCAAGCGCGGAAGCCGTGGTCCGGCAGATCCGGCAAAAGGGCGTCGATGCAATCGCCGTCTATGGCGACGTGAGCCAGCCGAAACAGGTCGCCGGCATCTTCGCCGCGGTCGACCAGGACTTGGGCGGACTCGACATCCTGGTAAACAATGCGGGCATAGACGGCCCGCGCCAGGACTGTGTGGACAGCGAACGGGACCGTTGGCAGGCCGTCATCGATGTGGATCTGAAGGGGCCCTATTACTGCACGCAGGAGGCGCTCAAACGCATGCTTCCGCAGCAGCGCGGCGTCATCATGCAGGTCACATCGGTGCATGAATTCATTCCCTGGGCAGGCTACAGTGCCTACACGGCCGCGAAGGCCGCGCTTTCGATGTTCACCAAAACCGTGGCGCAGGAAGTGGCCGCCAAGGGCGTGCGCGTGCTGGCCATCGCGCCGGGCGCCATCACCACGCCCATCAACAAGGACGTGTGGAGCAATCCGGACAGCCTGCGCGACCTCGACCAGAAGATCGCCATGAATCGGCCCGGCGTGCCCGACGAAATCGGCAGAGTCGCGGCATTCCTCGCCAGCGATCTCGCCAGCTACATCACGGGAACCAGCGTCGCGGTCGACGGGGGCATGCTGATCTATCCGGAGTTCAGCCATGGCGGGTGATGCACGGGCGCGCGCGCGGCAAACATTCCCGCCGGAAAAAAAACCCGGGCGCTGGGCCCGGGCAACGGAGGCTGGCCATTCCCCTAAAGGGGAGGAAAAGGGAATGGCCGAGGGTTAGTAACAGCGCGCCTAGTCGTCCTTTTGTTGCTCGGCCGCGGGCCCGGATGATTCGGCGCCCTTGCCGCCGCAGCAGCCGGCCGCCTTGAGCTTTGCGCGTTCTTCTTCGCTGAGGCCGTGGCAGCGGTGGTGGTGGCGCCAACGGCCGTGGCAGCCGTGGTGACGCAGGCCGCCGAAGAGGATGCGGCTCAAGACGAGCAGGCCGAGCGCCTGGAGGTAGCCGATCCCGTGGGCGCCGCTGAAGAGGGCGGGCATGAGCCAGTTCCACAGGAGCATGACGATGTAGCCGACGACGAGGATGCCGGCGACGACGAGGATGCCGATCTTCCAGAATCTGCCGGGGCAGCGGTGGTGTTTGCAGTTGCCGTGCATGGTGGTTCTCCTTCAGTCTTGCAGTTCGTTGTAGTGGGTTTGCAGCCGGGCCTTGAGGCGGCGTACGGCCTGGCGTTTGCGGGCCAGCAAGGTTCCGGCTGGAGCGCCGCTTTCCTCAGCCATTTGCTGGAAACTTTTGCCCTCGATTTCATGGGCGATGAAGACCTCGCGCTGCTGCGTGGGGAGTTCGCCCAGCGCCGCCTCGAGGGCTTCGATGAGGCGGGCGCGGCTCAGGGCGGCGTCGGGGCCATCTTCGGCCGATGGCAGGATTTCTTCCAGCCAGTGCTGCTCGTCGTGACCGCCGGGAAGGTCCGCCAGCGGCGTTTCCTTTTTCTTGCGGAAGCGGTCGATAATCCGGTTGCGCGCGACACGGTAGAGCCACGCGCCCGCTTGTTCGATGGACTCGGGCAGGCGATAGGCTTCGACAAATTCGTAGAAGACGTCCTGCAGTATGTCTTCGGCCTCCGCGGGGTCGGGCACGCGCTGGCGGATAAAATTTTTCAGGCGCCCGCGCTCGCGCCGGACGGTTTCGGCGATGCGCTCTTCCTCGTCGGCCATGTCGGCGTTAGCCAGGCCCGTGCTTTGAGTCAATGCGGTTTCCATGCCTATTAAGACGTTGGGCGCGCGAAAATATTGCATGCGCGGTGATATAAAGCTGTATATGGCGGCGAGAAGTGAATCTTCAAGCCGGGAAGGAAGGCACGGCAGCCTGGCTGCGCGTGCCCGGTATGGCTACCGGCTCAGTAATTTACGCGGCTGGTGAAGCCGCCATCCACCATGATGTTGGCGCCGGTGATGAAAGAGGCGGCGGGCGAGCACAGGAAGGCGGCCATGCCGGCAACCTCCGCACCGGTACCCATGCGACCCATAGGGTTGCGCTTAAGGAAGGTGTCGTAGACCGCAGGCATGTGCCGCCTGGCATTGCCCCAGAATCCATCCTCGAAATAGATGGTGCCCGGAGAGATGGCGTTGACTCGCACCTTCTTCGGCGCAAGGCGGCGCGAGGCGCCCTTTGCATAGTGAACGAGCGCGGCCTTGTAGGCGCCATAGGCGCTTTCGGCATCCGCTTCCGCCACGAGGGCCGAGGTGACGATCAGCGCGGCGGCATCGCCGGATGTCGCGGCAGCCTTCTCGAGGTGAGGCATGGCTGCTTCAAGCGTATGCACGCTGCCCATCAGATCCACCGCATAGCCGCCCTGCCAATCGGCCTCGGTGGCGCCGATGCCGAATGCGCTGGGATTGGCGACGACAATGTCTATGCCGCCCAGTTCGTCCGCCGCACGGGCTATCCATGCCTTGAGCGCATCGCGGTCCGCGATGTCCAGCGCTTCGCCCAGGGCGGTCGCACCCCGGGCGCGAAACTGCGCCAGCGTCTCTTCCACCTGCTGCGCATTGCGCGCACAGAGGGCGATGCTCGCGCCCTCCTTCGCCAGAGTATCGGCAATGGCGCGTCCTATGCCGCGCGTGCCGCCGCTTATCAGTACCCGCTTGCCTTTCAATCCAAGTTCCATGGTAAATTCTCCTTCATTGTGGTTTGCCTGTGAGGGCGAGCGGGGAGTATAGGAATGGCGAAAGTGCATCGCCATGTCCGTGCGTCTTGAACTTTTGTGCGAAAGGCTGGTATGGATGCGTTGGATGGTCTGCTGCCGCGATTCAGCGTGCGCCAGGCGGTGTATACCCGCGTGGAAGGCTACGCACCATGGGGTCTGAACCTGTTTGCGTATCTCCATACCAAGTTCGGCATCGTCACCGAGGGCTGCTGCCATGTGGACCTCAAGGATGGCGCGCCGCCGGTGCGGCTGGAGCGCGGATCCTGCTATCTGCTGCCCCGGGGCGACGCCTACCGTCTGCGCGATTCCCCGGATGGCAGCGCCGATGCCTTCGAGGATGCGATGAACCATATCGAGGGACGCACGCTGCGGTGGGGAGGCGATGGGGCGCGGACGACGGTGATCGGCGGCTGCTTCATTTTCGCCGATGAAGGCTATCCGCTGGTGCTCGATCTGCTGCCGCAACTGGTGCATTTCAGGGTGAGCGAGCAGGAATTGTCGGCGCTGGAATCGACCATGCGCTTGCTGGAGAACGAGGTGGTGCAGCCGTCGCCCGGTTCGCTTGCGATGCTGGACCGCCTGGCGGATATATTCTTCATCCAGACGCTGCGTGCCTGCCTGCTCAACGGGAGCGCGCGGGAAACGGGATGGCTGGGCGCGCTCTCCGACGAAAAGCTGGGGGCGGCAATACGCATGATCCACACCCGCACCGATTTTCCCTGGACGGTGGAAGCGCTAGCGGGTCATGCGGGCTTGTCGCGTGCGGTGTTCGCCGCGCGCTTCAAGGACAAGCTGGGACTCTCGCCCATCGGTTACCTGACGCGGCATAGGTTGACGCAAGCGCAGGACATGCTGCTGCATACTTCCATGAGCATCGCTCAAGTCGCCGCCAAGGTGGGCTACGAGTCGGAGTCTGCATTCAACAAGGCGTTCAAGCGCGAGTTGGGCGCCCCGCCGGCGGCGTGGCGCCTGCAGGCGCAGGCGCGGGCTACCGCGCGCTGATTGCCCTGCCCTCCCTCCTGCGCAGCCGGGCCGGCTTCATGCGGGGTTGCCGTTGTCGTCGGTGTGCAGGGTCTGGTTGAGGAACATGCCAAGGTAGGCGGAGTAGGTGCCGTCCTGCTTCTGGACGAAGACGCAACCGTCCTGCCAGATGCCGTTATCCTTTGCCCACTGGCTGTCCAGCGGGTCGCCCTGGTTGCAGTGTACGTCGTGCATGCCGTTTCCGTCGGCATAGGGCGCGCCGAAGACGTAGACCTTTTTCGAGCCCTGCACCATGTTGATGAGGGCGTCGCCAGCCTCGGTGCCGGTGACAGCGATCCACTCCTGATCCTTGGTTTTGAAAATTCCGTTGAGCACGGTGATGAGGAGGGCAAGGCAGCCGAGCTTGGTGGTGAGAATGGGATTGCGTGCGTAGTCCATGGCGCCGGAATGCGCGCTGCGGTCCAGCGGATGGTAGCCGTCCGGCAGGCTGGAGATGATCTGGAACAGGCTGGCATTCATCTTGTCGAAGATGCGGTATTGAAAGCCGAGGGTGGGTTCGTTCACGTCCACCGCGCACTCGTAGGGCACGCCGTTGACGTTGAGGTTGAGTATGGCGTGCAGCCACTGCCCTTGGTGTTCGCCGGAACTGACGAAGTCGCCGATGAGTACACCGTAAGCGGCCAACATGATCGCTCTCCTGTGGTTTGCGCGGCGGATGCCGGACAGGGCGGGGTGGATGATGCGCCGCCGCACCCTATGCGTTTCACATACGCAATTATTTCTGCCGAATTAATCTTACGCGGCAGCCTTGCCCGGTGCAAGGGGCCGGGCGAACCGGCGGCCGGCTAGGCGTCTACCGTGCCGTCCACCCGGTCCATGCTGTCATGGATGGCGTTGATGATGGCGAGCGAAATTCGCCGCAACGCTTCGCGCAACTCGGGGTCTTCCTTGCGGATGCTATTGCCGAAAAAATGGCTGTGGTCTATCCGCGCATTGCCCAGGGCATCGAACAGGATTTCATAGATCACCTGCGAGTTGTCGCCTTGGCGCGCCTCCAGATGGAACTGGAGGCGGCCGCCCAGCCTGGGCCTGGAGGTCTTGTCGGTGAGCCAGACGTGCTCATAGCGCGAATGCAGCAGCTTGCCGTGCGCACGCACGGCAAGCTGCTGCTCCGGCGCCGAATAAGAAAACCTGAGGCCGGTATGGGCCAGCGGCGCAGGCAGTGCATAGATCGAAAGGGCGTGCATCAGGTCTGTTGCATAGGCGTCCAGCGCATTCGCCTGTTGAGCAGCGTCGACCAACTCCGAGTACTGTGCGGCTATCACCTGTCTCTCCTGTTCATTGCTGGCTGGTTCATTCCCGGCCTGTTCGCTCCCGAATGCGTTCGCTTGCCCGCCATGGCGCGGCGCCCGGATGGCTGCATCCTACGCCGCTCCGTTTGGGGGCGCAAGGCATGCGCGCACGCGGCTATTGCTTGCCCAGTTTGAGGATAAAGCCCACCAGTTTTGCGATCTGGTCATGCTTGCCGCCGCTCGGATCGAGCGCGGGCATGCTCTCCACGCCCCAGTTACCGGTGCCGCCATGGGAGACTTTCTGCACCAGGCCTTCGATAACGGGATAGGTCTTGCCCTTGTATTCGTAGGTCGTGGCGTTGGCATAGCGCTTGCCGACGTCCTCCCAGGCGGGGCCTACCAGCTTGCGGTCTATGGCGTGGCAGGCGTTGCAGCCGAGTCGCACGGCGAGCAGCGGCATGCGCTTTTGCTGCAGGGCGGACTGCAGGTCCTTGTCCACGTCGAAGTTAAGGCCGTCATCCTTGTAGTCCACGTGTTCGTCGCAGCCGGCGAGCGCGGCGAGGATGCTGAGCAGCAGTGCGGTCTTGATGAGTTTCGGTGTCATGGTTTGCCTGGCTGGATCTGGATTATGTATTCAAGTTGCATATGCTGGGAAGTTGATGCGCAACACCCGGTGCGTGAACCGGGAATTCTATGCGGGAACGCGGTGTCTGGGCAATCAGTTCGCCGGCGTGGCCAGCGTCAACTCTGCCAGGAAAACCAGCCTTCCGGCGTGCCGCCGGTTTCGCGCAGGAAAAGATACCCGATGCCACTTTCGAAGTTCGGCCCGTCGCAGACGTACACCTCCTCTGCCTCGCGGTCTTCGGTCCAGAATTCGCCGGGCTCGAGTGCAGGCGGCCGCCGGAATTCGTAATAGTCCATGATCTGGCCGACGAAGCGCCAGCCGTCGGCCAGTTCCTCGTCCGGCCCGCGCACCCAGTAAGGCGCGCCGCCCAGCCGCGTCTCGGGGCTGATGTGTTCACATGCGTATTCGGAAACTTGAGCCAGCCCCTCGGAAGAGAGGAAGCGCTGGGCGTCCTCCCGCCTGATGCCATCCTCATGCGCGATCCAGGCGGTCACGCGCGCTTCGCGCTCCAACCGGGGCGGGTCCCGGGGCACGGCCGCAAGGCGGGGCAGAAGATCCTCCGGCTCCGTAACGAAGCAGGCATTGGCGCCGCTTCCGTGTAGCCCGGCCTCACAGCCAACATCCCAGTGATGGCTGCACTGAAAAATGCTGAGCATGCGTCCCGGGCGGCCGAGGTCGAGCCGCGCGACATCGTGAACGAACTGGGCGATGGGGGTGAGCGGCGCGCCGCATTGACGGCACACAGGCCAGTCACCTGCGGCCAAGCCCCATGGCAGCCCGCCGAATTTATCGGCCGGCGCAGCTTGCGGCGGCAATTCGCTGGCCAACTGAAGCTGGGGCGTGAAGTAGCGCATGTCTCTGCCTTGTCGTTCGCGGCCGCGCGCTCAATCGTGCACCATGCGGATGACGCGCTCCACTGAGAAATATACACACTCCGGGCCGTAGACGCGATGGCCGCTGAGAATCGCGCGCTCCTCTCCGCTCGCAACCCGGGCGAGGTCTTTCGCGGCTTGGGGATTGGCGGCCTTGAGACGGAAATCGCCATCGGCCGAGTGCACGAGATGAGTGGCGCCGTCCATGCAGATGCCGGCGCCCTGCATGGGGCTCACGAAGCCGACGATCTCGGTGGCGGGCTGGCTGGCGGCGGGTGGATGGGGAGCCGGTTCGCCGCCATGCGGCGCAGACCCATCTGCGGCAAGGGCGGGAGCGGCCATGACGAGCCAGAGCAGGAATGCAGGTGCGGTTTTCATGTTTAGTCTCTAACGTCTCCGCCGGAATGCGGCGCTCCTACATTGCAGCCATGTCTCAACGCTTGCGCGGCGGCGGTTGGCGCACCACATCCAGCCTGACTTCGGCGACATTCATCTTGACCTTGAGCCAGGACCTGATGCGTTTCTGGTCTTGGGCGCTGAGGGCCTTGCCTGCCGTGACCTGGACCAGGGCGATCTGCGATTTCGTGGTGTTGTCCGCGTCCCAGACCGGTGCGACGGCAAGCGCGACGCGGGTGATGGAGGGATATTGGGCGCGCAGTTCCCTGGCCGCTTCCTGCTGCTGGGCGCTGCCGGCATTGGCCGCGGCGAGCTTGGTCTCCAGCTCAATGATGCGCTTGTCCTTCTCTTCGCTGGTCTGCTGGGTGGTGCCCAGTATTTCCTTGAGGATGCCGGTCTTCAGCGCACCGACGTCCAGCTCCTTGACGCCGCTCTGGTGATTGACGAGCTTGGCCTTGGCCAGTCCGTATTCCGGCAGTTTGTGCGCCAGGGCGGCGAGCCTGTCCTCCGGCAGGCGGTCGCCGATCAGGGAGACTTCTATGGTGCGGGTGGCGGGCGAGATGTCTTCCTTGGCGACGAAGGTGTTGTTGAACACGTATTCCTTGCGCACGAATTCGATGGCGCGGGCCCGGAACGTTTCCGACGTCACCAGGCCGTAGGCCAGGTAGACGCTGGGCAGCAGCGTGACGGTGACGACGGCGAAGATGGTGCGGCGCACTTTTCTTTCCACGTCCGCGCTGACGAACTGCTTGTGCGGCAGATGCACGTAGGAAACCATCAGCAAGGTGGCGAAGGCGATGAAGACGCTGTTGATGGAAAAAAGATAGAACGCGCCGAAGAAGTAATGTGCGGACCCGCGTGCAATGCCGTAGCCCGCAGTGCATAGCGGCGGCATAAGGGCAGTGGCAATCGCCACGCCGGGCACGACGTTGGTCCTTTCCTTGCGCGTGGCGGCGATCATGCCGGCCATGCCGCCGAACAGCGCAATAAGCACGTCCCAGATCGTCGGCGTGGTGCGTGCGAACAGTTCGGACTGCGCCTCCGACAGCGGACTGAGCAGGAAGTAAACCGTAGAGGTGATGATACTGAGGAGGGCGGCGATGCCGAGATTGATCAGCCCGCGCCGGATCAGCTCGAAATCGTTGATGCCCGCGCCGTAGCCCACGCCCATGATGGGGCCCATCAGCGGCGAGATAAGCATGGCGCCGATGATGACGGCGGTGGAATTGACATTCAGGCCGATGGACGCAACCAGGATGGCCAGAATCAGCACCCACAGGTTGGTGCCTTTAAACACCACGTTGTCGCGGATGATGCGGTCGATTTCGGCCGGGTCGGCCTGGTCGTCCCTGAGGTTGAACCGGTAGCGCAGCGCCCGGCGAATGTCCGCCAGCAGCTTCTTGCCGGATTGCTTGATCCCCATCTGTCGCCCACTCCCGTTTCTGTGCCCTTTGAAGGCCGATGCTATCACAGCCCGCGCCGGACGGTGATTTCCCGGTAATCCCCCGACTTGGGAAAGTCGGCAAAATGGCGTATATTGGCGGGTCGTTTGCTCACACTTTGCTCACATAAAGGCGGTCGGCATCAGCATGGAAGAGATTCACATCCGCGGCGCACGCACGCATAACCTGAAAAACATCGACCTGGACCTGCCGCGCAACAAGCTGGTGGTGATCACCGGCCTCTCGGGTTCAGGCAAATCATCACTCGCCTTCGATACCCTCTACGCCGAGGGGCAGCGGCGCTATGTGGAGTCGCTGTCCGCCTATGCGCGGCAGTTCTTGCAGTTGATGGAGAAGCCGGATGTGGACCTGATCGAGGGCCTGTCGCCGGCAATCGCCATCGAACAGAAGGCGACCTCCCACAATCCGCGCTCGACCGTGGGCACGGTCACCGAAATCCACGATTATTTGCGCCTGCTCTTCGCCCGCGCGGGCGATCCCTATTGCCCGCAGCATAATCTCCTGCTCGAAGCGCAGTCGGTGGGGCAGATGGTGGATCACGTGCTGGCGATGCCCGCCGACACCCGGGTGATGATCCTCTCGCCGCTGGTGGTGGAGCGCAAAGGCGAACAAATCGAACTGTTCGAGGAATTGCGCGCGCAGGGCTTCGTGCGGGTGCGCGTGAACGGCACGGTATACGAGATCGATGCCGTGCCCAAGCTGGCGAAGAACAAGAAGCACACCATAGAGATCGTGGTCGACCGGCTGAAGGTCAACGTCGAATCCAAGCAGCGGCTGGCGGAATCCTTCGAAACCGCGCTGCGCCATGCCGAGGGCCGCGCACTCGCCGTGGAGATGGATACCGGTAAGGAGCACCTGTTCTCTTCCCGCTTCGCCTGCCCGATCTGCAATTATTCGCTGCCGGAACTGGAGCCGCGCCTGTTCTCGTTCAACAACCCGATGGGCGCCTGCCCGAAATGCGACGGGCTGGGCCACATCGAATTCTTCGATCCCCGGCGCATCGTGGCCTTTCCCCAGCTCAGCCTGAGCGGCGGCGCGATCAAGGGCTGGGACCGGCGCAACCAGTTCTACTACCAGATGCTGGACAGCCTCGCCAGGCATTATGACTTCGACCTGGAACGGCCGTATGAAAGCCTGCCGGAAAAGATCCAGAGCCTGCTGATGTTCGGCAGCGGGGACGATGAGATTTCTTTCCGCTACCTGAATGAGCGCGGCAAGCCTACGACGCGCACCCATGCCTTCGAAGGCATCGTGCACAACCTGGAGCGGCGCTACGGCGAGACGGATTCCGTCACCGTGCGCGAGGAACTGTCAAAGTTTCTCAACACCTGCGTATGCCCGGACTGCAAGGGCGCGCGCCTGCGCGAGGAGGCACGCCATGTGCGCATCGGCGAAAGCACGCTGCAGCAGATCAGCGCGCTGCCGCTGCGCCAGGCGCTGGAATTTTTCAGCGGGCTCACGCTCACCGGGCACAAGCAGGCCATCGCGGAGAAGATCGTGCACGAGATTGCCAGCCGTCTCACCTTCCTCAACAATGTCGGCCTGGACTATCTTTCCCTGGAACGCTCGGCCGAGACCCTTTCCGGCGGCGAGGCCCAGCGCATCCGCCTGGCCTCGCAGATCGGATCAGGCCTTACCGGAGTGATGTACGTCCTGGACGAACCCTCCATCGGCTTGCACCAGCGTGACAACGATCGCCTGCTGCAGACGCTCAAGCGCCTGCGCGACATGGGTAACAGCGTGATCGTGGTGGAGCACGACGAGGAGGCGATCGAGGCTGCCGACCACGTGGTGGACATGGGGCCGGGCGCCGGCGAACACGGCGGGGAGATCGTCGCGCAGGGCACGCCCAAAGAGATCTGCGCGAACAAGAATTCGCTTACCGGAGACTATCTGACCGGGCGCAAGCGCATCGATCCGCCGCGGGATTTCCGCGCGCCCGACCCGGAGCGCATGCTGCAGGTCAGGGGCGCGACGGGCAATAACCTGAAGGACGTGACTCTGGACCTGCCGGTCGGGCTGCTCACCTGCGTGACCGGTGTATCCGGTTCGGGCAAATCCACACTCATCAACGACACGCTGTATCCCGCCGTGGCCCAGCATCTGTATGGCAGCACCACCGGGCCCGCGCCCTTCTCCGAAATGAGCGGACTGGAATTCTTCGAAGGTGATCAGCGTGGACCAGTCGCCCATCGGGCGCACGCCGCGC
>Ga0075276_10000043_pt1 | contig 38662 bp, 31 predicted proteins | sample SF_Rice_5C_80N_4_FD_69770 | JGI IMG/M metagenome (GOLD analysis project Ga0075276, IMG submission 69770) | Rice paddy soil microbial communities from Twitchell Island, California, USA - SF_Rice_5C_80N_405 | ecosystem: Environmental > Terrestrial > Soil > Paddy field/soil | place: USA: Twitchell... | reverse complement strand
GAGTTATTTCTTTCAACCACATGGGAGTGGCGGAGGAGTGTTAAATTTTGCAACGGTGAGATTCGCGAAACTCGGAATCAGCTGCGAGCGAAGTCCGCCTTGCCCAATCTGCTGTCGGCAAACTGTATCCTTTGGACCCACATTGGGGTCCAAACCGCCCCACGCCGCACACGCTGTCGAGGAGAGCAAACGCCGACGAACCTCTATCAGTCATCCGGTCCTTCGGGCTTTTCCCCCGGCTGTTGCTGGCCCGTCCCCGGCCGCTGGCTCCCGCCCGGCGGTCCTGTTCCCGGGCCCTGTGGCCCAACTCCCGGCCCCGTCATGCCCAGTTGATTGATTGGCTGCGGCAACTGCGGCTGTTTGCCCGGGTCAACCTCGGTCTGATACCCGGGCTCAACCAGCACTGCTCGCGGCTTTTCACCCAGACCTTCCACTTCCACGGTGCCTTCGAACACCTGCACCGTAGTCCTGCCCTTCTTATCAACCCGTACTGAAAAGCGCGTCCCACGCACCGTGATCACCGCGCTGGGTGTGCCCATTCGGAAGGGCGGAGTTTCGCCCAGGCGCTTCTTGATGTTGGCCAGTATCTCCCCCAGGAACATTTGCAGAAAGTGGCCATCGCCGCTGCCCGGTGACTTGAGCACTACATGGGTTTTTGGCTTCACCAGCACCTGGGAACCGTCTGCCAGAAGCAGGATTACGCTGCCCTTGGCCGTTTCTATCCTTGTCTCTGCCGGCAGAACCATGCCGTGCTGCGCCATAGCCGCCGCCCCTTGCGGTGGAGTCACGGAAACTTTCCCCTTCACCTCCAGGAGAATTGCGGATCCCGTGGGCAGGTTGATGGGCTGCTGCTCCGGTTTCTGCACCGCCGTTAAGGGAAGCACAAGCGCGAGAGCCAACGCGATCTGAATAGCGACGCCTTTCATACCGTGCCCTTCGCCACCGCTACTTCCGTCCGGGCGGGCAGACGGATTTCGAAGGCGGTTCCGCTGCCGTGGCTCTCCACCCGCACGGAGCCGCCATGCTTTTCGGCGATGCGCTTCACAAATGCCAAGCCCAATCCCCATCCCGGCGTGCCGGCCGGCGCCGCCGAAGCGCGATAGTAGGTATCGAACAGCCGCGGCAGTTCCTCGGGCGGGACGGGCTCGCCCTGATTGTGCACCGTCAAAACCATTTCATCGCCCTGCCGCCGGCATTGCACCATTACCTCGGTGCCTGGCTTGCCATATTTGACCGCGTTGCTCACCAGATTTAACACGGCCCCACCGATCAGGTTGGCATCTCCCATCACCTCGTAGGATTCGCCGCTTTGGAATGTCAGGCGCGCGCCGGCAGCCGCGGCCTGCGGCTGCAGGATCTCGAATACCTGCCGCACCGCTTCCTCCAGCTTCACCGTTTCCGAACGGATGGGGCGGGCCCCCGCGTCCAGCCGCAGCACGTCCAGGTAGCTGTTGATCAGCGCCAGCAGCCGCTTCGACTCCCGGAAGATGGTCTCCGGCGCCTGCGCACAGGAAGAGGAGCCGGGATACTGCATCATGAGATCGGCGAAGCCCTGGATGGACACCAGCGGCGTGCGCAGCTCATGGGTGATGAATCCCAGGGCTTCGGCCCGCGCACGGTCGCGCTCCACCCGGGTGCGCAGGCTGGACAGTTCCACCACCGTGCCTCCAGCGGGCGAAAGCGTGGTCGCCGGCAGAGGAACAATGCGCACCAGGTAGAGTTCGCCTCCCAGGTAGGCTTCGCCTTCCAGGCCCGACCCTTTCGGCAATAAGGGCGCGTCGTCTTTGGGGACCAGGCGGGCGCGCACCTCCTCCAGTTTCAGTTCCGGCTGGACCGCCTCGCCCAAGCCGCCAGCAAACGCGCGGTTGTGCAGCAGCAGCCCGCCTTGCTCATCGAATATGGCAACCAGGTCTTGCGTGGTCTCCAGCAGGGTCTTGTGCAGTTCATAGAGCGAGCCCAGTTCCGCCTGCAGGCGGCGCAGCAGGTCGAGCTTCCAGGAAAGATCATCGGCATCGCGCGAGGGCGCGCTCTTGGCGCGCGCCGCCAGCCAGCCGCGCAGGTCCCCCAGTTGCTGCGCAAGGCTCCGCTCCACCAGCATGAAATCCACGCTGTAGACGGCCACCGGCCCCAGCAGAACGGCCAGCAGCAATTGGCCGGCGGGCAGAATGCGCAATGCCCACACGAACACCAGCAGACCCACGCCGTAGACAGCAGCCGCCAGGGGTAAGAGCCAGACAACCGATGCCCATCCCCGGCGGCGCCGGAAAAGGCAGACTACCAACCCACAGGTAAGCAACAGATTCAGCAGCGTGAGCCACAGAGGAAGCGAACGCAGCATTCGCCCGCTAAGAATGCTGTCCAGAATCTGGGCGTGGACCATCACACCCGGCGAAGGCGAAACCCCGGTGAGCGGGGTGGAAATGCGATCTCCCAATTCCGCCGTGCCGAATCCCACCAGCACCGGGCGGCCGCTCACCGCCGCCACTCCCACGCCCTGCAGGATGCTGGCGGCGGAGATAGTTTCAAAGCCATCGTCCCGGAAGGCAATCGGCACCAGGATGGGTCTGGCGACCAGTACTGAACCTTCATCCGTATTGGGGACGCCGTAGCTAGCCAGAAACGCGGCAGCGCGTTGCGGAGCCACCCGGCGCGCCACTTCCACGGCAAAAGCCCAACGCGAGCCGTCCAGCGCCAGTTCGCGCGGAGGAAAGCGGCGGCAGACACCATCCGCGTCCAAGGCCGCCTGGCCGTGCCCGATCGCCGCCGCCTGGGCAAAGGCGGGCAGCGGCTCCACCCAATGCGGCCCCTCCGGATAACTCCCAATCTTGTCCGCGATCACCGCCCGCCCGCTGGCCTTTAGCGCCGTTGCCAGCGCCGCGTCCGCTGCCTGCGATTGCGGCTCAGAAAGCAGCATGTCGAGCCCGATTACCTGCGCTCCCGCCTGCGACAAGTTGCTGGTCAGCCGCGCCAGCAGCGTCCGCGACCAGGGCCACCGCCCATATTTCTGAAGGCTCTGATCGTCAATCAGGACCACGACCACGGGCGAGCGTTGCCGCGGCGCTGGGGCCAGGCGAAAGTAGCTGTCGCTGAGCCGCACCTGCGAGTCCCGGATTCCGGGAATGGCGGAAAATGCCAGCACCACAAAAAACAGCACCAGCGACAGTCCCGCATTCCGCCGCCACCCGCGCCGCCCTGGCCCCTCGGGCTTCATTTTTTGTCCAGCGACTGCAGGTCAATACCCAGCCGCAACGCCTTTTTGTACAGCGTTTTGCGCTCAATCCCCAGGCGCCGCGCCGCCTCCGACTTGTTGCCGCGCGTCAGCTTCAAAATACGCACAATGTGCTCGCGCTCCAGTTCCACCAGGCGGTCAGGGGCTGTCGCCGCCGTTTCCAAATGCCGATTTTCCTGTGCGCGGCGGGCTTCCGTTTCCACATCGGCGCGACTGATCTGCCCCGTGGGCGCGAAGATGGCCAGCCGGTTCACCGTGTTCTCCAGTTCGCGCACGTTGCCCGGCCAGTTCATCTCCTGCAGGCGCCGCACCGCCTCCGGTTCAATGCTGACCTCCCGTTCATTCTTCGCGTTGAATTGCTGCAGGAAGTGCCGCACCAGCAGCGGGATGTCTTCCCGCCGCTCCTCCAGCGAAGGAATGGCGATTTGCACGACCGCCAGCCGGTAGTAAAGGTCCTCGCGAAATTGCCCTTGCCGGATCAGTTCCGGCACATCGCGATTGGAGGCGGCCACAATCCGCACGTCCACCGGGATGTATTTATTCGAGCCCACGCGGCGTACCTGCTGCTCCTGGATCACGCGCAGCAACTTGACCTGAAACCCGAGCGTGGTTTCCGTGACTTCGTCGAGAAACAGGGTGCCGCCATCGCTCGCTTCCACCAGCCCTTTGTGCGTCGCATTGGCCCCGGTGAAGGCGCCTTTCTCGTGGCCAAACAGCTCGCTTTCCAGGATGGTTTCCGTAAACGAACCGCAGTTCACGGGCGTGAAAGGCTGCTGCGTGCGCTTGGAGTGTTGATGGATGGCGCGCGCCACCAACTCTTTGCCTGTGCCGCTGCCGCCGGTGATGAGCACGTTCACGTTGCTGGCCGCCACCCGCCCGATGGCCTTGTAGATGGCCAGCATCTTGGGGCTGCTGCCGATGATGGCGGAGTCGTGCACCGGGGCGGCAACTTCCTCCAAAGGTTCAGCCTTCTGGGTGCGGAAGCCTCGCGCCCGCTGGCAGATGGCGCGAAGCTGCTCGATGGTCAACGGCTTGCTCACATAATCCACTGCGCCTTCCGCCACCGAGCGTGCGGCCGTTTCCACGCTCACGTGCGCCGTCATAATCACGGGATATAGGTCCGGCTTGAGCTCGCGCAGACGGCTCAGCAGGTCAATGCCGTTCACCGCACCCAAATAGACGTCCACCATGGCCAGATCAGCCTCCGCATTGGCCAGGTGCCGCTCCGCCTCTTCCGGGCGAACAAAGGTGTGGCATTGGTGCCCTTCCGCCGTAAAAGCGGCCTGCAGGAAGGCGCAGGTACTGGGCTCGTCATCAATCACGATCACGCGCAACGGTCGCATCAGTTCTCAGTTCTCAGTTGTCGGTTCTCAGCATGTGCGCTGATTCCCGACTCCTGACTACCGACTCGCGTTTCAATCAAGCAACTACATTGCCATCCTGGGTCGCAGATCCACCCAGGCGGGTCGCATGGCGCCAATCTTTCCTGACCTTGCCGCCGGCTTGCCCGTGGGCCCGTGGCAATCCACGCAGGCCGTCGGCGTCGGCTTATAAAGCAGCACCTGCTTGCCGGCAACCAGCCGGATATTTTTGTGGCACGCCTCGCAGCGCACATTGCGGTGCGCCCCCTTCAGCGGGAACATGGTGCGGGTTTCGTGGTCGAACAGCGCAGGCTTCCAGCGTGCGCTGTCGTGACAACTGGCGCAGGCGGCCACCTGGCCCGCCTTGGCGAACTGCCCGCCGTGAATATCCTGGTGGCACTGCTCGCAGCGCGTGGGCGCAGCCCGGAAGTCCACGTTGCGCAGCCGGGTTTCCAGGTTCGGCGGTTTGTGGCAGTCCATGCAGGCCACCGCCCGGTGGGCTCCCAGCAGCGGAAACTTGGTGGCAGTGTGATCGAATTTCTGCAGGTCTGACCAGCTTTCGGTCGAGTGGCAGGCCTGGCAGCCCAGCGCTTTTCCGCCCGCGCCCACGCGCAGCATGCGCTCGCGGAACTGGCCCTGGTGCGGGTCCTGGTGACAGACGGTGCAGGAGCGGTCCTCGAAGCGATACATCACCGCCGGTTTTAGCCCCCCCGTGCGGGTGAACTCTGCTTTGGCCTGATGACACTGGTTGCAGGGCGTGGCCACGTGCCCTCCGCTCAGCCGAAACCGCGTCTGCTGATGCCGCGCCAGGGTGAAGGTGGACGGCCGGTATCCGTTCAGGTCATGGCACTGCTGGCACTGGTTGAAGTAAGGAGCGCGTGCGAACTGGCCCTGGTGTTCGTCCTTGTGGCAGTCGGTGCAGTTGGCGAATTTCAGCTTGTAGACCGTGGAGCGGCCCGCGGGAACATGGCATTGCCCGCAACGCACGCTGGCGTGCTTGCCCTGCAGCGGGTAGGCAGTAGCGGCGTGCTCTTTCACTCCGAACAGCGCCGGCTTGAAACCGTTCACGTTGTGGCAGGAGGAGCATTCGCCCTTATCGGCGCGCTTTACGAACTGTCCCTGGTGCGCGTCCTGGTGGCAATCGGAACACTTCTGGAAGGCGACCGGCTTCCTGAAATCGCCGCCGGCGTGGCACTGGTCGCAGCGCACTGCGGCATGCTTGCCGAGCAGGGGAAACTTGGTCTTCGCGTGGTCGAACCGCTCGCTCACCGCCGCCGCCGACACGCGCTTCCAACCGCCGGTGTTGTGACAAGACTGGCAGCTGCCGGCGAAGGTGCCATGGTGAGGATCGGCGTGGCAGGAACTGCAGGTGCTGAACATCAAGCCCACATACTTCGGCTTGCCCTCCGCTCCCGGCAGGTGGCATTTCTGGCAAGCCACTTGTTGATGCAGCCCGGTCAGGGGATAGCGCGTCCGGCTGTGGTCGAACTGGGTAAGGGGAACGGAGAGGCTTTTCCAGTCATTGAAGCCGTGGCATTGCTGGCAGTTCTGCCCCAGGCGGCCCTGGTGCTTATCCACGTGGCAGGTCACGCAGGCGCGCGACACTCCCAGGTAAGTGCGATTGAGGTCCTTGATCGAAATGACGCGCTCCGCTGGAGCGATGTGCGCCGCGGTGTGGCAGCGCGCGCACGCCAGTCCCGCGTGCTTGCCTTCCAGCACGTAGCCGGTCTTGCTGTGGTCGAAGGCGACTGGCGCCGGGTTCCAGCGGATGAGCGCGAAATTCTCCCCGTTGTGCTCGGAGTGGCAACCGGCGCACTCCTTCTGGCTGGCGCTGATGGAACCAAAAGAAGCGTGCAGTCCGCGCTTGGCCGCTATCCGGCTGGCGATATCGGCGTGGCACTCCAGGCATTTGAAGCTGGCCGCGCCCGCCCCCAGCTTGTGGCAGCTGGTGCATTGCGTAGCCCCGCTCAGGGACTGGTGCGCCCGCGAAAGAGGGCCGGGCGAGATCTGCGCCCGGCTCAGGCAGGAGAGCAGCAACAGGGAGAGCAGGATCAAAAGCCGGGGCAGAGCCCGACTTAATGGGCGGCAGCTTGCCCGCTTCTCACAGCAATTTTCCCGGCGATTAGCTTTCAGGCTCAACGTTCCGTGCAGGCAGGCGTTTCCCTGCTGCCGATCTGTACCGCAAACGATAGTTTGAGGAAGTGGACAGGCGGAGTTTAACACGGGAACTCCCCGCGCGTGTTACTTGCACGTACATGACCGCTCGCCCGGCAATCGCAGCTAAAGGTTCAATGTTCTCCTGGTTGCCGCTGAGCCTTACCAGAAGAGCATTCCACACTCCTGGCAGCCTGTTTGTGAGGCCGGTCACGCGGCAATGGTCGTAGCCCGGCTGCACCGGTCTGCCGCGGGATGGACACTGTGCCTGTTCGGCTTATTGTTATACACTGCGGCGTTCCCCATGTTTCCGCGACTGGCATTGTTCTTATTCCTTGCGGCCACTGCTTTTGCGACTGCCCCGCCAGGCGTGCCCCGCGAACTTGCACGCGAGCGCGCGGCAGAAATCTCCGGCCTGCGTTACCACATCTCCTTCGTGCTGGCGCCCCATGCTGCCACCGCCTCCGGGCACGAAGAACTCATCTTCACGCTGAAATCGGCGCAGTCCGTGCTGCTCGACTATCGCGACGGAACCGTCCGGCGCATGACCGTGAATGGCGCACCGGTTGCCGCCGCCCCCGACAACGACCACCTGCAATTGCCCGCGGACAAACTGCGCGCCGGGGAGAACACCGTCACCTTTGATTTCATTTCCGCGGTCGCGCCTGCGGGCAAGCCCATCACAAGCTACGAAGATAAAGACGACGGCAGCGAATACATCTACACCCTGTTCGTGCCCATGGACGCCAGCATGGCCTTTCCCTGCTTCGACCAGCCTGACCTGAAAGGCCGCTTTCAGCTGGAAATTACCGCGCCCCAGGAGTGGACCATCATCTCCAACACTGACGCGGCCCGTTCGGAAGCCGCCGCAGCCGGCCAAACCCGCACCGTGTTCGGTGAAACCCACCCCATCAGCACGTACCTGTTTGCCTTCGCCGCCGGACCCTTTCGCAAAGTGGAACGCCCCGGTGTGCTCGACCTCCCCGGCCTGTACGTGCGCAAGTCCAAGTGGGAGCGCGCCGAAAACGAAGCCACCGAAGTGCAGCAGATCGCCAAGCAGGGCATGGCTTATCTTTCCTCTTACTTTGCCCAGCCGTTTCCCTTTCCCAAGTACGACATGGTGCTTATCCCCGGCTTTCCCTATGGCGGCATGGAGCATGCCGGGGCCACGTTCCTGCGCGAAGAATCGGTGCTGTTCCGCACCGCGCCCACCCACAGCGACCTGCTGGGACGCGACCTGCTGGTGCTGCACGAGCTCACCCACCAGTGGTTCGGCGACCTCACCACCATGCGCTGGTTTGACGATTTATGGCTGAAGGAAGGCTTCGCGCAATACATGGCCTACCAGGCGCTGGACGCGCTCAAGCCTGGCGAAAACATCTGGAAGCGCTTCTATCTGTCCATTAAGCCGGCGGCCTACGAAATTGATTCCACCTCGGGCACTACTCCCATTTACCAGGACATTTCCAATCTGAAGGACGCCAAGTCCGCCTACGGCGCCATCGTTTACTCCAAAGCCCCGGGCATGCTTAAGCAACTGGCTTACGTGCTGGGGGCGGAGAAGTTTCGCCAGGGGCTGCGGCTTTACCTGAAGGAGCATCTGTACGGCAACGCGGAATGGAGCGACCTGGTCCACGCCTTCGAGCGCGTTTCAGAACAGACACTTGACCGCTGGGCCAGCATGTGGATTCACCACCGCGGCATGCCGCAGGTGGACGTCAGCTGGTCCTGCAAGGACGGGCACATTGACCAGTTCTCCCTCGCTCAGCACGACGTGCTTGGCGAAGGCAATCTGTGGCCCATCGCTACCGAAGTGCTGCTCGCCTACGATGGAACTGGGCCGGGACTAAGCTTCCGCGCCAGCTTCGAGACGGCCAGCGCCAGCTTTCGCCAGCCCGTGGGCCAACCCTGCCCGCTGTACGTGTTCGCCAACCACCAGGATTATGCGTACGGCCGCTTCTTGCTTGACCCGCACAGCCGGCTGGCGGTGGTGCGGCAGCTGGGCAATGTGCACCATGTCTTCCTGCGCGCCATGCTCTGGGGCTCGCTGTGGGAAGCGGTGCGCGTAGCGCAAATGGAACCGCGCCGCTACATTTCTCTGGCCCGCGATCTCCTGCCCCAGGAGCGCGATGAACTGCTGCTGCGCAGCACGGCCGCGCATACTCTTACCGCTCTTCACCGTTATGTAAGCCCCGGCACCCGCGGAGAGTTTGTTCCCGCCCTCGAACACACGGCAGACGACCGCATGTTGCATTCCGCCCAAAAAGACTTGCGTATCTTGTGGTTTCGCATCCTGAGAGCGGTGGCGGAAACGCCAGCCGGCCGCGGCTATCTCAAGGATCTCCTCGACAACAAGGTGGCGGTTCCAGGAGTGGAATTGCGCCAGCTCGATCGCTGGAACCTGGTGACGGCGCTGATTGCGCTCAACGATCCCCAGGCCGATGCCGTGCTTCGTGCCGAACAGGAGCGCGATCATACCGGGGACGGCCTGAAGTATGCCTACGTTGCCTCTGCCGCCCGCCCGGACGCTAAGACCAAGCAAACCTATTTCGACGACTATCTCCACGCCCCTTCCCGCCCGGAAGACTGGATTGAGGAGAGCCTGGATGCGTTCAATTATTGGAACCAGTCACAGCTGACTGAGCCTTATCTGAAGCCGGCGCTGGAGGCTTTGCCGCAAATCAAACGCGAGCGGAAGATTTTCTTTCTGGTGGCTTGGCTGGACGCCTTCATCGGCAATCAGCAATCCTCCGCCGCCCAGGCCCAGGTGCATGACTTTCTCCGCACTCCTGGCCCGGACCCCGACCTTCGCTTGAAAATCCTGCAGGCAGTGGATGAACTCGACCGCACGGTAAAGATCCGCCAGACATTTCCCCAATAGCCCGTTATCGGAACAACCGGATGGCATCCCTTTCAGCAATGTCTCGAAGTTACGGCACATTAGGAGCAGGATGCCGCATGCACCGTCGCAGGCTATCGCACTTTCAGACCGTATTTTTGCGTCGTCGGGGGAACGATGCCATTCATCCTTAAATATTCAACCAGCTGGCCGTAATGGTCAGTGATGTGCCATACGGCGAGGACAGAGATGCCCAATTTCGTGTTGGGGCCGCCATAGCGTCCTTCCACGCGATCGAGCGCATTCGCGGCGGTCAGGCCGGCAAGAACGCGGTTGCCGTAATCAAACGAATCCTTCAGGTAGCGGATGAGTTCGGCCTTGCTTTTGGCCGGCATGTGACCGCCTTTTTCGCAGTCGGCGGGAGGCTGTTTGCCCTCGAACTCGTTAAAGAACGCGAACTGAGCGCAGGCGACATGTTTCACCTGCTCGCCGAACGTGCGCACCCCGTCGAAATTGCCACCTTTGGGAACGAAGTTGTATTTCTCCTCCGGCATGGCTTCCGCGACGCCCAGCAGACTGCCTTCGGTGAATTCAAGCGTTTCGCTGACGCTTGCAGCCATGGACCTGGGTACGTCCCCCAGGAACGACCGCTTTGTCGTCTTTGCCGTGGTTTTCGATGGCGCCCCGCTCTGCGCCAGCGAGAGCCCGGTGAACACAAACATAAAGCAAATCAGTAGCCAACACCGTGTCATCGTACCCCCAGGAGTCCGACCGCATACTCCTAATCGGAGGAAATAGAAGGTACGCCAAGGAATAGCGCTGAGGCAAACACCAGGGCGACGAGATAACTCCCCTTACAGATTGGCCGCTCCGGATGATTGCGAGTCGGCGCCAGTAATGGACCTCATATTGAAAAACAAACAATGCTAAACCCGCATTGGCTCCAGCACCGCTTCCTCCACCCGGTTCTTGCCCTTGCCTTTGGCCTGGTACATCGCCTGGTCCGCGGCTTGCACCAGGGCGCGTGAGTTAAGCACAGAGGGTTGCCCTAACTCTGCCCCAACAATCCCTATGCTGGCGGAAATGCGAATCAGGCCGGCGCTGCTATTGATGGGCTCCGCCAGGCTGGCGCGGACGCGCTCCGCCAGCTGCTGCAGAGCCGAAGCAATGCACCCAGGCGCAAGCACCAGAAACTCTTCCCCGCCATAGCGACCCACCAGGTCATACACCCGTACTCCTTCCGCAATGCGCCGGGCGGAGGCGCGCAGCACCTCATCTCCCGCCAGGTGCCCGTGCACGTCGTTCACCTGTTTGAAGTTGTCCAGGTCCAGCATCATGACTCCCAGCGCCGTCTGCATGCGCGCGGCACGCTCGATTTCACGGTCCAGAGCCTGCAGGATGGCCGCCCCGTTCCATACTCCAGTCAGAAAATCATGAGTGGCCTCGAAGCGCAGCGCTTCCTGCGCCGCCAGTAGTTGCTCCTGCAAGTCGAGAATGCGCCTCCCCACTTTGAGGCGGGCATGCAGTTCCAGTGCATCGAAGGGTTTGCTGAGGTAATCGTCCGCTCCCGCTTCCAGCCCCGCCACCAGGTCCTGCTTATCGCTGCGTGCCGTCAGCAGCAGGATGTAGCGGTATTGCAAATCGCTGCGTGCGCGCAGCTGCCGGCATATTTCCGGCCCGCACATGCCGGGCATCATCCAGTCCAGTATCACCAGCTTGGGAGCCTGCTCCAGTTGCAACATCTCCCAGGCTTGCTGGCCATTCTCCGCGATGCTGACCTGGTAGCCGCGATCTTCCAGCCAACTCTGCAGCAGCACCCGGAACATGCGGTCATCTTCAGCGATCAGAATGGGCGTCTTACCCGGCAATCTGAATGCAGCTTTCCCTCCCCGGACAATAGATTTCCGGAGTGGCGCGATCGCGACTACCGAGGCCGCGATTGCACTCAATTCTGCCACTGAATTAATGAGTCGCTGGAATCATGGGCGGCTCGGAAGGACGCGCCAGGACCAACCTGATAGGAATTCCTAAAATGGGAAAACAAATGAACCGCCCTGCTCAGGACCCTATAGCAATTCCGTAATCCTTGATCTTCTTGTAGAGCGAGCTGCGGCCAATACCCAGGCGCCGGGCGGCCACCTGGACTCGGCCATGCTCTTCGCGCAGCACCCGCGCTATGTGCAGCCGTTCCAGGTCGGTCAGGGTCATGCTCCCCATCTCGTTGGGAGAAAGATTCAAATCCTCCTCAAAGCTCAGGTGTTCCGGGGCGATGGTGCGACCGCAACCCAGCACCAGCGAGCGTTCCAGCACATTGCGCAATTCGCGCACGTTGCCCGGCCAGGAGTACCCCTGCAACAACTTGAGCGCTTCCGGGGAGAGGCTGGTGTGCGGCAGCCGCAGGGTAAGAGCCAGCATGGTAAGGATGCGGTCGGCAAGGACTGGAATATCTTCCGGGCGACGGGAAAGGGGTGGAACGGTCAGGCGAATGGTATTGATGCGGAAGTAAAGATCGCTGCGAAACCTCTTCTCCTGCACCAACATGCCCAAGTCTTCGTGGGTGGCGGCGAGGAAGCGAACGTCTACCGAGAGGTCGCGCACATCCCCTAAACGACGGAACCGCCGTTCCTCCAGCACTTTCAACAGCTTAGGTTGAACCTGGTGGTCAACATCACCGACTTCGTCGAGGAAAATGGTGCCCTTGTCAGCAATTTCAAAAAGGCCGCTCTTGGCGCTTACAGCCCCTGTAAAAGCCCCTTTTTCATGGCCAAAAAGCTCGGTTTCGAGGAATTCGCGGGAAAGACCGGCGCAGTTTAAATCCACGAACGGCTCACCCGAACGGGAGCTGTGAGCGTGCAACCAACGCGCCAGAACGCCCTTCCCGGTGCCAGTGGCGCCCTGGATGAGCACTGGACTCGAACTTTGAGCCACCTTATGCGCCTGCTCCGCCAATTCGCGTATCAGGCTGCTACAGCCCACGAAGGGATCGGGAATCTCCAACCCGTTCTTGCGATTGCCGGCAGGGTGAGGGGGATTCTCCCTTTCCTCGATCGCTTTTTGCAGGGTGAGGGCCAGACTGGCCAGATGGACAGGCTTGGCAATAAAGTTTTGCGCTCCATGCTTCATTGCGCGCACCGCCAACTCAATGGTGGCATGGCCGGTGAGGATCACCACGGGCATGCCAGGTTGTACGGCCTTAAGACCGCGCAAGAGTTCGAGCGCGGTGGCATCCGGCAGGGCGTAATCCACTAAAGCGACATCCGGCCGAAAGCGGGGCGCTAGTTCCTGAGCGGCGCGGCTATTTTCCGCCTCTGCGACTTCATAGCCTTTCGCCTCCAGAAAAGAGCGCAGGAGGCAGCGGACCCCCGGTTCGTCATCCACCACTAACACCTTGCGCTTCAAGAGAATTCTCCTGGTTCTCGGCGCTGCAGACGGAAGCGGCGGGGGAGAGGGGCGGTGGACGGGCATAGCGCCGCGAACGTGGGCGAAAGTAAACTCATGAACAGGCAACGTTGCACCGATTCTGGTGCGCTTGTAAATCCCAGCGAACTCCGACATGTCCTGCTTTCAATGGTCATACTCCCTACATATCCGCCTTACAGATGGGCAGTAAACCCTACACTGACCAGCCCTCGCGGACAAGGCGAGCCAAATCAAGACTGCTATTTGCCGACTGCAAGCGAGATACCTTGATGTTGCTGGTCGGTTTGTCTTACCGCCTTCTGCAGATCGGATTCGTGGGAGTAGACGGCAGAGGCTATCCGGTGGGCAGCATTGGATATCGCGTCCAGGTGTTCACGTGCCGGAGGAGAGGAGGAACAGTGAGCGGTGAGGGAATCGGCGTGGGCCAGGATGACGGTTAGAAGGTTATTAATTTCATGGGTTAAGCCGCAAGTTACAAGAGCTGACATGTACTTCTCCATTTCTGTTCTCTTGCTGCATACGCTTGTTGCATATGCTGCGTACCTCTCCGCCGAGCGTCACACTCACTATGCAGTTGTAGGAGCGGTGGTTCTGTGACTCCTGTCACAGGAACTAAACGAAGGTTCTACCCCTTAGGTGTGGAGAGAGGAGTCGAGCCGGGATCGGTTGTGCCCCCAGGATAGCTCGGCCAAGAAGGCATAGCTCACGCCCCGTCCAAGACGAGGGGGGGAACCCTCAGAATTCAGGGAAAAAGCAGGGTATGTTCTGCCGGCAGAACAAAAACCCGTAACTTGTTGGTCTTACGGCCACTTCTGCTAGAGTGAAGTGTCTTTTAGGGAAATGGATAAAATTCGTCTCCTGCTCGTGTCCGACTACCGGTTAACCCGCACCGGCCTTCGGCAAATGCTGAATCAGGTTCCGGACTTTGAAGTGGTGGCGGAAACCGACAACCCGGGGCAGGTAAAGGAATGCCTGCAGCGGAGTGCCCCCGACGTAATCGTTTTGGAAATCACCATTCCCGGCCCCCACGGATTGCGCACCGCCGCCAAACTGGCACAGGAAACGGGCCGGGTGGTGGTAATCAGCAGCAACGAAAACATCACCTACGTACGTTCCATGCTGAATGCTGGGGTGCTGGGCTATGTGCTACGCAAAGCTAGCGATACAGAGCTATTCCTGGCTATCCGCAATGCTCACCAGGGACGACGCTACATTGACCCACGGCTGAGCGATTCCCTTGCCGACGTGCTGCTGGGGCGGAACAGCGGCAATGCGCGTGGCAATGAAGGCCGCCTCAGCAACCGGGAACTGCAGGTACTGCGGGCCATTGCCCGGGGATTTACCAGTCAGGAAGTAGCTCAGCAACTGCAACTGAGCACCAAGACGGTGGAAACGTACCGATCCCGCATCTACGACAAGCTGGGCCTGAAGACGCGCGCCGACCTGGTGCACTACGCCATCGCAGTGGGCTTGCTGGAGACAGAAGAGCCCATGGCCTGAGATCACGCTAAGCCGGGATGGCCTTTACCAAACAAGGTCCGGGTTCCAATTTCCGTTCTCCGGAACACCTTAGTCTGTTTAAGAGGTGACGCCGGTCCCCAGTTAAGCTGGCAAATTCCGTGGTTCGGAACAGACCCTAGTCCCCACCTCTCGAGAGCCCAGTTTTGTTGGGGTTTGGAGCCATGGCGGCAGCGTCAGGTTTGCCAGAAGACCGCTTAGCAAGCCGATTTCGTTACGCTTTCCGAAATCCCGTCCATTTTCAGGCAGACCTCCTAAAAGGGAGCGGAGGCCGTGCCACAACCAGGCGTAACGGGCGCAAGCAAGTGCTTTCCGTTACGGTTTCCGAATTCCGATGACAGGAGGGCAGCCGTACAAGACGTGCTCCTGGGCGTGGACAATTCCGCCGTGCAAATCGCACAAAAAAAGGAGCCCGACATGAAAAAAGTCATCCGTGTTCTAATTGCTTCCCTGTTGCTGGCCGGCTCGCTGTCCGTGTACTCTCTTGCCGATGGCCCAAGCCCCACCCCGTGCAGCCCAACCACCAGGCAGTGCAGTTAATCGGACAGCTGAATCTGGCTCAAGTTTCCTGATTGTGGGCCGCCGGGCCGAAGGTTTATGCTTTGGCTTCGGCGGCCCGTCATGATTGTGCCAACGGTCGTTTCCTACGCGATTTGGGTGTTCGGGGGAGTTGGAACCCTTTTCGCCGTGGGGTTGTGCTACCGCCGCGGAATATTACGTCCGTTTCCCTTCTTCTCTGCCTACCTTGGATTCCACATAATCGAGATGGTCACTGCGTTCGCCATCCTCAATCTTTTCGGCAGGTCGTCCTGGGCGTACTTCTATCAATACTGGATCGTGCAGGCCATCGGCCTGGGCCTGCGTTTCGCAGTGATCTACGAGATCTTCTCCCACGTATTACGGCCCTACGAGGGCCTGCGCCGGGGGAGCACGCTGATGTTCCGCTGGGTGGGAGTATTGCTGATTTTGGCGGGAATTGGCGTCGCCCTGGCTGGCCCGAGCAACGAGCCCATATGGGCGGTTCAAGGAGCTTTGGTAATCCAACGCAGCATTGATGTGGTTCAGTGCGGGCTGCTGGTGGTCTTATTCCTCGCGGCATCATATTTCGCGTTGACGTGGCGCAATTATGTATTTGGGATTGCGCTTGGGTTTGGGGTGATTGCCACGCTGGAATTGCTGGCTTCGGCCATTGCCGCACAGTCCTCTCCGGTGGTTTCTGGAGTTATCCTGAACTCGGTGCCCCGCGCAGCGTACGGCATGGGCACAATAATCTGGATCGTGTATCTGGCACTGCCGGAACCGTCACGTTTGGAGATAAAGCTTCTGCCGCAGCACGATTTGGAGAAGTGGAACCAGGAGTTGATGCAATTGCTGCAGCGCTGAAGGTACGGCATCCATTCTTTCGGCCCGCCTCTGCGGCGTGCTAAGGAGAAGTCGCATTGCTGCTCGAGATGCCAGACTTCTTGCGAGCTGAGATCGTCCACGGCGCTGACGGCTCCCCACCTACACAGATCTGCGAGTCTTGAAATTATTCCGACGCGGTCTACAGGGAGGGAATAGCCCTAAATTCCCACTGAAGCGGCTTTCTGCCGGCGGCTCTGGGCCAAGAGCTGGGGAACAGCATCGGCGGCGACGGGTCGAGAATACAAGTAGCCCTGAGCCAGGTCACAACCCAGTTGCTGTAACTGCTCGGCCTGGGGGCCGGTCTCAACGCCCTCGGCCACCACCCGCAACTGGAAGTTGTGGGCCAAGCTGATAATGATGCGCACCATTTCGCGGCTCTCCTGGTCGCTGTCCATGTGGGAAATGAAGCTGCGGTCAATTTTCAGCGTATCCACGGGAAAGCGCTGCAGGCGGCTGAGAGAGGAATAGCCGGTTCCGAAGTCGTCAATGCTGAGGCGGACGCCCAGAGCCTTGAGTTGGGCGAGCACGGCGCCGGCTTTTTCGGCATCGCCCATGGCTATGGTCTCCATGATCTCCAATTGCAGGCAGGAAGGAGGTACCCCCGTTTGCCGCAAAGTAGCGGCAATTTCCCGGGACAGGTCAGAATGCTCGAACTCCCTGGCGGAAACGTTCATGCTCATGGACAAGGGAGAGGAGGGGAATTCTTCCTGCCACTGGCGGAGGCGTTCACAGGCCTGCAGGAGCAAGCCGCGATTCATAGGAAGAATAATGCCGGTTTCATTGGCAACGGCCACGAATTCGCCGGGTGGAACCAGGCGGTCGCCTGTCTGCCAGCGGACGAGGGCTTCGAAACCCACGATATTTCCGGCGGGCAGGGCGACGATGGGCTGGTAATGATTGAGGAATTCTCCGCGCTCCAGGGCCTTGCGCAAGTCGGTTTCCAGGCGCAGGCGGCGGACAGCACCGGCGTGCATGGCGGTATCGAAAACTTCGCAACGGGCTTTGCCGGCGCGCTTGGCGCGATACATGGCAATGTCGGCATCGCGCAGCAGTTCCTCGGCGCCGCTGTGAGGGGTGGTGCTGAGGGCGATGCCGATGCTGACGGAGATGACAATTTCCTGGTCCTTGACGGTAAAGGGCGCGGCCAGTTTGGCGGTAATACGTTCGGCCACACGAATGGCGTCACTGGCGTCGCGAATGTCGTAGAGCAAAATGGTAAATTCATCCCCGCCCAGCCGGGCCAGAGTGTCGTCCTCCTCTGAGCCCTCGGATTGGAGATGGGCGGCAGAGCGGGAGACGGTATCTTCGCGGCGCAGGGAATTGGTGAGCCGCTGCCCGATCTGGATGAGCAACTGATCGCCGGCGGTGTGCCCCAGGCTGTCGTTGTAGAGCTTGAACTCGTCCACATCAATAAAGAGAACGGCGAACTTATAGTTGGGGTGGCGCTTGGCCAGGTTGACTACGTGCTGCAAGCGGTCGAGGAAAAGCGCACGATTAGGCAAGTCGGTGAGGCCATCGTGAAAAGCATTGTGGACGAGCATCTGCTCGGCGCGTTTGCGTTCGGTGATATCCCGGTTAACGATGACCAGTTTTTCGGTCTCGCCCTTGGCGTTGCGAATGGCGCTGGCGGTGGATTCCAGGATGCGCCAGGAACCGTCTTTGTGGCGGATGCGGTATTCCAGCGGCTGCCCCCGGCCCGTAAGACGAGCCTTTTCCGCCGCCTCCAGCACCCGCGGGCGGTCGTCAGGATGAATTTGCTCAAGGCCGGAAGTTTGTTGCAACTCCTCAGCGGAATAGCCCAGCACCTTCTGATAAGCGGGGCTGTTGTAGAGACGGCGGCCATCGCTGTCCACCAAGGCGATCATGTCAGCGGCGTTCTCGCTGATCAATCGAAACAACTGATCGTGCTCGGCCAGCTGGCGCCGGATGCGGTGCAGTTGGAGGTGCTGGTAAATGGTATAAATGTCGAACAAGAGCACCAGTGCGGCCAAGCCACGCACCCATTCCTGCAAATCGCGCCAGTAATTATCCCCGGCGAGGTGGAACCAAGGGAAAGTAAAGGAAACAATGGCGAACGTCAGCAGCAGGGTGACGGTTACGGCAAAGCCCCACAGCCACCATTCGCGGCCTTCGATCTGGCGCAATTGAACGGGGGAGCGGTCCCCAGCCGAAGCCAACGGCCACGATGATTGGTCCTGGTAATTCACAGATTTCCGGTTAGGCAGATTGTAGGCGGTTCAAAGCGAGTGAAAAGTTACCTAAGTCAAGCGACCAGTTGATGCCGGTCTGGAAGTGAGATCCCCTGGCCGCAATCCTGTTTATGGAAAGTTTTTCGCAAAATAACGATAGCGGAACTTCTACAAACCCGGTAAGATACGCCCACTTTCTGTCCTGATATTAGCGTGTGGAGCGGCAGCTTCAGTGCCCGAGTACGCCGGTTATTGGCTTGAGTGTCACAATCGGAGCTGTGGTTTTCCGATACGCGTTCCTTATTCCGCCGCAGGTGCCAAGGCCGATAGGCGCTTGCGGGCTGTCAGCTCCTTTCTGTTCGCCTGCCCGGTATGCCTGCAAGTAAACACCTACAAGATGAAAGACTTGCGCAAGGTTCAGTTCCGCACCCGAGATCCCTACAAAGCAGGAAAACTGGTGTTGTATGGAACACATTTGGTCTGCGCCCACCGCGGTTGTACGAATCAAATTGTGGTGTTCACGGCTGCTGCAGCGACTATAAGCACCGCCGCTCTGTCACGATTGTGGAAGACCTGGAAGGTGAGCTTGCGCTGCAGCCAGGAACATCGCTTTCGCATACCCGATCCCAAAACGTGGTGGATCCAGGAAGAGTCAGGGCTCGGCGGAGAAGGATTCCGGGACACCGATTTGTCCAATATTTAAACTTTTTTCCCAGAACGGGACGCGGAGTTCCTTTCATGCGGGACGTCTAGCAGAAATAGCCGCATAATCGGCCTCCGGCGGCACACCCCCAAGTGGCACTTCAATTGCCGTAACTTAGGCTGGTTACTGCTGTTCCGGCCACATGGCGGAAGCGCGGCTATTATATCTGTGCACGGGAAGTCGCCATCGCGGCCGGGTGTTGGCGGGGAGAGATTCACAGATGACGGAGCCTATCCTGGAAGGGCTAGTGGTAGCGAACGATCTGGACGTAGTAAATATTTTTTCCCGGTCGCTGAATGACATCGGGCTGAGGGCGGAGGCGCATCCCGATCCGGAATCGGCGGTAGCGGCGCTATCACACAAAAAGTTTGATGTGGTGATTGTGGACTGTGCCGGTGGAGCCAAGAGCGCAGAGATCCTGAAGACGGTACGCTGGCTGCCCTCCAATAATAAGGCGGTGGTAGTAGCAGTAGCGGAGGACGGAGCGAGCATGCGCGAGGCTTTCGCCAGCGGGGCGGATTTCGTGTTGTCCAAACCATTGCAGCAGGAGCAGGCCACGCGGACGTTGTGGGCGGGTTATGGTTCCATGCTGCGGGAGCGCCGGCGGTACTTCCGGCACCGGCTGGATGTGCCGGCGGAGGTGCAGCTGGAGTCGGGAGAAAAGACACCGGGGCGCACGCTCAACATAAGCGAATCCGGGCTGGCCATCAGCGCCACGTTGACCATGCGGGCGGGTCAGAAGATCTGGTTTTCCTTTACCCTGCCGGACACCAACCTGGTTATCAGCGGGTCGGGCCAGATCGTGTGGACGGATGCACGTGGGCAAGCGGGCGTCCATTTCGATGAGGTAAAACCGCAGGCGCTGCAGGAACTCAAGAACTGGCTGGGGCTGAAGTTTCTGGATCAACTGGCCAGCAGCACCGAAGCTCACTTCGTGAATCCCGAAAAATCAGTAACTAAGAACTGATGCCGGCACCGGTTCCGGCAGAGGTTTCTGCCTCCAGGGCCGCCTTGACCCGAGCGGGCGTGAAGGGGACTTCGCGCAGGCGGGCACCGGTGGCGTCAAAGATGGCGTTGCCCAGGGCGGCGGCTACGACGGTGATGGAAAGTTCGCCAGCGCCGGTGGCTTGGGCATCCGGCCGATGGAGCAGGACAGTTTCCAACGCGGGAACCTCAAGGCCCAGGGGCAGGCTGTGGTAAGTGGCCCAACTGGTGGAAGTGATCTGGTGCTCATTCCAGGTGACTTCTTCGCCGAGGGCGCGGCTCAAACCCTGCAGGGCGCCGCCCTCAATCTGATTGCGCAGGCCGGCCGGATTGGAAACGGGGCCACAGTCGGCGGCAGCCACAAAGCGCTTAACGCGCACGCGGCCGGTGGAGCGGTCAACTTCGGCCTCAGCCACCAGGGCCACGTAACCGTTATCTCCTTCGTAAGCCACGCAAGCGATGCCGCGTCCAATGGCGGTGCCGGATGAGGCGGTGTGAGGATTGGGCGAAGGCCGCGGCTCCCACCCGAAAGCGCGCGCGGCCGCTTTGACAACGCCAATCATCCGCTCGTCGCGCAGATGCTTGAGCCGGTAGGCGACCGGATCCTCTTTAACGCGGGAGCTGATTTCATCCATGAAACACTCGTGGGCAAAGGTGTTTTGCAGGCGCAGGGGCGAACGCAGGGGTCCGGTAAAGAACGGCGAAATTACGGTGTGGGCCAGCACGCGCTCACCGGCAATGCTGCCGGCGCCGCCGCATTTGCCGCTGATGCAGCCAGTGACATAGGACGGCACCAGATTGTGGCCATTGCGCAATTCGCCGGTGGGCTGGGAAGCGCGCTGGGGGACGACGGTTTGGGGCTCGAAACCGGCGAGCATGCCGGTAATCACGTTGCCGGGGTGGTCGTAGCCGGGGCGGCCGCCGAAAGAGACGGCCCAGGACTCACAATCCCAGGCAGTGATGCCTCCCTTCCCGTCCAGGGCGGCGCGCTGATCAATGACGCAGGCCTGGCCGTAGTTTTCGCCCCAAGCCATCTCATCCTTACGCGTGAGTTGGACCCGGACAGGGCGGTGCACCGCCTGTGAGAGCAGGGCGGCGTCATAGGAGACGGTATCGGCGCCGTTGAGGCCGTAGCAGGCGGCGCCGCGAGTAAAGATGACGCGAACATTTTCTGGCGACAAACCGAGGAGCGTGGCCACTCCACTGCGGGTGGGGTAGACGGATTGAGTAGGAGACCACACGGTGGCTTTATCGCCTTGCACGTCGGCCACGGCGCAGGAGGCGCCGATGGAGCCGTGCATCTGATAGGGATAGGCATAGGTGGCACGCAGGACGGTGGGCGCGCCGGACAGCTTTTTCTCCACATCCTGTGAGTCCACCACCAGCATGTCGCGCGCGGGCTGCTTGCGCATGTAGTCGTAAAAGGCCGGCTGGGCGGGGAGCGCGACGGGCGGGCTCCAGTTGACCTTCAGCTGGCCCGCGGCCTGTTGCGCCTGCCATTGTGTTTCAGCCACTACGCCGACGAAGTTCTTGCGGACTACCACCTTCACCACACCGGGCAATCCGCGCACTGAAGCCTCATCCACACTGATAACGGTGGAACCAATCGCCGGAGGCCGGACGACGCGGCCGTGCAACATGCCGGGGACGCGCACATTGTGCACAAATTCGAAACGGCCGGTGGCGAGTGAACTCATATCCAGGGAAGGCACCGGGTGGCCGAGAACCATCCACTCGCTGGGCGGCCTGCGGCGGGCATCCGGATTCAGTTTGAGGCTGAAGCGCTTGCCGCCGATGAGCTGGGCATAACTAATTTGTTTGCCGGCGGGCGTGCTGATAGCGCCCGCGGCAATGGTGAGCTGGTTCAGGGGCACACGCAGGCGGCGAGACGCCATGCCCAGCAGGGCCTCGCGGGCAGTGGCGGCAGCCTGGGCAAGGCCGCGGTGGTTGAAATTGACGGGGGTGGACTGGCTGCCGGAGGTAGTGCCCTCGTCGGGCGTGACGGACGTATCACACTGAATGAGGCGCACACGGTCGAGTGGCACACGCAGTTCCTCGGCGATCAACTGTGTCTGCACGGTAGCCATGCCCTGGCCGAAATCGCACTTGCCGGTATAGGCGGTGACCACGCCGTCGGCGCCAACGGCAATCCAGGAGTCGAGTTGCCCGGGGTCAATGTGCGACATATGCGTGCCGAAGGGGCCCTGGGCGAAGACGAAAGGGTCGAGCAAGCTAGCCGCGCTGAAGCTGACGATGAGGGCGCCGGAAGTTTTCAGGAAATTGCGGCGTGAAAGCGATGAGCTCATACGCGCCTCGTTTGCGCGTAACGTTCAATGGCGCGCATCATGCGGACGTGAGTGAAGCAGCGGCAGAGGACATGGGCCAGGGCCTGCTGAATCTCTTCGCCGCCGGCTTGGGGATTACGATCGAGGAAGGCCTTGGCAGTAAGAATCACGCCGCTGAGGCAGAAGCCGCACTGGGCAGCCTGCTCATCAATGAAGGCCTGCTGAATGGGATGCGGCTTGTCCGCGGTGCCCAGACCCTCCAGGGTCACGATTTCAGATGTGGCTACGGCGCTCAGCGGGATGATGCAGGACCTGGTGGCTTTCCCATCCATAAGGACGGTGCAGGAACCGCACTGGCCCAGGCCACAGCCGAACTTGGGCCCGCGCAACTGGAGTTCGTCGCCTAGAACGTACAGTAGTGGAGTAGCGGGGTCGAGATTGACCGTGTGCACTCGGCCGTTCACCTTCAGAGATATGGGGCTCATCCGTTTCTCGCTTTCGCATTTTGAGCAGCTGTTCGGAACAGATGCAGCATTTTATTCCGCAGTGGGCTGGAATGGAATCCGGGGCAGCTTTCCGTCCACTGGGGCAAAAGCCCCCAGAGTCTGTTGCCTGGGTTCGTGCGGCTGAAGCCGCACGCTTCCACGGTCGCAGCAAACTTGTTTGTCATGTCGCGATGCGGCTGAACGGTCGCAGCAAACTTGTTTGTCATGTCGACGCGGCTGAAGCCGCACGCTTCCACGATGGGTGCAGAGTGCTTCGCAAAGGCGGAAAGCTTGCCGCAATTGAGATGTAGTTTCGGGCAGCATCTCAGTCGCGGTGAGAAGCAAGCAATGTTGCTGCACGTTGGCCGGGCAATTTGTTTAATATCGTCTGTACGGGGTAACGGCGAATCGAATGCGAGGAGGAGTGCCAGCCATGAACCCAGTCGAGTTGGAAAATCCACCGAAAGTTTCGACCCGCCCTTTAGCTAAAGATGAACTGGACAAACTGAACGCGTACTGGCGGGCCGCAAATTATCTTTCTGTGGGGCAGATTTATCTCTATGAGAATCCGCTGCTGCGCGAGCCTTTGAAGCTGGAGCACATCAAGCCGCGACTGCTGGGGCACTGGGGAACAACGCCGGGACTGAATTTTGTGTACGTGCATCTCAACCGGCTGATCAGAAAATACGATCTCAACGCCATTTATATTACCGGCCCAGGTCACGGCGGTCCCGGTGTGGTGGCCAACACTTATCTGGAGGGCACATATAGCGAGCTTTATCCGCACATTCAGCAGAACGAGGAGGGACTGCGCCGGCTGTTCCGGCAGTTCTCCTTCCCCGGCGGAATTCCCAGCCACGCGGCGCCGGAGACGCCCGGGTCCATCAACGAAGGCGGCGAACTGGGATATTCCCTGGCCCACGCCTACGGAGCGGTATTCGACAATCCCGATCTGCTGGCCTGTTGCGTGATCGGCGACGGCGAAGCTGAAACCGGAGCCCTGGCTACCAGCTGGCATTCCAACAAGTTCGTGAATCCTGCCCGTGACGGCGCCGTGCTGCCGGTGCTCCATCTGAACGGCTACAAGATCGCCAATCCCACCGTTCTTGGGCGCATGAGCGACGAGGAGCTCACGGATTTGTTCAACGGCTACGGTTACAAGCCGTATTTCGTAGAGGGCCAGGAGCCGGAAGCCATGCACCAACTCATGGCCGCTACTCTGGACGGTATCACGGAAGAAATCCGCGCCATCCAGGAGCAGGCGCGGCGGCAGAAGGCGCAGCAGCGGCCGGTGTGGCCGATGATCGTGTTGCGCAGCCCCAAGGGGTGGACCGGCCCTAAGTTCGTGGACGGCAAACCGGTGGAGGGGACGTGGCGGGCGCACCAAGTTCCGGTTACAGACCTGAGCAAGCCGGAGCACCTGAAAATCCTGGAAGAGTGGATGCGAAGCTATCGTCCGGAGGAATTATTCGACCGAGCGGGCGGGTTCCGCGCCGAACTGGCCGAACTTGCGCCCAAGGGCAATCGGCGGATGGGGGCAAATCCGCACGCCAACGGCGGGCTGTTGCTGAAAGAACTGCTGATGCCCGATTTCCGCGACTACGCAATGAAGGTGAGCAAGCCGGGCATGGAGCACGCGGAATCCACCAAGGTCGCAGGCATGTTTTTGCGGGATGTGATGAAGCTGAACCTGGAGTCGCGGAATTTTCGCCTGTTCGGTCCCGATGAAACTGCGTCCAACCGCCTGGATGCGGTGTACGAGGTCACGCCGAAGATCCTGATGGAGCCAATTCTGGCCAGCGATGAACACCTGTCCCATGACGGACGGGTGCTGGAGATGCTGAGCGAGCACATGTGCCAGGGCTGGCTGGAAGGGTATCTGCTAACCGGGCGGCACGGCCTGTTCTCGTGCTACGAAGCCTTCATTCACATTGTGGATTCCATGTTCAACCAGCACGCCAAATGGCTGAAGGTGACACGAGAGATCCCCTGGCGGCGGCCGGTCGCCTCGCTGAATTACCTGCTGACTTCCCACGTTTGGCGTCAAGACCACAACGGCTTCAGCCACCAGGATCCGGGATTCATTGATTTTGTGGTCAACAAAAAAGCCGACGTGGTGCGCGTGTATCTGCCGCCCGACGCCAACACGCTATTGTCGGTGATGGACCACTGCCTGCGCAGCCGCCAGTATGTGAACGTGATCGTGGCCGGAAAGCACTCGGAATTGCAGTGGCTGGATATGGAGGCGGCCATCGAGCATTGCACCACCGGAATCGGCATCTGGGAGTGGGCAAGCACCGACCAGAACAGCGAGCCGGACGTGGTCATGGCCTGCGCCGGCGATGTTCCCACGCTGGAGACGCTGGCGGCGGTGGACCTGCTGCGGCGGCATTTTCCAGACCTCAAGATTCGGGTGGTCAACGTGGTGGATTTGATGACCTTGCAGCCTTCCTCAGAACACCCGCATGGGCTTTCGGACCGCGATTTCGATTCCCTGTTCACGGTGGATAAGCCCATCATCTTTGCCTACCACGGCTATCCCTGGCTGATCCACCGGCTCACCTATCGGCGGCACAATCACGACAATCTGCACGTGCGCGGCTACAAAGAAGAAGGCACCACCACCACGCCGTTCGATATGACTGTGCTCAACGAACTGGACCGCTATCACCTGGCGGGCGACGTGGTGGACCGGGTTCCGCGCCTGCAGCGCGTGGGGGCGCATTTCAAGCAATTCCTGCGCAACCGGTTGGTGCAGCACAAGCAATACATTTGCGAGCACGGCGACGATATGCCTGAGATCCGCAACTGGACCTGGCCGGGCTGATGAAGATCCTGGTCTTGAATTCGGGCTCGTCCAGCCAGAAGAGTTGCTTGTACGAGGTCGGCGCTGAACTTCCCCCCGATCCACCACCCTGTCTTTGGGAGGCGAAGATCGAATGGCAGGGAGATAGCGGCTCGCTGGCGCTTCGGAACTCAAACGGTGGGAGACGCAAAGAGCGCGTGAAAATTACATCCCGCGCGCAGGCTATCGAATATCTCTTCAGCACACTTTGGAAAGGGGAAGCCGGCGCAGTTAGCTCGCCATCAGAAATTGATGTGGTTGGACACCGGGTGGTCCACGGCGGTCCACGGTATGCAAGTCCAGCAAGGATCACAGCGGAAGTGAAATCTGACATCGCGGGCCTGGCCGAGTTTGCCCCGCTGCACAACCGCGCGGAACTGGACGGCATGGATACGGTCGAGAAACTGTTCGGACCGGTGCCGCAGGTGGCTGTATTCGATACCGGTTTCCACCAGGGCATGCCGGCGGCGGCGGCGGTTTACCCCGGACCGTACGAATGGGTTGCGGCAGGCATCCGGCGCTACGGTTTTCACGGAATTAACTACCGGTATTGCTCTGGACGGGCGGCACGGCTGCTTGGCCGAGACCTGAATTCGCTGCGGCTGGTGGCCTGCCACCTGGGAAACGGGTGTTCGCTGGCCGCAATCCGCAACGGAAAAAGTATTGATACCACCATGGGCTTCACTCCGCTGGAAGGGCTGATGATGGGCACGCGTTCGGGTTCGGTTGATCCGGGCATTCTCACCTACCTGATTCGGCGGGGCGGGTTTACGGCGCAGCAACTCGATGACGTTCTGAACACACAATCCGGGCTGCTGGGCATTTCCGGGAAATCGGGAGACATGCGCGACATACTCGCTGCCAGGAAGAACGGCGATCACCGCGCCAGGCTGGCTTTCGACATCTACATCCACCGGCTGCAGTCCGGAATTGGCAGCATGATAGGAGTTCTGGGCGGACTGGACGCGCTGCTGTTCACCGGCGGCGTAGGAGAGAATTCGCCGGAGGTACGCGCCGGGACGTGCGAAAACTTCAAATTTCTCGGCATAAAGCTGGATGCGTCGAAGAATGCTCAATCGCCGCCGGACGAGAACATTGCGGCTCCGGATTCCAGCCTTCCCGTGCTCCTCATTCGGGCGCAGGAGGATTGGCAGATCGCTCGTGACTGCTGGGCGCTGGCCAGCGGAGGCGGTCACTAGCCCATATTTCAGATCGAAGTACTATTCGCGCTTTCGTGGCACAATCCGCTGGACCTAGGGCAGCGGCGCCTCCACCTCCTCCAGCACCCAGTGATCCGGCGTTTCCAGGTGACAATCGTAGCCGTAGAAACGTCCGTGAAAGACGTGCTGAAACAGGCAGGCTCGCTGGCCGCGCAGCACCGGGTCGGCTTCGACGGGCAGAAAATTGCCATCGGGGGCGGCCGCGGCAAATACTTTCACCTGCCACTCCCCTTCCGGATTGTCGGTGTAGCGATGGGGATAAATCTCGGTAGCCAGGTAGTAGACGCCCTTCTTGCCGTGGCTATCGCGGGCATGCTTCAGATAGAGCAGAGTGGGAGCGGCAACCGTCTCCTGGGAGCGGATCAGAACCTTGTCCGGCGCCTTGTCCAGGTCCTCGACGGAGGCGGCGTTTCGGCTGAGGATTTCAAAGTGATCCTTGTCATTGCCCCGGTACCAGGTGAGATAGAAGCGGTGATTCCTGGGATCGCGGAACAGGTTGGGATTCTGGTTGCGCTGGTTGGGAACCGGCCGCACCAGAGTTTTTATCTCTGTAATATGAATGCCGTCGCTGGTGGCGCCCAGCACGACATGGCTGGTGGGAGTGTCGTAGTTGCGGGTGAAGGCAACATAAAGAAGGCGGGGATGCGCGGGATCAGCGTGTTCCAACACCGAAGGCCAGCGGGCATTGGTGAGCAGCGGATTCTGCCGATACTTTGTCCAGTTCACCAGGTCGTTGCTGCGGGCCAGACCGATGCCGCCGCCCTCATTCAGCCCGTACCAGCCCCAGTAGCGATACCCGCCTCGTTTCAGTTCCAGTACGCTCATACTGTGGGGGAATTCCTTGCCCTCCCAGGGCTGGGCGTCGGGGAGCACGCGGCGAGGAGTGGCCAGGTTCAAATACGGAATGCCGGCGGTTGCCGGCTGGTTCTGCTGAGCCGCGCACAGACAGCTGAGCAACAATAAGGCAAAGCTAGCCGCCACCATGGCCGTAGAACTGGCGGGTTTCAAGCAGCGCATCGGGTTTCGTCTCCAGCAGAAATAACAAACCTCAAAGCGCCGGCTGGACTGCTGCTTTCTTAGCGCCGATGGTTGCATTGGTAATCAGGGGCTTGGCCCAGAAGCCTGCACTGAGCACGCAACCGAAGGTCAGATACAAGAAAGCCATACCGGCACGCAGCCCGAACAGGTCGCCAAGCCGCCCGATGATCAGCGGCACAACCGCCCCTCCCATGATGCCGGTGCAGAGAATGCCAGCGAAGGAACCGTGGTACTCAGCGACCGAGTTCAGACCTAAAGACATCAGCACCGGCCACATTATGGAGGCAAATAGACCGATCATGGGGAATGCCACCACCGACACACGGGCGGAACTGAACAGCGCCACCGTGAGACACAGAATCGCCGCCACCGAAAAGCCGATGAGGACGCGGCGGCTATCAAAAAGTTTCAGCAACCCCATGCCAATGAAACACCCGGCTGTCATCAGCCCCCAAAACCAGGAGACGGCAGCGGCGCCGGCGGTGTGCGGATCAAAGCCGTGGTATTGCGCGAGAAACTTGGAAATCCAGTCCGCAGTGCCCTGCTCCGAGCCCACGTATGCGAACACACATCCAAAAAACATCCATACCATGGGGTTGCGCAGCAGCTTGCGGTACATCTCCAGCGTGCCAGCTTGTTCCTCTTCGGTGCGTTTGATGTGAGGAAATCTAGAGAGCCAGGTGATGACGATCATCACCACGCTGCAAGCGGCAAAAACCCAGTAAATCGAGACCCAGGGGAGAGTCCGGGGGGTTAGCCCCGCCAGCAGGCGCAAGAACCACTCTCGGCCATTGCCGCGGCCAAGGTTCTGCACCAGGTACGAGTAAACCCAAGGGCTGATAAATGATGCCAACCCAAACACCAGCTGCGCGAATGCCGAGTTGAAGGCGAAGTGCTCTTCCCCGCCGGCGACCCGCAGCAAGGGATTGATTACCACCTGCAGAGTTGCCATCCCGGCTCCCATCAGGAACAGCGAGGCCACCGCTACTTCATAGGCGGGAAACAACGCGAAACATGCAGAGCCGAGCGTGCTGGCGAAAAAAGCCGCCACCATGACCGGCTTATCCCCGAAGCGCTCGACCAGGAACCCCGCCGGGATGGACATGACGCCATACGCGATAAAGAAAGAAAAAGGCAGCACGGCGGCGGCCGTCAGGCTTACCCGGAAGCTGCTGATGATGTCGGGCACGATGGGCCCAAGAATGTTGGTGAGAAACGACATCACGAAAAACACCAGGAAAACCAAACCGACCATGAAACGGTTTCGTGTCACAGAACTCCCTTTTTGCGGCTACTCCGTGGAGATAATTTTTCGATCCAATTTAAAAACGCTAGAAGTTTACTCGCACGCCGAGTTGCGCGGCGAAGGGGATGCCCACAGTTGTTCCCGGCCCGAAGAAGTCCCCCAGCGCGCCGGCTGGCCGGGCGAGCTGTTGCAGTGAGGTGACTCTCTGCGTCAACGTGCACGCCGAGTTGAGGCAGAGGTCGGTAACGGTGCCGGAGGCGATCTGTCCGGGAGGCACGGGCAGCGCCGCCACGTTGGTTACAAAGTTGGCTCCAGGATTGTTGCGGTTCAGCAGATTAAAGAACTCTACGAACGGCATCACCGTCCAGTTTTCGCGGATCTTCGCGGGCCGCATCACCCGCAGGTCCACCTGGACAAAAGGAGTGCCGCGGAATTCATCGAGGCTGGTAGGAATGCCGTTGACGGAGATGCGCCCGCCGCCATCAGCGGTCGTAATTACAAAAGGACGGGCGCCCTCCGCCTGGGTTAACGTGCTCACCTCGAAGCCACCCGGCACATGAAAGATTCCAGAGACAACCAAGCGGTTTCTTACGTCTTCCCCAGAAGGGCCGTAATCCCCGGGCGCAAAAGGCTGTAGCGGATTACAGACGCCATTGACGTAGTCCCATAATTCGCCGAGAACGCATCCCCAGGTTTTGGCGCTGGACAGCGTGTAATGAGCAATCAGGCTGAAGCGGCGCGTGGCGCCCTGCAGGCGAACCATCAACGCATCGTAACTGCTGCGGTTATCCGACTTGAACAAATCAATGTTGGGGACCAGGTCGGTCTGCGCAGGATCGTTCTGCGGCATCAGCGGGGTAAACAGGTTCACCCCGCCCGTATAGGAATAGGCGCGATACCCGCGCATGCCAGTCTCGCGGGTATAGTCCGCGCTCAGAGTCCAACGATCGTTGAATGCATGCTGCACGCCGGCAGTGGCGTGAATGGCGTAGGGAGTGCGATAGTCGGAGGCGATCACGGCACCCGCACCCCCGAGCCTGGCTCCCGGAACACATCCCGGATCACCCGGCTGTGTGCATAGCGGGGACGGAGCATTCACAGCCTGCAGAGCCGCAACCCATCCGTTTTGGGCAAGGTCGTTATAGAAGAGGCCAACCCCGGCCCGGACTACGGTTCTCTCGCTCCGGCCGGGGGTGTAGGCGATACCGAGGCGGGGCGCGAACGCTTTACGGTAATCATGTGGCGCCCCGTTGACCAGCGGAATCTGCAGCGCTTGCAGCGTGCGATAGGCGGGATTCTGCGACTGGTCCCTCCCGGATGCGGTGAGCAGACCGAAGGTGGTGTCCCAGCGCAGCCCGTAGTTTACGGTCAGGTTTCGCGAGATGCGCCAGGAATCCTGGGCGTACAGCCCTAGCCGCTGCACGTTCTGCCGAAAGCTGCCGTCCGATGCCGGGGTTTGCGTGCAAGCCACATCGGCAGGAGGGTTGACGCAGTTCAAATCGAAGTAAAACTGCGCTGGGTTCGCGGCGTAGAAATCGGGATTGTTCACATATTGCAGCAGGGTCTCTGGCGTGCCCGACAACGCGCCGCTGAGCACGGGCTCATGGATAAGATCAACGCCGAACTTGGAGGCGTGCCTGCCCGCGGAATGGCTCAGGTCATAGCGGAACTGGTATTTCTGCTGATTGCGCAATACTGGGAATGCAGTAATGGCAGTAAGAAACTGGTTATCGCCGAAAGTTTCGAAACCGGAAATCGTCTGGGCCGTCGAACTGAAGGGGAAGGCGAGCGAGAATCCCAGGTTTTGGTTGCGGGCCTCGGTGTGGTGCAGGGTGCTGGCGCCGGCACTCATGCTGCCCAGCCAATTCGCACTGAACGCGTAGGTGTTATTGACCACCACGTTGCCATACTTCGAGCCGGACGTGGTTCCGGTCGAAGGCAGGGTGCCCTGCTGCACGTAGTTGTTATTGGTGGTGTAGTTGTCCAGGGAAGCGCGCAGAAACCATCGCGATTTCGCGTTCTGCGCCCAATCGAGGCGCAGCGAACCGAGCGCGTCGCGGAATGGAACCGGAATACTGTCGGGAACCGGGATTGAACTGACGCCCGGTATGAGGCCCATCCTGGCCAGCGATGCTAAGGATGCGAATTCAGACCGGCTTTGCGGGCTATAAGCAATGCTCGCATTCTCGTGCGCATACTCGAACGACGTAAAAATCCACAGCTTGTCCTTTATGAGCGGGCCTCCCAGCGTGCCAACATAGTTCTGGCGTGAAAAAGGCTGTTTGGGATCGGGCGCAGGATTCTCGATGGGATACCTGGCGGTCAGCGCCGCAGCCCGTTCATAAACGGCGGCGCTGCCGTGCCAGTCATTGCTGCCATGGCGTGTGGTGATGACGACCGAACCGGCTGTAGTGCGCCCGGTATCGGAATCTTCCTGCGCCGTTCGGAAGGCGAATTCCTCTATGGCATCCGGGGAAAAGTTCTGCAGAAATCCGCCAATGTAGTCGTCGCTGTCATCCATGCCGTCCACCGTGACGGCATTATTCAGCCCTGAACTGCCGCCGGTGGAAACAGCCGTGATCCTGGCCTTGCTGGGGTCCGAAGGTTCAACCGGTTCGGTGCCGGGCACGAGATATGCGATATTGGCGAAACTGCGTTGCGCCAGCGGGATCATCACCAGATCCCGCGAACTGACGGCGCCCTGGTGCACGGCGCTGGCTGTATCCAGAGGCTGGGTAGTGATTGAGGCCGGCTGCCCGGTCACATTCACGGTCTGCGGTATAGAGGCGGGTTTCAACGTGACCAATAGGTCGCGCACGAAACTCACGACAACGCTAACATCGGCAGTGGTCTGAGCGAATCCGTGGGCACGCACGGTAATGCGATAAGGGCCCGGCGGCAGGTCATTCAGCCGGAATTCACCACGCTGATTGGCCTGAACCTCTCTCTTTAATGCTGAACCGGGAGCCTCGACCACAACCGTAGCGGCCGCGATTCGCCGGCCGTCGGTGTCCTGAACCTCGCCACGCAAGGACCCGGTAGCCGCCTGCGCCTGCAAGAACAGCCAGGCACCGAGCAGCAGCCACAGAAACACGAGGTTGGGGAAAGTGCACAGTCCGGGAATGGCCCGCAGCCCGCTGCGAAACCGGCGCAGGACAAGGAACCTGACACCTTCCACGGTGGAGAACACGGGTAAATTCTACACGAGCACTTTAGGTGCTTGTGCCCGAGGGGATAGCTGACACGATTCCTGGTCGGGGGAGATTCCAAGACGAACAGACCTAACTTGTCCTAGCCCGCACCGCCCGGCGAGTAGCTTCCAAGGTGTTGACGAGCGATTCCTTAGGGAGTTTCTGGATGATGGGTTCGATCGCCCATCCTAGTCCAAATGGCACGTCGCGCGTCAGCGATATGGCCCGGCACTCGACGACTACGCCGCGGTCACGTGCTAGGAATCGCCAATATGAATAAATACGCCAGAGGAACCCGTGACCGGTATCGGGCGGCAAGATCCGCTCATCCGGGCTTCCAGCATTTTCTACTTCTGCGACCCGGGTCGTGTACGAGCGGCAGATCCAGCGTGCTGGCTCCAGGGCACGATATCTCACGTCATGATCCGTATCCAGGACGACGGTGAAGACCTTCTTCTTCATGAGCCGCAAGTAAATCTGGAAATGGTTAGCGCGACGGTTAATAAGCTTGGATTCAACCACATCCGGCTTATAGATGTTCTTGTGGCTGTCATAGTTCTGGATCACTGCCAATATATCCTCCAGGGAGGAATCGGGAATAAAAGCGGCAGCAATCCAGTCGTGAATCAGGCCATCAGGCACCTTGGCCGGTGCTCGGCCGGACCAGAATTGCGCTACGATCTTTCCGCCACGGACCTGCTGGGCTCGCTCCGAATTGAGGTCAGACCAGAGGAATGGCCGACTGCCCGCCAGCGTCTCTTCCATTGCCGTTTCGGCTTGACGAATGTAGGCATCGAAAGCCTCAAGAGTTGGAGGCTGCAACTGCACGGTTTTTGCGTTTTCCGCCAAAGCCAAGAACCTATTGCGGATCCTGGTACGGCCCCATCCCCTTGTCAAGCCGGCGTGCTATACTGTAACAACGCTAATGACCACGGTTCGCTTGTGGCGTGGCAGTCCACTGAGTTTTGGTCTGACCCCTCCTAGGCTTTCCTGCCTTCCGTTTATTTCGCGTTAATCAACCATTGAGTGGCTTCCTTTGTACCGTCGCGAATCGCATCTTGAGTGCGTCTCGCGAGATGCCCTCCAGAAAGATACGATTCGAATGACTAGTTTTTCCGAACTGCCTTTGTCTGCCACATTGCGGCAGAGGCTCTCCGCATTTCAGTTTCACATTCCTACGCCAATTCAGGCGGCAGCGATCCCGCACGCTCTTGCGGGAAAAGACGTAATGGCCACAGCTCAGACCGGCACCGGCAAGACTCTGGCTTTTGTGGTGCCGATGATTGAGCACCTGCTGCAATCACCCTCCTCGAAGGGAGTCGCAGCCCTGGTGCTCGTTCCCACCCGCGAACTGGCCATGCAGGTGCACGAACAATTTGAACAGTTGCGTGGAAAAACGCTGGCGCCAGCCGCGCTGGTCGTCGGCGGGCTTGCTGAAGGCCGTCAGTTAAGCGCGATTCGCTCCGGCGCGCGCGTGGTGGTAGCAACTCCCGGGCGTCTCGAGGATTTCATCGAACGGAGGTTGGTGGACCTGCGGCACGTAGCCATCCTGGTTCTGGATGAAGCCGATCGCATGCTGGACATGGGTTTCTTGCCCTCTATCCGGCGCATTGTGGGCGTTCTGCCGAAGCAGCGGCAGACACTGTGCTTTTCCGCTACCCTGCTGGCATCGGTGGCAGGGTTGGTACGCGAGTACACCAGTGATCCGGTGCGAATCGCCGTGGGATCAACCTTAAAACCTGTTGACAGCGTGGAACTGCACGCCTTCGAAGTGACCTCGAGTGACAAGTTCGACGCGCTGTGCCATCTGCTGCGCTCGGAAAAGGGTCGTACCCTGGTGTTCGCCCGCACCAAGCGTGGGACCGAACGTTTGGCCAAACACCTGGCGCGTGAAGGCTTTCTGATCGCCATGCTTCACGGCGATCGCTCGCAGTCGCAGCGCACGAGCGCGCTGAACGGCTTCGACGAAGGCCGATTCAAGGTGCTGGTAGCGACCGATGTCGCTTCCCGCGGACTCGACATTGAAAGTGTGGCGCACGTCATCAATTACGATCTGCCGACTTTGCCGGAAGATTTCATTCACCGAGTTGGAAGAACCGGACGGGCCGGCGCCCGCGGTCACGCTTCGACCCTGGCCACTCCGGCGGAGGCACTGGAACTGCGGAACATCGAACGTGTGCTGGGGCTCCGCATACAGCGTTGCGACATCAAAGCCGAGATTTCAGCGCAGAGATTGTCGCGGCCAGGAAACACGCTGGCCAGCCGGACATTGCAGCCCTTGCCCGGCGAAGTATTTGCCTGATCAGAAGATGGCGGGCCAAGGCAAGACCGCAAAAAGTCTTCCCTTCGCGGCCCATCCTGGTTGCTAATACTCCACCGTCCGTGTAGCATAAGATGGTGCATTTAGACCGAATCGGTCGTGAGCAGCTCTTGCCTAATCAGCCAGTAACCTGCAGCTAGTACTTCCGAATCTCTCTCCAGCACAAACCGATCGAAAGGAATACCAGCAACATCATGGAACAAGGAACAGTAAAGTGGTTTAACGACGCCAAAGGCTACGGCTTTATCAGCCGTCAGACGGGCGAGGACGTTTTCGTGCATTTTTCGGCGATCCAAGCAGGTGGGTTTAAGAGCCTGCAAGAGGGTCAGGCCGTGGAATTCGAAGTCACCAAAGGACCTAAGGGGTGGCAAGCGGAAAACGTTCGCCCACTCTAGTTGCAGTTGACGAGAGGCCGCGCTGGAAACAGCCGGCCTTTTTCGTTTCTCTTCGGCATAGTGCCCGACAATCCGGCAGGCGTTTCGATTAACAAATGCCATCGTGCGCAACTCTGTGCATCGAATGAAGCTTTGTACTTCCAGTTGACGAGACCTGCATCGGTGCTGGTTCGTGCTGCCGGAACCTCATTGCCATGTGCCATAACTCAGTAGTGCCGGTAATTATGCCGCACATGGTTGCGAAGCGCGTATACTGAAGCTACCGCTTGACCACGAAGACACATCGCAGCCTTTCTCCCTGCGCCTTCGCGATTGAGAGGCTTGGCCTCGCGTAGGCGCTCATGCGCACCACGAGTCTGATGCTTCAGGACAAAGGGAGCTGTGTGTGGCACAACTGCGGTATGCCGCGCGCGCCCTTAGCTCGGTGGGCAAAAAGGAGCGACGGCGATGTTCACTAAGATTACGAAACTTCTGGCAGCACTGGCATTGTTATTGGGGCTTTTCTCCCATACAGCCAGCGATCACCGCCAGCTGATATCCATCCTGGTCTGGGCGGCAGCGCTGGTGGTCTTGGCCCAGGCGTTATATCGCAGCAATTACTTCTGGGCGGCCACATTTCTCGCTCTGGCCTGCCTGTTCAATCCCATTCGGCCGATCGCGCTTCCGGCCAGCCTAGGCCTGATGTGCGAGATGGCAACTGCAATCCTGTTCATGATCTCTCTGGCCGTATTGCGATCGAAACCACGGCTGTCCATTGCCTCGATCACTGCTTCCGGAGCGGGAAGCGAGTCTTTATGAATATGAATCAAGCCTTGGCTCCTGCCGCCCGAAAGAAGCACATCCTTCTAGTGGTCAGCGATGACGTGCAGCGCGACTTGCGGGCCCGGGTGCTGCGGAAGCTGGGAACGGACGTGGAATGCGCCGCCGATATCAGCGAAGCGCGCTCGCTCTGGCGGGCGGATTCCTACAATCTTGTCCTCTTCGATGTAATCGGGGATGGGCGCGGTCTGGAAGAATTCTGCACCGAAGTCAGAGCCGCCAAGCCCCCGCAGACAGTCGCTTTCCTGGTGGGCAAACCTGAGTATATCGCCGCCTCTCCACGCATGGAGGGGGTGGCCGAGGGTGGCGACGGCAACGGGCACGCCGCTTGGGGAGATGTGGTGGCCTCTCTGTTTGCCGGCGCGTGCCAAGGACTTCCCCGGCGGTGGGGCTTTCAAGAGGCTGCATGGCGAATCGCAGCCGCACGCTCCATGAAAGACCCGTGCCGCAATCAGTCTCGCAGTTACACAAAAGTTTCGGCCCGCATTCACGAAAAATCGCCGGTTCCGAACTGGGCTGAGGCGGTAGCTCAGCATTCCATTGTTACCTCGGCTGCTACACCGGCCAGCACGCCGGCAGCAGCCATATTGGGCGATGAGAGTATGCTGGCAGCACCTGATGTACATCTGGAGAAGATAGGATGAAGAACCTGTTTGTAGGCAACTTACCCCAAAGTGCGACGGAAGATGAACTGCGAACGTTGTTCGCTGCGCATGGTAATGTGGAGAAAGTCAGCCTGGTAACCGACCGGGACACCGGCCGGTCGCGGGGCTTTGCCTTTGTAGAGATGAGCGATGCGGGCGAGGCCGCCAAGGCCATAGCCGCGCTGGACGGCAGCCAACTGGGCGGACGCGCCTTGAAGGTAAATGAGGCCCGTCCCAAGTTGGAGCGTGGCTTTGGAGGCCAGGGCGGAGGCCGCTCTAAAGGTTCCGGACGCGATGATTATCGCGGCCATGCTCGGCAACCCCGAGAGCCTCGCTGGTAACTCACCGCTAAACCTGTAACACCGGGACGCTAGCCCCTTTCGGCCGGCGCCCGGCACCGATATGTTTTCCTGGGAGGAGTGTATGCCGGGTCGAGGCCGTTCGACTTTCAACAAACGTCAGAAAGAGATCTCGCGGCAGGAGAAGCGGCGCGAGAAAGCTGCCCGCAAACAGCAGCGTAAGCTGGAAAAACAATCGGGGTTGCCGGAAAACTCATCCGATCCCACCATGGCAGAATCATCCCTCACCGACTCGCTGCAACCCTCGGATGAACCGGCGGTTGATTCTAATTTTGCTCCTGAAACTGATTAAAGGACCAACACGGTTGAAGGTCCCAAGGACTATCCCCTCCCGAAATTTCAGAACACGTTCTCTGCCGAGTCTCCCCAAACAGTAGAGTAACGGATTGCGTCGAACTCTACCTGATCAATCCGATGGCAACCAATGCAGGTGAGGAATTGCAAAGCTCGAGTGGCGCAAGGTAATCCTGCGATGTAACAGGGCGACAGAGAGACGTCCGGGGGCGTCAGAAGCGCAAGGCGATTCCGGCGGTCACAAACAGGTTATTCTGCCGGCCCAGAACCAGGGTCTGGAGCCCGACTCCGCCGGAATTGAAGTCGCGGATCTCGGCGCGGAGGCCCACGATGGGCAAAATCTTAAGGTCCAGGCCGCCGCCGATGTCGAGCGCGAAGGTGCTGTCGGCGCTCGTGGTTCCGTTAAAAAGCTGGCGATTAAAACGCGCATAACCCAATCCGGCGGCAACGTAAGGCGATATGAAAAATGAGGGAGCCAGACGTACCCGCACGCCTGGAGTAATGAACAATGACGTATAACTGCGCGCTACCGTGAGCCCGCTGAGGGTAGGAATATCGGAACTGAAGGAGCCGGCCACCGGCAACTCGGCGTAGATTCCGAGCAGGGGTACGGAAGCAATGCGGTGGGCGAAAGTGCCTTCCAGCGCCGGGGCGGCGCCCAGGCTGAGCGGACTGCTGACATTGAAATAACCCCCGCCGGTAAGGGCAATGTCGTTCTTCTGCGCCTGCGCGCCTGCGGCTATCAACACACACAACACACCCAGTATTGTCTTGCGCACCAATCCTCCTTGGAGCTCCTGGAAAGACGGCAAGGGCCTCCGGCAGCGCGGAGCCAGACGCTCCGTCCCGGTCCACTTTTTTCCAGGTAAGCTGGGAAGGTTAGATGCAGGAATCAGCCCCGGTGTCCACGTCCAGGCATTCACATTGGAGCAGCGTCCAACTGGTTGAGCTTGCTGATCAACAGCTCGGGGTGGATGGGTTTAGGGAGCAGCTCAAAGGAGTAACCCTGCTCTTCGGCGGTCTTGAGCAGGTCGGAAGTTGCGGCCTGGCCGGAGAAGAGCAGGATGCGTGCGTCGGGGCACATCTCCTGAATAGCTTTGGCAGCCTCGATGCCGTTCACCCGGGGCATGACGACGTCCGTAATAATGGCATCAGGGCAATCCTCCAGCACCTCGCGAATGGCCTGCCGGCCGTCATAGGCGACACGGGTTTCGAAGCCGTGAAGGGAGAGGATGCCGGCGATGCTGTGGGCGACGGTGCGCTCATCGTCTACTACCAGGATGGTGGTCTTGCGGCCGCGTCGGCTGGAGGGCAGGTTCCTGCCCAGGGCTTTCAGTGCGGCCTCCACCCGGCGCAGTTCGCTGCGCAGAGCTTCTTCGATTTCCTCCGACCGTCTCTCGCCACGAGCCACTCGGCTCACATAGGAGCGGTCAACTCCGAGTTGCCGGGCAACCCGGCTGTAGACACCGCGAAAAAGGGCGTAAGGCTTGCGCTCATTCATTCGTCGCGCCTGCACTTTCCGCTCGCGATTGTGCCGCGCGAGCATGGGTTTAAATGTGGACGAAGGAGGCGCGGACTAGGCTTGGGGGAAACGGAGATTCCACGCTAGAGCCGACTTCCACGAGAGTGGTTGATTTCCGCGGTCGTGAACCGTCCTTACGTGGGAAGCGTGCGGGCGCAACCGAGTTGCCAGGAGTAGCAAATCGAGGACCATGGCGGT